>Ga0156243_1026_pt1 | contig 16634 bp, 16 predicted proteins | sample RifCSPlowO2_12_FD_107890 | JGI IMG/M metagenome (GOLD analysis project Ga0156243, IMG submission 107890) | Elusimicrobia bacterium RIFCSPLOWO2_12_FULL_59_9 | reverse complement strand
AAACGGCTGTTCGTGAGAAATAAAGGCAGGTGCTTGAAGTTCTCGGCTCAAAAACTATCGGGAAGGGACTGCTACTGGCGAAGTTGGGTTAGCAATCGACACCGGCGCAGTCGTTTTAGTAATATTTCTTCTGCGCCCCAACGGGCCGGGGGACGAAAATGGACAAGGACAAATTCGATGAGATCGTGCTGGCACAACCAGCAAGTTGCGGACTCCGCGTGGAAAGGCTTCGACTGAGAGTCCATGTCGCGCCTCTTCGCCGCCGGCCTAATCTCAGACCCGAAGGCCAAGAGGAAATCAGTTATCCTCTCCGAGAAAGGCGAAAAACAAGCCGAAGCCGCCTTCGAGCGCCACTTCGGCCAGCCCGACAAAGGGGTTTCCAGTCCACCCCCGCAACGCTCGCGGCTCATCCATGATTGAACCCAGCCGAATCGCCCAAATCCCAAGTTTGACCCGCTCCCCTGGCGGTTTGTCAACTTTGTCAAACCCGGTACAGATTTTTCTGCCGTACACCTCGCGGGGGCCCGCATGAAAAGACAGTTGCTGGTACAGATTCACGGGTCGTGGATGGGTAATCACTATGCAAAATGTTGTATATTTAAAAAATATCGGAGAGGCTTTTAGGAGGTTAAATGGCCATCATTGAGCTTGATTCAGGAGAAACTTTCGAGCACATTCACCGCACTCAGAGCACCACTAGTTGTATTTCCGGCAGGGTGGACTTTGGCATCGGGGGAAATTGGCGGCCCCTGCAACTTGGCGAGACTATAGAAGTCCCCGCGAACACCCCGCACGCCATGAGAAACACAGGCGTCGTCCCGGCTCGGCTTGTATGCATAAGACACATTATCACCCCAACCACATCGCCAACCCCAGGCCCAACCATCCCCCAAGAAAATGAACGAGCGGACCTTTGATTATAGCAGCGAAAGTGACGCCAAATACCTCGCCAACACATCCAGGCCCCCAACGCACAATTGCGCACAGCGTAATCCAGAACCACACAATACCTGCGCTTGTTGTCATTCTCACGCTGCTCTTGATCCATTCGGTGGCGCGAGGTTGGGTGTCTTCTGTGGCCATGCCCTCGTGGTTGTGGGCCACAGAGATACTCAGCCCCAATGTTGCCGCGTCCCTGCTCATTGGGATAATCAGTCTCGGCTGGGCACAGGCCCAATTCGCGGCCTCTGTAAAGCCGTTCCTAACCTACTCCTGCCTTTTCCATAACGCGCCAGTAACCGCTCTCGAATCCGCGTCTAAGAAGATTTTCCGCGTCACTATCCAAAATCCAGGAATGGGTCTGGCCATAGTGCACAACATGACTTACCGTATCGGAGTCGCGCCCAACAGGGCGCGCTCCGATGCTCCAAAGCTCGAATATTGTGATGCAATCAAGGAGTTGGAGTCTCACAAATTCAAATACGGAAAGGATTTTGTCTTGGGTCAGATGAGCTTCGGCGCGGTCATCGCGCCAAAGGACTCTTTAGTTGTCGCAGAATTTCCATTGGAGATGGCCCAATCGTTACCCCAGTGCGACATCGAAATTGAGTTCGAGGGAATACTTGGCGACATTTACTCCAAAGAAATCTACTGCATTCCCAGACAGGGAATCATTCTCGATTCCCATTCGCCTCTCTGGCTGCCCAGTTGAACAGCATGGTCTCATCTGACCATGGAATTCTGGGGAGAATTCAGCGACGCCAAGGGACAAGTGATTCGCGAGCCTGACACGCTTACATGCCTCGTGGCACGCTTATGCGGAGGAATTTAAATGCCCGACAATATTGAATCTCAGCAATCTGTTCCAAGGATAGAATACTTCAAAGTGAAAAATTACCGCGCATTGCGCGAACTGGAGTTGCCCAGAATCACTCCCCTAACGGTATTCCTTGGCCCCAACGGGAGCGGCAAGTCTACAATTTTCGATGTGTTTGCCTTCCTTTCCGAGTGTTTTTCTGTCGGCCTTCGCAAAGCCTGGGACAAGCGTGGAAGATTTAAGGAATTGCGAAGCCGCGGAGCCGACGGGCCAATAGAATTCGAGCTCAAGTATCGCGAGCGCTCCGGCTCTCCCAGTATCACCTACCATCTTTCCATAGGTGAACGGGACAAAAAAGGGCCTTATGTGCTGGCAGAGTGGCTCCAATGGCGCCGAAAGAAAAGGTATGGCCAACCGTTTAAGTTCCTGGATTTTGCGGAGGGACAGGGACGCGTCATGACCGGAGAAATGCCTGAGGAAAAGGATAAGCGCATAGACGAAGCTCTTGATTCCCCCGAAATGCTGGCGGTCAACACACTAGGCCAGTTGGCCAAACACCCCCGAATCAGCGCTTTAAGGCGCTTCATTACGGGCTGGTACCTTTCGTACCTCACCGCCGACAACACCAGAGGCGTTCCCGAAGCTGGACCGCAGGAAAGGCTTTCTCAAACGGGAGATAACCTACCCAACGTTATCCAATACCTGCAAGAGCAACACCCTGAACGGCTAAAAAACATTCTTCAGACTATTTGCCGCCGCGTTCCCAAGCTTGAAAAGGTTGATGCCGAGATGTTGGCCGATGGTAGGCTGCTATTGCAAATCAAGGACGCCCCCTTCACGCGGCCTATCATGGCTAAATTCGCCTCAGATGGCACGCTTAAGATGCTGGCCTATCTCGCGGTCCTTTTCGATCCAGTCCCGCCGCAATTGGTCGGAATCGAGGAGCCTGAAAACCAACTTCATCCGCGCCTGCTGCAAGAACTTGCGGAAGAGTGCCGGAGTGCGTCATCCAGAACCCAACTCATGGTGACGACCCACTCTCCTTTCTTCGTCAACGGACTTAAGCCGGATGAACTTCGAGTTTTCTATCGCGACGAAAAAGGGTATACCCAGGCCCGAAGCGTCGCATCCATGCGCGGCATAAAGAATTTTATGGACCAGGGTGCACAATTAGGCAGCCTTTGGATGGAAGGACACTTCGACGCGGGCGATCCCTTGACTGCTTCCGGCGGACTCAAAGGGCCGGCTCAGACTCCCTGATCCAAACGGCAACCGCCACGTATGAGCCACCTGGAAATCCTGGTAGAGGAACCCTCAGTCGAAGCGGCGCTTTCCAATCTTTTGCCGAAGATAATTAATGCCCGAGCCACCTTCTCTATTTACGTTCATGAAGGCAAGACCGACTTGCTCAAAAAATTGCCCGGCCGACTGCGCGGATACAGCGCTTGGCTACCACTGGAATATCGCATCATCGTTTTGATCGATGAGGACCGCGCGGACTGCAAGAATCTGAAAGCTGCATTGGAAAAAACGGCCAAAGATGCCGGCTTGTTGACAAAATCGGCGGCTGGCACCTCCGCAAATTTCCAAGTTCTCAACCGCGTGGCCGTAGAGGAACTCGAAGCTTGGTTTTTCGGAGACAGTCAGGCCATCGTCCAAGCATATCCCGGGGTTCCCCTCACCCTGCAGACCAAAGCACGTTTTCGTAACCCCGATGGAATAGCAGGAGGAACATGGGAAGCTCTCGAACGCGTTCTCCAGAAGGCAGGCCATCATCGCGGCGGGCTTGCCAAGATCGCGGCGGCCAGAGCAATATCAGCGTGTATGGATCCTGGTCGTAATCAATCCCGGAGCTTCCAAGTTTTCCGGGATGGTCTGCTGGCTGCCATTTCGTGAAGAGACGACTCAGTACCTGGTTTGACAAACTTGACGAACTTTTTTTGTAAGCGGCGGTTCGCGCGTTTCCATTTTCTGCCGGTGGTCAGTGTCCAGGTTTCAGGCTAAAAATCTTTTCAGGCGCAATCAGGTCAGCACTCAATGCCTTTCAAGGCAGGTGGGAGGCCAGGGGTTTCCCTGCACGCCCCCGTAGTGGAAGGGTGGCTCCGCCGACTTCCCGTCGGTGGAGGGGAACCACGGGACGGTTCCCCAAGGGGCCCGGGGGCGAAAGGGAAATTCCTGGACAGGCCCGCCTGCCGTATGAGGGATTTTGTCTGTTTTTGTTCCTGATTGGGAAATAAGATAAGATGAAGTTGTATGAAAATCGCCGCGGTGGATACCTCCGGGGAACGATTGAGCCTGGCTTTGTGGTCGCCGTCCGGCCTTTGGCAAAAGAATTTACGGCCCGGCTTGCGGCATGACGAGCACGTGCTGCCGGTTTTTGACGCCCTGTTGCGCCGCGCCAAATGGGATTTGGCCGATATTGACGCCTTCGCGGCGGTCACCGGTCCCGGGCGGTTTACGGGAATCCGCATCGGCATCACCTTCGCCGGCGTCTTGAGCGCCCGCCTCAAAAAGAAAGCCGTCGGCGTCTCCGCCTTGGACGGCTTGGCTTTTCAGGCGCGGCATCGGTCGTGGCTGTGCGCCGCCCTGCGGGCCTCCCCTGGCGAAATCTTTTTCGCCCTGTATGCCCCCTCTTCGACGGAACCGGCGTTCCCGCCCAAATGGGTCATGGCGGAGGACTTGGCGAGTTCCCCTGAAATTAAATCGCTCTCGGCGCGATCCGGCGGGCCGCTTCTGCTGACCGGACCCGCGGCGGCGGAATACGCGCCGTTGTGGCAGAGCCAGATGGAGCCGAAGCCGGTTCTCCTGCCGGCCGGGCGGCGGCTGCTGCAGGCGGGCTCCGTGGCCCAACTGGCGGCCGCGCGCCTGCGCGAGCGCCGGGCGGACGCCCTCAAGCCGTTTTATCTCAAACCCACCAAGTACGAGCGTTTGGCGCAGAACCTTCGGCCGCGTCCGCTTCAACCCGTCCATGCATAGCCGCCGTCTCAAAATCTCTTTCGCGCTTTTTCTGGGCCTGCCTTTGTTCCTCCTCGCCGGCCCCGCCGGGGCGGGCAATCGCGCGGCCTACCTGCACTACCTGGACGGGCTTTTGCAGGAGCAGCACGGCGATACCCAAAAAGCCATCGACCGCTACAAAACGACCATCGAGCTCGACCCCGAAGCGGCGTTCGTTTACCGCCAGTTGGCCAACCTGGCTTTTGAGTCGGGACAATTGGCCTCGGCTCTGGATTACGCCAAGCAGCTTATTGAAAAAGAGGGCGACACGGCGGAGGGAGAATATTTATTGGGCAACATCCATTGGGCGCGCGAAGAGTTTGACGACGCCAAAAAGGCGTTCGAGCGGGCGCTGGAATTGGAGCCGGATTTTTCGCGCGCCAATTACGCCCTGGGAAACCTTGTGGGCAACACGGACCCCGACGGCGCGAGAGTTTATTTCAAGAAGTACCTGGAGCAGGAGCCGGCCAATCCCTCGGAGGTGTATTACCGGCTGTCGCTGATCGACCAGCGCGTCGGGGAGTGGGAGGGCGCGATCGCCAACCTGGAGAAGGCCATAGAAATAGAACCGAACGCCCTTCAAGCCCGCTACGGCCTGGCCCAGGTTTACGAGGTTTTAAAGGACACCGCGTCGGCGCTCTCCGTATATCTGGATATCCTGCCGTATGACCCCGAAAACGCGGACCTCGACAACCACGTGGGGGAGATGTATTACCGGGCATCCGAATCCGCCCGCGCGGAGGAATTTTTTCTCAAGGCGAAGAAACTTCAACCCGACAACGCGCGGGCGAACTTGGGCTTGGCGCTGCTGGCGGAGGAAAGTTCCGATTTCGGCCGCGCGGCCGACGTTCTCAAAGACAGCGCGGCCTTAAACGACGATCCGCGCCTGAGCCTGCGTTTGAGCTATTATTTGACCCAGGCCGACCGCCTGCAGGAGGCGGTCGGGGTTTTGGAGAAAGCCCACGCCAAGTGGCCTGAGGAGCATGAGATCAGCTACTTTCTGGGCATCGGTTATGACGAGACCAAGAAACCGGACAAGGCCGTCAAGGCGCTCGAGGCAGCGCTGGCGGCCAAGCCGGATTTCAGGGACGCCAGGTTCTATTTGGGCACCATCCACGAAAAGCAGAACGACATCAAGCGGCTGGAAAAGGAGTTCAGGGCTCTTATCGAAAAAAATCCGGAGGACGCCGCGGCCCTCAATTTTTTGGGCTATTCCCTGGTGGACCGGGACATGAAGCTCGAAGAGGCCAAGGGCTGGATTGAAAAGGCCTTGGAGATCGACCCGGACAACGGCGCCTATATGGATTCCATCGGCTGGGCCAACTTCAAGTTGGGAGAGTATGACCTGGCGCTTAAAAACCTCAAGCGGGCCCTGGAGAAGGAGCCGCGCGACGAAGTGATTTGGGAGCACCTCGGCGAGGTGTATACGGTATTTAAGGACACCGCCGCCGCCTGGGCGGCCTGGAAGACGTCGCTGGCTTACAAATCCGACAACAAAAAAGTGCAGCGCAAGCTGGCGGATCTTGAAAAGACCCTTTCCCCGGAGGAAATCGGCCGTAATCTGATGGATTTCTTGAGACATCGCCGCGGCGGGATGGAAAAGTTGTCGGGGTTCTGCCAGGTGCATGGAGAGATTGTCGGCCGTCCGTTTCACTTTTCAACCGTCCTGACCTTTAACAAGCCGGATCGCCTGGTGATTGAGATTCTCGGTCCTATGTTCGTGCCTATGTGGAGGATTCAGACCAGCTCCGCCGGATTTGAGATGGATCCCATGGCATTCGAGGGCATTTCGCCCGAAAACCTTCGCGACGCCGTGAGCCAAATCATGGCTATTTTCAGGAATTTCCTCAACGGTTCCTTGCTGGAGGTCGATGACGCTTCGTACCATAAGGGATGGAGCCGGCACTGGATAAAGACCGACAAGGCGCTTTTCTTCTTGACCCCGGACCGCGCCGACCTCGACAGCATCCAATTCACCGGCGCCAAGAGGTATCGCCTGGAGCTCAAAGACATGCGCGACGTGAAGCACCGGCGCTTGCCGGCATGGTATGTCATCGAAGGGCCCGGTTTCTCGGCGCAGCTCAAGCTGGAGCAGTTTTCCGCGGATTTTGAATAATGGTCGTCTGGGCGCCCGCTAAAATCAACTTGTACCTGGATGTGTTGGGCCCCCGCCCGGACGGCTACCACTCCATAGAGACCTTGTTCGCGAAAATAAACCTCCGCGACCGGCTGAGGCTCGGGCTGCTGCCGCGCGGCAGGCGGGACCATTTATCTGTGCGCGGACCCTTCGGCGCCCTCATTCCCCCCGGCCCGGCCAATTTGGCGTTGCGGGCGGCGCGAGCCTTCAAAGCCGGTTTTGGAATCTCCCGGCCCGTTTTTATCGAGATCGACAAACGCATTCCGGTCGGCGCGGGCTTGGGAGGGGGTTCTTCGGACGCGGCGGCGGTCTTGACCGGCTTGAGCCGGCTTTTTAAGCTGCCGGAGACGGCGGCCCATGTGAGGGCGTTGAAGACGATGGCCCTGGGCATAGGGTCGGACGTTCCTTTTTTTCTCGAAAAGGCCGGCTTCGCGGTGGGGAGGGGGCGAGGGGAGCGCTTGAGCGCCTTTGAGGTCGGGCGCCCCTTTTCGTGGGCGGTTTTGGTCTATCCGGGGCTCCAAGTTTCGACCAAAGAAATCTACCAAAAGCTGCGTTTCCCGTCGAAAAAGCCCGCCTTGACAAGGGCACGCCATCTTGGTAGACTGAAAAAAAGTTTGGAATGCGGGCGTCTCCCTCCCGGGTGGGAGGGGTGGCTCCACAATCGCTTGCAACAGATCGTGCTTTCTTCTCATCCTGAGGTCGCCGCGGCTCGCGACCGCCTGCTTTCGCTTGGAGCGCGGGCCGTCCTGGTTTCAGGGACAGGCTCCTCCGTTTTTGGTCTGGAGAAAACCCGGCTGAAGGCCCGGAGAATCTTCAACCGTTTGAAGCCGGTTAAGAACTGGAGCGTTTGGATGCTGCCTCTGGGAGGGGATTTGCACCGCCATTGAGGGGGCGCTTATGGAAATAACGGAAATCAAAGTGCACCTGCGCCACGAGGAAAAGCTCAAAGCCTACGTCACGGTCACATTTGATGCGTGTTTTGTCGTCAGGAATATGAAGGTGATACAAGGCGCCAAGGGCCTGATATTGTGCATGCCCTCCCGCAAGCTTCAGGATGGAACCTACAAAGACGTCGCCCATCCCATCCATGCCGAATTTAGAAAACTCTTGGAAGACAAGGTCCTGGCCGTGTATTATGACGAGCTGAAAAAAGAGGGCCCGTCTGCAAGGCCGGAGCGGCAAGCGGACGGGCCGGTTCCCCGGCCGGCGGAAGAAAAGCCCGCCGAGGACGTATAAGACGCGTTTAATTCCGGGGTGGTGTAATGGTAACACATCAGCCTTTGGAGCTGAATTTCTAGGTTCGAATCCTAGCCCCGGAGCCATCACAGCGCCCGGCCGCGCACCCTTCTTCCGGGGCGGTCTTCGGGCGCGCGGCGGCGAGGCCGCGTCCGGGAGTGGAGGAACAGGGTGAAACCTAATCATTCGTCGGCGTTGGGCGTGCTGGTTTTGGCCGCCGGGAAGGGGGAGCGCATGCAGTCCGAGACCCCCAAAGTGCTCCATCCCTTGGCCGGCCGCCCGATCATTTATCACGTTTTGCGCGCGGTCAGCTCTCTGAAGCTGAGCAGCTTGGCTATCGTGGTGGGGCACGAGGCGCCGGCCGTCCGCCTCAAGGTGCAGGAATTTGTCCAGGACAGCCACTGGATCAAGACGCCTGCCTTTTTCACGCAGAAGGAGCAGTTGGGAACGGGACACGCCGTCTTCAGCGGGGCGTCTTTTCTCAAGAAGCATTCCGCCGTCTTGATCGTCTGCGGGGATACGCCCCTGTTGACCTACGACTCGCTTTCGAGCGTCGTCCGCTTTCACCAAACCGAGAACAACGCGGTGACGCTGCTGACGGCGCGGCTGTCCAATCCGCAAAACTACGGGCGCATCCTGCGCAGTTCCTCCGGAGAGGTGCTGCGCATCGTGGAGGAATCCGAGGCCGGCGACGGGGAAAAAGCCATCACCGAAGTCAATTCGGGCGTCTATTGTTTTTCCACGGGGCTGCTGCTGAAAGCTTTAAAGGAGGTCAAACCCAAGGGGCCTCACCGCGAGTACTACCTGACCGACGCGGTGGATTGGGTGCGTTCCCATGGCGGCAAGGTGGCGGCGCTGCTCAGCCCCAACGCCGAAGAAATTTTGGGAATCAACAGCCGGCTTCACCTGTCCATCGCCGAAAGGATACTCAACCGCCGGACTCTGGAGCGGTTCATGCTGGTGGGGGTGACGGTGGTTGATCCGGCGGCGACGTATGCCGATTCCAGCGTCGAGATCGGGGCGGAAACGGTGCTTTATCCGGGCGTGATTTTAAAGGGCGCCACGCGCATCGGCAAAAACGCCCGGATCGGCCCCTACACCTTCATCGACGACAGCCAAGTCGGGAATTCGGCCGAGGTCCGCTTTTCCTGCCTGACGAGCTGCCGCGTGGGCGATGCGGCGCTGGTGGGGCCGTTCGCCCATCTTCGCAACGGCGCCGTGATCGGTCCGCAAGCCCGGGTGGGAAACTTCAGCGAGGTTAAAAAATCAACCTTGGGCAAGGGCGCGAAGGTGTCCCACCTGAGCTATATCGGGGACGCGCAGATAGGCGACAACGTCAATATCGGCGCCGGCGTGATCACCTGCAATTTCGACGGGGTGAACAAGCATCCCACCGTGATCGAAGCGGACGCTTTCATCGGCTCGAACGTGAATTTGGTGGCGCCGGTGCGCATCGGCAAAGGCGCGCTGGTCGGGGCGGGCTCCACGATCACGGAGGACGTCCCTGAGGAAAAATTGGCGCTGGCGCGGGCTCTGCAGGTGATCAAGGATAAAAAAACAGCGGGCGGGTCTAAAAAAGTCGCAGAAAGACTGCGGAGGTAGCCTTGGCGAAAATGCATGGGTTGACCGTGCTGGGGTCCAATCACCTGAGAAAGTCCGAGAAGTTCCTTTCTCACGACACGCTGAAGATTTTTTCCGGCAACGCGAACCAGGCGCTGGCGATGGAAATCTGCCGTTATTTGAGGCAGCCCTTGGGGAAAGCCCGCGTGTCGCGCTTCGCCGACGACGAGGTCAACGTGCAAATTCTGGAGAATGTGCGCGGAAGCGATTGCTTCATCATCCAGCCCACCAGCCGGCCGGTCAATGAGAACGCCATGGAGCTGCTCATCATGATCGACGCCCTGCGCCGCGCCAGCGCGGGCAGAATCACCGCCGTCGTCCCTTATTTCGGCTACGCCCGCGCCGACCGGAAAACGGAGCCCCGCGTTCCCATTTCGGCCAAGCTGATGGCCAATTTAATCACCGCCGCCGGCGCGGACCGCGTCATCACCATCGATCTTCATGTCGGCCAGATACAGGGTTTTTTCGACATCCCCGTGGACCATCTTTTTGCCGCGCCCGTTTTTATCGACCACCTAAAAAAAATGAAGCTCAAGGATTTCGTCATGGTGTCGCCGGACGTGGGCGGAGTGGAAAGAACCCGGGTCTTCGCCAAGAGGCTCAATACCAGCCTGGTGATCATCGACAAGCGGCGGGGCCGGCCCAACCACGCGACCATTTACCGGGTGATCGGCGAGATCGCCGGAAAAACGGCGGTGATCTTGGACGATATCGTGGACACGGCCGGCACGCTCACCAAAGTGGCGAATGCGCTCAAGCAAAAAGGGGCCACGCGGGTATTGGGCCTTTGCACCCACGGCGTATTATCCGGCAACTCCGTTGAGCTCATCGAAAAATCGGCGCTGGAGGTGTTGGGACTCACCAACACCATTCCCATTTCCTCCAAATCCACCAAGATAACGGTGCTGTCCATCGCGCCGCTGTTGGCGGAGGCGATTTGCAGGAACCATTTGGGCCAATCGATCAGCGCGATGTTTGCATAGGGGATAGGAGACGACTATGGCTGAATTTGACTTGGACGCGGAAATTCGGACGACTCAGAAACGCAGCGATTTAAACAACTCCAGGCGCGTGAAGCGTATCCCGGGGATCGTTTACGGAGCCGACAAGCCCAACGTCAATATTTGGGTGTTCGAAAAGGCGGTCAAACAGATACTGCAGGCGGGAGGCGGCAACGCGATTTTCCGGCTGAGGCACGCCCAGGGGACGGAGACCGTCATTTTGAAGACCACGCAGCACCATGTGGTGACGGACGCCTCGCTGCATATGGATTTCCAGCGCATATCACTGAAGGAAAAAATAGAATTCCGCGTTCCCGTGGTCATCATTGGGACTGCCGCCGGCATTCAAAAGGGCGGCACTATGGAGCATTTATTGCGGGAGATTTCCATTCGCTGTTTGCCGATCAGCATTCCCGACAAGTTCGAAATTGATGTCTCGGCTTTGGAAATCGGCGACGGCCTCCGCGTCAAGGCAATCCGCTTTCCCGCGGACGTCGAGGTCTTGGAGGACCTTGAAAAGGTGGTCGTCAACGTCATCGCGCCGAAGGTGGAAGAGACGCCGGCGGCCCCGGTCGCGGGCGCCGAAGCGGCCGCGGAGCCCGAAGTGATCGCCAAAGGCAAAAAACCGGAGGAAGGCGCCGCGGAAACGCCGGCCGAAGGTGGAAAGCCCGCCGCGAAACCCGGCGCGAAACCCGCCGGAAAGCCCGCCGGGAAACCCGCCTGAGCGGGAGTGAATGGCCATCCACCTCATCGTGGGCCTGGGCAATCCGGGGGTTCGCTACCGGCAAACCCGGCACAATTTCGGGTTCCAGGTTCTCGATGCGTATGCCCTCCGCGACAAGCTTGACTGGCGGGTATGGCGCCATATGGGCGAGGTGGCGCAATCCCTGCGCTCCGATAAGCTTTATTTGGCCAAGCCGGAGACTTTCATGAATCGTTCGGGAGAAATGGTCCGCGCCTTCATGGCGGCGAAAAACATTTCTCCCGAAGCGGCGCTGATCGTCTATGATGATTTTTCCCTGCCCTTGGGCCAAATCCGGATCCGTCCCCGGGGATCGGCCGGGGGCCAGCTTGGGATGACCTCCATTTTGGAGCATTTGCGGACTCCGGATATCCCGCGCGTCAGGCTCGGGACCGGGCCGGTGCCAGGCGGCGAAGATCCGGCCGACTTTGTGCTGCAAAAATTCGCGAAAAAGGACCTTCCGCTCGTCCGGAGCGTGGTCGAGCGGGTGTGTGAAGGCTTGGACGCGATTTTGGAGCGTGGAATTGATGGAGCGATGAGCGTCTATAACGGACTTTCCTTGGAGGGACGCTGAGGCCATGTCCGGCTCCTTGGCTTGGCTGAAACTGTTCTTCGGCTTTATTTTTTTGCTGCTGGGCCTGGGCTATTGCTACCGCCCCGACTTGGTCGAGCGCGTCAATCTCTTTATTCGAGATTACCTTCTCAACGACTCGTATTTGGCGCTGGAAAGAAAGAAGTGGGGACTCTTCCTGATTTTGATCGGCCTCATTTGCATTTACATGGGCGTTTCCGCGATGAGCCGTTGATTACCCCTATCGGCCGGGTAAGACTATGACCGAATCCCTCAAAAAGCGATCGTTGGAAATACTTGCCTGCGCTCTGGACGGCGCGCAAGCCCTTTCGCCCGCGGAGGTCTATTTGCGCCGCCGCGCGCTGCGCACATGGGAGTTCAGAGAAGGGGAGTTGACGCGCGTGGAAGAGAGCCCGCTCGAGGGCTGCGCCCTGCGTCTGGTGCGCGACGGCCGCCTCGCTTTCGGAGCGAGCAGCGCGACCGTGGATTTTAAGGCGCTGCGGAAACTGCGGGGCACTCTTGAGTCGCTTTTGACCTGGTCTCCCCAAGACTCCCACAGGATGCTGCCGCGGCCGCAGGAGGCCATGCCGGAGGCCTCCTTGAAGCTCGCGGGAGCTTTGGAGGATCCGTGTCTGCTCGACGGCTTCCGGGACGCCGAACCGGCCGAATCGGGCCCGAGGTTTTGGGACCCGGAATTCATTCGGGAAGTTGAGGCTCTCGCCCGCAAGATCGACTCCCGAATAAAGCAAGTGGTCTTGTTGGAATACGCCGAAGGTTCATCGGAAGCGGCGGTGGCCAACACATTGGGTCTGTGCGTGGGCAAAAACCGCACGGAATGCAGCCTGCATTTAGAGCTCCTCGCGGAAGACGGCGGCGAGGTCCAGGTGGGCTCCTCCTCCCAGAGGCGCTGCTTCAGGAAGGATTTGGACTGGAAACGGACCGTTCAGGAAGCGGTTTGGACGGCTTCCGCCCGTTTGGGAGGGCGTTCCTTCGCTCCGGGGCGCTCCACGGTGGTGCTCGACCCTTGGGTGGCAGCGGAATTTTGGGAGTTTTTGGCCGGCGCCTTGCGCGCCGATCGCGTCCAGCGAGGGCAGTCCTTTTTATGCGGCCTGGAGGGAAAGAAAGTGGGCTCCCCTCAGGCGAATTTCATCGACGACCCGCATCTTCCCGGGGGCGTCGGCAGCTGCCTGTTCGATGATGAGGGCGTGCCGACGCGGCGCCGCGGCTTGATCAAAAACGGCGACTTGACGGATTTATTGTTCGACAGCTATTGCGCCGGCAAGGCGGAGGCGTCCGGCGCGGCGCGAGGGGCCGTTGCGCCGGACGCCGGCTCCGCCGTGAGAGATTCCTTTCAAGCGGCCCCCGTGCCGGACGTGTCCAATTTCTATCTTGCCGGCGGCGACATGACCCGCGAAGAGTTGATCGGCGGCGTGCAAAGAGGAATTTTGGTCGTCGAGGTGTTGGGCATGCATATGGCCGATCCTAATACCGGAGAGTTTTCCGTGGGAATTTCCGGCGCGGCCATTGAAGGCGGCCGCCTCACCCACGCCGTGAGTGGAGCCATCCTTGCGGGAAACATCCTGGATCTTCTCTCGCATATGGACGCCGTGTCGGCGGATTTGGCCTTCTACGGCGGCGTCGGTTCCCCCACGGTCCGTTTGGCGGACATGCGGGTGACTTAGGAACTGGGGCAAGCAGCCCAAATTCCTTTATTCGGGGGGCTTGCCGCCGGGTTTGCCCTCGGCCCCCGAGCCCCGTTGGGAACCCTCCCGTGGTTCCCCTCCACCGACGAGAAGTCGGCGGAGCCTCCCTTCCGCTACGGGGGCCGATGGGCAAATCCCGACGTCACCCCCCTTGATAATTGGAGAAATCTTTGGTTGCTATCCCAGTTGTAGGACTTTGCTGGGATAGATGGTTATTTTAGGTGGAGTTGAATGCGGGGGCCGCCGGCTCGCACGGGGTGAGCATAGACCGCTTTGGGGCCGGAACGGAGCGGTCCGCCGGAAGGATGCTCCGCGTCCGGAGCGTCCGAGGTAATGATTTGAGCGCTGATGCGCAGCGGCTCCTCGCGATAATTGACCGGAAGCAGGCGATCGTCGGGCCCCAGATCAAATAGCAGCGGGAAGGAAGGGTTGATGATGCGTTTCATCGCCACCGGCACGCCGCCTTTGTCGGTGGCGATGACGGAAAGAACCGTGTTGGGGCGAGACGCCTCCGGCAAAAGTTTTCGGGATATTTCCACTTTGCCCAGGATATACGCGCTTTGGCGGTCGCCGGGCATCGGCCGCTCCACCGTCCACACAAGCCCCATCAGCGTCATGGCCAGCGCGATCGATTTAAGACGGAATTTAGTGCTTCTTTTCAAGGCATTGAAGATCACGGCGCCCCCGGCCTTTGAAAACGGCGGGCCAACTCGTTGCGGTTGAGCCGGATGGCGGTGGGCCGCCCGTGCGGGCAGCACGTGCCGTCGCGGCAGAGGTGAATGTCCTTGTAAAGCTGGATGGCTTCCATCGGAGCGAGGCTTTGGTGAGCCTTGACCGCCGCCCGGCAGGCCAGGCCCGCTATTTTTTCTTTGGCCGCTTCCAGGGCCGCTTCAGTGGGGTCTCCCAGGCAGTCCAAGACCAGATGAATCAAGTTGTCGCAATCCTTCGCGTTTAAGTCGAATATCGACGGCATGCTTTTTATCAGGAGCGTTGATTTTCCCATGGGCTGGATTTCAAAACCCATTTGAGAGAGCCAGGCGGCGTGCTCCATGACCTTTTGCATTTTTGAGGGGGGAAGCTCGATTTGCACGGGGAGCATCAAATTTTGGATTTGCAGCGTGTTGGACCTCAATTCCTTGAGGTAGCGCTCGTAAAATACCCGCTCGGCGGCGGCGTGCTGATCCAAAATGACCAGCCCGCCCGTCTGCTCGAAAACCAGGTATGTTTTTTCAATCTGCCCCAAAAATCGCAGAGTGGGAGAATCCATGGGCGAGGCGGAAGCGAGGGCCGGCGACGGAAATTTTGATATTTGCGGTGCGCTCGTCCAGGGCGCGCCGGCGGATGGGTAGCCGGAGGGGGTTTCGCGCGCGGTCTGAAGGTCCGCCGGCGCAGGCCGAGGCTCCGGCGCGGGCGGTTCCGGTTCGGACTTGACGATAGGCACCGCGGGCTTGCTGTCCACCAGAAGCTTGGAAACGGCGCGGTAGATCATATCGTAAACGTCGTTTTCGTGGCGGAAGCGGATCTCCCTTTTCGTCGGGTGAGAGTTGACGTCGTAAAGCAGCGGAGGCATTTCGATAAAAACCACGCAAGCGGGATGCTGGTTGGCGCTGCGGTAAGGCGCGTATGCCCGGTAAAGCGCCTGCTGCGCCGTGCGGCTGGCGAAAGGGCGGCGGTTGATAAACCAATATTGCACGTTGCGGGACGCGACCAAGCCGTCGGCGCCGGAAACCATGCCGTAGATCTTCCAGCCCGAATGCTCGCTCAACAAGGGCTGCACCTTCCGGATGCCTTTTCCCAGCACGCCGCGGATGCGCTCCGCCAAGGAGTCCGCCGCGCCCGATTCCGGTTTCCCCTCCGTGGCGATGATTTCGGCGCCGCCCACGCGGTAGACCACGCTGATGCCGGGGTGCGCCAGAGCCACCTCCTCGACCCGCTGCGTCAGGTGGCTTTTTTCGACGGCGTCGGATTTGAGAAACTTCGCGCGAGCCGGGGTGTTGTAGAAGAGCGACCGGACCGAAACGGTCGTCCCCGCGACCGGAGGCGCCTCGCGCCGGCTGACCAGCTTGCCGCCGTGAACCTCGACGTGGGCGCCCGTCGCGGCGCCGCGGACCGCGCTGGTCAGGGTGACTTCGCTGATGGCCGCGATGGAGGCCAGGGCTTCGCCGCGAAACCCCATCGTTTCCAGGGTGTCTAAATCCTCGAGTTTGCGGATTTTGCTGGTCGCGTGGCGCTCGAAAGCCAAGGCGCATTGCTCCGCGGGGATTCCCTCTCCGTCGTCGCTCACCCGGATCAGTCCCCGGCCGGCGTTCTCCACGTCGATCCGGATTTTGGACGCTCCGGCGTCGATTGCATTCTCCAGCAATTCCTTCAAGACCGAGGCGGGGCGCTCGATCACCTCGCCGGCGGCGATCTTGCTGACCGTGTCTTCGCTCAAAACCTGAATTTTCTGAGTCAACTTAAAATCTCCTTTTTCCACTCGGTTATTTTTTGCAGAGCTTGCAGGGGGGTCAGGCTTTCCGGCTGGAGATTCTTGAGTTCTTGAAGAACCGAGCTTTCCGAAAACATGGGCAAGGTAAGCTCCGCCTCTTCGCCGCCGCCGGCGTCGCTGGCGGCGATGGTGGAGCCCTGCTCCAAATGGCGGAGGATTTCTTTGGCCCGGGCGATGCACTCCGCCGGAAGGCCGGCCAGCTTGGCCACGTGAATCCCATAGGAGCGGTCGGCCGATCCCGGAGAAATCTTGTGAAGAAAAACGATTTCCGTGTGGCCTTGCGGATTTTTCCATTCGCGGACTTCGACGTTGAAATTTTGTATCCGGGGATGGGATTGGCTGAGCTGCACCAGCTCGAAATAGTGCGTCGCAAAAAGCACTTTGGG
>Ga0156243_1079_pt1 | contig 16868 bp, 8 predicted proteins | sample RifCSPlowO2_12_FD_107890 | JGI IMG/M metagenome (GOLD analysis project Ga0156243, IMG submission 107890) | Elusimicrobia bacterium RIFCSPLOWO2_12_FULL_59_9 | reverse complement strand
TCATCGGCGGTTTGTCCTATGGGCCGCGCGCAGGAAAGGTCGTTGAAAGAGGGCACGAAGATATCCTTGCGCAGCCGGCTGACGCAGTCGGCGCCGCCGGCGGCGATCAACTCCGCTTCGCCGGTTTCAATATCCTGGGCCGCCTCCAAGACCGCCTGAAGGCCCGTGCCGCAGGAAAAGTTGACGGTCAGGCTGGGTACGGAGGGCGGAACGCCGGCGCGGTGCGAAACGTAGCGCGCGCCGTAGCAGCCGTGCGGCCCGGACTGGTACATGTTGCCGAAGACGACGCGGTCGAGCGCCTCCGGCCCAAGGCCGGCGCGGTCCAAGGCTCCCATGAGGGCGTGGGCGCCCAAATCGAAGGGATCGTAATCCTTGAGCGCGCCGCCGGCGGAGCCGTCGCCCTTCCGGCCGCTCGCCCAAGCCGCAAACGGCGTCCTGGCCCCCGCCAAAACGTAAACGTCTTGTTTCATGGTTTCAACGATGTTCCCGTTCGCTCAGTTTTTCACCTTCAGGCATCTAAGGGCTGATTTTCTCAACAATGAATCGAACCGCATCGTCATTGTAAATGCTGGTTACCCCTTTTGGGAGGCTAGCGGTATTCTTGTAGGTTTCCTCTTGTAAATGGGTACGAAAATTGTAGGCCGAATAGGCCACGTTGGACTTGATCTTAAATTCGCGTATGACCTGGTTAATCTGGTGCCGAAGGACGCCGGGACGTGCGACACGAACTTTACCGGAGACCTCCGCATAGGACAACGGGTATTTGTCGATCAATCTCTGAGTCTTGACGACAACGGTCTTGCCCTTTGGATCTTCTTGGTCGACTGCCGTCGTAAAATCTGCTCCGGTTCCGCTCACAAACGACTTTGCGGTCTTGACTTCCGTGGCAACCTCGCAGATAAAGTAGTAGTCCGCACCCTCCTTTTGGGCGGACTGACAAGCTGCGGCCACTTTCATCACGTTTGATATTGCCTCGGGCTTCTTTTCAAGCTGAAGGAGAGAAAGAGTCTTGAAATCATATGCGAAAGCCAGCGGCAAGATATAAAAGTTGTAATCCAGTAGGCCCTTCCCGAACCATTCATGCACCAATTTCTGATAGTTCCTCAAGGAGGCTACACCAAGTGTATACGTGAGGTATCGAATCGAGTCATCGTGGTAGTAATGGATTGCGGTATCTCTGATATCAATCAGCATCGTCAGATTCTCCGCAACAATCTGGTTCATCTCCAGTTTTCTCATTGCAGTAATCAGTTCAATTGTCAGGGGGTTTCCAGTCCGATTGGTTTTGGGCTTACCCTGGCCGTCCAGTGCGTAAATTGAAGTAACTTGATCACCATTGTCCTTTATAATTTTCGCTTTCAGCAACAATTCCCAGGCATTTATAATAAGAATGGTGAATATCTGCTCCCGGTAGGGGAAATTCGGCTTGTTATAGATTTCGATTGATGCCAGAGCGGCATCGATGGAATTCCTTATTAATAACTCATGAGTTTTTGCGGATGATTTTTCGACCAAGAAATTCCTCGTGTCGCCAGCGGGTTTTCGCCCCCATAGCGGTCGCAGATTACACCTTCTGCACCTACATGCTTCTAAGCGACCGAACGCGCCGGTTCAGCGGCGGCGCGTTAGCACCGTCCGTTACAGCTGGCTTTTAGCCTATGTCACTAGCCCGTCATAATTGGCTCGTGAGCACATACACCATGTCGCCAAGAAAGCGACGGAACGACTCGTTCTCGACGAACTGCTTATAGACCTCCGTGTCATCCTTGAGCAAGTGCTGCATCACCTTGCCCAGCGCCTGATCGTGGGCCATGCGCGCGGTGTGGGGGGTGTTCTCCTTCGCATTTTTGTAGGCTGCGTCGGCGGCGACTTTCGGGGCGATGTCGTCGCGGATGCGTTTGACAACCCGGTCGGCGTCAGTGAAGAGCGTGCCGAAATTTTCGTTGAAGGCTTTGAGGATGTTGCTCAGATGGTCGAGCTCGGGTTCCGGTTTGCGGCCTCCCGCATCTGTCGGTACAGGTTCGATCTGCGCATCTGCATCCTCCAGCGCGATCTTCAGGACGGCCTTCTTCTCGACGCGGTAGCTGTCCATGTCGATGGCTTCCAGGATGCCCCTGGCGAGGTCCTCTTCCTTCGGCGCGGGCAGCTTGGGCGTGAGCAGGTTAAGCAGGATCGAGAGCTTCTCCCACTCGGGTTTAGTGTAGGGCATCACCGAGGCGAGAAAGTCATAGGTGCGCGTGAAGGCCTTGGCCTTGCCCTTAAAGTCCACCTGCTGGTCTTCGTCGAGCGTGCCGGTGTAGACCGCCACGCAGACATCGAGGATCGGGTCAAGCCGGTCCCGGTCCGCGCCCCCGAGGAATAGGTCGACGACTTGCCGCACCTGCTCGGGTGAATAGACCTGCGCGTTGTCCAGAGCCGCCTTCAAGTCATGGAGCTTGTTGGGGTCGGTCTCCTCGCTGAGCAGAGTCGTCCGGTAGTAGTCCTGGAAGGCGAAAGTGATCGCCTCGCTGTTGTTCTGGAAGTCGAGCACGAAGCAGTCATGCTTCTGCGGGTGGGCGCGGTTGAGCCGCGAGAGCGTCTGCACCGCCTTGACTCCCGAGAGCGGCTTGTCCACGTACATTGTGTGCAGGAGCGGCTCGTCGTAGCCGGTTTGGAACTTGTCGGCGCAAATCAGGAAGCGGTACGGGTCGCTCTGGATCTTCTCGGCAATGTCTCTGCTCGAAAAACCATTGAGCGACATCTCGCTGACCTTGGCTCCGCCGTAATCGTGATCGCCCGAGAAGGCAACGATGGCCTGATAAGGACTCTTGCGTTCCTGCAGATACGCCTTAACCGCATGAAAATACTGGATCGCGCGTTCGATGCCGCTGGTCACCACCATCGCCCGGGCTTGCCCGCCGATCTTCCCTGCCGCGAGCACATCATCGTGGAAGTGGTCGACCATGATCTCGGCCTTGAGCCGGATCGCGCAATCGTGGCTCTCGACATAGCGGCGCAGTTTCTTCTTCGCCTTCTTGGTGTAGAACTCCGGGTCGCCCTCGATCTTCTTGACCAGCTTGTAGTAGCTGTTGACCGGCGTGTAGTGCCTGAGCACATCGACAATGAAACGCTCCTCAATCGCCTGCTTCATCGTGTAGGTGTGGAAGGGCCGGTGTTTGATCTTGCCCTCGGCATCGGGCGGCAGAGCCTCGCCGAACATCTCCAGCGTCTTATTCTTGGGCGTGGCCGTAAAGGCGAAGTAACTGGCGTTGGTCAGCATCTTGCGCGCCGCCATTCGCTTTTCGAGAGCGTCATTTACCGTGTCTTCGGGGTCGGTCTCCTCGTCCTTCGTCCCGGCTTCGGAACCCAGCGCTTTGCTCATTGCCGCCGAGGTCTTGCCGCCCTGGCTTGAGTGCGCCTCGTCGATCACGATGGCGAAGGTCTTGCCGCCCTCGGCGGCGATCTCATCCAGGATATGGGAAAATTTTTGCACCGTCGAGACGATGACCTTCTTGCCTTGCGCGATGAACTTGCGCAGGTCGCCCGAGTCTTCGGCGTGGCCCACCGTCGCGCCTACCTGCATGAACTGCTTGATGGTCCGCTGTATCTGGTCGTCGAGGATGCGCCGGTCGGTTACCACGACCACCGAGTCAAAGGTCTCCTTGCCGTTGCGCTTGACGCCGATGAGTTGGTGCGAAAGCCAAGCGATGGAGTTCGACTTGCCGCTGCCGGCCGAGTGTTGGACAAGATATCGCTTTCCCTCGCCGTGGGCGCGCACATCCGCGAGGGCCTTGCGCACCACACCGAGTTGGTGGTAGCGCGGGAAGACCTGCTTCCGTTTTTTCTTGCCCGTCTTGGAGTTCTTCTCTTCGACGATCTGGGCGTAGTTTTCGAGGATATCGGTCAGCCCTGCCGGAGTGAGCACTTCCTTCCAGAGGTAATCGGTCTTAAGGCCATCCGGATTGGGCGGGTTGCCGGCGCCGTCGTTGCAGCCCTTGTTGAAGGGCAGGAACCACGAGCCCTTGCCCTTGAGCTCGGCGCACATGCGCACCTCGCTGTCGTCCACCGCAAAGTGCACAACGCAGCGGCCGAACTCAAAGAGCCGCTCGCGAGGGTCGCGGTCACGGCGGTACTGCTCCACCGCGTCCTCCACCGTTTGCTTGGTAAGGCTATTTTTGAGCTCGAATGTGGCGATAGGCAGGCCGTTGATGAAAAGGCATAGATCAAGCGCGCGGCGGGTCTCGTCGGCGCTGTAGGCGAGCTGGCGCGTGATTGTAAAGCGGTTCTGGGCGTGCAGTGCCGCCGCCTTGGCGTTGCCCTCCGAGGGCGTGCCGTAAAAGAGATCGTAGTGCACCGGCCCGTGGTCCACGCCTTTGCGCAACACGTCGATGACGCCGCGCTTGCCGATTTCCGAGGAGAGGCGGGCGAGGAATTTGAGGCGGTTGATATCCTTGGGGTCGCTGGCGTTGGCCAGCGCCAGCTTCTTGAAAGCTGCGGGCTGGGTGGCGCCCAGGAAGGCAAAGAGCTGCGGCACATCAAGCGCATTGGCGCGGTCGTAGTCCTTGGCGCTGCCAGCGATGTAAGCAATGCCGCCGTAGGGTGGGGGAGGTGGCTCGGCCACGACGCCCGGCGGGACGGCGAGGCCGTCCGTGCCGGTCATGTGGCGCATGATGAGCGTTTCGAGGCCTTTTTCGCTCGTGTCGGTGGTCATAAATACCCTTCCCTGGTGTCTAGGCTTATGTTTGGGCTTTTGTTAAGCCGCGGAAAACGGCGCAATCTAAACAATAAAAAAACCATTATTCTGCAAACACTTATCCGCTTCTGTCCTGGAACCGATCTGTTTTAACCATGGTTTTCATTTGTTAAATGGTGGGCTTTTTCGCGGTATGCCACTCCGTTTCGTGCGGTTCGCGGCGGAGGCGGTCCAAAAGGGCGCCAAGTTCCTGCGTGTTCATTCGACGGCCTCGGGTTCAGGTTCAGCTTCACTGAGTAAATCTTCGGCGGGAATAGGGGCTTTCGGTGAAGCATCTTCGGGCAGACGCGCCGCCGCCTCGCGCACATCGAGCTTACCGGTCACCACGTCGGCGACAAGGCGGGTGCGGTATTCAAGGAGAAGCTCGATCTCGCGCTCGAGGCGGGAAATGGAGGTCTTTAGGTTGGCAGTTTCTCCTTGAATCGCCTGGACGATTTGTTGCTGCTCATTAGCTGGCGGTTGGATGACCGGAAGCCGGAAGAACTCTTCGGGATACAAGCGGAGGCGCGACGCCCGCAGTCCCGTTGAACGGCAAATAATGTTAGAGACATACGGCATGCTACGGAGCAAGCCATCCATATAGATAGCAACGATGCACTCGGGTCGAAGTGGCCGGTAGACAGCGTAAGCGGGGCTGATGATTCCCGCGTGAGCAGAGACGCCAAGCGCGCCCATCCACGCCCACATTGTGTTAACCACGAGGTCTCCCGGCCGGCAGAGCCTGTGGCCTACATATGACGCGGCCTTGAACATCGTTATATTCTTTTGGCTGCGCGGGGTAACGCCAGTAAGGTGAGAAACAGACAGTAGTTCTTCGCTACCATCAATGGAGCGCTCATCCACTTCGCGATATAGGTATTTCGCACGCAGCGCCTCCCAATGCTGCGGAATGTCGCCGAGCCAGGGAATGCCGGAGGGTTTGAGGGGGATGGATGGGTCGAGGCCGCGGGTGACGGCGCGGTGGATGATGGCTTGCTTCTGTTCCGTGAGGAGCGCTATCACCTTCCGCTTAGCCCGGATTGCGCGCTCCAGCCGTCCGTTTGCCCAGTCCAGAAACCGCACAATCGCTGCCTGCTCGCCGGGTGAGGGGAAAACCAGGGGCAGATTGCCCAAAAACTGCCAATCAGCGCGAGGCATTTTTGCACCGAATGTCGAACTACTGACTACGTCAATCGTGTGCTTTGCTCTCAACTGTAGCTCAAGAAAGTTCGAGCGGATCGAAGCGTCACGAGGTCGTAAGACAAAAAGTTCGCCGACACATACGCCGTTGCTTTGTAGGCGAGCGACCTTCGCCAGGTATGGCCGCAACTTGCCAAAAAGCACATCTTCTGAACAAAACCGCTTCACCTGACCAGTAAAGAGATTCACTCCTTGCTGCGGTCGCACACGGCCTGTCCAGCTTTCGATATTCTCAAGCGCGACATACACGTCACCAGAGTTGATTTGCGTGGTCTGTTCGACAATATTTGCAACAGATGACTTCGTGCGGTTGATTGCCCAATGCTCCGGCACCTTTCCGAGCCAAGGCAGTCCCGACTCCTTGTACTTTGGATACGGCTTGAGGTCGGCGATCATGGGCGGCCCCTTTTCCGCTTTCTGGATGTTGCGGCCGGCGCCGGGCTCGCCTTCGCCTGGCCGGTGAGAGCGTGCTGGTAGAATTCGTGGAGTTTGGCCTGAAGCAGTTTTTTCTCCGGCAACTGCGTTTGGTATTCCGCGATTAATGCAGGGGAAAGGCTTCGGCTCAGGGCGTATTCCACCACCTCGCGATCCTTCGAAGCGCACAACAGAACCCCGATCGCCGGGTGCTCGTGCGGCTTGCGCACGTCCCTGTCCAGGGCTTCAAGGTAGAAATTGAGCTTTCCTAAATGCTCGGGCTCGAAGCGATCCACTTTCAGCTCGATGGCGACCAGACAGTTGAGCCCACGGTGGAAGAATAAAAGGTCGAGCGCGAAGTCCCGTCCGCCGACCTGCACGGGGTACTCGGAACCGACAAAACAAAAGTCCCGGCCGAGCTCGATGAGAAAATCCTTAAGCCGGTGAACCAGGCCGCGATGCAGGTCTGCCTCGGAGTGGTCAGCAGGGAGGTCCAAAAACTCGACGACATAAGAGTCCTTGAAAATGTCGGCTGCCGCCGGATGAATTTGTCGCACCAGCGTGCGACTTTTGGCGGGCTGAGGACGGCGCGCTCGAACAGAGCGGCCCGGAGCTGGCGCTCCAGCTCGCGTTTTCCCCAGCGCTCGCGAATCGCCAGCCGCAGGTAGAACTCCCGATCCTCCGGACGCTTGCACTGTCCCATGAGGATGAGGTGGAGGGTCCACGGTAATTGTGCCACCAGTGGCGGCACTTTCTTGTCCCCGGCATAGATCTTGTGGAATTGACGCATGCGGAATAGATTGCTGCGGGTGAAGCCCCGAAGGCTGGGGATGGTGCGTGCGAGATGCATCGCCAACTGGTCCACAACACCGTCTCCCCATTCGGCGGTTTCGAGTTTGCGGTTGATGTACCCGCCGACTTTCCAATACAGGCTGACGAGTTCGGTATTGACCGCCTGATAGGCACGCTTGCGGGCTTGCGCGATAAGGTTGACAACTTCCGCGAAGGAAGTTTCGTTCGGCGCGGCGGGCGCACCCTTCACGAGGGAAGTGCCGGCAGCCGGGGCGGGCTTCTTCGCCTTCATGCTCTACCCCCCTTGATCAGCCCATCCAGCAGCCCCTCGGCTTCCTGCTCGATGGCGAGGATGTCCTTGCTGATCTCATCCAGCGTGCGAAGAGGTTGGGGCTTGTAGAAGTGACGGGTGAAGCTCACCTCGTAGCCAATCTTGGTTGAGTCTTCCTTGATCCAGGCGTCGGGCGTGTAGGGCAGCACCTCGCGGCGGATGAAGGCCTCGATGCCGCCTTCTTCCAACAGCGGCACCTGTTCGGTGTCGCGCAGGTCGGAGTCGGGCTCATACTCGACTATCGCGGGCTTGCCCTCCACCGTCGCCTGGAACAGGCCGCGCAACGGATCGGCCTTGCCCTTGCCGGGCTTGTGCGCCTTGGCGATGACCGGCGGCGCGGTCTCGACGCGCCAGCTCACGGCTTTGAGTATCTGCTTCAGGTCGGCGGCGGAGAGTTTTAAGCCCGCCTTTTTGGCCGCGGCATCAACGCGGTCGCGGAAGATGTTGTGGTCCTCGAAGAGCTTATCGCCCAATGCCGCGCGCAACGCTGTGGCCGCTTCGACGAGGCGGTTATCGCGCTCCCAGGTCTTGGGATCGAGCAGCTTCTTTTTCTTCTTCTCGGGCAGGCCCTTCTTGGCGCCGCCGCCCTCTTCGTCGTCGCCATCCTCATCGTCGCCGTCCCAGTCGGCGAGGCGCTTCTCCAGCGCGGATGAAATCTTGGCGAACTTCGTGAAGAGGTCGTCGCCGAACTCCTCGTAGAGCGCGGCGCGGAGGTCTTCATCTCCGGAGGCGAAGCGCAGCGTCTGAATCGCCTTGAGTGAGAGCCGGCTGTGCAGGCGCAGCGGGCGCTCGACCGTCACCTTCCAGTAGCCAAAGGCTTGGTTGGAGAATATTTTTGACTCGGGTGTTTCCTTGAAGTCGAGGAAGGCGCGGCTGATGCGCTCGATGTCCTCGGGCGAGAGCTCGCAGTTCTTCTTGCCGAGGTTCTTGCGCAACGGCTTGAACCATTGGCTCGCGTCAATGAGCTGCATCTTGCCCTTGCGGTGCGCGGGCTTCTTATTCGACAGCACCCAGATGTAGGTGGCGATGCCGGTGTTGTAGAAAAGGTTGAGCGGCAGCGCGACGATGGCTTCAAGCCAGTCGTTTTCGATGAGCCAGCGGCGGATATTGCTCTCGCCCTGGCCGGCGTCGCCGGTGAAGAGCGAGGAGCCGTTGTGGACTTCGGCGATGCGGCTGCCGAGCGCCGAGCTGCCGTTCATCTTCGACGCCATGTTGGCGAGGAAGAGCATCTGGCCGTCGCTTGAGCGGGTGACGAGCGAGACCTCCTCGCCCGCGTGCATCACTTTGAAGCGCGGGTCGCGCATGCCGTCCTTGCCGCCCATCGCCTCGAGGTCCTTCTTCCAACTCTTCCCGTAAGGCGGGTTGGCGAGCATGAAGTCGAACTCCTGCGCCGGGAAGGCGTCGTGCGAGAGCGTGGACCATTCCGCGCCGCCGACGATGTGGTCGGCGCTCTCGCCTTCGCCTTTGAGCAGCATGTCCGCCTTGCAGACGGCGTATGTCTCGGGGTTGATCTCTTGGCCGTAGAGGTGGCTCGCGATTTGCTGCTTGCGTTTCGCGGCGATTCTTGTGAGCGTTTCCTCCGCCACGGTGAGCATGCCGCCGGTACCGCAGGCGCAGTCGTAGAGCAGATAGGAACCGGACTTGAGTTGGCCCTCGATCGGCAGGAATACGAGGTTCGCCATGAGACGCACGGCGTCGCGCGGCGTCCAGTGCTCGCCCGCCTCCTCGTTGTTCTCCTCATTGAACTTGCGGACCAGCTCCTCGAATTCCGTGCCCATCGCATGGTTGTCGATGCCGGCCGGAGAGAGGTCGATCTCGGGGTCGAGGAACTTATTGATCAGAGTGCCTATCGCGTCGGCCTTGGAGAGCGTCGAAAGCTGGTTGCGGAACTTGAAATTATCGAGGATGTCCTGGACGTTGGGCGAGAAGCCGTTGAGGTAGTCCTCGAAGTCGGCGAGCAACTGCTGCTGGCTGCCGCGCGACTTCAGATCGCGCAGGGTGAAGCGCGAGGTGTTATAGAAGGCCTGCCCCGCCGCGGCGGCGAGGGCGGCGCGTTGCTCGGTGATGCCCGCGTCATCTAGCATCTTCTTGGTGTCGAGCACCGCCCGCTTGGTGGGTTCCAGCACCGCATCCATGCGCCGGATGACGCACATCGGCAGGATCACGTCCGGGTACTTGCCGCGCTTGAAGAGGTCGCGCAGCACATCGTCCGCGATGCCCCAGATGAAGGAGACGATCTTATTGTGAGTTGCTTGGTCCATTATGTAGTTCGCTCCTCCTCAGCGAGCTAACGTCAAAGCTGAGGCACGTGCGTTAGCGCGTTGCCCCCCAGCGCTTTGTCGGCCATTTGTCTTAGTTGGCCAGCGCTGGCGCTGAGTGGCTGTCCCGGCCGCAGTCGGCTGTAAGAATGTCGGAACTCATCGTGGTCCTATGCACGAGTGCTGTTTGATTTGCAGGCGCGTGCTGTGCGCATATCGGAGCGCATCATTAAGCGTCTGATGATCCTCATAATGATGTCGGGCGCCAACCCTGGACACCCCGCCGTGCTGGTGTAGCCTACCGCAGTCGTTTCGATGAATGGAAACATATCTCTTTCGGTTCTCGTACGTCATGAACCGCTTGGTTGGGCCTGCTGATAGATGATCGCGTGTTTCCGGTTCCGCATTTGATACCTTACCAAGGGCCTTGAGGAAAGATTTTCTATTCCCTCTTTGGGCGCGTTTGCCAAGATATTCCTCTGTCATAAGAGTCGATAACTTTTCGGCCAGAGCAAGAGTGATCATTTGATTGATCGACACATGTTCTTTGTGCGCCAGCTCACGAATGGACTTGTGCAATGAATCAGGGAGTCGCAGGCTGATATTACTCATGGCAGTCCTCCTATCTCTTTAAGAAAGTCCTTGGGCGTCAATATTTGTATCCCAAACCCATGTGCTTGCGCGAAATCAGATTTATTGTATGTAACAATAACCCCACATCCGCCCGCCACCGCCAACTCTAAAACCATATCATCTTGCGGATCGCTTAGAATTGGCCTCCAGAGATAGTGGATCTTTTGGGGCCGAGATACGGCGCAAATATAGTCAATGACTGCATCGACATCCCGGGAAGATAGGGATGTCAGCCTCTTGGCGGAGGCCTCATACTCTAAAACGAGGGGGACAGAGATGTTTAATTGAAAATTTCCGCTGTCAATTAACCGGAGCAGGTGGTGAGATGCCCCCTTGCTTGAGCGCAGGGCGGCTACTAAAACATTCGTGTCAAGAACAATTTGAATCGCCCCCATACGGTATTATAGGTGATACCACGTTGGATTTCAAGGGCAATCTTTCGATAGGCCTAACGCGGCCGCTCAAGCGATTGGTTGGCTTTTCCCTAAGCCACTGCTGCGATAACAACGAAGTCCTAGATCACGCGAGAGGGCAAACGCTGCAGACCATGTCAGCCTATAACGCCTGCCCAGGATGGGGAGATAAGGCGGTTGGAATAATTTCGCGCGATTTGGCCGGGGCGAAATATTTTGTATTCTTTAACTTGCCGCAATTGAATTTCAAGGAGAAAGGCTTATGAGAATACATCGGATCGCAGGGATCGCGTTTTTGGCCGCTTGGGTCTCCGTTCATCCTGTTTCGGGCCAGGAGAGCGCGTCGCGGCCGACAGCTACGGCCGAGCAGACGGCCGCGCTTCCCAGACCCGTTTTGGAGCCTTTGGCGGGCGACGGCATGCAGGTCACCGTGCACCGGCTGGCCAACGGGCTGACGGTGTATTTGAGTCCCAACCATGAGCGGCCGCGCATCACGGCGTGGATCGGCGTCCGGGCGGGGGGCAAGCAGGACCCGGAGGACAGCACGGGCATGGCCCATTACTTGGAGCACATGCTTTTTAAGGGCACGCGGCGGCTGGGGACCCTGGATTTTGAAAAAGAGAAAGCGCATTTGGACAAGATCACGGAGCTTTACGAAAAGCTTTTCAGCGTTCAGGCGCCCGAAGAGCGCAAGAAAATCTACAAGGAAATCGACGCCGAGAGCCTGCAAGCCGGACGCTACGAGGTCTTAAACGAGATCGACAAGCTTTACAAAAGCGTCGGCTTCAGCGACCTCAACGCCTTCACCGATTGGGAGACGACGGTTTACATCGCGGACATACCCGCCAACCGGCTGGAGTTGTGGGCCCGCGTAGAATCGGAGCGGTTTAAAACGCCGGTATTCCGGGCGTTTCAGCCGGAACTGGAGACGGTCTACGAGGAGAAGAACCGCTCCATGGACAACGCCGAGAGAATTCTCAATGAAGCCCTGGAGTCGAAGGTCTATAAGAATCACCCTTACGGCCAACGCACGATTTTGGGAAGCATCGAGCATTTGAAGAATCCTTCCCTGGCCAAGATGTACGCTTTTTTTGACGCTTACTACAGGCCCAACAACATGGCCGCCGTTCTCGCGGGCGATTTCGACCCCAAAGAGGTTTTGCCTCTCCTCGAGAAATATTTCGGCGCTTTGGAGCCCAAAGACCTGCCCGCGGCCGGCGCTTGGACGCTGCCGCCGCCCAGCGGGGTCGAGCGCGCCGAGGTCCGCTATGAGGCGGAGGAAAAAGTCGTGATCGCGTGGCCGACGGTCGCCGCCGGGTATCCCGACGCCGACACCCTGCGGGTCATGGACATGCTGGTGGACAACGCGGCCGCGGGAATCTTGAATCTCTATTTGAACCAGGATCAAAAAGTGAAAAGCTCCGGCTCCTATCCTGAGATGAGAAACGACGCGGGGGCCTGGTATATGTGGGCCAATCCCAAGGAGGGACAGACGCTTGAAGAGGCGGAAGCCCTGCTGATGGAGGTGGCGGCCAAGCTCAAAGCCGGCGATTTTTCGGATGAGGACATCAAGGCGGTGGTGACGAATTTCGAGGTGAACGACAAAAAGAGGCTCGAATCCAACGAATCCAGGGCCCAGCTTCTGATGGACTCCTTCGTCAGCTTCGAGGAGTGGCCCTACACCGCCGCGCATTTGGAAAGGCTGCGCGCCGTGACCAAAGAGGAGGTCCTGCTGGCGGCCGCCAAGTATCTGGGAGACAACCGCGTGACGGTCTACCGGCGCAAAGGCAAGCCCGAAGTCCCGTCCATCGCCAAGCCGGAATTCACCACGCTCGATATCGATCCGGCCCGAGAATCAGAACTCTTCAAGGAAATCGTTAATATGCCGGCTGTTCCCATCGAGCCGAAGTGGCTTAAAAAAGGCCTCGATTATCAGGTGGAAGAAATGGCCTGGGGAAAGCTCTACGCCGTCAAAAACCCCATGAACGACCTTTTCTCCCTGGATTTTGATTTCGAGCGCGGGCGAAAGCATGAGCGGAATTTATGCGCGGCCTTTTCCCTGCTCAATCTCTCCGGCGCCGGAGCAATGAGCGCTGAGGATTTCAAAAAAGCGCTATATAGACTCGGAAGCTCGATGAGCGCGGGTTGCGGCGAGGATTCGTCCTCGGTCCATGTCGAGGGGCTCGATGCGCATCTGGAGGAGACCCTTGGACTCATGCGCCAGAGGTTCGAGTCTCCCAACGTCGCCCCCGGCACCTTGGAAAAATTGATTCAGGTGCAGATTGGCGAGCACAAGGACAACAAGGCGGACGTGCGCTATATCCGCCGGGCCCTGGGAGAATGGGCCCAGCGAGGCAAAAAAAGCGGCGTCCTATCGGAGCTCAGCGACGCCGAGTTGCGGGCGCTCAAGGAGGAGGACCTCAAGTCCCTCATCCGGGACGTTTGGAATTGGCGGCGCCGCGCCGGCTACGTCGGCGCGCGCGGAACGGACGCGGCTGCCGGGCTATTGAAAGGGAGCGGGAAAAAGTACTTGGAGACGCCCGCGCATGAGCCGATGCGCTACGAAAAGCCGCAAAAAGACAACGTCATTTTTGTCCATCGCGACATGGTGCAGTCCTTGGTCGGGCTTTTCGCCGCCGACGAGATTTTTAAGGCGGAGAATCAGGTGGATTACCGCTTTTACTCCAGCTACATGGGCGGCGACATGAGCTCGGTGATCTGGCAGGAAATTCGGGAATCGCGCGCTCTGGCGTATTCGGCCGGAGGCGGCTACAGCGAGGGCGAGTACGAACCGGACGAAAACAAGGTGGCGGCCGGACTCGGCTGCCAGGCGGACAAGACGCTGGAGGCGACCGGGCTTCTGGCCCACTTGATCAAAAAATTGCCGCCCTCCTCCGAGAGATTTCAAGCGACGAGAAAATCCATCGAGCAAAGATACCGGGCGGAGCCCATCGAGTTTCGCTCCATTCCGGGAACCGTCATTGCTTGGGAGAAGTGGGGCCTTGATGGCGATCCCCGTCCCAGGAACATGCAAAAGGCCGTCAATTACGCGCTGCCGCAGCTTCAGGATTTCGCCCGGCGCTTTGAAAATCAGCCGCTGACAATCTACATCCTTGGAAACCGCGAACGCGTCGGCCTCGACGGGATCAAAACATTGGGAGAGCTTCGGGAAATACCCGTCGACGAACTCTTTCCTTATTGATCGGTTTTCAGGCGTCGCAGCAGGTCCTTGATGCGCCGCTCGTCCTTCTCGCCGATAGGACGCCCCCGGTACCGGCATTGATAATATTGCTCGGTCAGGTCGGCCACGGCGGCGAGCCGGGGATTGAGCGCCACCACCTCCCGGGCGAATTCCCTGCCGGTCTGCCATGTTTTTTTGGCGTGCCCTCTTTTTTCCAGCAGCCGCAGCAAATCCAGGTAAAAGGCGTCTTGCCCCCGCGTGCGGCGCTTTTGTTCCGCCAGAGTCAAGGCGCGCCGCCCCGCCCATCCAAGAGCGACGAGCGCCGCGGCGAGAATTAAAACCTTCAGCCCTTCCTTGAGCAGGTTTTTCCAACTCTGAAACAATTTTTGCCAATTGCTGTTTTGATCGTTGCGGTCGTAGCCCACCACGCGCCGGTACCAGTTCACTTCCAAGGCGGTGAAATATTGGCGGAGCTTTTTCCAATAGGAGCCGATAAGAGCTCCTTGTGAGGAGCCCGGCGGCGTCGGATCAAAAGGGGTCCAGCCGGACTCGGGAAGGTAAGCTTCCGTCCAGGCGTGGGCGTCGTGCTGGCGGACGTCGTAGAACCGCCCGTAGGGGTTCCAATCCGCCAGGACGAAGCCCGTCGCCAGCCGGGCGGGGATTTTTCGCATGCGCATCAGCACCACCGCGGCGGAGGCGAAGTACTCGCAGTTGCCGGTCCGGGAGTCGAAAAGAAAATCCTTGAGGCTCTTATCGCCCTCCTGGGAGAGGAGCGAATACTCGTAATTTTCACGCAGGTAGTCCGCGATCATCTCCGCCTCTTGCCGTGGGCCCGCCGCTCGCGCGGTGATTCTTTCGGCCAGTTTTTCGACCGCTTTGTCCTGCTTGGGAAGTTGCAGATAGTAATGCAGCAGTTGAGCGTAGTCCAGGATGTGCCCCTTGAAGCCGGTTTCATCCGGCTGGGCGTAGAGGCGGTAGCTTCGGGCTTGATCGTAGGCGCCGGTGAAAAATACGGTATCGGTGAAATCGAAATAGACGCCGGGGTCGTTGCCCACAAGAACGGCGGGACGGCCCAAAGTGAATAGAACGGAACTGTTGACCGGATAGACCGTGAAATCCAGCGGAACGAGCTTTTGGTCCTGCCGGAATCCCGGAAAAAGGGTCCGGCTTCGATCACGGGGCAGCCAGGCCTTGGAACCCTCAACGCGGTATGTTTTTCCGAAATAGCGGTAGCTGAACCGTATCGGGCTTTTGAACCACTTTTGCCCATCGAAATAGTCGAAGGCGTTTCCGCGCAGGCGCAGGCCGTATAGCTCTTTGCCGCTGGGATTTTTAGCCGAAGGCATCTCGATCTTGAGAGCCCGGTTGCTGTTTTTCCTGAGCATGCCGAAAAATCCCAGGGAGACGGTGTCCGTAAACCCGATTTTGGAATCGAGCGTGTAGGGGATGGCGGGCAAAGGGAGGTTTCCCAAGGAGAGAACCCCGCGCCTTCTTTCGACGCGCGGAGTGGCCAAAAAAACCGAGACGGCCGCCGGGAGGCAGAGCAGGATCAACATGGCCGAGGCGGGGACCCATTGCCGCACAGGCGCCGGGGCGGCGTTCTGAGACTCCCAAAGCCATGCGCCCGCCGCAAGAAAAAACAGCAGGGCAAAGCTCAGGTACCAGGGGCTGATGCTGGTTCCAGACACCTGGAAAAACAGGAAAAAACTGGCGAGAAGAATTTGCTTGCACTCCGTGTCGCCTTTCGGGCTCAGCATGCGGTTGAGCAGAATGTATACGGCCAATTCCAGATTGGCGGCCGTCAAGCCCCGGTGGGGATAGGCGTAGAAGATGAGATAGGCGAGCATGGCCGCGGAGAAGGCGTTGGAAGGCCAGGTTTTGAGCCACCGGCGACGGAGGTCCAGAACAACTCCCAGAGCCATCAGCATCGCGCCGGCGGTAAAAAGCGGCCAAGTGAATTCTTCGGCCAGCAAGAGCCCGCCGTAGGAGACGGCGGCCAGAACGTAGCCGAAGCGGTGGAGGCGGGGGGTGTTTTCAAAGCGGTCATCCCGCGGCGCGGGAGGCGCCGGGGCCGCGTCGCGAAGCGTGTTCCCCTCGCCGGTCAGGGCCAAAATATGAAGGATCTTTTCCAGGTGGAGGGGGCCTCTGCCGAATTCCGTCTCGGCGTCATCGGTCATGAGGCGGACCTCAACGCCGCCATCCAACAGAAATTTGCAGGCGGCGGCTGCGGAGGTGATTTGACGCTCGGCCGCGGGACCGGCGCCGATGCCGCGCAGGTCCAGGGCAATCTGCCCTCCGAAGGGCTGCGCATATTCATTGACGATGATCTTGCCGGTCCTGGCGGTGATTTTCCAATTGATGAGCCGGGTGTCGTCGCCTTCGTTGTATTCCCGGATGGCGTAGAGCTCCTCGCCCACGCCCCTGACGGGCCTCAGGACGCCGGCCTGGGAGCTTTTCTTGACCAACTGCATATCGGGCGCGTCGTTGATCTGGGGCAGGACCAGAGTCTCGGCGGATAGGGAAAGGCGGCGCCGGAAAATTCCCCACGGGAAGCCGCTTTCCAAATAAAAGTTCCGAAGGCGGATTTTTCCGCGGCGCTCCACCCTTTGCCGGAACACGGCTTCGGCGCAGCCCCCCGCCCCGATTCGGGCGATGAAAGCTTCGCGGTTTCCGCCGCTTAGGCGCAGTTGGTAGCGAGGATAAGGCAGCGGATTTCTAATTTCCAGGCGCACGCGGAAATCGGATTGGGCGAAGATTTGGTCCGGAAAGCGGAACTCGACTTTCAGCCGCGCCAAGTTCGCGGCCTGGAGGAGGGCCGCCGCCGCCACGGCCGCCAAAAGCATGCTGTAGGCGAGGTAAAGCAGGTTGTTTCCGCTGCCCAGAGCGGCGTAGAAAGTGAGGATCAAAAAAAAGAGATAGATTTTTCCGAGGCGGG
>Ga0156243_1133_pt1 | contig 17234 bp, 18 predicted proteins | sample RifCSPlowO2_12_FD_107890 | JGI IMG/M metagenome (GOLD analysis project Ga0156243, IMG submission 107890) | Elusimicrobia bacterium RIFCSPLOWO2_12_FULL_59_9 | reverse complement strand
AGCCTGCTCCAAAGCCGCCTGATTATTTTTCAAACGCCCGCCGGTTTTTATCCGCATGCCGATCATCTGCGCAATATGTACGATTTCTTCAAGCGCGTGGACCGCTCGCGCTTCATTTTCGTGTGGGAGCCGGAGGGAAAATCGTGGAATTCCCGGCTGGTCGGCAAGGTGTGCCGGGACTTGAATCTTGTTTGCGGCATCGACCCTTCTCAGACGCCGCCCCTGCCGGGCCCCGTTCAATATTTCAGGCTTCCCGGAAAAACGGCCTTGCGGCGGGCCGCGGGGCGCCGCTTTTCCGGCCCCGAGCTGGAGCGCCTGGCGGACGCCTGCCGCGCCGGCGACGTTTACGTTCTTTTTGATCATGAGTTCTCTCTGGAAAATGCCGGGCGGTTTCAGGAAATAGTTTCAAAGAGGTTCTGACCGCCATGTTCCTTTTTAAGAGAAAATTGGCTCCCGTGGCGAAACTGTATGAACAGGCCTTGCAGGTGGAAAAGGCGCTGGAGGCGCTCTGCGATTATCTGTCCTCTTTGAAGGAGGAGCGGGCCGGGGCGGTGGCCGCGCACGTCCGCCAGGCGCGCAAATGGACGCTCCTTTTGGAGCAGGCGGCGGGCGCCCAACCGGCCGGCGCCCAGCCTGCCGGCACTCTTACCGCGGCGGATTTATCCCGCTTGGCGGGCTTATTTGAGCTCATCGCCGGGGAAGCCGAATCGGCGCTCGATGAAATGCGGCGCTTCGCCGTCAAGCCGGAGGAGCCGTTAAGGGAGCTCGCTCGCTTCTCTCTGCGGATGCTTCAGGAAATCTCCGGCGCGGTGGCTTGCTTTAGCGGCGCGCGGCGAACGGCCGCCCAACCTTTGATACGGGCCCGGCAATCGGCGGCCCGCGGCGAGAAGGCTTTTCTAGAATTTCGCCGGGAACTATTGAACCGGCCCAACGCGGTGGAGATACTCAAGATTCAGGAAATCTATAAGCGTTTTTCCAATATATTTGATAACGGCCATCAAGCCGTTGAGATTCTCGGCGATGCGCTCGTTCTCAAATAAAGTCCCCGGGTTTTTCCTCGCCCTCCTTTTCGTCCTCCGGCTCGCCGGCCCCGCTTTCTCCGAAGACGCCCAGATCGTGGTCTACCACACCAACGACATTCATGGCTGGATCATGCCGCACGGGACGGGGAAAAAGCGGGAAGGGGGGTTCGCGGTATTGTCGGCCGTCCTGCAGCGCGAGACAAGCCCCTACTTGCTTTTAGACGCCGGCGATTGGTTTCAGGGCACCCCCGAAGGGAGCTTGAGCCGCGGCGAAGCGGTCATGGACTGCATGAACGCGCTCGCTTACAGCGCGGCGGCCGTGGGAAACCATGAGTTTGATTTCGGCCAGGCGGCTTTAATGCGGCTCGCGCGGCAGGCAAAATTTCCGGTGCTCGGGGCCAACGTTTACGAGCTGGAAACGGGCCGTCCGCCGGACTATTTGACGCCCCGAATCATTCGCGAGGTGTCGGGAATCCGCGTCGGCATTTTTGGGTTGGTCACCCGCGAGACTCCGGGGCTTTCCTTTCCCCGCAACGTGGCGGGCCTCGATTTCCGCAGGGAAATCGAGACGGCGCGCGCGCAGGCGGCGGAGCTCCGGAAAGCCGGCGCGGCGGTCGTCATCGCCCTGACCCATATGGGTTTTCCCAAAGATCTTTCGAAGGCGCAGGACTTCGACGACGCGGGCCTGGCCGCGCGGGTGGAGGGGATTGATCTCATCGTCGGCGGGCATAGCCATACCCTTTTGCCGGAGGGATTCGTGGAGCCGACGCACGGGACCCGAATCGTCCAGGCCGGGCATGCCTTGACGCATGCGGGCCGGGCGGTATTGACGGTTTCGCGAGAAACGCAGCGGGTCGTGCGCTCGGAAAGCCGGCTGTTGGCGCTGCGGACGGAGTCATGGGGAGAGGACCCGGCAATGGGCGCTCTGGCGGCGCGCTGGCGAGAAAAGGCGGCCGCCCGCATGGACGAAAAGCTGGGAAGGGCCGAAGCGGATCTAAAAAGGGGGCGGGGGGCGGATTCCGCTTTGGGCAATTGGTCCGCCGACTGCATGCGCCGGCGGGCTCAAAGCGACGTGGCGTTCATCAACTCCGGCGGCCTGCGCAGCGACTTGTCCCGCGGGGTTCTCACGCGGCGGGATATTTTTCAAGTGATGCCGTTTGACAATTCCTTGATGACGCTGCGTTTAAGCGGCCTGCAAATCCGGAGGGCCCTCTCGCACGCTCTGCGCCGCTCGCCAGGTTTTCTACAAATTTCAGGTTTGGCGATGGAATACGGCCAGGGCCGCTCCGGACAGAAAACCCTGGGGCGTGTTTGGATCGGAGGCAAGCTGGTGGATTTGAACGGGATCTACCTCGCCGTTTTGCCGGATTATCTGGTCGAGGGCGGAGACGGTTTTGGAGTTTTTCGGGACGGGCTTGAGCCGCGCAAACTGGAAATCTGGGTCCGGGACGCGTTGTCGCAATGCGTGCTGGATCAAAAAACCGTCCGCGTCCCTCAAGGCCGCAGAATCCGCAAGATAGAGAAGGAATAGAGTGATACAGTGGTCGAGTGATAGAGTGATAGAGTGGCTAAGTGGTAAAGTGGTAGAGTGATAAAGTGGTACCAAGCGCAAAAGTGGATAAAACTCGTTCCGTATGTCTGTCCTGAAGGCTTGCCGTCCTCCCCTCTGCCACTTTACCACTCTACCACTTTATCACTTCATCATCTTACCACTGTCGTTGACGCGTCTTTAGTTTACAATGCTTTTTTTGTAGTATGAACTGTGGACAAATAGCCCTCAAAAACGGGCTAATCTCCCATGACCCAAGCGCCGCTACGCCGACCTTTGATCGCCGGCAACTGGAAGATGAATAACACCCTCCAGGGCGCCGTGGATTTGGCCCAGGCGGTCAAAGCGGGCGTGGAACCGGGGCTCGGGCGCGAGGTGATGATCGCCCCGCCTTTCACCGCGCTGGCGCTTGTGGCCCGGGTGCTGGAGGGCTCCGCGGTCGGTCTCGGAGCTCAGGACCTGCATTGGGAGGACAAAGGGGCTTTCACCGGCGAGGTGTCGCCGGGGCAGATTGTGGACGCCGGATGCCGTTACGCCATCATCGGCCATTCGGAAAGGCGCCACATTTTGGGCGAGACGGACGCGGTGGCAGGCAAGAAGCTGCGCGCGGCCCTGCGCGCCGGATTGATTCCGATTTTATGCGTGGGAGAAACGCTGGAAGAGAGGCAGTCCCAGCAGATGTTTCTCGTGCTTCAGAGGCAGGTGACTCAGGCTCTGGAAGGCTCCGCGCCGGGCGGCTTGAGCGCGCTGGTCGTCGCCTATGAGCCGGTGTGGGCCATCGGCACCGGGCAAACGGCCAAGCCGCATCAAGCCCAGGAGGCGCACCTCTATATCCGCAAGCTTCTGGCCAAAGCCAAAGGCGATCCCCTGGCTCAATCGGCGCGAATTTTATACGGCGGTTCGGTCAAGCCCGACAACATCGGCGATTTGATGGCCCAGCCGGACGTCGACGGAGCTTTGGTGGGCGGCGACAGCTTGAACCCGGAGTCTTTTTTGAAAATCGCCCATTACGTCCGACCGGACGCGGCCGTGGCGGGAGGGAGAAGTTGAGCGAGGACTTGGCTCAGAGCATCACCAAGAAGATATTGACCCGGATGGAAAGGTCAAAACACCCCATTCCTGTGGGGATTTCCAACCGGCATCTGCATCTGACCCAGGAGCACTTCGAGACCCTTTTCGGCAAAGGGGCGGCGCCGAAAAAATACCGGGACGTCCGCCAGCCGGGATATTACGCCTGCCATGAAGCGGTGACGGTGGCCGGGCCCAAGGGGCAGCTTAAAAACGTGCGCCTGGTGGGCCCCTACCGCCCCCAAACCCAGGTGGAGCTCTCCCGGGCCGACGCCCTCGTTTTAGGGATTTCTCCGCCGGTGCGCGAATCCGGCCAACTGCGGGGTTCCGCGCCGGCCAAATTGATCGGCCCCCGCGGCGAGGTGGATTTGAAAGAAGGCGTCATCCTGGCGATGCGCCACGTGCATCTGCATCCCCGGGAGGCGCAGGCGATCGGCATCGAGGACAAGGAGATGGTGCGGGTGAGGGCGGGCGCCGGCGGCGGGCGGGCACTGGTCTTTGAGGACGTGGTGTGCCGCGTCAGCGATAAATTCGCGCTCGAATTTCACGTCGACACGGATGAGGCGAACGCCGCCGGACTCAAGACCGGCGACGCGGTCTATTTTGTTTGAAATGCGGGTGGGCGGCATGGCCCGCCGAACCTTAGTGGGGTACAGGCACCGGGGAATCTCGGTGCTGCCATAGGGGCGGCAGCCCCTTGGGGAGCGCCCCCGCGGCTATCCAATGAAGCGGGGGGCCTCAAACCCGAGAACTGAGCCGAAGGCGAGGCTCGCAGGGCGCGACAGAGAGGAGGGAAAATGGAAGCTCTAGGAATGATCGAAACGCGGGGCCTGACCGCCTGCATCGAAGCGGCCGACGCCGCCGTCAAAGCGGCCAACGTGAAAGTGGTGGGCTATGAGAAGGTCGGCAGCGGATTGGTGACCGTGCTTTTCCGCGGCGAGGTGGCGGCGTGCCGCGCCAGCTGCGACGCCGGAGCGGCCTCCGCGCAAAAGGTGGGCGAGTTGGTGGCGGTGCATGTCATCCCGCAGCCGCACCCGGATTTGGAAGGCAAGATGCCGATCTCCTTGCCGGAAACGCTCAACCGCAAGAGGTAAGCGCCCGGCCGGCGGCGCCTTCGGGCGGCCGCCGGGGAGAAGGACGCCGGGTTCCAGGAGGGGCCGATGATTTTTGCCAGAGTGGTCGGCAACGTGGTCTGTTCCCGCAAAGACGAGAAACTGGTCGGCGGCAAGCTGATGCTGGTGCAGCCGGTGGACACGGAGAATGCGTCCAAGGGCGCTCCCTTGGTCGCCTTCGACGTGGTCGGCGCCGGCGCCGGCGAGTTGGTGCTGCTGGTGCAGGGCTCCAGCGCGCGCCAGACGGCGCGAACGGAAGGCAATCCCGTGGATTGCGCCATCTGCGCCATTGTCGACACGATTGAAAAGGACGGCAATACTATATTCCGGAAAAGAGAGGATTTCGTCGGTCGTTGACGAGTCCGGAGGGGAGCGGCGAAACACTCCAATGCGCGCCCGCATCCGCCTCACTCGGTTTCTCCCGGCCGTGAGACCGGGAGTGGATTAAAACATGACGCCATTAAGCGAGTCTGATATCGCGAGTTTGGTTTCGGAGGTCATTCGCAGAATGGAGGCCCAAAGCCCGGCTGCGCCGGTCTCCGGCTCTGCGGCCGGTCGCAGTGCTCTCGGCGCCGGAAGCGCCGGTGGCGCCGCTCCGACAGCCTCCGGCGCCTTCGTCTTTTCCGGCGTGGACCAGGCGGTGCAGGCGGCCGCGCGCTCTCAAGAGCAGTTTCAGGCGATGGGGCTTGAGGCGCGCCGTAAAATAATCGAGTCCATGCGCCGCGCGGGGATCGGCAACGCCGAAACTCTGGCCAAGTTGGCGCGGGAGGAGACGGGGCTTGGCCGGACGCAGGACAAAATTCAGAAAAACCTGCTGGTGAGCCGCAAAACTCCCGGCGTGGAGGACCTGAGGTCGCGCTGCTATACCGGCGATCAGGGCTTGACCTTGGTCGAGTACGCTCCCTTCGGAGTCGTGGGGGCGGTGACGCCTTCCACCAACCCTACCTCGACCATCATCAACAACTCCATATCGATTTTATCGGCGGGAAACGCCGTCGCCTTCGCTCCCCACCCGGCGGCTTACGGCTGCTGCGTGGAGACCATGCGGCTCTTGAACGAGGCGATAGTCCAGGCGGGCGGGCCGCCGCATCTCATCGTCACTCTGGAAAAAATCACCCATGAGACGACGCGGGAGCTTTTGGCGCATCCCCGCGTGCGCTTGAACATGGTGACCGGCGGCCCGGCCATCGTGAAGGTGGCGATGACGATCGGAAAAAATTGCAAGACGATCGCCGCGGGTCCCGGCAATCCGCCCGCGGTGGTCGATGAGACGGCCGTGTTTCCCAAATGCGCCCGCGACATCATCACCGGCGCGGGCTTCGACAATTGCGTTTTGTGCACGGCGGAAAAAGAGGTCATCGTCACCCAGGCGGCGCGCGGCCGTTTTCTGGAGGCGATGCGTGGCGACCTCCGCGCTTATGAGCTCAGCGCCGCGCAGATGGATCAATTGACCCAAAAGGTCATCATCGAAGGCGGCCGCGGCTGCAAAGACCCAAAACTCAACCGGGAATTCATCGGCAAGGACGCCGCCGTGATCGCGCGCGCCATCGGGCTCAACGTCGCGCCCTCCACGACGGTTCTGTGGGCCGAGGTGGACGCCGAGCATCCGATGATCTGGACCGAGCAGTTGATGCCCGTCCTGCCGGTGACCACGGTTGCGGACGTGGACGGCGCCATCGAGCTGGCGTATTGGGCGGAGGGAGAAAACCACCATACGGCCTCCATGCATTCGATGAACGTGGATCATTTGACGCGCATGGCGCGGCGGATGGCTTGTTCTATATACGTCAAGAACGCGCCGACGCTCTACGGCCTCGGAATGGGAGAAGGCTACGCAACCATGTCCATCGGCACGCCCACCGGCGACGGCATGACCAAGGCCTCGCACTTCGTGCGGCCGCTGCATTGCTCTTTGGTCGGATATTTCAGGATCGCGTGATAAAAGCCGCCGGAAAAGAGGATATTATGCAGGCACAAATTGCCTTAGGTTTTATCGAAACGTCGTCCATCGCCAAAGGGATTGAGGCCTCCGACGCCATGTGCAAGATGGCGGAGGTGAAGCTGCTGAAGGCCGCCGGGATTCCGCGCGGCAAATACATCGTCTTGGTGGCGGGAACCGCCGGCGAGGTGGAGTCTTCTCTGAGAATTGGAAAGCAAACGGCGGGCGACACGCTTGTGGCGCATTTCATCATCCGCAACGTGCATGAGCAGATATTGCCCGCTCTCGATAAGCGGGTGGGCGTCGAGCGACTGGAGGCGGTGGGCGTCATCGAGACCAAAGAGGCGGCTCCGGCGATATTCGCCGCCGACGCCGCCGCCAAGGCCGCGCGGGTGCATGTGGTGGAGGTGCGCGCCGGCGGCGGCATCGGCGGCAAAGGCATCGTGACTTTGACGGGCGAAGTGAGCGCGGTGCGCTCGGCGGTCAACGCCGGCGTCGCCACGGTTCCCCCAGGGCTGCTGATCTCCTTCATCGTCATCCCAGAGGCCCACGAGCAGTTGTTGAGCAGTTTGACAAAATGAGGGGGCAAGTGATCAAGTGATTATATGCACCTAGTCATTGGTTCTGATCACGCCGGCTTTGAGGTCAAGGAAATCCTTAAGGCATTTTTGCAGGGCTTGGGCCACAATGTGACCGATTTCGGCTGCTACGGCAAAGACGCGGTGGATTATCCCGACGTCGCGCTGCTGGTCGCGGAGGCGGTGGCCAAAAAGGAATTCGACCGCGGCGTGCTTTTGGACGGTTTCGGAGGGGCGGTGGCCCTGGCGGCCAACAAAGTGGCGGGAGCGCGGGCGGTTTGCGCTTATGACGTTCTCTCGGCCGGCTTCGCCGCCGGGCATGAGAACGCCAACCTGCTGTGCCTCGGGGCCAAAACTTGCGGAGAGCTGGCTCTCAAAGAGATGCTCAAGGTATGGCTGACGACGGCTTTTGAGGGCGGCCGCCACGAAAGGCGCCTGGCCAAGGTGGCGGCCATAGAAAAAAAATATGGCGGAGGGGCGGGGTGAGAGCCGCGCATGTCATCGGGCGGGTGTTTTGCACCCGGCAGGTCCCGCAAATAGACGGCAAAACGTTGCTTTTGATCCAGCCGCTTTCCTGGGACGGCTTGAAGCCCGTGGGCGATCCGCTCGTCGCCGTGGACGCGGTGGGGGCCGGGGCCGGCGAAAAGGTTTTTTACGTGGCGGCGCGCGAAGCGGCGGTGGCTTTCGACGATTTGCCCGCCATCGACGCCGCCGTTATGGGAATCATCGAGGGACATGTTTATCGCTAAGATCGTCGGCAACGTTTGGGGCACGCGCAAGCACGGATCGCTCGTTGGAGCCCGCCTGCTTTTGGCGGTCCCCGTCGATCCCGCGAGCGGCCGTCCGATCGGAGAGGCCGTCATGGCGGTCGATCAGCGAATGAGCGCCGGCCCGGGCGACACGGTGCTGGTGATGGACGAGGGGAACTCGGCCCGGCAAATCCTGGACGACAAGAAAGCGCCGGTGCGCACGGTGATTTGCGGAATCGTGGATGCGATTTTTTATCAGGGCAAGGCCGTCAAGTTTTGAGGCCGCCGGGACGCCGGCCAAGAGGTTATTATGACAGGGGATGAAACTCGAAAGATCGTGGCTGAGGTCGTGCGCTACCTGGCGGAGAAGGGGCTCTTGAAAACGGGCCCTGCCCGCGACCCCTTCGCAGCGCTCAGGGACGAAGGAAGCGCCGGTGGCGCAAGTCGTGGCGCGAGTCGAGGCGCGAGTCGCGGGGTGGAACTGCGGCCGCCGACGGTGACGATCGGAACGGCCGGCAAGGTTTTTTCCTCCGAGCTGCCCCGCTGGGCTCCCAAGTCCACCCGCGGCGCGCCCCTGGGAGTTGAAAGCGCCGGTGGCGCGAAGGGTTCCAAAGGGGCGGAGGAGGATCAGGAGCATACGCGCTCTCAAGCCTGTTCCCAATGCAACCCTTTGGGGAAAATGTCGGAGGCCGATCTCGCGGGGCTGGGCGCCGATCGCCTGGCGGTGTGCCATCCGCTGGAAAATTGCTCGCCGGTGGCCCGGCTCATCGATCATACTCTTTTGAAGCCGCATGCCACGCAGGAAGAGGTCGGCCAATTATGCCAGGAGGCCCGGCGCTTCTGTTTCGCGTCCGTTTGCGTCAACCCGGCTTACGCGTCTCTGTGCGCGCATCTGCTCGAGGGCAGCGGCGTAAAAATTTGCACGGTAGTGGGTTTTCCTCTGGGCTCCACCACGCCCACCGTGAAGGCCATCGAGGCCAAAGAGGCGATCGCCAACGGCGCCGATGAAATCGACATGGTCATCAACGTGGGCGCCATAAAATCCGGCAACGCCGCATTGGCTTTGGACGATATGCGCGCCGTTCGGGAAGCGACCCGCGGAAAAATTCTGAAGGTCATTTTAGAAACGTCCTACCTGACCCGGGACGAGAAAATACGCGCCTGCAAGCTGGCCAAGGAGGCCGGCGCCGATTACGTGAAAACGTCCACGGGCTTCGGGCCGGGCGGCGCCACGGTGGAGGATATCCGCCTGATGCGGGAAACCGTCGGCCCCTTGATGGGGGTCAAGGCTTCCGGAGGGATTCGGGACCTTCCGACCCTCGAGGCCATGGTCCAAGCCGGGGCCACCCGCGTGGGCGCGTCCGCCAGCGTGGCGATCGTCACCGGAAAAAAATCGCAATCCGCGTATTGAGCGGTTGGGGCCGTGTTTGTCGAAGGGACGCGAGCGGACGCGGGGATGAAAATAAGAACGCCGTTGCCGCATTAAGGAGAAAATCGAATGGCTCAAGGGAGAGAAGCTTTAGGCATGGTTGAAACCAGGGGTTTTGTGGGCATGATTGAGGCCGCCGACGCCATGGGCAAAGCCGCCAAAGTGCGGCTCATCGGCTATGAAAAAGTGGGCTCCGGCTTGGTCACCACCCTATGCCGGGGGGAAGTGGGCGCGGTTCGCTCGGCGGTGGAAGCCGGCGCGGCGGCGGCGCAAAAGGTGGGCGAGCTGGTCTCGGTCCATGTCATTCCCCGCCCGCATGACGATCTGGAAAAGTATTTGGAAAAGATTGCGATCAAGTTGGAGGCTTAAATTTGAAAGGCAATGTTCACCCAAGATGATTTAGTGGACGCCATCATGGAGGCTCTGGGGAGGAGCGGCGCGTCCGGCTCCCCGGCTGGTGTCCGAAGCTCCCCGCGCCCCGCTGGGGCTTCTGGGACTCAGGGCACTGTCCCCGGAGCTGCGGAGAATGCCCCGCGGCGCGGCGGCCGGGTGTTTTTGAGCGAATACGAGCTCAAAAAGGCCGTGGATTGGGGCAAAAAGGAGCTGCGGGTTCCTTCGGGCGCCATTCTCAGTCCCTTGGCGCTGGACTGGATCGCCTTCAAGAGAATCCGGGTGGTTGAGGTTTAGGCAAGGCGCGGAATTTTCGCTATGGAAGAGCAGGAAAACGAAAAGCTTCAGGATATCATCGAGGATTTGGAAGCCATTCTTTCCAGTTGGTCCGAGCTTCCGGATTCAGGCGGCCAAGCCGCGCAATCCGGCTCCGGCGGCGCTCAGCCTCGGGCTTCCTCCGAGCCCGCGTTTGGAATCGACGATTCGGATCTGGAATTGGATAAAGCCATCACCGAATTGACCGCTGAGACTCAGATTTCGGAATCTGAAACCGAAGAATTGGATGTGGATGAGCCCACCGAGACCCCCAGCGTGCCGGTACCTGGGGCGCCGGAGACGCCCACCGAGACCCCCAGCGTGCTGGCGCCGGATTCATTTGAGGAGCCGGAGTCTGGGCTTCGAGGTTTCGAACCCAAGGCTCAACCCGCATATGTGTTGGATTTAGAAAGCACTCTGGACCCGATGGCCGGTTTAGGCGAGGCGGGGCCGCCGCTTCCGGAGCCGGCGCCGTTCGCAGGGAGCACGGCATCCTCCGCGGCCCCAGGGGCAGCCCCTTCGCTGAACTCAGGGACGATGGAAGCGCCAGAGGCGCGTGACGAGGGGCGTGGGGAGCTCACGGCACCTGAAGCGCCGGAGGCACCCTCCGAGGCTCCCAGCGTGTTGCCGCCGCCGCTTCCGCTTAAGCCCCCTTCATCAAAAGATAAGGAGGGCCGCGCCCCTCGGCGATGGGCCCCCGGCACCATGGGGTCTCGAGGCTTTACCGAGGCCGACTTGGAAGCCGGCTTTGAAGAGGAACCGGTAGAAACGCATGAAATTCCTTTAGAATCGGAGTTGCCGTCGATGGAGTCGTTCGCGCAAGAGGGGGCCGCTTCTTCGACCGTTCCGAGCATAGAGCCGCCGGCGCTTCCCTCCGCGGAGCCCGCAGCGTCTGAAGCGCCGGAGGCGCCCGCCGAGACTCCCAGCGTGCCGGCCGATCGCAGAGCTCTCGGCACTGGTGGCGCCGGTGGCGCTGAGCCGGCATCCTCCGCGGAGCTTCGGATACCAGCCGGGGAGTCAGAGACTCCCAGCGTGCTGGAGGGCGAAGCCCCTATTCGCGAGCCTTTTCCGGTTTTCGATCCCGGTGAAGAGGCTGTTCCTGTCCAAGAAGCGGCTTCAACGGCCGTTCCGGAGATTTTAGAAGCGCCGACTCCAGCGGCCACGTCGGAGGCGCCCGCCGAGGCTCCCAGCGTGCCGGCCGATCGCAGAGCTCTCGGCACTGGTGGCGCCGGTGGCGCTGAGCCGCCCCGGGCGCGCAAGAAAGAACCTTTTCCCGTTTTTGAGCCGGGGGTCATATTTGAGCCTTCGGAATCCGGGGCGGAGGCCGCTGCGGAACCTTCGGTGGAAACTCCCGGCCCGGAGCCCGAAATGACTTTGCCGGGGTCCGAGGCGGTTGAACCTAAAATTCCGGCGACACAAATTGAGCCAGAAATTTCTTTTGTCGCGCCGGCATCCTCCGCAGAGCTTCGGATACCAGCCGGGGAGCCCGCACCGTTCGCAGGGCTCACGGTACCTGAAGCACCGGAGGTGCCCGCCGAGGCTCCCAGCGTGCTGGCTGCCGAAGGCGAAGGGTTGCTGGGCAGTTTTGTTTCCGGCGCTGAAAGCCCCGGCGAGGCTTCGCCATTCGAGCGGCCCGCGGGGGGCGGGCTGTCCGTGGATCTCCCTGCCGAACCGGCGGAGCCTGCGCCTTCCGGGACGCCCAGTTGGGAAGTTTCTTTATCTTCCGAAGAGGCCCCGGCCCCGCCCGGGGCCGCGGCCGCGCCCCCCTCCGAATCCGGAACCGAATCTTTGATTCCCGGATTCAATCCTTGGGAGGAGACGGTTCACTCCGTCCCCGCCGAGGCTCCGGAGGCCTCCGGCGCTCCCGCGGCTTTTGCGGCGGGCGGAGATGAAACCCAGATTTTTAAGCCCGGCGCCTTGGAAGGGGCGCAAGAGGTCTCTCCGGTTTTGGACGACAAAGCGGCAGAGGCCGTCAAGGCCATGGAAGCGACGATGTTGGGGACCGCGGCGACGGCCAACCTCATCGATGAGTTGTCGCAGGATTTGTCTCAAGCCCCTCCGGAACGGGTGCGCAATTTCGTCGGCTACTTCGACTCCTCCCTGCGGGCGCAGTTTAAGCAATTTGTGAAGGAATTTACGGAGGCCGGCCGGGAAAAGACCAAGCCGCCCATCTTTGTCAACACGAAGGCGGCGGCGCCCTGGACGGAGGATTTGACGCCGGCGTCCATCGCGGAGCAGGCCAAGGGCGCCGGGGCCCAAGTCGTCGTCATTTTTATGCCGGAGATGGAGGATGTCGCGGCCGTGGAGGGCGCGTTTGCCGGGGACCCGATCATTGTGCGCTGCGTGGTCCCGGAAGAGGCGCAAAGAAAGGCGATACTGGTGGATTTATTGGTCGATCTCTACTTGAAATGGCCGTGATCTTTTTAGGTTTAAGCGATGATTGAAAAATGGGAAATTCGCTCCGCAGGGACGCCGCGCGATCCTAAGCGGTTCAGCCTGCTCGTGAAGTGCGCGCCGGCGGATATCCAAAAAATAATCCGCAAAGCGAGCGCGATATGCGGGCGGCCGCGCCAAGCGGAGGAGGCGTCATATTCGCACTTGATTTATCTAAGGAATATGAACGAGGCGTCTTTGGCCAAAATCCGCGAGTTGGTGGAATCGCTGGCTCCGGCGGGTGCCGGGCAAAACAGCGGCGCCGGCGCGGTCGTTGAGAAGGCCGTCGCTCCGGTGGAGGAAATCCAGACGCGAATCCCGCCGCCGCAAACTCCCGAAAAAGCGGTTGAGGCGGCCGCCGCCGGCGCGGCGGACATTGAGGCCAAAATGCCTGCGCCCCAAGCGCCGGAGAAATCAGCGCCGATCCCTCAGGCGGCACCGCCGGCTGTGCCTGCGGCCGTCACTCCGGGCGCCGCTCCTATCGAGGAGCATCCGGCGCCGCCCGCCCGGCCGGTCGCAGAGCTCGCGGCGCCGGGGGCGCCTGTCGAGGCGCCGCTCCGGCCGGTCGCAGGGCTCGCGGCACCTGAAGCGCCGGCCCCGTCGCAGAGCTCCGGGACGATGGAAGCGCCGGGGGCGCCTGTCGAGACGCCGCTCCGGCCGCTCTTGGATCCCGACCTGACGTTTGAGAATTTCGTCGTTGGCTCCCAAAACCGCTTCGCCCACGCCGCGATTATGAGCGCCCTGGAAAATCCGGGAAGCATGTACAACCCTCTTCTGATTTATGGGGAGCCGTTTCTAGGAAAGACGCATCTTTTGACCGCGATGGCGATGGAGTTCAGCCAAAGACTCAGCAAGGAGCAGGTGTTGTTCGTCGCCGGCATCGAGGTCAGCCAATTGAGCCTGGCGAAGGCCAAGAAGGCCGAGGTGCTGCTGGTCGACGACGTCCATTTGATCGCGGTGAGGGAGGACAACCGCAGTCAATTGGCCGGCATCTTCGATTATTTTTTAAACGAATCCAAGCAAGTGGTTTTGAGCTGCCGCTATCCACCCAAAGCTTTGGCGGCGCTGGAAAGCAGCCTGGGTTTTTCCTTCAGCCAGGGTTGGTCCACGGATTTGAAGACGCCCGGAGGACAGCTTCAGCGGGACGTCCTGGAGCAGTTGTCCAACCGTTGGGAACTGGAATTTGAGGACGCCGATTGGGACGCCTTCATCGAGCAATATTCGGGCGACTTCTTCGAGTCGGCCTCCATGCTGCGCCGTTTGAAGCGAGTCAAGGCCTTGTTTCCTGAATCTAAACTGAAGGAATGGGTGGATCGCCTGAAGCTGCCCGAGGAGGGCGGCGACGCGGCCTTGACGGCCGAGGAGCTTCAATCCGCGGAGAGCTACCGCTCTTTTCACGCGGCCGGGCGCGCCACCCGCAAAGAGCAGACTCCGGTTCAGTGGCGCTTGGCGGTTTTCTATCCCAAAGGCAAGGAGGCCGAGGCGCGCTACAGCCTGCAGCGCTTGGGCTCGGAGATCGACGCCCTAGGCTTGGCGGCCGGCTGGAAAGAGGCGGCTTTCGAGCCCTACGATTCCGAACAGTGGCAGGGAGCTCCCTTTCTGGTGTCCAAAAAAGTTTTGGAGGCGCGGGCGCAGGCGGTGTGGGTTCTGGGCCCCGAGTCCGGCTCCAAGCTGCAGGCGCGTGAAAAGGATATCGCCCATCTGGTCGGACGCGCGGTGTCCGGACACCGCGTTCCTTTCGCTTGGCTGCCGTTCGCGCAATTGAAGCAGCAGGCCTTTTATTCACGGCTGATCCTGGATTTGATTTAAGGCCTGGCAACCATAACCAAATCAATTTGAATATGCTCAAGGAAATTGCCGCCGTTGCCGTCACGACGCTGGTCACCGGCGTGGGGCTTTACTGGTACTTCCGGTTTCAATGGGTTCTGCCGCTTAAAAGAAGCGTGGCGGCCAAAGAAAAGGAATTGGCCGAGGCGGCGCAGATCCGCTGGCAGATGAAAAAGACGGAAAAGCAGCTTCAGGAAGAGATCGAGACCACCATCCAGGAGTTGACCAGCACCAACGCCAAGCTCATCGAACGGGCCCGGGAGATGAAGACGCTTTATGAGGTCGCCTCCTCGGTCAGCACCCAGATCGGCCAGTCCGAGTCCTCCCTGAGCGCCATCGTCTCCATATTAACCAAGGCCCTAAGGGCGGAAATCTGCGTCTTTTACATGCTCGACGCCGAAAAAAAAGTTTTGGAGGCTCAGCCGGGCGCCATGGGCCTGGCTTACGACGAGGTGGACCGGCAGCAGATCGACCTGAGCGACAAGCAGAACTCCACCGTGCGGGTATTTTTGGAAGGCTCGCCGGAGTCGATGGGCGAGTTTGCGCCCGCCGATCCCGAGCGCAACAATCTCTGCCGGGTCCAGTCCCTGGTTTTGGAGCCTCTTCGCCAGGAGACCAAGACCATCGGCGTCTTGCGCGTCGGCAGCCTCAAGAAGAATTTTTTCACCCAGGATCAAATCCACTTGGTGCATCTGGTGGCCGAAGAGGCCTCCGTCATCGTCGAGGGGGCGATGCTCTATAAGAGGCTGGCTCACACGGCCGAGGAGCTCAAGCGCTTGAACCGGGTCAAGGACGATTTTCTTTCCACCGTCAGCCACGAGCTCAAGACCCCTCTGACCACGATCAAAGGATTTATCGCCATTCTATTGATGGAGGAGGCGGGAAACCTCAACGACCAGCAGAAGCAATTTTTGAAAATGGTGACAGGCTCCGTCGGCCGGCTGGAAGCCTTGATCTCCGACCTTTTGGATATCGCCAAGCTGGAGGGCGGCGTCGCCATGGAGACGGAGCCGGTCTCCTTGATCGAGCTCGCCAAGGCCTGCGTCGAGAGCCTGTCGGTGCGGGCCGGTCAGAAGAACATCAAGCTGGAGGGGGAGTTTCCATCCTCCATGCCCGTGGTTTTGGCCGACCAGCAATGGATCAGCCAGGTGATCGACAACCTCATCAGCAACGCCATCAAGTTCACGCCGGAGGGCGGCCGGGTCACGGTTTCGGTCCAGGACAAGGGCGGCCTGGCGCTGGTCTGCGTGCAGGACACGGGCGTCGGGATCAAGGAAGAGGAAAGGCAGAATCTTTTTCATAAGTTTTACCGGGCCCCCAGCCATGCCGCCATGAACGTTCCGGGCACGGGCCTGGGCCTGGCCATCACCAAGTCCGTCGTCGAAAAGCACGGGGGCAATATCTGGGTGGAATCCACGAAGGGAGAGGGCTCCAAGTTTTATTTCGTCCTGCCCGTCGCCAAGACCTACGCGCCGGCGGAGGCGGCCTGATGCTCTCCAAGATTTTCAGCCTGGCCGTTTGCGGCGTCGGGGGGCGGCCGATCGGCGTGGAGGTGGATTTGGCGGGCGGCCTGCCCAGCTTCACCACCGTGGGCCTGCCCGACACCGCCGTGCGCGAATCCAAGGACCGCGTGCTGGCCGCCATCCGCAACAGCGGCTTTGATTTCCCGCTCAAGAAGATCACCGTCAACCTTTCTCCCTCCGAGCTCAGGAAAAGCGGCACGCAGTACGACCTAGCCATGGCGCTGGGCATCCTGTGCGCCTCGGGGCAGCTCAAGGCTGACGGCCGGCATGAGAGCTTCTGTTTCCTGGGCGAGCTCGCGCTCGATGGCCGGCTTCAGCCGGTGCGCGGGGTTTTGCCCATGGCGTTGGCCGCCAAAAAAGCCGGCTTCAAGGCTTTGGTGGTGCCGCGCCGCAATCAGGGCGAGGCGCGCCTGGCGGAGGTCGAAGTTTATGGCGCGCAGTCTTTGCGCGAGGCGGCGGATTTCCTCGAAGGCAAACCAGGCATGCAGCCCGCCGCTCCTTCCGATCCGGCTTTGGAGCTTGAGCCTGTGGCCGCTCAGGCGGAGGACCTCTCCGAGGTCCGGGGCCAGCCGCTGGCCAAGCGCGCCCTTGAGATCGCCGCCGCCGGAGGCCACAACCTTCTTTTTATCGGCCCGCCGGGCACGGGAAAATCCATGCTGGCCCGCAGGCTGCCGGGAGTTCTTCCTCCGCTTTCGGCCTCCGAAGCCCTGGAGGTCGCCCAGATTCATTCCGTCTGCGGCCTTTTGTCCCGGATGGACCGCGCCCTGACTCTGCGCCCCTTCCGCTCGCCCCACCACACGGTTTCAACCGCGGCTTTGGTCGGCGGCGGCAGCCTCCCGAGGCCGGGCGAGGTTTCCCTCGCCCACCGGGGCGTGCTCTTTTTAGATGAGCTGCCGGAGTTTCACCGCGATGCTTTGGAGGCGCTGCGGGAGCCTTTGGAGGCCGCCTCGGTGACCGTCTCCCGCGCCAAAGACAGCGAGGTTTTTCCGGCCGATTTCATGCTGGTGGCCGCGATGAATCCCTGCCCCTGCGGCTATCTGGGCCATCCCAAAAAGAATTGCCTCTGCACGCCCACGCAGGTGCATAAATACCGCAGCCGCGTGTCGGGCCCGCTGTGGGACCGCATCGACCTCCACGTGGAGGTGCCGCCGGTCTCCTTTGAGGACTGGTCCGGAAACGGCCGGCCCGCGGAGGAGTCTTCGGCGCCGGTGCGGGAGCGCGTGGGGGCGGCGCACGGCATTCAGGGGCGGCGCTTTACGGGAACGGGGATTTTTTTAAACGCCCAGATGGGCCCCAAGGA
>Ga0156243_1145_pt1 | contig 17332 bp, 16 predicted proteins | sample RifCSPlowO2_12_FD_107890 | JGI IMG/M metagenome (GOLD analysis project Ga0156243, IMG submission 107890) | Elusimicrobia bacterium RIFCSPLOWO2_12_FULL_59_9 | reverse complement strand
GCCGACCATGAGCCCTTGATCGCCGGCGCCGCCCGTGTCCACGCCTTGGGCGATGTCGGGCGATTGCCGGCCGATGGCGTTCAAGACCCCGCAGCTCTGGTCGCTGAAGCCGTAGCGGCTGTCGGTATAGCCGATTTGAGCGATCACCCGGCGCACCAGGGCGTCGACGTCCACATACGTCTTGGTGGTTATTTCCCCGCCGACGATGACCATGCCTCGGGTCACAAACGTCTCGCAGGCGACCCGTCCATTGGGATCCTCGGCAAGCACCGCGTCCAAAACGGCGTCGGAAATCTGATCGCAAACCTTGTCGGGATGCCCCTCCGTCACGGACTCCGAGGTAATCAACTGCCGGCCCAATGCTTTCATCTTCGATAACCCTCCGCTACGATTTGGCCATCAAAATGGCGTCAACATAGTCCACGGCGTGATCGGTCACGCTGCCGTTGCTGCCGACGATGCAATTCGACAAACGAACCTCTTTTCCGACGCAGACCTTGGGAAACAGTATACTATTTTTTACAACCGCGCGCGCCATGATTCTCGCCTCGCGGCCGACCACCGAGTGCGGGCCGAGCACGGCGCCGGCCCCCACCCGGCATAGGGATGAAAGCAGGCAAGGCGGCTTTAAGACCGCCTCAGGATGGATCCGGCTGCCCTGCCCCACCCAGATTCCCGGCCGGAGCTGCCGCGCGCCCAGCTCCAGGCGCACGCGCCCGTCAAGGGCATCGCGCTGGCAGCGCCGGTACTCCTCCAAATTGCCGATATCGCACCAATAGCCCGAAAAAAGAAAACCAAAAATCCTTTTTTTCTGCTTCAAGAGCAGCGGCCACAACTGATGGCCGAAATCGTAAGGACGGCCCGATGGAATATAGCGGAAGACCTCCGGGTCGTAGACGTAAATGCCGGTGTTCACCGTGTTGGAGAAAACGTCCCCCCAACTGGGCTTTTCATAAAAACCCCGGATGCGGCCCTGGGCGTCGGTCTTGGTCACCCCGTATTGAAAACGATGGTCCACCGCCTTGAGCACCATCGTCGCCAAAGCCCGCTTGCGCTTGTGAAAGCGCATTACCTCCTCCAGCCGGATTTCGCTGACACCGTCGCCGGATAGGACGAAAAACGGCTCGCCTCTGAAGAAAGAAGCCATTTTGCGGACCGCCCCCGCGGTTCCCATGAGCTCGCGCTCAAGGGAGTAGGTGATGCGCATTCCCCAAGGGGAGCCCCCCCTGCAAAAAGACCGGATCTCCCCGGCTTGGGAGTGCAGGTTGACGACCACATCCTTGACGCCCTGGCGCTTGAGGTTGTCCAAGACATGGCCCAGAACCGGCCTGTCCATGACCGGAACCAGGGGCTTGGGCACTTGATAGGTGAGCGGCCTCAAGCGCGTGCCTTCCCCCGCCGCCAGCAGAAATACTTTCATATCCTCCTCCCATGCCTATTAAAACCGGCAATGCGGAAACCTCCAGCCCCGGTACGCGAAGAAAATCCGAGTGAGCCGGTGCAAAAGATGATATTCCCAGGCGCCGCGATGCTTATGAAAATATCTCAACAGGCTCAAGCAAGATTCCATCTCCAGCCACTGCGTCGGACGCCGGTTGACATCGCCGGACAAGGAGGCTTGCGCGCCCGGAAAGCTCACCGTGCGCCAGCCTTGCCGCCGCGCCCGGCGGCACCACTCCAAATCCTGATAATGCATTAGAAACGACTCATCCAAAGGCCCCACCCGCTCATACGCCTCGCGGCGTATCGCCAAAAATGCCTTCGCGCTCCAGTCCACTCGGCGCGCCCCGCGCCCCCGGCCGTTCCATAAATAGCACAAACGGAGGGGCGCCGGCAAAGCCAGCCGGCACAAATACGAGGCTAAATTCGGAAAGGGGCCGGCGCTCGCCAGGGGTTTTCCCCGGGCGCCCAAAAGCCGTCCCCCGACGATGCCCACTTCATCGGGCGCCTGGGCGAAGAACTTTTTAAGCTCGCTTAAGGCGGCGGGGGCCAATTGGGCGCGCTGATCCAACAAAACGAGCAGCGGAGCTCTCGCTTCCGACATCGCCCGGTTGGCCGCCTGGGAAAAACCGGCGTTGCCGCCGGACGCGAGAATTCGCGCCTCGGGAAATCTGCTCTCTATCTGCCTCCACCTCACCCGGTCGGAGCCGTTGTCGACCACCAGGACCTCGCAGCTTGCCGCCGTTTGCGCCCGGCGCACGGATTTCAGGCAGCCGGCCAAACCTTCCTCATCCAAATAGTGCACGACGATGATCGAAAAATCGGGAATCATGCTTGCGCGGAGACGCGCGCCAGTTTTTCATAAAACCGGCGCGTCGCTTCGGCGATCCTTTGATGCGTGTAAAACTTGAGGACGCGCTCGCGCCCCATCTCCCCCAGGCGTTTGCGATGCCCCGGATTTTCGGCCAAGAGCTTGAGGCAGCGGTATAAATTTCCGAGGTCCTTTTCCTGAAATACCATGCCCCCTTCTCCCACCAGCCGGCCCATCTCCGCCGAGCTGGAGCTCACTACCGGCACGCCGCAGGCCATGGCCTCCACCAGCGCCTGCCCGAAACGCTCCTTCCAGCCGGGCAGGGAAACGGAGGGCAGCGCCAGGATATCCAAGCTCTGAATCCACGAAGCCGCTTCCCCGGCCGGAACCCGGCCGTGCAGCCAAACGCGCGCGCGCAGCTTGGAATCGGCGGCGATTCTTCGGGCCAGTTCGGGCCGCAGCGGGCCGTCGCCCAAAAACAGAAGACGGCAGGACTCCGGCAGCCGCCCGAAGGCATCGAGCAGAAGCAAAAGGCCTTTTTCCGGCGCCAGGCGCCCGGCATAGCCGATGAGGACCTCATCGCCTATCTTCAATTCCAAGCGGCGCGGGCGCTCAAGACACGGCCTGAAACTCTCCGGATCCACGCCGAACTGCGGAATGACGGCCACGGGTTTCAGGAAATTTTTGCGCTCCAGCACTTCGCGGGCCTCTTGGGTTCCGGCGATGGCGCCCTGCGCCGATTGATGCACCCGGCTTTCCACCCACGCATACGGAAAGTCGTATTGTTGAAAGATATTTTGCCAGCTGAAAAAAACCAAGGGAATTGCCAGACGCGACGCCTCCCTGCCCGCCTGATAGGCCGCCAGGCTCAATGGCTCCTCATCCAAATGGATCCAATCCGGCCTTTGACGCCGAATTACCTTCGCCAATCCCGGGAGCCATACGAAACGTGAACTTCCGAAAGACACGGGCTTAAGCGGAATGTAGCGGACCTTCGATTCGGCCGCGCGGGCGCCGTTGGCCGCCGGGATGACCGCCGTCACCTCCCAATAATCGGCGAGGTGCTCCACTTTTTTCCGGAAGGCGTCGGAACCGGCGGACAGGGAAATGAAGAGCACTTTCGCGCCGCGCGGCATCGATCCTCCCCCGGCCTGGCCGCGCCGCCCGGCGGCCGCCGCATCCACGGCCGGCCCCAGGCGCGCGGAGGACTCCAAGAACGCCCTGCCGAAAGCAAACAACGTCATCTGCCCCGCCACCGCGCCCCAGGCCGCCCCGATGTAGCCGAAACGGGGAATCAAAAGGAAATCCATGAACGCGTTGACTCCGAAAGCGCCGGCGGCGGCGCCCGCTCCACGAGCGGCGCCCCCTCCGGCGATCAAAAAGCCCAACAGGATGGTGTTTGGAAACGCGAACAACAATCCCAGGGATAAAACGCTCAACGAAAAACCGGCGGGAAGAAAAGAGGGGCCGTACAACAGCGACACCAATCTGGATTTAAGAAATATCAAAGCCAAAGCCGTGATGCCTCCGGCTATCGCCAGCCTGCCGGCCCAGGCCCGCCACAGGGGATAGAACTCCTCGGCCCTCCGCCGGGGCAGCTCCGAAAAGGCCGGGAACCCCGCCATCATCAGGATGCAGGGCAAGATTCCCGCCGCCGCGACGATGCGTTCCGAAGCGGCGTACCAACCGACCTCCTGGGCGCTCCTGCCTAGAACCGGCAGCAAGACGGCGTCGATTTTCAGCATCGAAGCCAAGGCCATCGTCGTCGCGGCCAATGCGGCCGATTCGGGACTGACCATTTTTGCGAAGGACTCTCCGAAAGCAACGACGACCCGATCGAGGTGAAATCGGACGATCCCCCATCCCAATAAGCCCCCAAAAGCATAGACGGCGGCCAAAACCCATGCGATCTCCCGCAGGGTCCCCCCGCGAAGCAGCACCCAAGCGCCGAAAGCCAGAAGCCCGGCTTGAATGATAAATTTCAAGACCGCTTCCAAGCTGGAATTCCTAAGGGACGCCAGCAAAGCGCAAAAAAATTCAAAAAGATTCCGGCACCAATGCCCTAAAAGGAGCACGGCCAACAGGGCAAGATCGGGATGGGCGGCGCCGCGGCCGCCTAGGACATACCACATCAACATCATCAGCGGCGCGCAGGAGAAAAGCTTAAAGGCGAGCCCCGCGCCGGCGATGCGTCCCAGCGACTCTCCTCCAGCGGCCGCTCGGCGGGCGGAGACGGCGTTGACTCCCAAATCCGCGAGGGTCACGGCCAGCAGGCCCAGCGTATAAAGGTATATGAAGCGCCCGAAGACCTGCGCGCCTTGGAAGCGGGCGATCAAAATGAACAACAGAATTTGAAAAGCCCGGCTTGCCGCGCCCAACGACTTGACGACGATGTCCGGCCGCAGCCGGAACTGAATCTGCGGTTTTAGGCGACCCGGTGCACCCATTTTTCCGCCAGCTCCAAGAGCGCTATGGTTTTTTCGCGGCTGTCCGTTTCCGCGTAGGTGCGGACCAACGGCTCGGTACCGGAGGGACGCAGCAAGAGCCAGTGCTGATCGTTCAAGATGATTTTGACTCCGTCGATAGTCGATAATTTGACGATGGGAGAGCCTAAAATTTTCTTGGGAAGCCTCTTGGCGACGTATTCGGTGAAATGCTGGCGGCTGCTGATCGGCTTGCGCAGAGGAAGATCCACGCGAACGTAGCAGGACTTGCCGTATTTCTTCTCCAAGTCGGAGTAAAGCGCCGACAGGGAGGCGGGGGACTTGGTGAGCATTTCCAACACGAGCAAGCCCGTCAACAATCCGTCGCGCTCGGGAAGGCCGCCTTGCCAGGCGTAGCCTCCGGATTCCTCGCCTCCCATGGCCACCGCTTCTTCCCGCATCCTCTCGGCGATGTGCTTGAACCCGACCGGCACCTCCTCCAGCGCCACGCCGTAGGCTTTAGCCACCCGGTGGGACAAATATCCCAGGGAAACCGACTGCAGAACCGGCCCCTTCAATTTTCGCGTCTCCAGCATATAGCGCAGCAGCAGAGGAAAGAGTTGGCACGGGGTCAAAAAGCGGCCTTTTTCATCGACGACGGAGAGGCGGTCGGCGTCGCCGTCGAGCGCAAGCCCGAGCATCGCTTTATTCTCGACAACGGCTTGCGACAACGCCTTTAAGTTTTTCTCTATCGGTTCCGGATGCAGGCCGCCGAACAGCGGATCGACCCGGTCATGCAAAGCGATGAGTTTTTTGGAGGGCACGAGCGCCTCCATGAGGCCTATGCCGTTGCCGTGCAGATAGTCGATCACGACGGGGCGCCTGATTTTCTGGGCGATGGATTTGACCGAAAACTGGGAGCGGAGATAGTCCATATAAAAACTTTTGAAGGATTTTTCCGGGATATCCCCCTCCGCCACGGGCTGATTTTTTTCCAAAAAACCCTCAATTTCCTTGGTCAGGCTTTCCGGCGCGGCCCCGCCGCCGACCTTGATTTTTATTCCGTTGTAGATGGCGGCATTGTGGCTGGCCGTCACCATGACGCCGAGCCGCGCCTTGGAACGCGCCGTCAAGCAGGACACGGCGGGGGTCGGCAACACTTCCGAGAGCAGCACCACCGCGAGGCGATTGCCCTTCAGGACCTTGGCGATTTCGGTCGCGTAATCTTTGGACTGAAAGCGGTAGTCGTAGCCGACCACCACCGGTTTATTGGAGCTCGCCAGGGCGCGCGCGGCCTTTTCGCTCTTGGAGGAAGGCTCGACTCCCTCTTCCGCGGCCGTTTGCTGGTGTTTTAAATAATCCGCGACGGCCTGGGCCACGATGCGAACGTTGGCAAAGGTGAAATCTTCAGCCATCACAGCGCGCCATCCGTCCGTTCCGAATTGAATCGCCTTTTTCATGGCTCAATGCCCTCCTTTGTTTAGTCCGCAAAACGGTAGCGGAGCAGGCACCAAAGATAGGAAAAACCGTCCTTCCAGGTGATCTTCTTTCCTTCCTCGTAGGTCCGGCCGCTGTAGGAGACCGGCACCTCGTAGATGCGGTGATGCCGCTTGCAAATCTTGGCGGTCACCTCCGCCTCGAACCCGAAGCGGTCGCTTCTTAAAACCATGTCTTTTAGGACATCCGCCCGGAAAACCTTGTAGCAGGTTCCCATGTCGTTGAGATTGATGTTATAAAGGATATTGGTCAGCAAAGTGAACGCCTTGTTGCCGACATAATGCCAAAAGAGCAGGACCCGGTGCGGCCCGCCCAGAAACCTGGAGCCATACACTACGTCCGCCCTGCGGTCCAAAAGGGGCTGGAGCAGGAGCATGTAATCCTGCGGGTCGTACTCCAAGTCCGCATCCTGAATGATGACGAAATCCCCCGTGACCGCCGTCAACCCCGTCCGGATGGCCCGCCCTTTGCCGCAATTGGCCGCATGCGATAATATCCGGAGGTCCGGCCCCCTCAATTGTTCAAGCAGCTCGCGGCTTCCGTCATCGGAGCCGTCATCGACGACGACGATCTCGCGTTCGACCGGCAGCGGAACGGCCCGGACCCGCCTCAATATTTCACCGAGGGTATCGCGTTCGTTGTAAACCGGGATCAGAATGCTCAGCTTCATTTTTATGAGGACAGGCTTAAATAGGCTTTCTCGTATTCCTTGACCATGCGCCCGACGTCGAAATGCCGCTCGGCGTAAGCGCGGGCGCGGTGGCCCGCCGCTTGCGCCAACGTCGGCTGGATGATCAGATTTTCAACCGCCGCCACGATCGCTTTGGGGTCGGCGGGAGGAACCAGCCATCCGGTCTCTCCGTGCCGGATAAGCTCCTGAACCCCGTCCACGCGGGTGGCGATGACCGGAAGGCGCATGACCATCGCTTCCATCACCACGTTGGGAGTTCCCTCCCAGAGCGAGGGGAGGACGAAAATGTCCATCGCGGAAAGCCACAGACGCATATCCATTTGTTCGCCGGCAAAAAATATCCGCTCGGAAAGCCCCCATCGATTCACCTTCTCCTGCATGCGGGCGCGGTCGGGTCCGTCGCCGATGAACAGGCACTTCACCGCGGCTTTCCGGTCCGCGAGGCTTTTCACGGCCCGGATGAGATGCCGCTGCCCTTTTTGCTCATGGAATCGGCCGACGCAGCCCAACAAAACGTCGCCGTCCGCCACGCCGAAGCGACTGCGAATATCGGCGCGCCCCTGCTGAGAGCGGCTCCACGCGCCGGCTTCCACGCCGTTATAGATGGTCGTCACCTTGGCCGCTTCGTAGCCCATGCTCTCAAGAACATACTTGCGGCTGGCCATACTTTCGGAAACCATCAAGTCGTCCTGGTTTTTGACGCTCCGGTCAAGCCACCGCAATACGGGAGCCCGGCTGCGGTAATGAACCCTCGGGGAACTGACCAATTTGAAGCTCAACTGCCCCACGCTCTTCGCCAGGCGGCAGAGCTGAATGGCGCGATATAAAAATGCGTGGACGATTTGCGGGCGCGCGGCCTGAAGCTTTTCCAGCAGGGCCAAAAAATCCATGGGCGTCGGGATCCACTTCATCGACAAGGTTTCCACGGGGATGGCCGCCTGCTTGAGCTTCTCGGCATAAGGCCCCAGCGGCTTCAAGCACACGACTTCCGGAACCTCAAATTGCCGCCGGTCGAGACGGCTCGCCAGCAGGAACAGCGTCTTTTCAGCGCCGCCCACGTTGGTGCTCGTGGTCACGTACAGCACCTTGGTCTTTTTCATGACCGCTTACTTAATTTTGGTCAGCGACTGGGCCGCGTAAGCCCGCACCGGCTCGATTTTCAGGGCTTTGAGAAGAGCCGGGATGGCGGGTTTCCCGATCGCGACGAGAGCGTCGCAGGCGTATTTCCTGACCGACTCGTTGTCGTCATTTAAGACTTGATAAAGCGGCAGGATGGCCTGCTCGTCGCCGATCAGGCCCAAGGATACCGCCGCTTTCATGCGGGCGACCGGATTTTTGTCGGCAAGGGCGCGAATAAGCCCGGGAACGGCCAATCGATCCCGCAAATGTCCCAGAACTCCGGTGACCGCGATGCGCACCGTCTCCGCCTCGTCATCGAGCAATTCCACCAAGGCAGCCACCGCCCGCTTGTCCCCCAGATACCCCAGGGAAAGGACCGCTTTTTCCCGCACGTACCTCGATGGGTCTTTCAAAGCGCGGATGAGCGCATCCAGAGCGCTGCCGTCCTTCATGCGCCCGAGCACTTCCGCGGAGATGGCGCGCACGAACGGGTCGGCATCCGTGATGGATGCGCGCAGCGCGGGCGAGGGCTTTTCCGAAAGCTGCCGCCGCAACTCCTCCTGCGCGTCGAAGCCGGGCTCGGAGTCCGCCTTAGCCTTGGGCCGCATTCTTATTTTGATGCCCTTCTTTAACCACTCAAGAGGAATCTTGATATTCACATTTTTCCCGCGCCTAAGCCGACAGATGCCACCAATACTCGATATTGCCTTTGGCGCCGCGAACGCCGCATTCGGCCGCGCCCCGGTCGCGCAGCGGCAGGCTCAAGGCAAACTGAGCCAAACCCGCCACGGCCGACAACCTGTCCCGGGCGCTGCGCACCACGCCCTTGGGAGCCTTGCTCGGGGGCAGCTCGAACTGGGGCTTGATCAGCGCCAAAATATCATAGGGGCGCTTCAGGCAGCGCGCCACGGCAGGCAATATCAATTTTAAAGAGATAAACGCCACGTCTATTGTAGCTAAATTCGGAGAGTCCACAAACAAATCGGGGCTTAAGCTGCGCGCGTTGGTGCCCTCCAGGCAGACCACCCTGGGATCGCGCCTTAGTTTCCAGTCCAGAAGTCCCCGGCCCACATCGACCGCATAGACTTTTTCGGCGCCATGCTGAAGCAGAAAATCCGTGAAACCGCCGGTGGAAGAGCCCACGTCCAGACAAACGCGGCCCGAAACTTCCACCGAAAATTTTCTCAGGCCGTCTTCCGCTTTGAGGCCCCCGCGGGACGCGTACGGACGCGCCGCCGCCAGAATCCGGACGGCCGGGCTGCCTTTGACCGCGGTTCCCGGCTTGGTGATCCGGCGGCCGCCCACTTCCACCCTGCCGGCCATGATGCTGGCCTGCGCGCTCTTTAAATCGGGACTCAACCCGCCTTCCACCAGGTAGCGGTCCAGACGCACTAATTTTCCCCCGGCGATTCCTCTCCCTCCAAAGCCTTGAGGTTCAACGCCCCTTGGGCGTCCTTGGTGAGGACCTCCACCTTGCGCTTGACCTCGTCCAGCCGCGAGGTGAGGCTCTTGGCCAAAGAAACGCCTTCCTCAAAAAGCGTCAGGGATTCCTCCAGGCCCCGGTCTCCGGACTCCAAGCCCTGGACGATCGTTTCCAATCTCGAAAGCTGCGTCTCAAACGTTTCTTTTTTCTTGGACATGGCGTTCCTCGGCCGAACTCAATTTTGAATTCCACTCACCTCGCACACAAGCCTGCCGCGATGCAGCCGGATGCTGACGCGCTCTCCCTGGGAAACCTGGGAGGCTTCCTTCACGACGGCGCCGTCCGGAAATTTAGTGGCGATGGCGTAGCCTCTGGACAAACAGGCGAGCGGACTCAAAACATCCAGCTTCTCCACGATCGCCCGCAATTGGCTCTCGGCCGCGGCCCCGCGGTGCTTCCATGCCAGGAAGAGACGCCGCGCCGCCTCATCGGCTTCCATTGATTTTTGCTCGTAAATAACAAGCGGTCTCTGAAAGACGCGGCTGCGGAAAAGGCCGCGGAGGGTTTCCTCCCACCGGACCGCGCGGTCCTGGAGGCTCCGCAGCAAAGCGCGTTTCAGGTCTCCCAAGCGCCGCGCCAATTCCGCCTTGTTTTGCACCACCAGCTCCGCGGCGGCCGAAGGCGTCGGAGCTCTTACGTCCGCGACGAAATCCGCGATGGTAAAATCCGTCTCATGGCCCACGCATGAAATAACGGGAATCCGGGAAGCGGCGATCGCTCTGGCGACGATTTCTTCGTTAAACGCCCACAGGTCCTCCATCGAGCCGCCGCCCCGGCCGACCAGAAGGACGTCCAGCGGCGGGGCAAGGCGATTGAGCTCCTCGACGGCCTCCGCGATCTGAAATTTCGCCTGCTCGCCCTGAACCTGCACCGGGAAAATGACGATCTCCAAATTGGCATAGCGGCGCTTCAAAACGCTCAGAATATCGCGGATCGCGGCCCCCTGAAGCGAGGTCACGACGCCGATGCGCTGGGGCAGCATCGGCAGCGGCTTCTTGCGGCCGTCGTCAAAGAGCCCCTCTCGCGCCAGCTTCGCCTTAAGCTGCTCGAAGGCCAACTGCAGCGCCCCCATCCGTTTGGGCTCAAGCGCCGTGATGATGACTTGCAACCCTCCTCTCTTGACGTAAGCGCTGGGCCTGGCGCGCGCCAGCACCAGAAGCCCCGGCTCGAGGCTGAATTTTAGATGCTGGGCATGTCCCCGGAACATCACCGCCGCGATCTGAGACTCGGAATCCTTGAGAGTAAAATAGACGTGCCCGGAGGGATAAGTTTTCAAATTGGAGAGCTCGCCTTCCACCCACACCTCCGGAAACGCTTCCTCCAATAAGTTCTTGATGCAATTATTGAGCTCGGTCACCGTGAACACCTTCGCCGGCGCCGCGCGGACCGAAGCCGGCGGCCGAGCCTCAAAGTTCATCTCTTCCGGAAATCCGGACGTCATGGCGTTTTTTGCGGCCTCCACTTTTCCAACCGCCGCTGGAGCTCCTTCTCAAAGCCTTGATCGGACGGCCGGTAGAACACCGCCGGCGCCGGCATATACTCCTGGACCGTGAAATGCCCGGGAAAATCGTGGGGATATCGGTACCCCGCGCCGTGGCCTCTCGACTTGGAGTCCAGATGGGAATCCCTAAGATGCGCCGGAACTTCCCGGCGCGGGCCCGACTCCACCTCGGCGAATGCGGCCGCGGCGGCCGCGGCGGCGGCATTGGATTTGGGAGCGCAGGCGACGTAAAGGATCGCCTGGGCCAAAACAAGTTTCGCCTCCGGCATCCCGACGAACTCCGCCGCCTCCAGCGCGGCGGCGGCCACCACCAAGGCCTGCGGGTCGGCGTTGCCCACGTCCTCCGAGGCGCAGATGATCAAGCGCCGGGCGACGAAACGAGGGTCCTCGCCGGCCGCCAGCATCTTGGCCGCCCAATAAAGCGCCGCGTCGGGATCGGAGCCGCGCATGGACTTGATGAAGGCCGAGGCGTGATCGTAATGCTCGTCGCCGCGGCGATCGTAGCGCAGCGCCCTTTTTTGGATGGAATCCTCCGCCGTTTCGAGAGTGATCGTCCTTTTTCCGGAGGCGTCCTCAGGCGTGGTCATAACCGCGATCTCCAGGGCGTTGAGGATTCGGCGCGCGTCGCCGCCGGACATCTCGATCCAGTGCGCCAACGCCTCGGGGGCCAGGTCCGCGTTCACCGCCTTTATCGCCCTGCGGGTGATTTTCTCCAAGTGTTCCGCTTCCAAAGGATTGAACTCAAACGCCGTAAAACGCGACAACAGCGCGGAATTGATGTAGACATTTGGGTTTTCGGTCGTCAGGCCGATCAAAGTGATTTCGCCCCGCTCCACGGAGGGCAGCAGGGCGTCCTGCTGGGTGCGGTTGAAATGGTGGATTTCGTCCAAAATGATGAGCGTTTTTTGATTCTGGGACTTGCGCCGCCAGGCGGCCCTCTCCAGAACTTTTTTGACTTCCGGAATGCCGATGGTCACCGCGTTGAGCTCCTCGACGGCGGAGCGGGTTTTTGCCGCGATCAGCCGCGCCAAGCCGCTCTTGCCCGAGCCGGGCGGGCCGAAAAAGATGACGGAGGTCAGACGGTCCGCTTCGATCGCTCTGCGCAGCAGCTTGCCCTCCCCCAAAATATGCTCCTGGCCGGCGAAATCCTCCAGACGCTGCGGCGACATTCTCAACGCCAGGGGGGCGTCCTGGACGCCGGGCTTTCCGGATGGGGCGGGACTAAAAGAAAAAAGATCTTCTTGAGGCACTACTTTTTCACTTGGCCTTTGGACGCGTCGGTCGCCGAGCGAAGGCTTGCGATCATGTCGTCGACCTTCTGCTCGGAAAGCTCCTTTTCGCTGTCGAATTGCTTGCGCAGGCGAAACAACTCGTCGGCCAAATCGAGAGCCGCCAAAAGCGCCAGCTTGGAGGTATCGGCCGTCGCCGGATGGGCATGCTGCACCTGCTGTATCCGCTCGCTGACATAATCGGCCAGGGCGTTGACCTCCAGCGGCGTCAGGCCTTCCGCGTCGATGGTGAGCTGCCTTCCGCGTATGTCGATGGTGACTTTCTCATTCATAACCGGGGTTTACGTCCTGCCCAGACGCTGGCGCAGCCTCTCCAAACGCCGGAGGATCTTCTGCTGAAACAAGACGACCGCCTTTGCGGCGTGGCCGAGTTTCTTGCTCTTCTCCAGGTCCTCCTGCAGAATTTTGTTTTCCGCCAGCAGCCGTTGATTCTCGGACTCAAGCCCTTCAATGCGCCGGACCGCGTCGCGCACCAATTGCTCCAAAACTTGCAGCCGATGGGTCACTTGCGTCACTCCCTTAACCTGATTCCGAACCTCTCCGACATTTTGGCCAAAATTTTGACGACCGATTCGTCCACTTCCTCATCCTTGATGGTCCGGTCCTGCCGGGAAAAGACCAGGCGCAGCGTCCATCCCTTTTTCTGCGGGGGCAGCTTTTCTCCGGAATAAACGTCCACCAAATGAGCCGCCACCAGCGGCTCCGCCGGGTCTGTGATCACGCTTTCAATTTCGTCCGATAAGGACCGCCACGCCAGCGCCTCATCCACCAGGAGGGATAAGTCGCGGCTGGAGGCGGGCAGATCGTCGACGGGAGCCATTTTTCTGCGGGCCGAAAATTCGCCGAGCAGTTCGTCCAGCGCTATCTGAAAAAACCAAATCGCCTTGAGATCGGCGGGGCCGTGACCTCTGGGAACGGCCATTTTAATCCCCCAGGACTGGGCGGCCACCGGATGCATTTGTCCCAACTCTCCAACGGCGCTCCCTTTCCAGAGAGCCCGGCAGGAGATTTTGGGATGCAAAAAACCGCGGGCCTGCGCGCCCGCCTCGAAATCGAAGGGCAAAACCGACGACACAAATCCCTTCAAATCATAAACGTCCAAGGGCCGGTTTTTGGCCTTCTGCCAATGAAATTGAGAGGGATAGCCGCCGCACAAGACCGCCGCCAAGAATCTCCTTTCGATCACGCGCTCGCTCCCTTCCGGGCCTTTCTCGTAGCAGTGCCCGACTTCAAACAGGCGGACGTCCGCGCAACCATGGTCCAGGTTGTAAACCAGGTTTTTAAGCAGGCCGATATAAAGCGTCGGCCGCAAAAACGCCCAGTCTGAAGAAAGGGGATTTAAAAGCCCTACCAGCGAAGACTCGATTTCGCTCTCCGGGTAGCCGCAATCGGACAGATCTTTTTTTGAAACGAAATCATAGTTATAGGCCTCGGAAAATCCAAGGGAAGCGAAGTGCCTGCGCAGGCGCGAGAGCGCGGCGTAGCGGCCTTCCTCCTCGGTCACGGGAGGCGCCGACGCCGTGCGCGGCTCGCTGCCGACCGATTGGTAGCCCTCAAAACGCGCGACCTCCTCGGCCAGGTCGGCCGCCGAGGTTAGGTCGAGGCGGTGCGTCTCGACGGGCAGTCGCCACCCGCCGGGAGTCTTCTCCAGGCGCGGACAAATGGCCCTGAGCCGGCCTTCGATGCGCTCCGGGCTGAAACTTGTGCCCAGCAATCCGTTGATGTCTTTTTCGCCCGCTTCGATGACCACCGGCGGAACTTTCTTGACGTACTCATCGTGCGCCCGGCTTGCGCGCGCCGGCGGCTCCGACAAGCGGCAGATAAGCTCAGCCGCGCGCCGGCCGGCCAACTCGGCCATCGCGATGTCCGAGCCTCTTTCAAACCGGTACGAGGACTCCGTCTTAATGCCCAAGCGCCGCGCCGCCTTGCGGATGATGGCCGGCTGAAAAAAGGCGCTCTCCAGAAAAACGTTGCGCGTCTTGTCCGTGACCGAGCTGGCCGAGCCGCCCAGAATGCCTGCCAGGGCCACGGGCTCTTGCGCGTCGGCGATGACCAAAGTCTGGCCGTCGAGAAGATGCGTCTTTCCGTCCAAGCCGAGCAGCCTCTCCCCCTCCGACGCCCAGCGGACGCGGATTTCAGGCCCTTGGAGAAGATCCTGGTCGAAGGCGTGCAGGGGATGCCCCAACTCGATGAGGACGTAATTGGCGACGTCCGCGACGTTGTTGATCGGACGAAATCCGCAGGCGATCAGGCGCCGCGCCAGCCATCCCGGAGACGGCCCGACGCGCACCGCGCGCAGGCTGCGGCCGACGTAGCGCGGACACGCCTCGGGAGCGAGGATTTTGACGGGCACGGAGCTCTCTCCTTCCTCGGCGAGATCAAGACCCTCCCAAGGCGAGCGCAAAGAAAGTCCCAAGTACGCCGCCAACTCGCGGGCCAAGCCGTAATGCGAGAGACAATCGGGACGATTAGGAGTGATTTCGACGTCCAGAATGGCGTCGGATAAATTCAAAAGATCGGCGATGTCCCGGCCCAGGGAGACCGTCCCATCCAGAAGATGAATCCCGTTGACGTCGGACTCGGCAAGTCCCAACTCCTCGGCCGAGCACAACATCCCCTGCGACGTCTCGCCGCGGATGCGGGTATCCTGTATCAACCGGCCGTTGGGGAGTTTGGCCCCGATGCGGGCCAAAGGCACCTTTTGTCCGACTTGGATGTTCGTCGCGCCGCAGACGACCGAAAATTCGCCCGTTCCATCCGACACCCGGCACAGAGACAGGCGGTCGGCGTTCGGGTGTTTGCGGATATCGAGGATTTGCGCGGAAACCACGTTCGCGAATCCGGGGCCGACGCGCTGGACGGCGGCGACCTCAAATCCCAGAAGAAGCAGCTTCTCCTGAAGCGCCTCGGGGCTCAATCCCGAAGCAACGAATTCTTGGAGCCACGAATGGGAAATTTTCATCTAAAACTGGGTTAAAAACCTCAAATCGTTCTGGTACAGCAGCCGGATATCCGATATTTCGTAGCGGAGCATCGCGACGCGGTCCACTCCGATGCCGAAGGCAAAGCCCTTCCACGCGGAGGGGTCGTATCCCACCGCCCGGAAAACGTTGGGATGGACCATGCCCGCTCCCAGCATTTCCAGCCAGCCGGACTGTTTGCACACGGCGCAGCCGCCGCCGCCGCAGAGGAGGCACTGCACGTCCACCTCCACCGACGGCTCCGTGAAAGGGAAATACGAGGGTTTAAAGCGCACCTGCGTCCGGGCGCCGAACATGGCCCGGGCGAAGTTCAGTAGAGTGCCCTTTAAATCCACCATGGTCACGTCGCGGTCAACGTACAGTCCCTCCACCTGGTGAAAAACCGCGGAATGGCTGGCGTCCACGGCCTCATGCCGGAAAACCCTTCCGGGGACGACGATGCGCACCGGCGGAGCGCTGTTGAGCATCTTCCGGATTTGAACCGGCGAGGTGTGCGTCCTGAGCAGCAAGCCGTCCGCGCCGACGTAGAAGGTGTCGTGCATGTCCCGCGCGGGATGCTCCGGAGGAATGTTGAGAGCCTCGAAATTATAGTAATCCGTCTCGACCAGGGGCCCCTCCTCCGTCTGAAATCCCAGACGGTTCAACACGGCCACCAGTTCCTCCATGGTTTGCGTGAGGGGATGGAGCGTCCCCGTGCCGTGGGGAGTCGCGGGCAAAGACATATCCACTTTGACGCCGGCCAAGTCCCGGTCGACGGCCGCCTTAAAAAGGGCGCGTTTGCGCGATTCGAGCAGGGCCTCCAAACGGGAGCGGAGATCGTTGCCCAGAGGACCCAGGCGCCGGCGGTCGGCCACCGGCAAATCCTTGAGGGCGGCCAAAAGCTCCGTCAAGCCTCCCTTGCGGCCCAGGAATTTGATGCGAAGATTTTCTAAGGAATCCAGATCGGCGGCGGCTTCAACGGCGGGCAAACAACTTTCTTGAAGTGCGTTCCACTTCTCTTCCCAAACTTTCGTGTCTCCAGGCATGTCGGCGCCCGCTCATGTGCCGCGGGAAATCCCGACCAGTTTTTGGAATGAAGCAGGATCTCGAACGGCGATCTCAGCGAGCATTTTGCGGTTGAGCGGCACCCCCGCCTTTTTCAACCCCTCAACGAAACGGCCGTAGGGCACGTCCATTTGCCGGCAGGCCGCGTTGATGCGGGCGATCCACAGGCCCCGGAAATCTCCCTTGCGCTTTTTTCGCCCCCCATACATGGCGTTGAGGGATTTTTCCACCGCCTGGACGGTCATTTTCCAAGAAGTGCGCTTCTTGGAGTAATATCCCTTGGCGAGGCGGAAAATCTTTTTCTTTCTTTGCCTGGTGTAAACGGTCGAGCGGACTCTCATAGATTGATTTAGCGGGAAGGCAGGAGGCGGTCTAAAATGCGCCCCTGCACCTTTCCGGCGACCCTCGCGCGCCTGAGTTGGCGCCCCGTTTTGGCCGACATGCCTATCAACAAATGCCGCAAACCGGCCTGTTTATGCTTCCATTTTCCGCGCGCGGACCGCCGGAATCTTTTTTTGGCCCCTGAATGGGATTTCAACTTAGGCATGTTTGGCGCTCAACATCATGAAAACGGTGTTGCGTTCGCCCGCGGGAGAACGCTCGATATCCGCCACGTCCTGAAGCATCACCTTGACCTTCTCCAAAAGCTCGTAGCCCAAGTCCTTATACTGGTTCTCGCGGCCGCGAAACACGACGGTAATCCTCACTTTGTCGTTCTCCTTAAGAAAATCCCTTACGTGGTTGAGCTTGACTTCCAAGTCGTGCGCCGCGATTCTGGGAGAGACCCGGATCTCCTTGAGCAGACCGCTTTTTTGATTCTTCTTGGCGACCCGCTCCTTCTTGCGCTTGTCATACTTGTACTTGGAATAATCCAGAATCTTGCAAACCGGCGGCCGCGCGTCCGGGGCGATCTCGATGAGATCCATCCCGCGGGTCCTGGCGATTCCCAAAGCTTCCCGCAGCGGGCGAATCCCGATCTGAGTCCCGTCGGCGTCGATGAGCCGCACTTCCGGAGCCAGAATCCGATTATTGATCTTCGTCTGATCTCGATCG
>Ga0156243_1019_pt2 | contig 17461 bp, 17 predicted proteins | sample RifCSPlowO2_12_FD_107890 | JGI IMG/M metagenome (GOLD analysis project Ga0156243, IMG submission 107890) | Elusimicrobia bacterium RIFCSPLOWO2_12_FULL_59_9 | reverse complement strand
ATTTCCAGTCTTTTTTTGCGGTTACTGGCGAAGTTGGGCTAGGGCAAACCCGGCGGCCAGCCCCCGTATGAAGGAATTTGTTCTAACGTTGGGAGATTGTCCAGATGGCGGCGGCGGGTTATCCGACGCAAGGCGGCTGGAAGATGCGTTGCGGCGGGCGGAAAGATTGTTTTGAACTTAAATTGAAATGGACCCGTTTATTAGTCATAATGTTTTTATGTCTTCGGCGCCGAAATTGGAGCTTAGGGAAAAGCTCCAGACGCAGCAGCTTCTGCAAAGCCGCCTGGTGGCGACCCGGTGGATTTCCATGACCGAGCCGGAGGTGTCCCGGGAGGTGGCGGAGCTTGAATCGGACCCCCTCTTCCAGCAGCTCTTGCACGGCTCCTCCAGCGGGCCGTCGCTGCTGCGCCGCAGCCGTTGGCCGGCCTCCAGCCTGCACCCCGGTTTCTATGAACTCAAGGAGAACATCGCGGCCGCCACGGACTCCGCCGATATTCACGATATTCTGGAGAAGCATAAAGGATTGATGCGGCTGATCCGCCGCATAGGCCGGGACGCGTTTGAAAAACACTTTCTTTACGCCGAGGAGACAAAACCCCTGCCGGAGCTCTGCGCCCAGCTCAAACTGACGGAGCCGGAGGGGAAGCGCATCCTGGAGCTGGTGCTGGAGGTGGGGGCGCGCTCGGAGTTTTTCCGCCCCTCCAGCGTTTCCAAGACGGCGGGTCTGCATTACCACTGCATCGCGCGCGTTGAGAAGGACCTGCGCGACCCCGAGACCATTTATTTTCAATTCTTGGCGCCGCATTGGGCCCGCGGCCGCTATGAGGTGCTCTATGAGCAGTTGGAGGATTGGAAGCAGAAGAAGGGCCTGACGAGCGCTCAAAAGCGCCGCCTGCGCTCCCTGCTCAAAAAAATCGAGCTGCTCAATTTGCGCCAGGACACTTTGTTCCAAATTCTTTCCCGCATCATCGCGGTTCAATCCGCCTACCTTCAGAGCCGGCTGGATTTCCGGCGGCGCCCGCTGAGTTTGCGGGAGCTCGCCAGGCGCATCGGGGTGGCCCCGAGCACGGTCAGCCGTTCGGTGGGCCGCCGCTCGGTGGAGCTCCCCTGGGGAGAGGAGATTCCTCTCAAAAGACTTCTGACCCAGCAGCGCGCGGTGGTCCTTTTAATCCTTTCCCATTGGCTGGAGCAGGGGGATATTCAGCCAGGGGTCACCGATGACCAGCTCATGCGCCGGCTCGCCGATGAAGCGGGCATCAACGTGTCGCGCCGCACCGTCAACCAGTGCCGGCATAAGCTGGCTTGGGACAATTTCGCGCGTCACTAGGCCTCGATGCTCAGCTTTCTCACCGAAGAAAATCAGGCCGCCAGGGACACGGCCCGGGAATTCGCCTCCTCCAAGCTCCGCCCGGCCGCTCAGGAGATAGAACAATCCGGGCGCCTGCCCGCCGAGCTGTTCAGGGAACTCGGCCGCCTGGGACTTTTGGGGCTTGCGGTTCCGCAGGACTACGGGGGCTCCGGGGGCAGCTTCCTTTCCTGCGCTCTGGCCATGGAGGAGCTCTCCCGCGCCTCCGCCGCTCTGGCCCTTTCTTATGGAGCGCACGCCTTTCTCTGCGCCCACAATCTCTATGCGCGCGGCGGCGAGGCGCAGCGGCGCAAGTACCTTCCCAAGCTGATGTCGGGCGAATGGATAGGGGCTTTCGCCTTGACCGAGCCGGAGGCGGGCTCGGATGCCGCCGCGCTCAAAACGCGGGCGGTGCGCCGAGGGGACCGTTATATCCTCAACGGCTCAAAGACTTTCATCACCAACGGCTCGGCGGCGCAGATTTTTCTGGTGTTCGCGCGCACCCAACGCGGAAGTGGGCGGGGCGCCTTGAGCCTATTCATCGTCGAAAGGGATTTTCCAGGATTTGCGGTGGGCAAAGACATTCCCAAGCTCGGCACCTGCGGATCCCCTTTGTCGGAGCTCCATTTCAGCGATTGCGAGGCGCCCGCGGAAAACCTTCTGGGCGAGGAAGGCGGAGCCCTGGCTTATATGCGCCGCGGACTCGACATGGAGCGGGCCGTGTTTTCCGGCATGGCCGTGGGCATCGGCCAGGCCGCTTTGGACTACTCCCTGAGCTACGCCATGCGGAGGCGGCAATTCAAGCGGCCCATTTCGAGCTTTCAATTGATCCAGGAAATGCTGGCGCAGATGGCGACTGAAATCGAGGCCGCCAGGCTTCTGACCTGCCAGGCGGCCTGGAGGCTGGATCGGAACATGGAGGCTTCGAAATGCGCCTCTTTTGCCAAGCTCTTCGGCGCCCAGATGGTTTTGAGGGCCACTCAGTGGGCGGTGCAGATTCTGGGTGGTTACGGCTTCACCCGGGAATGTCCCGTGGAAAGGTTTTACCGGGACGCGGCGCTCTCCGGCATCGGCGGCGGAACCTCCCAGATTCAGACGCTCATCATCGCCGGCGAGCTTATCAAGGAAGCCCTGCGCGAAACCAAAAAACCATGAGTCCGGCGGCCGGAGATGAAATTTTGGTTTTCGAAAGCCGCATCCAGATTCCTTACCGCTGGTCGGCGGGAATCCTGGGAACCCGCTTTTTCATGGCCCTTAAGGAAAAAAAACTTCTGGGGAGCCGCTGCCCCGTTTGCGGGAAAGTTTATCTCCCGCCGGTTCAACACTGCGGAAACTGCTTCGCGGCTTGCGAGGACCGCTGGGGAATCGGGCCCCAAGGAAACTTGGTCTCATTCACCCAGGCGCTTTACAAGAGTCCCGCGCAACCCGCGCAAAATCCGATCTACGGCCTCATCCGTCTTGACGGCGCCGACACCGCTCTGCTGCACCTCGTGGGCGAGGTCTCGCCCAGCGACCTTAAAATCGGGCTGCGGGTGGAGGCCGTATTTGCCGAGCGCCCCTCCGGAGGGCTTTTCGACCTCCGCTATTTCAGGCCCATCCGCTGAGCTATGGAACGCGTCGCCGTGATCGGTGTGGCTCAGACTGTTTTTGAGGCCCGCAAGGAGGCCGAGACCTACGCGGACTTGGTTTATGAGGTCGCCGACCAGGCCCTCAAGGATGCGGGCATGGACATCTCGGAGCTGGGAAACATCGTCACCGCATCCAACGATTTTTTGGACGGCCGGACAATTTCCAGCATGGCCGTCGGGGACGCGGCCGGAGCCGCTTTCGGCGGGGGCCTGAATATTTCCACGGTCGAAGGCGACGGCGCTTTCGCCGCCTTCTACGGGCTGAGCCGGATTCTTTCCGGCGGATACTCGACCACCTTGGTGACGGCCCACTCCAAGTCTTCCGAAGGAAACCCGCTCCTTATCAGCAACGCCTGCTTCGATCCGGTCTATGAGCGCGCCCTCGGTCTGGATTTTATCTCCGCCGCGGCGCTTCAGGCCCGGGTTTATATGGAGCGCCGCGGCTTGAGCGAACGCGACTTGGCCGAGGTGGTGCGCTTAAATCGGGCCAAAGGCGTTCTCAATCCCCATGCCCAGGTCCGCCGCGAAATTTCGATCTCGGAGGTCCTGGCTTCAAAGCCGCTGGCGCCGCCCATCCGGGAGCTGGACGCCGGCCCTCTTTCGGACGGAGCCGCGGCCGTCATTCTGGCAGGCGAGGATTTTGCCCGTCGGCGTTGCTCCAACCCGGTTTGGATCGAGGGCGTCTCGCTTTGCGCCGACGCGCGCATGACCGATAGACAACTTTGGGAATCGGCGGCCCTGCGCAAGGCCGCGCAAGCGGCCTACGGGATGGCCGGCATTGCAAATCCTTCGGACGAAATCGACGTTGCGGAAATTTACGCGGCCTTTTCATATCAAGAGCCCCTGTGGCTGGAGGAACTCGGCCTCGGCGCCATGGACAAAAGCCGCGTGAACCCGTCGGGAGGCTGTCTTTGCGCTCATGCCCTGGTCAGCGCGGGTCTGGTGCGCGTTATCGAAGCCGTCCTTCAGCTTCGCGGCAAGGCGGCCAATCCGGCGCCGGAGCCCCGAAGGGCTCTGGCCCATGCGCAGAGCGGTATTTGCGGCCAATCCCACTGCGTCTGGATTCTTGGAAAAAACTGATGGCCAAGCGCGTGGCGATCGTCGCGACGGGGCAAACGGAGCATGCGGCCAACCGCTGGGACGCGACCGGCGGCGAGCTCATCGGCGAGGCAGTGCGGCGAGCTTTGGAAGACGGCGGGCTCCGGCGCGAGGATATCGATGGCGTGATCGTGGGCAACATGGACCACTTCGAGGGGATCAATGGCGTCGAGCATTGGTCCATCGACGCCAACGGAGGGCTTCTTAAGCCGGTTCTCAAGCTCACCACCGGAGGCACGACCGGCAGCACGCTGGCCGTCGCCGGATACCACTTGGTGGCTTCGGGGCTTTTCGAGAGGCTTTTGGTCGTCGGTTGGGAGAAAAACTCCGAGTCAGACACGACCGGCGCGATCACCACCGCCTTTGACCCGGTATGGGATCGCCTCGTCTTTGCCGGAGCCGTGTCGGGGCTGGCGGTGGAGGCCTCCGTCTACATGCGGCGCTTCGGGGTGACGGAGAAGGACGCGGCGCGGGCGGCCGTGCGCGACCGCAGGCATGCGCTCAATAATCCCCATGCCCATCTGCGCAAAGAGATCAGCGTTTCTCATGTCCTTGACTCGCCCATGCTGGCCGACCCCATCAAGGCCCTGGATATGTGCCCGCGCTCGGATGGGGCCTGCGCCGTGGTCTACGCCTCGGAGGACGCGGCGGAAAAGATATGCCCCAGGCCCGCCTGGATTCTGGCGACCGCCACCCGGCACTTATACTCCTATCTGGGAGACGTGCAGCTTTATCCGCTCAAGTCCCTGGAGGCGGCGTCCGGCGAAGCTTACCGGAAGGCCGGAATCCGGGAGCCTCGTAAGGAAATAGACGTGATGGAGCTCTACACTCCCTATTCCTTCGCCAACCTCTCGTGGATGGAGGCCTTGGGCTTGGCCGGACCGGGCCAAGCCGCCCGGCTCATTTGGGACGGCGCGACGGATATGGGCGGCGAACTGCCCGTCAATCCTTCGGGCGGAGTGCTCTCGACCAACCCCATCGGCGCCACCGGACTCATCCGCGCGGCCGAGTGCGCGTTGCAGATCATGGGCCGGGCGGGAGCGCGGCAGGTGCCGGACGTGCAGGTCGCCCTGTCAACTGGATTCGGCGGCTGCATGTGGTCCGACCTCCTGATTTATGGCAGACATAAACCGGCTTAATCGGCGGGATGTTTTGGTCTTCGCCAGCGGCGGGGCGTTTCAACCCTACCGTTACAGCGTGGGCCGCGCCGGCAGCCGTTTTTTGACCGAACTGCGCGACCACGGCCGCTTTCTGGGACTCCGCTGTCCGGGCTGCGGCAGGGTCTATGTGCCCCCGCGCCCTGTCTGCGGCCCGTGCTACCGGAAAATGGAGGAGTGGGCGGAGGTGGGCCCGCTGGGGACTTTGACGGCCTTCACCGTGCTGCGCTTCGCCTTCATCGATCCTGAAACCGGGCTAAAGAAGCCGGTGCCCTACGGCTACGGCTTCATACGTCTGGATGGGGCTGATACCGATCTTCAGCATTTCTTGAGAATCGATCCGAAGCGTCCGCCGAAAATCGGCATGAGACTGCGGCCGGTTTTCGAGAAAGAGCGCTGCGGCCGCCTGAGCGACATTCGGCATTTTGAACGGGAGGACACGCCATGAGCATTTATTTCGAGGAATTCGCCCTGGGACAGAAATTCAACAGTCCCCGCTCTTTCGAGATTCAGGAAGACACCATCCGCCGCTTCGCGGACCTCTCCGGCGACAAAAACCGGCTGCATCTCGATGAGGACTTCGCGCGCAGGACCCCGTTTGGAGGCCGCATCGCCCACGGGCTATTGGGGCTGTCTCTAGCCAGCGGCCTGCTCCACGAAATCGGGATCATCCGGGAAACCGTGCTGGCCTTCACGGGCCTTGAATGGAAATTCAAGGGGCCGATTCGCATCGGCGACCGGGTGTCGGTGCGCATGGAGGTGGCGCGCTTGAAGTCGCTGGGAGCGCGCGGAGGAATCGTGGTTTTTAAAACCGAGCTGCTCAATCAAGACGAGGCGGCGGTGCAGGAGGGCAGTTGGTCCATGCTCGTGCGCCGCAAGGAATAAAGATGGAGGGTCTAACTCTGCCGGAGCTTCTGCGCCTCAGGGCGCAGGACCGCCCCGAGGCGCAGTTTCTTTTTTTTGATCGCGAGGCATGGAGCCGGGGCGAGTTGGACCGGGCCTCCGACGGGGCGGCCGATGAGCTCCTCCGAGGCGGCGTCCGGGCGGGCGACCGCGTCGCCCTGCTGTTGCCCAACTGCCCGGAGTTCATCATTTATTTTTTTGCCGTCCTGAAAGCGGCCGCGGTCGCGGTTCCGGTCAACCCGCTGCTTAAGGAGCCGGAGATCGGTTATATCCTGAGGAACTCCGGAGCCAAGGTTCTGGTGTCGGAGGCCGGAAAGGACTCCTTGATCGGAGCGCTGAGGGCCCAATGCCCGGACTTAAACCATGTCCAAAGTCTGGCGGCGGGGCAACCTAAAAAAGACGTTCTGAGCCGTTTGGGCCGGGCCGCTTCCGCCCCTCATCCCGCCGATCCAGAAGCGCCGGCCGCCATCATCTACACGTCCGGGACGACGGGCTTTCCCAAAGGGGCGGTCCTCTCCCACCGCAACTACCTTTTTGACGTGGAAAATTCGGTGGAGGCCATCGGGATGGATGAAAATGACCGTTTCTTGTGTTTTTTGCCGCTTTTCCACGTCAACGGGCAAGTGGTGACCCTGCTGTGTCCGCTTTACGCCGGAGGCAGCATGGTGCTTATGGGGCGGTTTCAGCCCAAGGAGTTCTTTGAGCTTCTCGCTGGGCATCGCTGCACGGCCTTCAGCGGCGTTCCCTCCGTCTATTCCGTGCTCTTGAGCCTTCCGGAGACCGGGCGCTACGACCTCTCGTCGCTGAGGTTCTGCATCTGCGGAGCCGCCCCCATGCCGGTGGAGGTTTTTCAGCGGTTTGAGGCGAAATTTAAGGCCCATATTCTGGAGGGTTACGGCCTTTCGGAGGGGACTTGCGTTTCATCCATCAATCCCCCGCCGCCTGGAAAAAGAAAGGTGGGCTCCATCGGCCTGCCGCTCAAGGGCCAGGCGATGCGAATCGTGGGCGAGGACGGCGCGGAGCTTGAAGCCGGCCGGGTGGGCGAGATCGCCGTGTCGGGCGAAAACGTCATGAAAGGTTATTGGAACGACTCCAAGGCTTCTTCTGAAACCCTTCGGGGCGGGTGGCTGCATACGGGGGACCTGGGCTGCCGGGACGAGGAAGGCTACTTTTTCATAGTCGGGCGCAAAAAAGAGATGATCATTCGGGGAGGCGAGAACGTCTATCCGAAGGAAATCAAGGAAGCCCTCTATAAAAACCCCAAGATCGCCGAAGCGGCGGTGGTGGGGCTGCCCGACAGGCGGTGGGGAGAGGAGGTGGCCGCCTTCATCGTGCTCCGGCAGGGCTGCGCCTCGAGCGCCAAGGAGATAGTGGAGGCACTGCGCGAGCGCGTGGCCGATTTTAAGCTGCCCCGCCGGGTTGAATTCGTGACCGAACTGCCGAAAACCGCCACCGGAAAAGTGCAAAAGCACAAGCTCCAAGAGGCCTATCGGCAAGGCTGAAACTAAATCCCGCCGCCTTCGTCTGAGCCTCCCGAATCGGCCCGCCGAAAGTTAAGCGTTATTTAAGCGCCTGTTAAGGTTTTCTAAAGCCGCATGCGGTATCTCTTTAGCATGCGAGCGGCATCTCAAAACCGAGGTGGGAGAAGCGCAATGAAACCAATAGACGGGAGAAAATTAAGAGGGGCGGCGCTTCTTCTGGCCTTGATTTTTGCCTTGACGGCCTCCAGGGCCGCGGCGAATTTAAGCCGGCCCACCGGCGGCGGCGATGAAAACCGCGTCGAAGACAAGCTTTCCCAATCTCGAAGGGCCGTGGAGCTCAATCCACGCGACGCCGACGCGCATTACAACTTAGGCATCGCCTTCTATGACCAAGGGCGTCTGGAGGAGGCAATCCGGCACTACCGCAAGGCCCTAGAGATCGCTCCGCGATACGCCACCGCGCATGTCAACCTCGGCATCGCCTTTTATGACCAGGGGTATTTGGACGGGGCTGTTCTTCATTTCCGCAAAGCTCTGGACATCAATCCGCGCTATGCCGATGCGCACTACAACTTGGGCATCGTCCTGGAGGAGATCGGCCCCCTGAACGAAGCGATAGCTCATTACAAGAAAGCCGTGGAGTTAAATCCGGATCACGTCATGGCCTACATCAACCTGGGGCTGGCCCTCTATCGCCAGGGCCGCTTTGACGAGGCCATATCGCATTACCGCAAAGCCCTGGAGATCAACCCGAGATACGCCACCGCTCATCTCAATCTTGGGGTTTCGCTCAATGAAAAAGGGCGCCTTGACGAGGCTATTTCGCATTACCGCAAAGCCGTGGAGATCAACCCGCAGGAACCCAAGGCCTATTACAACCTGGCCACGGTCTACGAGCAGAAGGGAGAGATTCAAAAGGCGATCAAACATTTTCAGAGGAATTGCGACCTCGGGGACAAGGACGGCTGCGACAATGCGCTGAAATTGGCGCGGCCACCCATGGGCCGTTAGGCCTATGGCCCCCTGGGTCGGAAGGCACCTGCGGATTGACCGGCGCGCGTTATAATGAATGGAGAGGCTAAGATGAAGAGATCACTGACGATCATTGCAAGCGTCCTCCTATGCGCCGGGCTTGTCTCCGCACAAAGTTCGGTCAACCTGCTCAATAAACCGCAAGAATCCGACTTCCAACTGGGCGAAGTGTACGCCTTCCCCAATCCGGCCAAATCGACGGGCAAGACCACGCTGCACATCGAGGCCGGCGTCGCCGATGAGGTGGAGATACGCATCTACGACGCCTCCGGGGGAATCGTCCACCAGACGCGCCTTTTGGAAAACCCGCGGAGAATCCAGGGGCTATACGCCTATGAGTACGACTGGAGCCTCTCGGGGATTGGAAGCGGAGTCTATTTCTTTGTGGTGGCGGCTAAGAAAGCGGGCCGGTCGGACTTGATATCGATGGGCAAGTGCGCCGTCATCAAGTAACTCCGCGGCCAAGCGCCGCGAGGTGCCGGTGCGGGAACTGACGCATGCCATCGCAACAGCCGACCGCGGAACGCCGCTTATTGCCGGCAATGATGAGGGCCCTCGCCGGCGGCATCCTCAACAATTTTGAAGGTTTATTCGTTTTGTTCACGCTGGTGGTCATCGGCGTGATTTTGTATTTCATCGACCAAAAGATATCCTTCCTGAACTTCTTCTTCCTGCCGGTCCTCATCGCCGGCTATTTCATGAACACCCGCAGCGCCCTGCTGGGCGCTCTGCTGTCCATCGCCTGGGTGACGTTTTTTATCGTCCTCGACCCCCTCTCGTTTTCGCAGGAAATGAGCGGCATGGGCATTTACATGCATATTCTAATTTGGGGCTGTTTTCTGATCCTCACCGGCGTCATGGTGGGCAAGCTCAACGAGCAGCTCCACGCCCGCTACCAAAAAGCCTGCCAGAGCCTCGATCAACTCAGCGACCTGCAGAAGCTTTTAAGCGAGTCCAACAAGCGCCTGGAGGAGAAGCAGACGGCCTTGGAGGTGACCAAGGAGCGGGTCAAATCCGTTCTATACGCCACGATGGACCCCTACGTGGCCAAGCTGATCATCGACCGGCGGCTGCGCGACGAGAAGCGCCCTCTGACGGTTTTGTTCGCCGATTTGGCTGATTTCACGAAGATGACGGAGGACCGTCCGCCGGAAAGCGTTATCGAGGATTTAAACGCGCTTTTTTCGGCGATGGACCCGATTCTGGCGCGGTTTAAAGGGCATTTAGACAAGTTTTTGGGAGACGGTCTGATGGCCGAGTTCGGCACCCCCTACGCGGCGCGCAACCATCCGCTCTTGGCGGTGCTGGCCGCGCTGAGGATGCAGGCGCGCGTGGGCAACCGGCAGTTTCCTTTCAAAATGCGCATCGGCATCGCCAGCGGCCCGGCCTTGATCGGCCTGCTGGGCTCGGAGAACCGAAAAAATTACACGGCGGTGGGCGATACGGTGAACTTGGCGGCTCGCCTTCAGGCCTTGTGCCCGGTCGGGGGGGTTTGCGTCAATGAGGAAACCTATTCGTTCATCCGCCGCTGGTTTCATATCCGCCAAATTCGCAGCGGCTTGAGCCATGAGGAGGTCCGCAATCTGGAGGCGCGCCTGGAGTTTCTGGCCGATGCCGTCGAGCACGCGCCGACGGCCAAGCTTTGCTTGGAGGCGGCCAATGTCTGCTCGGAGCTTGGGGATATGCACCGGGCGTTGCGCTATCACCGTCAGGCGATGGAGCTCGATCCCTCCCAGCGCCAACCCATCGAGAGGGCGGTGGCGGCCGCCCTCCTGACCGGAGAAGACCGCAGGTTCGTCACGGTCAAGGGAAAAAAAGAGCGGGTCGCCGCTTATGAAGTGATCGCGCTCAAGGATCCGCTCCAGGACCGGGTCGGCCTGCCCGCCGGGGCCATAGAGATCTATAATCGATTTTCAGCCGAAGTGGGCCTGCCGGTAGAGTCGGTGATGTCGATAGAAGCCCTGGAGGGCACGCTGGGGCACTCTCAGGTGGCGGCCGCGCTTTCCGCGGCGACGGCCGATGCCATGGGCTTGGACGAGCGCCAGGTTCGCGCGGCCTTTATGGCGGGCTATTTTCACGACCTAGGCAAGCGCAACGTGCCCGAACATCTGCTTCAATGCGAGGACCAGCTTCAAAGGCTTCCCCTTCCGGACCAGACGCTCATCAAAGCCCATGTCCGCGAGGCTGAGAAAGTTTTGGCCGAACTCCAGATTCCCGCCGGTCCGGAAGTCATCGAGGCGATCCAACAGCACCATGAGCGCTTCGACGGCTCGGGATATCCGCAGGGGCTTAAGGACGGGCAGATATGCCTGTTGGCCCGCGTCTTGCATATCGCCGACACTTACGAGTCGTTGACCTCCTGGCGGCCCCATCAGGAGGCGTGGACGCCCGCCGCGGCGCTTATGGATATCGAGCGCAGCGCCCGGGAGGGCCTATTTGATCCCCGCATCGGAGAGGTGTTTCTCAACGTCATGAAAGAGGTCCGCTAACCCAGCGCTCCTAAAACGGCAGAAGCGATTTATAAGCCTCGCGGCCATGGACGCGGGGTTTTTTTGTCGAAAATGTGGTATTCTAGAAATTGGTGTCCGTCGCCATGAAAAAGTGCGCTTTTTGCGCGGAAGAAATTCAGGATGAGGCTGTCAAATGCAGGCACTGCGGCGAAATGCTTGGGGATGCCCGCAAGCCGCCGTGGTATTTAAGGCCGGGATTTCTCTTGCTGGCGTTTCTATGCGTGGGGCCGCTGATGCTGCCGCTGGTGTGGCTGCATCCCGGCATGGGCCGGGCGAAAAAAGCGTATTACACCTTTTTGATCGCCGCCGTCTCCGCCGTTCTGGGGTGGGCGGCGACGCGTTCCATCTCTCATCTTCGCGATTACTATAACCTGATGAATTCGCTTTAAAAAGTATCCAAGATCGTTAAAGAGGGAGGTCTCTGTGGGCAAGAAAATAGATTGTTCCAAGGTGAATCCGGCTTCGGGATGCGGGCACGTGGTCCGCGGCAAAGACGTTGAGGAAGTGTTGAAAAAAGCCGCCGCCCACGCCGAAGATCACGGCATGAAGCCGACGCAGGAACTGCTGGACAAAGTCAAATCGTTCATCGAGAACGAATAGCGGGTGAGGGCGCATTTGGATCGGGGCCGGGCTTTGGTCTTTGACGAATTCTGGAAACCGGCGCCGATGACTACGTCATCAAACCCTTTGAACCGGAGTTCGTCAAGCGCCGCGTCGCCACGTTGTTCATGAGAACCGCGCAGAACGCGTAACCGCCCTCCCATCCCATTCTATCCGCCATACCGCCCGTCGATATCCTCCGGGGCATTTCCACTCGCCACAACCCCACAGTCTTGATAAAATGCCGGGCGCTGTATATAATGGTTAAAAGAGGCTATGGAAGCGAAAGCTAAAACGATTTTGGTGGTTGACGATGAGCGGGTCATCCGCGAGATGCTTCGGCGCACGCTGGAGGCGGCGGGTTATGCGGTGACGGTGGCGGCGGATGGAGAGGAGGCGATGGAGTCCATCCGGGGACAGAGGCCCGACATGATCTTGCTGGACCTCGTCTTGCCGAAAAAAAACGGTTGGGAAGTGTGCTTGGAGGTGCGCCGCAGGTGGGCTTCCCTCAAAATCCCCGTCATCATTCTTACAGGCACGTCGCTGGAGCAGGCCCGGCAATCCAAAATCGGGGCCGACGATTATTTGAGCAAGCCTTTTCAAAGCGAGGAATTAAAGACCCGCGTCGCCGCTCTTTTCCAGAAATTCGCGGATGAGAAAAAAGCGGAGCCGCCCAAGCCGTGATTTGAGCGTTTTTTTCCGTCCGCCGGACATCCGCTGTTCTCGTTTCCCCAACGCATGAACAAAGAGGAAATTCGCAGGAAGTACGACGCCCTTGCCGCTTGGTATGACCTGCTGGTGTCGATCCCGGAAAATATGGCGGGCGCCGGAAAGCTTCGCCGAAAGCTTTTGGCGCGGGCGCGCGGAGACGTCCTGGAAATCGCCGCCGGAACCGGGCGCAGCTTGAGCTGCTTTCTTCCGGGGTGTCGATTGACGGCCGTTGATCTGAGCCCCAAAATGCTGGCCGTCGCCCGCCGCCGCGCCGGCCGCCTTGGGTTGGAGGTTCGATTCCGGGAGATGGACGCCGAGGCCCTGGATTTCCCGGACGCGAGTTTCGACACGGTGGTAAGCTGCCTGGGCCTGTGCACCTACTTAGATCCGCTGGCGGCGCTGCGGCAGATGGCGCGGGTTTGCCGTCCCGCCGGGCGCCTGCTGCTTCTCGAGCATGGATTAAGCGACCGGCCTTGGCTGGGCCGGCTGCAAAATCAATGGGCCGATAGGCATGCCAAGGCTCTCGGCTGCCGGTGGAACCGCGAGCCTCTGGATTTGCTGAGGCGGGCCGGCCTTAGGCTTCTGGCCGCGGAGCGCGCTTTTTTTGGAGTTTTTTGCCTCATCGAAGCCGCCCCGGGCGGCGAAGTCCAGAGGCTATTGGAGGCCGGGCATGCTGCCTAAATTTTTCTTTCTGACAGGTTTGCTGGCGGGATGGGGTGCCCCCTCTGGGGGACCGCCGGTCCCCGGAGTTCCTCGGAGGGGGCTGGCGGTTGATTTTTCGCCGGCCATTGCCTCCGAGGCGCCCCGGGGACCCCTTGCCTCTGGCAAGGGACGAGGGGAGCAGCAGTGGCGCGTGTCGCCGGGGGCTCCCGGCGCGGTGACGGCCGAGACCGTCCAAGAAGCCGTCGATCTTCTCAAGGAGTTGGTGGCTCTTGACACGACCAACCCTCCCGGAGACGAAATCAAAGCGGTCGAACATATAAAACCATTATTGGAGCGCGACGGCGCGGAAGTCCGCGTCTTTGAGTCCGCGCCCAAGCGCGGCAATCTGTGGGCCCGGGTCAAAGGCCGGGGGAGCGCGAAGCCTTTTTTAATCACGGCGCATTTGGATGTCGTCGGAGCCAAAAAGGAGGGGTGGGAGTCCGATCCTTTCAAAGCGGAGGAGCGCGGCGGCTACCTTTACGGCCGGGGCGTGCTCGATGACAAGGCCATGGCCGCGGCGGGCGTCACCGTGCTGCGGCTTCTCGCCAGGAGCATGGCGCCCCTGGAGAGGGACGTGGTTCTTTTCCTGAGCGCCGATGAGGAGGCCGGCAGCGGGCAGGGGATGGCGTGGATGCTTAAGAACCATCCCGAGCTGCTGGAGGCGGAGGCCGTTTTGAACGAAGGCGGCCGCATCGTCATTGAAAACGGGCGCATCACGCACGCGGCCGTGCAGAATTATGAGAAGCTGTATTTGGACGTCGCGCTGAGCGCCGAGGGACCCTCCGGCCACAGCTCGATGCCTCGGCCCGGCGACGCCATCACTCGCCTGAGCCGGGCGGTGGCGCGCGTCGGGGCGTATGAGTTTCCAGTGCGCCTCAATCAGGTCACGCGCGCTTATTTTTCGGGTCTCTCCAGACTGCCGGCGCATCCGCTCGGCAAAGAGTTTTCTATGCTTGTGTCCCGCAAAAGGGGCCCCGCTTTTCGCGAGGCCGTGCGCAAAATCACGAGCGACCCGGCTTACAACGCCGGTCTGCGCACGACGTGCGCGCCCACCGTGGTCCAGGCGGGTTTCAGGAGCAACGCAATTCCCTCCAGCGCCCGAGCCGACGTCAACTGTCGCGTTCTTCCCAACGACGATCCCCGCAAGATCGTGGAAAAGCTGCGCGAAGTGATCGGGGACCCTGCGGTGAAAGTAAGCGCCGGTCAAGCGGAAAAGCCGGCCTTGTCGCCCGAAGACCACCCTTTTTTCAGGTGCGTGCGCTCCGTCTTGGGAGAGATGGCTCCCGGGGCCGTCACGGCGCCTTACATGTCCGCCGGCGCGACCGATTCGCGGGAGCTGCGCCGCCGCGGACTGAACGCCTATGGTCTGGCGCCTTTTCCGGTGACCTTGGGCGACGAGGGGCGCATGCACGGCGACAACGAGAGGCTGATGCTTTCGAGCGTCAGCTTTGGGCTTGAATTCTTATACCGCCTCACGGTGCGTTTCGCGGCCGCGCCGGTCCCTTCGGATGCGCTCCGGGGACCGTAGGGCCTACGGCGGCCTAGGTCCTTTGACGGCCTTCTTTTGGGTCTAAAGATGCGTGTCTGGAGCGGGACAGGCTTGATACAATAGATTGGTGAGGCCGATTCAATTCACCCGGAGGCGCCCCCATGCATAAATTTTCCAGCGTTATGGTATCCGCCGCGCTGTTTGTCGGCGGGTTTGCCGCCAAGGCCGGCGCGAGCGAGGGCGCCGAAGGCATTCTCGCTCGGCTAGCCCGCGCCGCCCAGCAGGCGGCGATGGGCGGAATTTCCCTGCAAGGAAGGCTCCGTTCTATCCCAATTCCGTTTGATTCTGATTTTGAAGGCCGAGAGCGCCGCGGCGCGTCCGCGCGGGGAATCGCCTGCCAGCAGGCCGCCGATATGGCGATTTCGGCCTACTTGGAATATGGAGAAGCTCTAAGGGATATGGAAGCAGTCAGCGACGAATTATTTGCGCAGGACCTATGGAGCGGTCTGGACCCCTCCGATAAGGCGCGAGCCGAAAAAAGCTACGCCGAATATATGGAAAGTTTTTCATGGGGGGAGCGCGGCGTACTTTTCCTCTATAGCGATTTTGAGCGCATGGGCGATTTAAGAGCCGTCATACATCTAGCGGAAGACCGGGAAATCGGCATTGCGGGCGATTTAAAGGATCATTTCGGCGAAGATTTTGTCCGGCCCTATCGAGATTCGCGCGCTTTCAGATCCGTTCACATTAGGCCGTGCCGGGTTTGACGGGCCTTTGCGCCTCCGGAACCCGTCATTTTTTTCAATTTGCTATAATGTAGGGCTTTCTGAGAAGGACAAGGCCCCATGGTCAAACGTTTCGTCACGGGACTCATCGACAATCTTAACAGCGCTTATTTGAAGGCGCGGCCGCTGGATCCGGGGATATTCAACAAGCCTCCCAACTGGACCTCGCTCATCGGCCCGCGCCCCCAGACGCGCGCCGGCTTGGAAACCCTTTCAGCCCATCTGGCGGCGGCCGTCCGCCGCTCCCGGCGCTACCTTTTGAGCCGCCAGGACGCGCGATCGGGCTTTTGGTGCGCCGAGCTGCGGGCGGACACCACGCTGGAGTCCGACACGATCATGCTTCTGAACCTGATCGGCCGCGGGGCTTCTCTTAAAGTTCCCCGTTTGGCGACCTTCATCCTGAAAAATCAAAATCCAGACGGCGGCTGGCCGATTTACCGCAACGGTCCCTCCGACATCTCGGCGACCGTCAAGGCCTACTGGGCGCTCAAATTCGCCGGTTATGGCCCGGACTTTCCGGTACTGGCCAAAGCGCGCGCCAGAATCGCTCAACTGGGCGGCATCCACCGGGTCAACACTTACTCCAAGTTTTACATGGCCATGTTCGGCCTCTATGACTGGCGAGGCGTCCCTTCCATCCCTCCGGAGATCGCGCTCTCTCCCACGTGGTTCTATTTCAACATCTATGAGATGTCTTCTTGGTCGCGGACGATCGCCGTTCCGCTGGCCATCGTTTGGGCCAAGAAGCCCCGCTTTCCATGCCCGCCGCAAGCGCGCTTAGACGAGCTCTTCCCGGACGCGCGCCGCGGCGTGCCGTTGAGCGATCTTTTCGACGCCCGCAAAACCGTTTCGTGGACGAATTTTTTTCTAAGCATCGATTCGTTGCTCAAGCTGGCCGACGCCGTCGTCCCTTTTTCCCTGCGGCGCATGGCTTTGGAATCCACCTACCGGGAAGTCGTCACCCGTCTGGAGGGCTCCGACGGCCTGGGAGCTATTTTTCCGGCCATCGTCAACAGCATCATCGCTTTGCATTGCCTTGGCCATGGCCCCGACGATCCGCTGATGGTCTCGCAGCTCGCCGAGCTCGAGCGCCTCGAGTTGGACCGCGGCGAGAACGGCTTGGAAATACAGCCCTGTCTCTCGCCCGTATGGGACACCGCGCTTTCCATCATCGCCTTGGCCGAGTCGGGCCTGAGCCGCGGCCATCCGGCGCTGCGCTCGGCGACGACCTGGCTCTTAGACAGCGAGGTCCGGCGACCCGGCGATTGGAAGGTCAAGAACCCGCATGGGCCCGTCGGCGGGTGGCCGTTTGAGTTTCGCAACGATTTCTATCCGGATATCGACGACACCGCGATGGTGCTCCTGGCCTTGCGGCAGGTGTTTTTGGAGGAGACAGACGGCCTGCGCCGCGAGCAGGCTTTTCTGCGGGGCTTGAACTGGCTGCTGTCGATGCAGTCGAAAAACGGAGGCTGGGCGGCCTTCGACAAGGACAACACCAAAACCATTTTCACTAAGGTTCCGTTCGCCGACCACAACGCCATGATCGATCCGCCCACCGCGGACGTCACTGCCCGCGTGCTGGAGATGCTCGGCTCCATCGGCTACGACCGTTCCTATCCGATCGTCGAGCGGGCGATCGCTTTCGTGCTCCGCGAGCAGGAGCCGGACGGCTCCTGGTTCGGCCGATGGGGAGTCAACTATATTTACGGCACGTGGCAGGCCCTGCGCGGGCTCAAGGCCATTGGAGAGAGCATGCAGTCCCGCTGCGTCCAGAAGGCGAACCATTGGCTCCGTTCGGTTCAAAACGCCGACGGCGGCTTTGGGGAAAGCTGCGCGAGCTACCACAACCCGAACCTCAAGGGCCGGGGCCCGAGCACTCCCTCTCAGACGGCGTGGGGGCTCATGGGTCTCTTGAGCGCGCTGCCGGCCGACGATCCGGCCGTGGAGCGGGCCGCTGGCTGGTTGCTGGAGCGTCAAAACGCGGCCGGCGATTGGGATGAGACGGAATTCACCGGCACAG
>Ga0156243_1104_pt1 | contig 17609 bp, 15 predicted proteins | sample RifCSPlowO2_12_FD_107890 | JGI IMG/M metagenome (GOLD analysis project Ga0156243, IMG submission 107890) | Elusimicrobia bacterium RIFCSPLOWO2_12_FULL_59_9 | reverse complement strand
GGCCGTGAATTTGAGGACAAAAGCGGGCAAAAGCGCAAAGTGCTCGAAGTGGAGGCCCGCAGGGTTCAGTTTCTGGAAAGCAGCGGGCGCGCGGAGCCCGAGGCCGGAGCGGAGACCGCCAAGAGCGCGGGCGCTTCGGCCGATGATCTAGACGAGGTGCCCTTTTAATGGCCGAAGAAAAAGCAGCCGAAAATCCGTCGCCCGCCGTATTGAGACCGTCGGCCGCCAGGCCCGCCCCTGCCGGGGCAAGGCCGATGATGCGCCCGGGTCCGGGTTCCGGTCCGGGCGGTCCCAGGCGGCGTCCGTTTTTCCAGCGCAGAAAGGTGTGCCGCTTTTGCGCGGAGAAGGTGACGGACGTCGATTACAAGCAGATTCAGATTTTGAGGAGCTTTACAACCGACCGGGGCAAGATGCTTTCGCGCCGGGTGACCGGCAACTGCGCCAAGCATCAGCGCGTTTTGACGCGGGCTATCCAGCGGGCCCGGGCCGTGGCGCTTCTTCCATACGTCGTCAATTGACGGAATCTTTTAGCGCGGCTGCGCCAATCCATTTATGCATGTGAAAATCATCTTGCGCAAAAATATGGAAACCCTGGGAAAAATGGGCGAGATCAAGCGGGTTAAGATGGGCTATGCCCGCAATTATCTGCTGCCTCGGGGCGTGGCGTTTTTGGCCACCCCGGCCAACCTCGCTTGGTGGAAGGCGGTGGAACAGACGCACAAGAAGGCTCAGGAAAAAGAGGAGCAGAAGGCTCACGAAACCGTCGAAAAATTAAAAGACGTCGCCCTTTCCTTCACCCGGCCCGTCAGCCCGGAGGGCCAGCTTTTCGGCTCCGTGGGAAAGGCGGATATCGCCAAGAGCCTTAAAGCCTCCGGATTTTCCATCGACCGGGGCCAGATTATGTTGGAAACCCCTTTGAAGCAGGTCGGCGATTTTGAAGTGGAGTTGCGCTTAGGCCCCGCCATCCGCACGAAGATCAAAGTCTCCGTCCTCGCCCGCCGTTAAGCGCGCCCCAGCATCCGGTCAAATCTATGGCTGCAAACATGGATAGGATTCCTCCCCAAGCTATTGAGGCTGAGAAAGCCGTTTTGGGAGCGATGCTCATTGAAAAAGAGGCCATCGAGTCCGCTTTGGAGCTCTTGAAGGAGAATTTCTTCTACAAAGAGGCCCATCGCCAAATTTTCAGGGCCGTGCAATCCTTGTACGACCAGGGCAAAGCGGTCGACATCGTGACCGTCTCCGAGGAGTTGCGGCGGCTAAAAACGATGCAGGAGGTCGGCGGCGCGGCGTACCTCTCGGAGCTCATCAACACGGTCTCCACCGCCGCCCACGTCGGCTACTACGCCCGCATCGTGCGCGACAAGGGATTTCTGCGGGAAATCATCCAGTCCTCCACCCGCATCGTCCAACAGTGCTATGAGGAAGGCCAGGACGCCACGGTCATCCTCGACCAGGCGGAAAAAGACATTTTTTCCATCGCGCAGCAGCAGACCGTGCACGGGTTTCAACCCGCGGCCGAGCTGGCCCACCGGGTCATCGAGCGCTTGGAGGCGCAGCATCAGCGCAAGACCAATTTGACGGGGGTGGCCAGCGGATATACGGATTTGGACAACCTGACCTCCGGGTTTCAAAAATCAGACCTAATTATATTGGCCGCCCGGCCCTCGCAGGGCAAGACCGCCTTGGCGTTGAATGTCGCCGCCCACGCCGCCACCGCCGGATTGCCGGTGGCAATCTTTTCCCTGGAAATGTCGAGCGAGTCGATTTTCACCCGGCTCATATGCTCGAAGGCCGGGGCCAATCTGCATGAAATCCGCCGTGGTTTTTTCCGGCGGGAACACTGGTCCGCGCTGACCAGCTCCGCGGCCCAGTTGGCCGAATCGCCGCTTTATATCGACGACACGCCGGGCCTGTCGATGATGGAAATCCGCAGCCGCGCCCGGCGTTTGGCCGCGGATTTGAAAAGTCAAAACAAGGAGCTTTCCCTGATCATCGTCGACTACCTGCAGCTCATGCGCGCCGGCGGAGGCGGACGTTTTGAGAGCCGGCAGGTGGAGGTGTCGGAGATCTCGCGGGGCCTGAAGAATATGGCCCGCGACCTGGATGTCCCCGTGGTGGCCCTCAGCCAGCTTTCCCGGCGCGTGGAGGAGCAGGGGCGCGGGGGCCGGCCCCAGCTTTCCGATTTGCGGGAATCCGGCTCCCTGGAGCAGGACGCCGATGTGGTGATGTTCATTTACCGGGAGGGCTATTACAAGCCCGAGCCGGACAACAAGAACAAAGCCGAGATTATCGTCGCCAAGCAGAGAAACGGCCCCACCGACAATGTCCCGCTTTTCTTCCGTTTCGAATGCACGCGGTTTGAAAACTTGAGCCCCGAGCATTCGCTGCCTTCGGCGGAGGATGCTGAAGCGGTTCTATAAAGGAGACCCGTTGTCCGCCGCCGCAGCCTCCCCCATCGCCTCGTTTTACCGCCCCAACTGGATTGAGGTCGATCTCGCCGCCATCCGGCAAAACCTGAAAATTCTGCGGCGGAGAATCTCTCCCCGCTGCCGCCTTCTTTTTGTCGTCAAGGCCGGGGCCTACGGCCACGGCGCGGTGGAGACGGCCCGCGGGACGGCGGGGCGGCGCGCCTCCGGCTTGGTGGACTGGCTTGGGGTTTTTTTTGTGGAGGAGGGCATCGAGTTGCGTGAGGTTGGCGTGGTTAAGCCGATTTTGGTGATGGGCAGCCTTTACCCTTTCGACAGCTATGCCGCCGCCGCGCGCTATGAGCTCAGGCCGACCATCGCCAGCTTGGAGGGAGCGGTGCAGTTGGCCGAGGTGGGCCGGATTTTAGGACGGCGCCTTCCCGGCCACCTGAAGATTGAGACCGGCCTGGGACGCATCGGGGCGCGCGGAAAAACGGCGCAAAAAATAATCGATTTTATGTCCAGGTCCCCGCATTTGAAATTGGAGGGGATTTATACGCACTTCGCCTGCGCCGATACGGACCGGGGCGCCACCTTGCGGCAACTGGAGCTTTTTGAGGAGGCCTGCCGGGAGGCCCGCGGCCGGGGAGCTGTCATCTCCCTGCGGCACGCGGCGAACTCCGCCGCCGCGCTGAGGCATCCGCAAAGCCGCCTGGACATGATCCGCCCCGGCTTGGCCGCCTACGGGCTCATGCCCCATCCCGGCTGCGCTTTTGCTCCGGCGCTGAGCTGGAAAGCCAAAATCGTTTTTATCAAGACGGCGTCCAAGGGGACGACTTTGAGCTACGGGGCCGGCTTCCGGGTCAAGCGGCCGATGCGCGTGGCGACCATCCCCGTCGGCTACGGCGACGGCTATCCGCGCCTTCTGTCCAACAAAGGCCAAGTCCTCATCGGCGGGCGGCGCTGCCCGGTTCTGGGAGCGGTGACCATGGATATGCTCATGGCCGACGTCACGCCGCTGCCGGCGGCCGGCGTCGGAGAGGAGGTCGTGTTGATCGGTTCCCAGGGCGCCGAAGAGATATCGGTCGCGGAATTCTCCGCCTGGGCGCGGAGCATTCCGTATGAGACCGTTTGCCGCTTGGCCGCCCGCGTTCCCAGGATTTTTCTAAACGCATAACGGGGTCGATCGCGGATTTTTTTAGGATTCGGGAGCCGCGCCATATTTTGTATGATTAACCCGAATTCCCTTTGAAACATATGCCGAAGCTTAAGGCCGTTTTCCGCTGCCAGCAATGCGCGTACACCTCGCTCAAGTGGCTGGGACAGTGCCCGGATTGCGGCGAGTGGAACAGCCTCATTGAGGAGGTCGAGGAAGTTCTCACCCGTGTTCCATCCAAAGGCGCGGCATGGACGTCTTTGAGCTCGGAAGTGACCTCCTTGAAGGAGGTCGCGGCGAAGCAAGACCCGCGCGTGGCCACGGGCATGCTGGAAATGGACAGGCTTTTGGGAGAAGGGCTGGTGGCGGGCCAAGTCCTGCTTTTGGCCGGGCCTCCCGGCATCGGCAAATCCACGCTGCTCTTGCAGCTTGCCGCCGGTTTGTCCGAGAGAGGGATGCGGAGCCTGTATGTCAGCGGCGAGGAGTCGTTGAGCCAAATCTCCCGCCGGGCGCATCGCCTCGGCCTCAAGGCTCCCAAGCTCTCGTTGGTTTCCGAGACCAATTTGGAGAAAATTTTAAAAACCCTGGACACTGTGAAGCCGCAGTTGGTGGTCGTCGATTCCATCCAGACCGTTTACCATCCGGAGATGTCGGGAGCGGCGGGTTCCGTGGGCCAGGTGCGGGCGTGCGCCGGAGAGCTTCTAAGCGCCGCCAAAAACAGCGGCGCCGTCCTTTTTTTGCTGGGCCATGTCACCAAAGAAGGCGTGTTGGCGGGGCCTAAAATTCTGGAGCACATGGTGGATACGGTCCTGTATTTCGACACGGAAAGGGAAAATCCGATCCGCGTGCTGCGGGCGTATAAAAACCGCTTCGGCCCCACCTCCGAGATCGGCCTTTTCGAGATGAAGGAGTCCGGTCTTATGTCCGTCACGGACGCGACCGCCCTTTTCCTCGGCGACTCGCGCGGCGCCGCCCCCCAGCCCGGACAGGCGATTTCGGTCGCCATGGAGGGCACGCGGCCCATCGTGGTCGAGGTGCAGGCTTTGGTCAGCCCCTCCCGGTTTCCGTATCCGCGCAGGGCCGTCACCGGAGCCGACCTAAATCGCAGCCTCGTTCTGCTGGCGGCTCTGGAAAAACACTTGAAGCTCCCGTTGGACAACCGCGACGTTTATATCAACTTGGCGGGAGGGGTGCGGATGCGCGATCCGGGCGTGGACCTCGCCATGGTTTTGGCGGTGGCCGGCTCCGCCAAGGATTTGGCTGTCGATCCGCATTGGGTTTTCGTGGGAGAAGTGGGTTTGCTGGGGGAGCTGCGCCGGGCGCCGTTTTTATCCGAGAGGCTCAGAGAGGCCGAACGCATCGGCTTCACCAAGGCCTTGGTGAGCCAAAAGGCGCTGGAGGGGCTCCCGAAATTCGAGAAACTCCAAGTCTGGGGAGTGGAGCGCATTTGGGAGGCTCTCAAGGTCGTCGGGCTCAGCGCGAGGCCGGCGTCTCCGGTCCACCGCGCGGTGCCCGATTAATCGCAGCATCGTTTTCAGGCCTAAGGAGAAAAGATCATGGTTTGGTTCATACGGCTCCTGTTTGTTTGCATCGGCGGAGTGATCGGTTTTGTCGAGTTTTCCCGGACGCTTAAAGGCATCTTGTGGGGGAGCGCGGCCGCGTTGTTTGTGATCGGCTTGGAAACGGTGCTGGTCAATATTCATTTGCTGAGCTTGATCTTCGGCGTCTTGGGCGCCGTCGTGGGCGTCGTGCTGGCCAAGCTGCTGGACTGGGCGGTCGTGCAATTTGAAAACGACCGGCTGTCGACCTCTTGGATGCAATACAGCTTGCTGGTCAAGTTCGCCCTGGCGTATTTGGGCATGATATTGGCGGTCAAAAAATTCCCGGAACTCGACCAGCTGGACCGCGACATCCTGGCCACCTCGCGCCGCAAGGGGCAGGAGCTTAAGCTCATCGACACCAGCGCGCTCATCGACGGGCGCGTCGCCGACATTTGCGACACGCATTTCCTGTCGGGAACGGTGGTCATCCCGCGCTTTGTTCTGCAGGAGCTTCACAGCATGGCCGACAACGCCGACGCGATGCGGCGCGCCCGCGGGCGCCGGGGCCTGGACATCATCGCCCGGCTCCAGGAAAGCTCCGATTTTCCGGTCAAGATTTTGGACCGCGACGTGCCCAATGTCCAAGAAGTGGACGCCAAACTGGTGCGCCTAGCCAAGGACTTGAACGGAAAAATAATCACCACGGATTTTAATCTCAACAAGGTGGCGGCCCTGGAAGGCGTTTCGGTGCTCAATGTCAACGATCTTTCCGCCGCCATGAAGCCGGTGGTGCTTCCCGGCGAGGAAATGACGGTTTTCATCATGAAAGACGGCAAAGAAAGGGCGCAGGGCGTGGGCTACCTGGACGACGGCACCATGGTGGTGGCCGAAGAGGGGCGCAAGTTCATCGGCAAGCGGGTGACGGTCGTCGTCTCGTCCATCCTGCAGACCTCCGCCGGCCGCATGATATTTTCAAAAGCCAAGGAAGAAAGCAGGTCATAAAAAAGAAGTGATAGAGTGGTAAAGTGGTAAAGTGAGAAAACTGCCATCGGTGCCTGCCTCTGTATTACTCCGCCACTCTACCACTCTACCACTCTACCACTGTTTGCCGTAATATTGAATGTGATGTCTCCCAATGTTTCCGCAGTCATTGTCGCCGGCGGAGCCGGCCGGCGCATGGGGACTCCCAAGCAGTTCCTTCCTTTGGGCGGAAAGCCTCTGGTGCAATGGTCCTTGGAGGCGTTCGCCGGCGTCGCGCAGGTCAAGCAAATCGTTTTAGTCGTGCCCCCCAAGGATTTTAAATCTGCCCGCGCCCTGGCGAGGCTGGATGGGCGAATCCAACTGGCCCGCAGCGGCGCCACCCGCATGGAGTCCGTGCGGCGGGGAGTGCGCGCCGCTTCCCCCTTGGCGGATGTCATCGCCGTGCATGACGGCGCGCGGCCGCTGGTGGCCTCCCGGACGATTTTGGAATGCCTCCGGCAGGCGCGGCGGCACGGCGCGGCGCTGCCCGCCGTTCCCGCCAAGGACACCCTCAAACGGGTGCGCAGCGCCAGGCGCGCGGTGTGGGTCGAAGAAACTCCCCCAAGATCGCAATTTTGGCAGGCGCAAACGCCGCAATGCTACCGCCGCGAAGTTCTGCTCGAGGCGCTGAGAAAATTTCCGGCCGACGCGGAGGCGACGGATGAATCCCAATTGGTGGAGAAGCTGGGCCGCCGGGTTCGCATCGTGAAGGCGGAGGAAACCAACATCAAAGTGACCACTCCCGCCGATTTGGCCGCGGCCGAAGCTTATCTGGGCCGCGCGCGCCCGACAAATCACTCGGCCGGCTTCGGTTTCGATATTCACCGCTTGGCCAAGGGCCGGCGGCTCATTTTGGGCGGAGTCTTGATTCCCCATCCCAAGGGCCTTGTGGGCCACTCCGACGGGGACGTGGTGCTGCATGCCTGCTGCGACGCCGTGTTGGGAGGCTGCGGCCTGGGCGACATCGGAAAATATTTTCCCAGCCGGGAGCGCCGCTGGAAAGACGTTTCGAGCCTCAAGATCGCCGGAAAGGTCATGCGGCTTTTGAAGTTTGCCGGGGCGGTCTTAAACCACTTGGACGCGACCGTGGTGGCGCAGGAGCCGCGGCTGAGCGGACGCTGCGGCGCCATCCGCGCTGCCTTGGCGTCCGCCTTCGGGCTCGCCCCGGCGCGGGTTAATTTTAAAGCCAAGACCCACGAGGGGCTGGGGGAAGTGGGCCGGGGCGAGGCGATCAGCTGCTACGCGGTGGCGAGCCTTTCGCTGCCGCAATAGGGGCGCCATGGAAAAACTTTATTTTTTCAACACCTTAAGCCGCAGCAAAGAGGCTTTCAAGCCGCTGCGCCCTCCTATGGTCGGGCTTTACACCTGCGGCCCCACCGTCTATAACGACCAGCATATCGGCAACTTCCGGACCGCCATTTTTCAGGATACCCTGAAGCGGGTCTTAAGACTCTCGGGCTATCAAGTCCGGCACGTCATGAACGTCACGGACGTCGGCCATCTGACGTCGGATGCCGATGAGGGGGAAGATAAAATCGAGGTGGGGGCGGCGCGGGAAGGCATGACGGCGTGGGAGATCGCGGAGCATTTCACCCAGCGCTACCTCAAAGATCTCGCCAAACTCAACATTATCGCTCCGGATGTTCTGTGCCGGGCCACCGGCCATATACCGGAGCAAATCGAGCTGGCGCGCCGCTTGGAGGCCAAGGGCCTCACTTACCGCATTGAGGACGGCGTCTATTTTGACACCTCCAAATTTCCCGGCTATGGCCGGCTCGACCCCAGCCGTCTGGAAGGGCTCAAGCCGGGCGCGCGCGTTGAGATGATGGCGGGCAAGAAAAATCCGACGGATTTCGCGCTATGGAAGTTTTCACCCAAGGACAAAAAACGCCAGATGGAATGGCCCTCCCCCTGGGGCGTGGGATTTCCGGGTTGGCATCTGGAGTGCAGCGCCATGGCCATGCATTACCTGGGTGAGAGTTTTGACATCCATTGCGGGGGGGCGGACCTCATCACCATCCATCACACCAACGAGATCGCCCAGGCCGAAGGGGCCACCGGAAAACAATTCGTCCGCTTTTGGATGCACGGCGAGTTTTTGGTCATGAACCAGGCCAAGATGGCCAAATCGGCGGGAGGCTTCGTGACCGTGCGCGTTTTAGAGGAGAAAGGCGTGGATCCTTTGGCTTACCGCTATTACTGCACCACGGCGCATTACCGCAAGCAGCTCGATTTCACGTGGGAGGCTCTGGAGGCCGCGCAGAGCGCCCTCAACCGGCTTCGGGACCGCGCCCAGGCGCTTTTCCAGGAGTCGCGGAACTCCCCGGGCGGCGTGGAGGAAACGGCCCTTGTGCAGAAGCGCTTCGTCGAGAGGCTTGAGGATGATTTGGATATTCCTGGAGCGGTGGCGGCGCTGTGGGAGACCCTCAAGGCCGGCGCGATTTCCCCCAAGGCCCAATATCTATTTTTGGAGGCGTGCGACGCGGTTCTGGGCTTGGATTTGCTCAAGAGCTCCCAAGACCAATTGCCGGAGGAAATCCGCCGGTTGGTCGAGGAACGGGAGGATGCCCGCCTCCGGCGCGATTTTAAGACCGCCGATGAGATCCGCCTCCGCTTGGCCGCGAAGGGGTTTGTGCTGGAAGACTTCGCCTCCGGCGTGCGCTGGAAAAAAAGGCAGGAAAAGGAAAGCCGCCCTTGAAACCTCAGGTGGAATGCGTCTGCGGCTGGCATCCGGTCGAGGAGCTTTTGGCGGCCGAGCCGGGGCGCGTGCGGGAGCTTTGGCTGCTGCATGAAAAAAAAGACCCCCGGGTTTCGCAACTGGTGGACAAAGCGCGGGCGCTGGCTTTGCGCATCCGCTGGGCGCGGCGCGGGGAGCTGGACCGTCTGGCGCGCGGCGCGGCGCACCAGGGCGTGGCGGCGCTGGCGGACGCCAAGCGCATCTATGAGCTCAAGCAGTGGCTGGACCTGCATCCGGCCGGAAAAAGCGCCGCGGTGAAGATGGTGCTCGCCGCGGTCGATGAAATAGAGGATCCGCAGAATTTGGGCGCCATCGCCCGCTCCGCCCTCTGCCTGGGAGCCCGCGCCCTGCTGGCGCCGCAAAGGCGGCAGGCGCCGGTCACGGCCGCGGCGGTACGAGCCTCGGCGGGCGCTCTTGAAAAAATGGACGTCATTTCCGTAGGCAACCTGGCGCAGGCGCTACGGGATCTCAAGAGCGCCGGTTTTTGGATTTACGGCGCGGACCGCGCGGGTTTAAACGTAAAGAAGGTTTCCTTCAATTTTCCATTGGCGCTGGTCATCGGCTCAGAGCACAAGGGCCTGCGTCCCCTTGTGCGCTCCCACTGCGATGAGATCGTCTCCGTGGCGCAGGACTCAGGCGGGGTGGAAAGCCTCAACGCGGCTTGCGCGGCGACGGTGCTCCTGCATGAGATTTACAGCCAAGCGTCGGGGGCAAGTAAGAAAGTGGTCGAGTGATCAGTGATCAAAGTGATCTAGGGAAAGCCGCGTCACACTCGATCACTTGATCACTTGACCACTGATCACTGGAACGAAGTTGCCCCAACCAAGGAGAACGTCATGACTGCTGTCGACACATTACCTTCTCTCGACGAGGCGCTCCAGCGGCTGGACCAGGTGGAGCGCAGCTACTCGACGGACACCCGCATCGCCCAGACCCGCGTGGCGCTGGAGGCCAACGAAGGGCTCGCGCGCGATCGCGCGCGGGTGGACGCCTATCTCGGACACCTGGGCGGCAAGGACATGTTCCAGCCCATCTACGGGATGGGCCGCTTTCCGCACGGGCTCCCGCTGGCGCTGCCGCCTTACCTCATCCACATCTTGGACGCCTCGGCGCGGGTCCTGCTCGCCTTCACCCGGCAGGAGGTGCGAGAGCACGGGCCGCAGTACCTCATCGACCGCGCCCCCAAGGGCTGGCTGGCGCCGGAGACGGCGGAGAGGCTCCACGCCCATTACCTCGCCACCGAGCCGGACCTCGCTTTTGACGTGCTTATCCAGGGCGTGAGCTCGCGCCGGGGGACCAGCTTTGAGGAACTAAAGAAAGCAGGCGACATGCTGCAGGCCAAGGTGCTCGAGGCCCAGAGCGTCGACACCTACTACGGCTGGTACCGCGAGTATCTCGCCGGCTCGCGCCGGGTGGGCTTGGGGAGCCATTGCCGGTTCAGGCTGGAGGCCGGCGCCGGCGGGATGCCCCTCTCCGACCTTGACCTCGACGCCCAAGTGCTGTCGGGGCTCCAGCATCCTCAGCAGAACGATCCGGGGAGCATCTTCTTTTTGGAGATCGACCCCGAGAAGCAGCCGAGCGGCCAGAACCTGGTCTTCATGGCTCAGGCCATGGGCGGCGGCGACATGGCGCGCAGACCGCTGATCCTCGATCCCCGAGATCTTGAGCTCCGGGGGGACCGGCTTTATTGCAGGCGCCCCGGCCAGGAGCGTGAGCTAAAGAAGGCGATCTCCCGCCTGGTCGACGTGGATTTGCAGAGCTACATCAAGGCGCGCGAGAAAGCCGGCGAGCAGGAAGTCATCGACGGCCTGCGCCGGATATTCTCGATGCCCCAGCTCTGGGGCGACCTCAACAAGCACCTGATGGGATTTTACCTGATCAACAAGGAGACCATCACCGCGCTCAGCCAGAAAACACGGATGAACGTGCTCGTCCCCTCCCGGATGATCACCGCGGAGGACGTGCAAAAGATGCGTCGAGACCCCGCGCGGCTCAAGTCCGTCGCCATCAAGCCGCTATTGGGCATGTCCGCCAAAGGGGTGGAGATCGGCCCCACCCTGGAGCAGTTCGAGCAGGCCGTCGCGCATGAGCCGACGCTGATGCAGGACCTCTTCTGGGCGACGCCGCTGATGCCCGACATCCTGGGCGACATCGAGGATCCCGACGTGCAAGCGGGTCTGTGCAGCGAGACCAGGCTGCTCATGCACGGCGGCAGTCCCAGCGTGCGGCACAACTCCCAGCGGGCGCGCACCATCGGCGTGCTTTCCCGGACGCATTTCCAGAGCGCCGATCATCGCCGGCGCATCAAGAATGATCGCGCCGGCCGGGGCTGGTACTCCAATATGGGAGCCATCCTGGGGGTCAAGGCGGAGCTCGGGCTCGGTGAAAGAAATGATGCCGGGGTCGGCATGGCCCCGGTCTATTGGATCGACTAGGCTGCAGCAGAGGAGTCCCACGATGAAGAAAAAGGTAGGCGTTCTATTCGGAATGGAAGACCGATTCCAGTGGCTGCTCATCGACCGCTTGAACCGCGAGGGGGACAAGGGCATAGAGGCCGAGGCGGTGAAGATCGGCGCCATCACTCAGGCCAAACCGTCCGGCTACGATCTGATTGTCGACCGCATCTCGCACGACGTGCCCTTCTACCGGTCCTTCCTCAAGAACGAGGTGCTCTGCGGCACGCAGGTGATCAACGACCCGTTCTGGGCGACCTGCGACGACAAATTCTTCGAAAATGCCCTCGCCGTCAAGCTTGGCGTGGCCGTCCCCAAGACGGTCATTTTGCCCCACAAGGACCATCCGCCCGACACCACCGCGCAGTCGATGCGCAATCTGATCTACCCTCTCGACTGGGACGGCATTTTTGCGGAGATCGGCTTTCCCGCTTTTCTCAAAAAGCACGCGGGCGGCGGTTGGGCCCACGTCTACCCGGTGAATAACCCCGGCGAGCTCTTCGCGGCCTACGAGCAAACCGGCCATCTGGTGATGATGCTGCAGGAGGCCATCAACTTTGAAAGCTACTATCGCTGCTACTGCATCGGGCGCAGGGCGGTCCGCATCATGCCGTACGAGCCCCGCAACGAGTACGCCCGGCGCTACCAGGCCGACCATCCACCGCTGTCCCCGGAGCTGGAGGCGCGCATTATCAAGGACACGCTCACCCTCAATAGGGCCCTCGGCTATGATCTCAACACCTGCGAGTTCGCACTCCGGGACGGCGTGCCCTACGCCATCGACTTCATGAACTGGGCGCCCGACTGCAACCCGGACTACGTTGGGGCGGACCACGTCAACTGGGTCGTCGAGGAGCTCGCCAAGGTCATCGTCGACCGCCTGCACAACCCGCGGACGGATCCCCGCTTTGCGGGCCAACTGTTGCAGGCGAAGTAGGTCTGTCGTCTCCTTATCGTGGAGGAGCGGTCGCGACCCGAAGACGCGATTGCCCGATGTGGCGCTGATTAACTAAACTTGTGAGTGCCTGCAGCTGCCGTCCCTTTGCGGGGAGAGCGCGCCGATCGCCACTCCAAAGGCTCGCCAGGCTGCCGGCTGAACGCATGCCGTGTTCTTTGAGGAGGAACCCGTGAGGCCCAATGATCTATCGCTGCTGAAGACGCTCTTGCGCCTTAAGACCACCAACGCGCCGGAAGACCGCTCCGAGCACGACCGCTGCCGCGAGCTCATCACCCGCGAGGCCGCCGAGCGCGGCCTGCGCTGCTTGCAGGTCGACTCCGGCTTTCCCTCGCTCCTGGTCGGCACCCGTCCCGAGGAGCGGAGCCCGCATGTGCTCTTGAACGCGCACCTTGACGTGTTGCCGGGCGCCCCCGAGCAGTTCGAGCCCCGCATCGAGGACGGCAACCTGGTCGCCCGCGGGGCCAGCGACATGAAGTTCGCCGCGCCTCTGTTTCTGCGGGTCTTCGAGGATCTTCCGGCCGAGCTTCACGATCGGGTGCTCATCGCCTTCACCTTCGACGAGGAGACCGGCGGCAGCGAAGGCACGCGCCATCTCCTTGAGCAGTTCGGCCTGCGGCCGCGCGCCTGCTTTATGCCCGACGGCGGCGACAACTTTCGCATCGAGGCCGACGAGAAGGGCGTCTTTCAGTTCCGCATCAAGACCAAGGGCAAGTCGGCCCACGGTTCGCGGCCCTGGCTCGGCGAGAACGCCCTCGACGCCTTCTTTGACATCTACCGCGACCTGCGGCAGCGGTTCCCGTCGGTCGGTCCCGAGCCCTGGGGCCCGACGCTCAACCTCGGCAAGCTCAGCGGCGGAAACGCCGCGAATCAGGTGCCCGACGCGGCCGAAGCGCTGCTCGACATCCGCTTCACCGAAAGCTCCTCGCTGGATGCGGTCCGGGCGCTGGTGCTTTCCGTTGTGGCGGGCCGGGGCGAGGTTGAGCCCGTGGTCTGCGGCGACATGTTTCACCTGGATATGGAAAGCCCCGCCGGGCAGTGGATGCAGCAGGCCGCGCGCGACCAGCTCGGCCACGACATGCCCATCTACCGCAGCGAAGGAGCCTCGGACGCGCGCTTCTTCACCCCTCACCAGGTGCCGGTCGTCATCACCAAGCCGCTCTGCGGCGGACACCACTCGGCGCGCGAGTGGATCAACCTGGAGAGCCTGGAGCCCTATTACCGGATGCTGCTGCAGTTCGCGCGGCAGGCTGCCCTCGCCGAGCAGAGCGCGGCCAAGGGCGGCGCGCCGGAGGCCGCTGTCCGATCCGTGAGAGCGGCGTGAAAGAGCTCCCCTCGCTCGACGAGACCCTCGAGCGCCTGCGCGCGACGGAGCGCCGCTACGGCGAGGCGGAGCGGGCGGCGCAGACCCGCCTGGCCGTAGAGGCCAACGAGCGCTTCGCCGCCGATCGGCAGCGCGTCGAGCGCTACCTCGGCCAGCTCGGCAAGAAGAACTTGTTTCTGCCAATCTACGAGTTGGGGCACTCGCCGCAAGGCCTGCCCATGGCCCTGCCCCCCTATTTGATCGAGCTCATGGAAGCCTCGGCCCGCATCCTCTACGCGCTGGCCCGGGAGCGCCTGCGCGAGGCCGGGCCGGCGCTGCTGCTGAGCCGGACGCGCAAGGGCTGGCTCACCGAGGAGATGGCCGATCGGCTTCACAAGTATTTCCTCGCTCACGAGCCGGACATGGCCTTCGATGTCCTGGTCTACGGACGGCACTCGCAACGCGGCATGACCTTCGAGGAGTTCAAGCGCTCGGGCGACTGGCTCCACGCCAAGATCCTCGAGGCCCAGGCCGTCGACACCTACTACGGATGGGTGCGCGAGTATCTGCGCGCCAGCCGCGCCGCCGGCCTGACCGAAGGCTGCCAGTTCACCTGGAGCGCCGACGCGAGCGGCCGGCCGCTCTCGGACGACGAGCTCGAAGATCAGGTCGCCGCTACCCTGGTCTACGGCCTTGAAAACGAACCGGACAAGATCATGTTCCTGGAGATCAACCCGGAAAAGCAGGCGACCCACCAGAACCTGGTCTTCATGACTGAGAGCATGTGCCGCAAGCACCCGGAGCGGCGCCCGCTCATCCTGGATCCGCGCCACACCGAGATCCGCGAGGGACGGCTCTACTGCGCCTTGCCGGGCAAGGAACGCGAGATTAAGAAAGTCATCTCCCGGATCGTCGACTTCGACCTCGGGGTCTTCATCCGAGAGCGCGAGGCGGAGGGAAACGCCGCGGCCATAGAGCGCCTGCGGCAGATCTACGCGCTGCCCCATCTCTTCCCGGATATGAGCAAGCACCTTTGCGGATTTTACCTCATCGACAAGAGCTCGCTCACCGAGATGAGCCTGCTCGGAGATGTGAGCACCGCGGCCAAGACCGAGCTCATCACTGCCGCCCACATCGAGAGCTACCGGAAGGCGCCTGCGCTGCTCAGGCGCCTCGCCGTCAAGCCGCTTCGCGGCATGAGCGCCAAGGGCGTGGTGGTGAGCCCGACCTTGCCGCAGCTCGAGAAGGCTTTGGCGGCCGAGCCGATGCTGGCCCAGGAATCCATCTGGGCCACGCCCATTATGCCCAACATCCTTCCCGAGCTCCAAGACGCCGACGCGCAAGCGGGCATCTGCTCGGAGGCCCGCTTGGTGATGCAGGCCGGCAGTCCGGTGGTCGCGCACCAGCCGCACCGGGCGCGGGTGATCGCCGCGCTCTCGCGCTCTTGCTTCCAGAGCCGCGACCCTGAGCGCAAGGTCAAAAACGATCCCAATGGGCGCGGCTGGTATTCCAACATCGGCGCCATCATGGCGGTCCGGCGCGAGCTCGGCATCTCCGAGAGGGACGACGGCGGCGTCGGCATGGCGCCGATCTATTGCTTGGCAGGCAGCTAAAAAAGCGAGGTTTAATCGATGACACCCACGGAATTCGTCTATAGCTCCCACGATCGCTGCGAGCACATCCACCGCGACTGGCTCGTGCAGCGCGCCCTGGAGAGCGGGCACAACAAGACCATCCTTTATCTGCCGTTTTCGTCGGGAGCGCGCGCGGACCAGGAGTATAGTTGGGGGACCTTCTCCTGGTACTTCGACCGGTTCCGCGACTACGGCCTTTTGCCGCGCACCTTTCTCTACGAGGACAATCTGCGGCGCGAGGATGTCGAGGCGTTTTTCGATTGGCTGCGGACCTCGCAGGTCGCAATCTTGGGCGGGGGCAGCACCGCTATCGGCATGGAGCGCTACCGCGCCCTCGGCGGACGGTACTTCGGCAATCCCGACGCCTTCGCGCAAACTCTGCGCGCGCGCCAGGCGGACGGCCTGCTCACGGTGGGTTTCTCGGCCGGGGCGGCGCAGCTCTGCGAGCACGGCTGCGACAGCGCCGAGACCCCGGTCTTCGGCATGATCGCCAAGGTCGTGGTGACGCTCCATCACGAACCCGCCGCCCGCGGACACCTGCAGCACTTGGCGCGCAAGCATCCCGACTGCCTGATCTTCGGGCTGCCCAACGACTCGGGCATCGCGGTGAGCCGCGGCTTCAGCGGACGCAACAACTACTGGCAGCTAATCCAGTTCGTGACGGACAGCTCCTGGGACAAGCCTGGGGACGACTTCCATATCAAGACCCGTCAGGGCATCAACGTCGAGCACCGCTACGCCGACGGCCGGGAGTGGAACTTCAATGGCGGCGACGTGTTGCTGCGGGTCTTCTACCAAGGCGGGGGCTGGGAGGCCTGGATCAAGCGCCCCGAGGCGCCGGTCTTTCACGAGTACGGCTCGCAGCGCGAGTGCGGCTACCGCAGCGTCGAAGAGATTTTGAGCAGCCGTTGAGCGCGCCGGCGCCCAAGACAGCGCCGGTGCCCGGCCAACGCGGAACCGGCTTTATCCCAGCGTCGGCGACGTCAGCACTTGGTCCTCGTGGAGCGGGAAGCTCTTGCCGAGAGACTCCGCGCGCCGGCGGACCTGTCGGAAGATGTGGAAGCGAAGCGGATCGACGAGCGTCATCCGGCTGGTGAGCCGAATCCGGCGGTTGACCACCGGGTCATCGAGGTGGTTGATGTTGCGCCTGCGCTCCTCGCGCCAATCGTTGGTGACGTGGCCCTCGGCGACGCGCTCCTCGACCAATTGGCGCTGCAATGCGACGTCAAAGACTTCCGGGTGGTGGTTGACGGCGAAGAAACGCGGCATCACCCCGCTGCCGTCGCGAGCCAGCTCGAGCATGGTCAGCGCATCGCCGCGCGCCCCATCGGGCGCGACCTCGTTAGCGATGACGGTCATGCCGGGCGGCAGCGGCGACCCGTCGGGGATGAGGTCGAAGAGCCGGCTGTCCGTGACGCTGCACCGGCGCCCCTCGGCGAGCGCGCCGAGGAACCGGCCGAACCAGGGATGCTGGCAGCCCTCGTCGGTGAGATGGTTTTGCTGGATGCCCGTTGACTTGCCTCCCTTGTCGGGCCCGCGCAGCGTCGGTCGCGCCACCTTGAGCCAGTTGCATAGGACGCCGAAGGAATGGCAGATGCCGATCATGGCTGCCTGCGGGTCGGCGAGAATGGCCGCGAACAGCCGCTGCGCCGGCGATTCCCACGCGCCGTCCTCCTGAACCTCCTGACACCAGGGCGCTTTTCCGTCGTTTTGGCGGGGGTCGATGTGGCCGGGGCCGCCGGTTCCGATGTAGATCCCAAAGCGTCCTCCGGGGGGCTCCGGGAGCATGCCCCGCTTGCGCACCTCGAACGAAATCACCCGCAGCGACAAGCCGGTCTGCTTGAGCAGCGGACGAAGCTCGCGCTCGATCTCCGCGAGGATGTGAATCAACGAGTCGTGTCCGAGGTTCGGGTACTCGAAGTAGAGGTCGAGCAGCGCGATATCAATCACGCGCGGGGCGGATGGCGGGAGGTCTGCTCCTGCCGCCACCCGGCAGAAGGCAAATGTTGCGCTATCCGCGGGTTTCATCGGATCCTTTTCGATCACCAACCACTTTTTTCTCAGGTTGTGGCTCGGTTGCGGCGCTTCTCCGCGAGGGCGATAGCGCCTGAGATTTTGAGTTTTAAAGTTTCGGCGTCCACCGGTTTGGCGATATAGTCCATGGCGCCGAAAAGCAGGGCGTCGTTGAGGGTGGCCGCGTCGGTCAAGGCGCTTACGGCGAGAATGGGGATCCCCGCCGTCGCCACGGCCGAGTGGATTTCACGGGTGAGAGAGATTCCGTCAATGTCCGGGATCATGATATCCATTAAAATGACGTCGGGAAGCTCTTGGGCCAGCAAGTTTTTGGCCTCCCGGCCGGAGGACGCCGTGACGACCCGGTATCCCATCTGGGTCAGGCTTTGCTG
>Ga0156243_1013_pt1 | contig 17889 bp, 14 predicted proteins | sample RifCSPlowO2_12_FD_107890 | JGI IMG/M metagenome (GOLD analysis project Ga0156243, IMG submission 107890) | Elusimicrobia bacterium RIFCSPLOWO2_12_FULL_59_9 | reverse complement strand
GAAAATCAGGTAAGAACTGATTAGCGACGGAGAGCCTTTCACCGAAATGGTGAAAAATGGCGGCTCAAAACGCCCTGGTTCAAAAACAGCTCAACTTGTCGGTTTTTCCTGCGGCCCGCCCTCTCCCCGGATGAGAGAGGGTTAGTGTGAGGGTGTGTAACGGGTGTTCGGAAAGAAATAAAATGTACCTCGTAGCACAGAGACCAATCCGACTACGAGGTGCTTTTATGATAATAAAAAATATTGAGAAGTTCAAAGTCTCGACGACGAAGCAGGCGATCACCTCTTTTGCGGGGTTGCCGCTGTTGTGGGGGATGGCCAAGAGCTTGGGGTTGGAAGAGAAGCTCAATGGGTTGCCGTTGAAGGAGCGGGAGCGAGGCTATCAGCCTGCGGAAATTGCGTTTGCGTTGATGGGGCTGCTGCAGTCGGGAGGGATGGCATTGGACGACGTATCCATCATGAAGGGAGACGAAGGACTCAAAAGCCTGTTGGGAGAAATTCCAGCGGCCAATACCATGGGGGAGTGGTTGCGGCGGTTTGGGCGCAGAAGCTTGTGGCAGTTGGGGCAGATTCAGTTGTGGGCGGCGGCGAAGGTGATACGGGCATGCGGGTTGCGTCGCGTGATCTTGGACGTGGATTCGTTTTTTCTGGAGTCCCAGAAATCGGATGTGGCCATGAATTACGAGGGGTTGCGGGGGTACAATCCTGTGGCGGTGACGTGCGCGGAGTTGAAGATGCCGATGGCAGGATTATTTCGACGAGGGAACGCCTCGCCGATGGCCCATCTTTCCAGACTTTTAAGGCGTGTGCTCCAGGCGCTGCCTGGGGTGAAGATACGGGTGCGCTCCGACAGCGCTGGATATCAGGCGAAGGTGGTGCGGGTGTTAAGGGAGTTGGGAGCGGACTTTACGATTACCGCTCGCAAGGACGCGGGGGTGATGGAGACGATCCGGGGAATCCCGGAGAGGGACTGGAAGCGACATGTGAGTCTGGCTTGGCCGAATCGGGAGACGGAGATCGCCGAGACGCTGCACGTGTTTGCGGAAGCGAAGGATTTGCCGGCGTATCGGCTGATTGTGCTGAGATGGTCGAAGGAACAGATAGAGTTATTCGACAAAGAGCCCTATGAGTATCATGCGGTGGTTTTGCAATTTCATCGGGCGAGACAGGACGGCTCGGAGAACGTGAACAAGGAGTTGTCGGGCGGGTTTGGATTGTCAAAGTTGCCCTGCCGGGAGTTTGAGGCGAACGCAGCGTATTTTCAGATCGCTTTATTGGCGAACACGGTGTTTGCGGCGATGAAGCATTTGGCCTTGCCGGAGAGTTGGAGGTCCTTGACGATCAAGACGGTGCGCTTTCGGCTGATTCGATTGGCGGGGATGGTGGCTTGGCGGTCACGATATTTGTTGCTGAAGATTCCCCGAAGCTACGTCTTTCGGGAGATCTACGAGGAGTGTCGGTGGAGACTTTTAGGGTTGTCGGTCGAACTGGCTCCAGTTTAGGAGCCGAGCCAACAGGAGGAAGTGGACCGGACACAGGACAGGTGCGTCTAAAAACCATCCCTGGAGGCCAAAGTGGCCTTGAGGGATGAGAAAGTCGATCCGTCGGCCACCCGGCCGGCGGTGAGACAGGCGTAAACGGGAGATTTTTTCTATTTTTTAGATCTCCCATGTCCCAAATCCGCACTGCTGAAAGTTACCTGAGGTTTTGGGCGCGCGGTCATGTGTTGTGCCGCGACACCTATTATGATATCGTCTGCGCATGCGCCAAACGGGGGGCTTCGGCGGCGTCCTGGCCAGGATTCGACGGGAAAGGGGGTTTCCCTCGGCCCACGCGTTTTATCGGAGCCGGGATGGGCGCAGGAGCCTGGGGCTTTCGTTTCGCAACTACCTAAACCTCGAGCAGGGCAAAAGCCTGCCGAAGGCCGGGAGGCTGGAGGCGATCCTCGCCGCGCTGGGCCTGCCGGAAAACGCGCCGCAGGCGCGCGAGCTGGCGCGCGCGTATTTCAATGCCCTGGGCATGGACGCGCTGCTGCGCTTGGCCGAGGCGCCGCAGCCGGCGGCTCCCGATCTGCCGGCGTGGAAGCTCGGCGAGCTGGCCGCGCACCTGGCGGTGCGCCGCCGCACCGTCCAGTTGAGCGTGGAGCAGTGGAAGCTGCTGGCGCGGGATTTTGAGGCCAATACCTGCCACATCGTCCTTGGAAACACGGCGGGATGGCTGAGTTCGGGAGAGCTGGCCAAGACGGCAGGCCTGAGCCCCGGTTCCGTGAGGCGCGCGCTGAAGGCGCTTGACGCCGCAGGATTGGCCGAGCTTTCCGGCGGCCGGGCGCGCAGCCCTCTGGCGCATCAGTACTGGGAAGCGCCGCCGTTTCTGCCGCGCTTGGTGGGCATCAACGCTTCCCTGCGAAGGCACGTGGAGCGCTGGATCGAGGCCGGCAAGCCGGCCGTGGTCATCCCTCCGGTGACCGCGCGGTTGACCCAGACGAACGTCGAAGGCTACGCGCGGCACTTGAGCGAAGCGGTCAACTTGGCCGCGGTATACGGCGACGAGGAACCGACGGGCGACTCGGCCGTGTATTTAGTCCGGGGACAAGTGTTTAAAATTTTTCCGAGATGAAGCGCCGGCGGGTTATTTCTTTCCGAAGAAACCCGCTTCCCGGAAGCTGTGATAGCCGCCGCGGGCGACGATGAGGTGGTCCAAAAACCGGATATCCAGGGTTTGGGCCGCTTCCAGGAGGCTTTGGGTCAGGCGGCCGTCTTCGGGAGAGGGCGAGGGATTTCCGCTCGGGTGGTTGTGGACCAGCAGAAAACCGGAGGCGTGAAGGCTCAGGGCTTCCTCGATTATGCGCCGGGGGTAGACCGCGGATTGATCCAGGGTCCCCTCGAAGAGAATTTTGTCGGCGATGACGCGGTTGCGGGTGTCGACGAAGAGCGCCAGGATCACCTCGTGCGTTTTTCCGGCCAGAGCCATGCGGCAATAGTCGATGGCCGCCTGCGGGCTTTCGACGATGTCGCGGCGATGGAGGCGGCTTCTTAAGTAGGCGGCGCAGGCTTGCTTGACCAGGGAGAGCAGCAGCGCCGAGCGGGGGCCGATGCCGGCCGTTTTAAGAAGCTCGCTTTCGTCGGCGTCCAGGACTTTGGCCAGGCCTTTATGGCGCCTGAGCAGGTCCTTGGCCGCCGCCTTGGTGTCCTTGCGCGGCACGCTGAAAGTCAAGAGGAGCTCCAAAATCTCGTAGTCCTGGAAGCTGTCGAGCGAGGCCTGCTTGAATCTTCGCCGGAGCCTTTGGCGGTGGCCGTTATGAGAGGCGGAAGGGCGGGGCATGGCCGGGATCATGCCGTTTTTTCAGACCGTTTTCTTTGGGCGTGGTTCAGAATTCTTTTGCGTACGCGCAGGTTTTGCGGCGTGACCTCAAGCAACTCGTCTTCTTGGATGAATTCGATGGCTTGTTCCAGGCTAAGGACCGTGGGCGGGGTGAGCTGGATCGCTTCGTCGGCGGCTTTGCTGCGCATGTTGCTCAGGTGCTTTTGCTTGCAGGGGTTGACGGTGATGTCGTTTTCCCGGCTGTGCTCGCCTATCACCATTCCGGCGTAGACCGGAACGCCCGGTTCCCAAAAAAGCGTGCCGCGCTCTTGAAGATTGTTCAGGGCATAGCCGGTGGTGAGACCGTCTTCCAGAGCGATCAAGGCGCCGTTTCGCTTTTTGGCCGTTTCGCCGGAGACGGGCACATATTGGTGGAAACTGTGGTGCATCATCCCGGTGCCGCGCGTGAGCGTCATATATTGCTGTTTAAATCCCATTAAGGCCAGCGAGGGGATCACGTATTCCAGTCTCAGCCGCTTGAGCCCTTCCGGCACCATGTTTTTCATCCGAGCTCCGCGCTCGCCCAGATTCTGCATGACGCTGCCCTGATGGATGATTTCCAAATCCAGAACCAGCAGCTCCGCCGGCTCGAGGCGAAGGCCATTTTCTTCCCGATAGATGACTTGCGGCCGGGAAACGGCCAGCTCGAAGCCCTCCCGCCGCATCGATTCGATCAAAAAAGACAGATGCAGCTCTCCGCGGCCGGATACTTTAAAGATGCTTTGACCGAGCTCTTCCATGCGCATCCCCACGTTGGTCTGGGCCTCCCGCTGCAGTCTTTCTTTGATATGCCGGGCGGTCAGGAAGGAGCCCTCTTTGCCGGCGAAGGGGCTGTCATTGGCTTGGAACTCGATGGAGAGGGTGGGCGCGTCGATGTGGATCGATGGAAGGGCCGTCGGGTTATCCGCCGCGGCGATCGTGCTGCCGACCTCCACCTCCGCGAAACCGGCGACGGCGACGATGTCGCCGGCGCTGGCCTTTTCGATTTCGCGCAGCTCCAGACCGACATGGGACAAAAGCCGCGTGACTTTGGCCTTCATCGAGGATCCGCCGGGGCGGATCAGGGTCGCCCAGGCTCCGGTGGCGATTTCGCCGGCGACGATGCGGCCGATGGCGATTTGGCCCAGAAAGTTGGAGTAATCCAGCATCGTGACCAACATCTGCAGCGGCTGGTCCGGATCGGACTCGGGACCGGGAACGTGCCTTAGGATCGTGTCAAAAAGCGGCTTTAAATCCTTGGAGCTATGCTGGGGATCGGAGCTCGCCCAGCCGGCTCTGCCGGCCGCGTAGATGACGGGAAAATCGAGCTGCTCATCGGTGGCGCCCAGTTCGCCGAATAAATCAAAGGTGGCATCCAGGGCTTTGTGGGGGTCGGCGTTGGGACGGTCCATTTTGTTTAAGACCACGATGGGGGCCAAACCCCGCTCCAGCGCCTTGCGGAGCACGTACTTGGTCTGCGGCATGGGCCCTTCGGCCACGTCGACTAAAAGCAGCGCCCCGTCCACCGTCCTTAAAATGCGCTCCACTTCGCTTCCGAAGTCGGCATGGCCGGGAGTGTCGACGATATTGATTCTGTGTTTGCCGTAGGGCACGGAGGTGTTTTTGGCCAGGATGGTGATGCCCCGCTCCCTTTCGATCTCGTTGGAGTCCATTAGGCAGTCTTGAGACCGCTGCTCTTTGCTCATCACGCCTCCCGTCTGCCTGAGCATGGCGTCGACCAGCGTCGTCTTGCCGTGATCGACGTGCGCGATGATTGCGATGTTGCGGATATCTTGTCTAATCATAGGATGAGGGAAAGTGATCGAGTGGTCCAGTGGTCAAGCGGTCCAGTCCGCGAGCAATAGCGTTCCACCATGCCGCCCATGCGTTTGCGGGCCGGCTCGTTTACTTGATCACTAGACCACTTGATCACTCGATCACTCTCTTTAATGCGCTTTCGGCGCGTCCGGAAAAAGAGCCGATTCTATCAGGCCGCAGATGATTTGAATGGTGGTGATATGGGCCTCTTGAATTCGGGCCACCGTCGTGCTCGGCACGCAGATGCACAGATCAACCAGCGTTTTCACCTGGCCGCCGGTCTTGCCCGACAAGCCGACGGTTTTAAGGGAAAGCCTTTTGGCCGTTTGCAGCGCGGCGAGAACGTTGGGGGAATTACCGCTGGTGGAAATGGCGACGACGATGTCTCCTGGCTTGGCGTGGGCTTCCAGTTGTCTGGCGAAAACCTGGTCGTAGCCGAAGTCGTTGCCGATGGAGGTCAAATCCGAGGAGTTGACGGTCAAGGCCAGGGCGGAAAGCGGCGGACGGTTTCTTTCAAAGCGCCCCACCAGCTCGTCGGCGAAGTGCTGGGAATCGGCGGCGCTGCCGCCGTTGCCGAACACGAGGATTTTATGGCCCTTCTTATAGGCGTCGATCATCCACTGCGCGGCGGTTTGAACCTGCTCGGCCTGCTGGACCATCCGGCCCAAAGTCTGCGCGCTGTCTTGAAACTGCTCAGCGATGGTTTTTTTCATGCTTTCCCTCCGAAAGGAAGCGCTCCAGAAAACCCGTGTCGATTTGTCCGGAGCGAAACTCCCGGTTTTCCAGGAGCTTTTTGTGAAAATCGATGGTCGTGCTGATTCCGGCGACGCAAAACTCCCCCAGGGCGCGCCGGCCGCGGGCGATGGCCCGGTCGCGGTCGGGGGCATGGATGATGAGCTTGCCCAGGAGGCTGTCATAGGTGCTCGGGACGCTGTAGCCGCCGTAGACGTGCGTGTCCAAGCGCACCCCCGGACCACCGGGCGTGATCCAGGTCGTGACGGCGCCGGGGCTGGGAGCAAAGCCGCGCTCCGGGTCTTCGGCGTTGATGCGGTGCTCGATGGCGTGGCCGAGAATTTGCCGGGCTTGCGCCGGGCTGAAGCTGAGTTTTTCCCCCATCGCGATGCGAATTTGCTCGCGCACGGCGTCGATGCCGGTGACCGCCTCGGTCACCGGATGCTCCACCTGAAGGCGGGCGTTGACCTCGATGAAATAAAATTTTTTGTCGGGCGTCAGCAGAAATTCAACCGTCCCAAAATTTTGATAATCGGCGGCGTGGGCCAGCTTGAGGGCGGCCTCCATCAGCCGGGAGCGCAGCGCCTCATCCACCGCCGGCGAGGGGGATTCCTCCACGAGCTTTTGGTGCCGCCTCTGGACCGAGCAGTCGCGCTCCGGGAAAGCGGCGGCATTGCCGAAGCGGTCGCGGGCGATCTGGACCTCCACGTGCCGCGGCTTTTCGATGAGCTTTTCGATATAAACCGAGTCGTCGCCGAAAGCGGCGCGGGCTTCGTTTTGGGCCAGGGCCAGCTCCCTTTCAAATGCGGAGGCCCGGCGCGCCAAGCGCAGCCCTTTGCCGCCGCCGCCCAACGCGGCCTTGATCATCACCGGAAATCCGATGCGGCGCGCCGCCGCAAGCGCCGCTTTGCCGCGGACGCAGCCTTCCGTGCCCGGAATCACGGGCACGCCGCATTTTTTGGCCAGAGCGCGGGCCGCGGCTTTATCGCCCAAGCGGCGGATGGCCTTCGCTCCGGGGCCGATGAAAACGAGGCCTTCGGCGGCGCAGCGCTCGGCGAAGCCGGCGTTTTCGGCCAAAAAACCGTAGCCCGGATGAACCGCGCCGGCCCCGAGGATTTTGGCGGCCACGAGGATGTTTGGCTGGTTTAAGTAGCTGCGCGCGGAGCTGGCGGGGCCGATGCAGACGGCTTCATCGGCCAGGCGCACGTGCGCCGCTTCGCGGTCGGCTTCCGAGTAGACGGCGGCCGAACGGATGCCCATCTCGCGGCAGGCGCGGACGACGCGCAGGGCGATCTCCCCGCGGTTGGCGATCAGAACTTTTTTAAACATGGGCATCGCTTATTTAAAAACCAGGCTTCAATTATAACATTTCAAAAATGCGTCCCCAGCATGCAACGCGGCGCGGGGGACGCCTCAAAACTCCAACTCGTAAATTTTAGGGAGCCCGCCGAAGACCCGGCCATCGACCAAGGTGAAGTAGACGACCCGCCCGCCCTCGCGCGCGTACTGAGGGTGCTCCTTGCCCGCATAGCAGGAAACCCCCTGCGCGGCGTTTTCGGCGGTAGGACAGCGGTAGACGATGGAAGGTTTGGACCAAGGCCCCCACGGCTGCGCCGATGTCCGTACGGCCACATCCTGTTCCAGGTACCGGCTGTAGAGCATGAGATATTTGCCGAGGTAGGCGTTGAAGGACGCTGAAACCTCGGGCGGACCGTCATCGAGGAGGCTTTCGGCGCCGGAGAGATCCGGCGTCCAGGACGGCTCCGGCCCCGCTCCGGCGAAGTATTCATAGCGTTCCGGGTTCTCAATGTTTTCCGGCCGGACGCGAGCGAGCTTAAATCCCGCCTTGTCGTGGACGTTCTCGTCCCGGCCGTAGGCATAAATCCAGCCGTCTTTGCCGCTCAGAACCGCCGCTCCGAAGCGGGGCTGGGAGCGGCCCCAGAAGGCATGCCGGCCCCGGAGGGAGATTGGCAGAAAGTGGGCCCCGGCTTTCGATGCGACGGCCAACCCCTGGCCGGCGTGGCGAAGCTCGCCGTCTTTGGAGCCGGCGCGTTCCTGGATCGAATAGAAAACGTATGTCTTTTTCCCGATGTTGACGCCGTGGTGCGGCCAAAGCGCCGGCTTGCCCGGGCCGCCGCGCCACCGGCGCAACCGGGTCCCCGGAGCACTGCGCAGGGGGCCGCTGCGCCATCGGCGCAACCGGGTCCCCGGAGCGCTGCGCAGGGGGCTGCCCGAGACCGTGTCGCGCACGGCTTGCGCCGCGTTTCCGTGGGCGTCGCGCAAATGCCGCAGGCCGGAGATGCCGTCTGAGGCGTCCCGGTCCTCGGTCCAGGCCGCGTTGCTGGAGACGGCGCCCTTGATGTCGGCTTCGCCGTTGGCCTTGCGCGTTCCATAGAAAGTGTCCATGAAAATCCACACGGAACCGCCGCCCAGGTCGATGGAATAGGCGCCGTCCTGGCTGAGCACATGGGCGCCGTTGCCGTCTTTGCCGATCAAATCGCCGATATAACGGACTTTTGGGGCGGGCCCGTGTTTGCGGCAGGCGCCGCCGCCCAGCGCGAGCAGCAGGACCGTCATGACGGCGAGGCGTGGGCCGAAGCCGGCGCAGGGCATTTCTCAGTTTCTTTTCTGCAGGGCTTCCAAAACCTCGGCGGTTCGCGCCGCATGGCTTTTGGACTCAAAGCGCGCCATGAGGGCATACGCGCAGGGGACGATGTAGAGCGTGATCAAGGTGGAGACGAAAGTGCCGCCGATGACCGCCGTGCCCATGGGGGCGCGGAGTTCGGCCCCGGGTCCCAAAGTCAGCGCGGACGGGATGGCGCCCGCGATGATGGCCAAAGACGTCATCAAAATCGGCCGCAGGCGAAGGGGGCAGGCTTCCAGCAAGGCTTCGCGCGTGCCGAGCCCCGCTTGGCGCTTGGCGTTGGTGAAATCCACCAGCAAGATGGAGTTTTTCTTGACGATGCCCATGAGCAGCAAAATGCCGATGAGGCTCATCATATTGAGCGAGTGCCCGGCCAGCCAAAGCCCCGCCAAGGCGCCCGACACGCTGAAGGGAAGGGCCAAAAGTATGGTGAACGGGTGGATAAAGCTGTTGAACTGCGCGCCCAGAATCATATAGGCGATGGCGATTCCCAAAACCAACGCCAGGGCGAGCTCGCGAAAGGACTCCTCAAACTGTTGGGCGCCGCCGGTGCTGGCCAGGCGGTAGCCGTCCGGGAGGGTTTCCTTCGCGATGCGGTAGGCCTCATTGAGCGCGTCCGCCTGCGATTTGCCCGGCACCACGTTGCCGAATACCGTGACTGCGCGCTCGCGGTTTTCGCGTTGGATGGACAATAACGTGGGCCGCGCCAGGATCTGGGTGACGTCTGAAAGCGACGCCAATTCTCCGCGGACATTGCGGACCCATAAGGAGGATATGTCCCCGGCGCCGGCGCGGTTTTTGTCGGTCAGGCTCACGCGGATGTCGTAGCGCCGGCCGCCCTTGGTGTATTTGCCCACGCGCACCCCGCCGATGGTGGAATTGATGGTCCGGGCGATGGCGGCCACGGTCACGCCCCGGGCGGCCGCTTTTTCGCGATCGGGGAAAATGCGCACCTCCGGCACGCCCAAGAGATAGCTGGTGTCCACGTCCACGGCCAAGCCCGACTCGAGCAGGCGCTCGCGTATTTTTTCGGCGAACTCTCCGAGCTTTTCCCAATCGGGGCCATGCACGGAAAGCTCGATAGGAAATCCCCGTCCGCCGCCCGTCGCGATGGTCTGGGAGCGGTCCTGGAGCGCGACCCGGCGCATGCCCGGGATTTGGCTCAGCGCTTTGCGCAGGACGGACATAAACTCCTGCTGCGTGACCGGCCGGTTGGCGCCGGGCGCGCGGGGCCTGGCTTCGGGATCCTTCATGGTAATGAAAATAAAGCCGGTGTTGACTTCCCCGCCTCCAAATCCGCCGACGGTCCCGAAGTACTTTTCAAGCTCGGGGCGGCCGCTCAAAAACGCCTCCGCCTTGCGGAATACCTCATTGGTCATCGCCAACGAGGATCCGGGCGGAGTCTGAAAACGCACGGTGAAAGTTCCCTGGTCCTGGGCGGGAGTCATTTCGCGGCGCAGCTTGCCGGCGATCGCCAGCGAAGCCGCGAACAGGAGAAAGGCGGAGATGATCGTCTTCCAACGGTGGTTGAGCGCCGTTTCCAGAGACGCGCGATAAACCTGCGCTAAGGCGTGCACGCAGCGGTCCACCGTTTTTCCCACGCGGCTGTCGTGGCCCACTTGGAGGAACTGGCTGCAGCGCATGGGCGCGAGTGTGACGGCTTCCAGCAGGGAAAACCCCACGGCTACGGAGATCGTGACCCCGAACTCATAGAAAAATTTGCCGATGATCCCTTTCATGAACGCGACCGGGAGGAATATGGCGATGACGGCGCTGGAAATGACGACCACCGAGAACAAGATTTCTCTGGCCCCATGCACCGCAGCGCCGATCAAAGACAGCCCCGCCTCGCGATGGCGGGCGATGTTTTCCAGCACGACGATGGCGTCATCAACGATGATGCCGATGACCAGGGAGATGGCCATCAATGTGATGGTGTTGAGCGTAAATCCCATGAAGTACATGACGACCAAAGTCCCGCCCAAGGCGGTGGGAATGGCCAAAATGACGTTGAGCGTGGAGCTCCAGGAGCCCAGAAACAGCCAGCACACCAGGGAGGTGAACAGCACGGCGAGGGCCAAAGTCAGGATGAGTTCGTGGATGTTGTCTTCGATAAATTTGGTGGTGTCGAAATTGACGCCGATTTTTATGCCTTCGGGGAGTTCCTGGCTGGTTTGCCTGATTTTTTCCTTGATTTGCCGGGCGATTTCAACGGAGTTGCCTCCGCGCTGCTTGCGTATGCCCAGTCCTATCGAGGTTTCTCCGTTGATGCGCGAGATGCGCCGGACGTCGGCCAGCCCCTCCTCGATGTCGGCTATATCTTGGATGCGGATCGTCTGCCACAGCATGCCCTGGCCGACTCTCTGGGGAATCGTGATATTGCCGAATTCCTCGACCGAGGCCGCTTCTCCCATGACCCGTACGCTGTGTTCCTCCCGGGAGGTTTGCAGGACGCCCCCCGGCAGCTCCGAATGCTGGGCTTGTATGGCCGCGACCACGTCATCGACCGTAATTTGCAGGTCGCGCATTTTTTCGCGCTTGAGCCAGACGCGCAGGTTGGGTTCCACAAAACCGCCCAAAGTCACCTCGCCGACGCCCGGCACGGTTTGGAAGCGGTCGAGCAGGTGATCGCGCACATACGCCGAGATTTCTTTGTAGGGCCTGGTTCCCGACACCCCGACCCACATGATCGGCTGGTCTTCGGGATTGACTTTCTGGATGACGGGGGGGTCCAAGTCCCTGGGCAGGTTGCGTTGAGCCTGGGCCAGCCGGGTTTGGATTTCCTGGACGGCCGCGTCGATGTCCTTATCGAGGTCAAATTCCGCGGTGAGCGTGGCGGAGCCGAAGCGCGACGTGGAGCGCACCTTTTTGATTCCCTCCACCGTCATCAGCGCTTCTTCCACCGGATCGATGACTTCGTTTTCGATGACCTCCGGCGCGGCGCCTTCCCAGTTGAGGCGCACATTGACCACGGGAGAATCCACGTCCGGATTCTGGGAGACCCCCAATCTCTGGAAACTGATCGCCCCAAAAAGGAGCAGAGAGATCATGATCATCCACGCGAACACGGGCTTTTTTATGGCGATGTCGGAAAGGGTCATTTGAGAAGCTCCATGTCCTCGAATTTCACCCCGGCCGCGATTTCCAGGTTGAGCGCCGCCAACCGGGCCTGAAGCTTGGCGCGGCTGAAGGCCAATTCGGCGCCGTTGAGGCGGTTGAGCGACTCCAGCACTTCCAGGCTGGTGACAAGCCCCCGGCTCTCATCCCGCCCCTGGAGCGCATAGTCGCGGCGCGCCAGCTCCAGCGCCTGGCCCAGAAGATCAAGCTGCTTTTTCGCCGATTGATAATCACGGTAAGCGTTGCGAATTTCCAAATTCGCCCGGCGGCCGGCGAGTTGATATTCCAATTCATTTTGGCTCAACAGCGCGCCCGCGGCGCTCAGCGAGGCGCGGCGGGCCCCCCACGACCACAGCGGAACTCCGACGGCCAGAGAAGCGTCCCAATCGCCGCTGGACTTGGCCGGGCGGTACGTATAATAATTGGCCAGCAGGCTCAATTGCGGCCAGTACTCCGTGCGGGAGACCTGGACCAAGCTTTGGGTGATGTCGCGGGCCTCTTTGGCCGCCTGAATGTCGGGCCGCATTTCGACGCGGGCTAAATAGCTTTCCAGGGTATTTTCCCCAAGCCCCGGGTCATCGGCCGTTTTAGGCTCCGGGGCGGGTTCCTTAATAAGGAAGGCGAGCAGATTGCTCCGGCCATCCACCTGCCGGGCGCTTTCCTCAAGCTGGGAGCGCAGGGAGGCGACCTGAAAGTCTTGTCCGATGGAGTCCGCTTCGCGCGTACGGCCCACGCGCACGCGCTCCCGCAAATCGCCCAGGCGCCGCTCGGCCAATTCTATCAGGCGCCGGGAGGCGCTCACGTTTTCCTTGGCCTGCAGCAAGCCAAAAAAGGCCCCGGCCACGTCCCCCAGCAAAAGCTGTTCGGCGCGCCGGCGCTGGTGCTTGCGCCTTTGCGCGGCGGATTTGCCGGCTTTTAGCGCGGCCATTTCCCGGTACCCGGTGAGATTCGTTTTGGTCATCCGCAGCGCCCCTTCGGGGTTGGAGCCGCCGGAGCCGTCTTCCCAAGTCATTTGATGGCGGAAAGAAAACTCCGGCAGCGAGGCGCCCAAGGTCTGGCGGTAGAGAGCCTCCGCTTCGCGCACGGCCTGCTCGCTGATGGCGATGCTCTCGCTGTTTTTGAGCGCGAGCTCGAAAATTTCCTTGAGGGTGCGGGCCTCGGCCGCCGCGCCGCCGCCCTGCCCGATGGCCGCCGCCGACAGCAGCATCCCCACAGCCGATATGGCGATGATTCGGCGGGTTAAATGCATGGCCTATTTTCCAAGAACATGTATTTAGACGTTTTCATGGCGCAAAAAGTGTCGCCGGATCGCCTTTAATTGGAGCATGGCCATCATTATCGCTTATATAAATTCCCCTTGCATGTCGGGTTTCCCGGGAACTCTAATTTGATTTAAGCGATTAAATTTGATTTCCTTTGACGGATAAGAATGAAGCCAAATTTTTTATGGTTCATGAGGATCTCGCGCTGCAGTCTTCCCTGGCTCGCCTGCGCGGCGCTCGCTGGAGAATCCGTGGATAATTTGAAAACTTCCCGCGCTCTCATCGACGATTTCGCCGCCGGCCGCTTCGAAGAGGCCGCCGCGTTTTTCAGCGACGATCTCAAGGATGCCTTGCCCGCCGGCCGCCTTGGCGAGGTGTGGGGCCAGATTCAGGACCAAAGCGGACACTTCGTTTCATCCGGCGAGCCCAGGGCCGGCGCCGCTTCCTGCGTGCTCGTGCCGGTCAAGTTCGAGAAAGCGGAGCTTGAGGCCCGCGTTTGCTGGACGCCCGATGGCCGGATCGGCGGGCTCCACTTCGCCCCCGCCCTTCCGTCCTATGTGCTGCCGGATTACGCCGATCCGGCCGCTTTCACGGAAAAGGACCTTCCGACGGGTTCAAAGGACTGGCCTCTGCCTGGGACCTTGGCCATGCCGGTTGGAAAAGGGCCTTTTCCGGCAGTCGTCCTCGTTCACGGTTCAGGTCCCAACGATCGTGACGAGTCGGTCGGGGCGCTTAAGCCCTTCAAGGACATCGCCGTGGGCCTGGCCGGCCGCGGCGTCGCCGTTTACCGCTACGACAAGCGCACAGTGGTCCACGGCGGGCGATTGAAGGCTTCCTCGATCACCATCGATGAGGAGACGATCGAGGATGCCGTCCTGGCCTTGGAGACCCTGCGCCGCCAGCCCGGAATTGATCCCAAGCGCGTCTACCTCGTCGGCCATAGCCTCGGCGCGGCCGCCGCTCCCGAGATAGCCCTGCGCGACGGCAAGACCGCCGGCGTCATTTTACTGGCGCCCTCCGGCAAACCGCTGGTCGAGAAAATTCTTGAGCAGAGCGAGCGCATCGCCCGTCTCGACGGCCAAGTGGACGAGGCCGAGTCCAAAGCCATCGAGGAGGTCCGCGCCTTCCTCAAAGGGATGAAGGACGGGACATTGGGTCCGGAGGCCCGCCTCCTCGGCATGCCCGCCGCCTATTTAGCGGATATCGAAGCGCGGCGCTTGCCGGAGAAGGCCGCCGAGCTAATTGTCCCCGTGCTCGTTCTGCGCGGCGAGCGCGACTATCAGGTGACCGCTGAGGACATCGCCGCCTGGCAAAAGGTCCTGGAGGGCCGCGCCGGCGCCCGCTTCAAAACCTACCCTAAATTGAACCACCTCTTCGCTCCGGGTGAGGGCCCGGGCAATCCCGACGAGTACTCCGCGCCCGGCCACGTGTCCAGCGAGGTCATCGCGGACTTGGTCCATTGGATCGCCGAAGGCCGCCTGTGATAAAAGCGCCCGCCGCCCCCCGCCTCTTTTGTCCTTCATAGAGTGCGCCCGAATTTATATATTCTCTGGACATCGAGCGGTTAATCCCTTAGAATATAAATTGGATCGCCCCCAGCCCGGTCACAGCGCTTAGACCGTGGACCGCGTCATGGAGCGGCGGCGGGGAAAGGGATCCAAGCGCAAAACCCAGATTATCCGGCGCCCATTTTATGGAGGGGGGGAAGATGCTCAAGACAGTTTGTTGGAATAACTCGACAACACCTCGGGGTTGCCTTCGAAACGCGGCGGCGGGCGCCGCCATGGCGACTCTCCTGATGTGCGCCTGTGCGGGCCCGACCATGGTGAAGGAGAAGCCGGCTCTTTCAGCAGCCGCGGTAAAAACCGCTCCCTCCCCAACTGAGGCAGCCCCCAAGGCCGCCTCTCTCAAGGAACGCATACAGTTTCTCAAGCGGGACGCGAATTGCGGCGGAATCATCGCCATGGAGTGGCATGCCTCTTGGCCCATCCCCATCCGGAAAAGCGACAAAGAATACTATAAAGTCCTTTTCTATCCCGTTTCCCCACCCCTGCCCAAGGAAGGGCAGGAATCCGTAGTCCTGGCGCCGACCGTCGAAGCTGATATACCCTACAACGAGGGGGAGCCGGTCGAGTGCCGCGCGCTGGACGGCGGAAGCGAGGAGTTTGGGCCGGTCCTGAGCGTGGCCGCACAAGGGATTGAATTTTCACAGTTCATGGAAATGAAGGATGAATTTTACTGGCTTATAGAGCGGACGGCGGCGCTCTATTTCGACTCAAGCGGACTGGGAGGAGGAAACCCCGAAACACTTTTGCGCTTTTTCGACACTTTTTCGCTATTGCACGAACCCGGCCTTAAGCGGCGCTACTTTGAGCTCAATGCCGACTTCTGGAAATGGATCGAGGCACGGACCGGAAAGACGTTATGAGAAACCCCGCGAGGCGTCTCCTCGCCGTCCCCGCAAGCCGGGAGCGATAGGCTCGGCCCTCCTGAGAGCGAAAAGAAATGGCAAACGGCAAGGTCATCAAGGTCGCGCAGGGCAATAGCGTCTGGATAAAAGACTATTATTTTTTGTCCCTGCAAAGGCTGGAGGAATGGCCCGACAAGCTGGACCTGCCTTCCGGTTTTTTTGGTCTCATGCTGTGTATGGACGCGGGAAAGACTGACCGCGATCACATCTTTTCCGCGGCGGCCAAGGCGCTGGAGAACGGCTTGTGCTGCTTTTCCGCCTGGGGACCCGGCTGCGAATTTACCCATGACGTCTTCGACCAGGCGATCCTCAAGAAAAGGCCCGATCCAGAAGAGCGCGATGAGAAGATCATTTTAACTACCTGGCACGCTGATGAATCTTTGGACGAAGCTCTTCATGATTTCGCGCTTCTGGCCGTTCCGGCCGATTTTTTTCAGAGGCGGCTCAACGACTGGCTGATCGTGTCGGTCGGCAATAAGGATTGGGACGCCAAGATTCAGCATCGGCTTTCGGATCTGAAAAAACTCAACGACGACGTCCTTGGCCAAGAGAAGCAGTGATTCCGCCCGCCATTCCCGCGCCGAAATTCCCATCATGAAGCCGGCACGCATTGAAGAGGCCGACGATCGCTTGTATGTCGCGGAGTCCACTAACCGCGGAGCCGGAAGGGGGCTTTTTGCCAAAGTCCCGCTGGAGAGAAACGAAAGTGTTGAGGTCATCGGAATGCTCGTTCCGGCCAGATCAGCCGCGGATCAGTGCACTTCTTACGCCGATGCCTATAAGTTCCGGGTCGGCGGGTATTTGCTGGTTCCCGCGGGCTATGGAGGGATGGCCAACCATTCCTCTTCGCCCAACATGCAAAAGGTCATAAAAGGCCGACGCGTCTATTTGCGCGCGCTGCGGCGCATCGAGAAGGATGAGGAACTGCTGTTTGCCTACAGCGCGTACGCCCAAAAGAGGTTTAAGCTGAGCAAGCGCGCCCAACCAGCCGCCGCAGCCGGCCGCAAACAACGCGCCGCTTGAGGCGCCCACTCGCTGATGGGCGATGCGCAAAATTGGTAGACTATCGCGCATGAAAGACCAGATCACGCCCGAATTTATCCGCGCCATCCCAAAGTCCGACCTGCATGTCCACCTCGACGGCTCGCTGCGGCTTAAGACCTTGATCGAGCTGGCGCGCGAGGCGAAGGTCAAGCTTCCATCCACCTCGGAGGCGGGGCTGCGCAAGTTGGTTTTCAAGGAGTCCTATAAGGACCTGCCCGATTACCTGCATGGCTTCATGTACACCTGCGCGGTCCTGCCCGACCTCGACAACTTGACGCGCGTCGCGCAGGAGCTCGTGGAGGACAATGCCGCCGAGGGCGTGCGCTACATCGAAGTGCGTTTCGCGCCCCAGCTCCACGTCACGCCGACAACCGGGGTGCGCGACGTGGTTCGCGCCGTCGCCGCCGGCCTCGCCGCCGGGGCCAAGGCGCACAACAATTCAAAAAGCGTGAAGTCGGGCGAGGACGCGCCCTTCCACTTCGGCATGATCCTGTGCGCGATGCGCCGCTTCAAGAAGGGCATGTCGCCCTACTTCGCCGACATGCTGCGCCTCATGGAGCATGCGCCCAAGGACGAGGTTTACGCGGCGGCGTCTCTGGAGCTCTCGCGCGCGTGCGTCGAGCTCGCGCGGGAAGGCCTGCCCGTCGTCGGCTTCGACCTCGCCGGCGAGGAGGCCGGCTACCCGCCCGCCGACCATTGGGCCGCCTACCAGCACGCCCACAGCCACTTCATCCGCAAGACCGTCCACGCCGGCGAGGCGTATGGCCCCGAGTCCATCTGGCAGGCGATCACGCAGTGCCACGCCAACCGCATCGGCCACGGCACGTTCCTGTTTGCGCAGGACATGATCCAGGACCCCAAAATCGAGGACCGCAAGAAGTATGTCGAGAGTCTTGCGAACTACCTGGCGAGCCAGCGCATCGGCATCGAGGTCTGCGTCACGAGCAACCTGCAGACGATTTCCTCGCTCAAATCCCTCGACAAGCACCCGATCCGCCAGATGATCGACCACGGCCTATCGGTGTCGATCTGCACGGACAACCGCCTCGTGTCGAATACGACCGTGTCGCGCGAGATCCAACTGGCGTGCGAGCACGCGAAGGTCAACCGCGTCGAGCTCAAGCGCCTTGTCGTAGCCGGCTTCAAGGGCGCCTTCTTTCCCGGCACATTCGCCGCGAAGCGCGAGTTCGTGGAGTCCGTGACCGCGCGCTACGACAAGCTCGCCGCTCGGCACTTCCCCGCGGCCAAGTCTTAATCCCGGCCTAGAGGGCCCCGGATGGATGATAAATACCGGCCGGCCGCCGCGCCGATGGCGGGCATAGGGGGCCAGCATTTTCTAATCCAAGAATGAGCCTGAAATCTGTCGACGGTGTGTCGTCGTGGTTTTCCGTGCCGTGCCTCCTTTTTTGTTGTTTCATCGGTGCTTGTGCTGTTGCCGTTTGTTGTTGGGAAGATGATCGAAG
>Ga0156243_1091_pt1 | contig 19097 bp, 18 predicted proteins | sample RifCSPlowO2_12_FD_107890 | JGI IMG/M metagenome (GOLD analysis project Ga0156243, IMG submission 107890) | Elusimicrobia bacterium RIFCSPLOWO2_12_FULL_59_9 | reverse complement strand
CGCACCTTCATGATCTCTTTAAGGTTCATGGGTCACCGCCTTCCCGCAGCGGGTACAGCTTAGCATTTACTTAACGGAGTAGTGCTAAGTAACTAACTAGCGCCTCCCGGCTCTCCCCTTGCCTTGCCAAACGCGCCTCGATGGTTCCGGCCTCCTTGACTTTATTTCCTTCAAAATCCGTGACAGGCTTGACATTGCGGAAATACGGGAGAATCCCTATTCTTTCCCCGCGATATTGCGGGTAATAATCTTTGATACGGCCGATGCCGAATACGGCACGGTCAACCGTTTCCATTGGTTAGCGAAATAATTTTAATCCGGAATCGACTCCCGACCCCTTTTCTCCGCTTTTTTCCACCCGCATCTTGCTGAGGTCGAAATAGCGCCGGTGCGTCCGGCGCAACGCATCTTCGCTTGCCGCCTCCAGGAGGACCACTTCGTGGTTTACCCCCCTGCGGTTGAGATCCAACTCGATATCGAGCCGCGAGCCCTCAGCCTCCCGCCGTCGCGAGTCGTCGAAGCCAGTAATGTTGACGATGCGGCCCTCACTCCGGTTATACTCGATTAGAAAAATCATTGCTTCTACCTCCTCAAGGCGTCCAGCAAAGAGAGCGTCCTGTTCAATCGCTCGGCGGTCTTATTCCACTCGCTTTCCAACTTGCGTTCCTCGGCATCAATCGCATTCAACCACTCTTTTCGTATTGTTTTTTCCTCCTCTTCGGATGCGTGACGCGCGGACTGTTCCGCGATGGTTTTCTTGTACGCCTCGTAAGCCTCCTCTTCCTTTTTCTTTAACTCTTTCAAAGCCGGAACCAGCTTTTTCTCGAGATTTTCGTAAGCCGCGACCAATTCGGAATTGATTGTAAGCATTTCTCGCCACTCGTCGCCGCCTAACGGCCTTATAAGTATAACAGACGGACCGGGATTTTCAATTATGGCGCCGTGGGCTGGCGGGGGTTGCTTTTCTTGGCTGGCGAGCTATTTTTGGAGGTTGGGATCGACACTGAAGAGTTCGGGTTGGTACGGCGAAAGTCGGAAAAAGACGCTCCTTTTTACGACAACGAAGGGGGCTTGCGCGGAGATGAGTGGGTGTTTACATTTTTGTAAACATGCGCCGTATCCTCAACCCAAAAACTGTAGCCAGGCGCTATTTCTCCAGTTCCAAGATCTGCCAATAGGTGACCGACTTCTGGCCATCTCGGTCTCCCTGACTGCCGTCCCAAACCGCGAATGCCACAGGCGCGCGGCTTCGGGGTTTCAAGGCTGCGTCGCTATCGGAACTTGAGGACAGATCACGGACAAAGAGGATCTTCCATTTTCCATTGGTCCAAATTCCATGCCCCTGCACATTTTGGTCCAGGGGAGGTTGGGGAGTCAGAGTTCCGAAACCCTCGGCGTTCAAGTCTTCCACCGCGCTCAGGCGTCTAATTTCGGACATGGGATTCCCGGCCGCGTATCCCGCCAGGAAGATAGGTTCTTGCGTGCCGGCGGAAGAGGTGAGCCCCGTCTTCTTGTGCTTAGGATAGCGCGCGCGGTCGAAGAGGTAATCATCCACCGCCATGCTCGGATAGGCCTCTTCCGCATCTCTAAATCTCGCCAAATCCATCTGGCGATCCGCTCGCCACTGCCAGATATTGACCGGCTGTTTCTCGGAGCCCATGCTGAAATGGCCGCGAGAGTCCGTCATGGAGAGCATGATTGCCGCCGCATCAGAAAAGTCCTGGGAGCGAATAATGAGACCATCCGCCTGGGAGTCTTCCCATTCAAGGAGGAGTGTGATCCTTTTTCCATCATGGATGGCGCGCACGTCTAAAAGCCTGGAGGCGCTTCGGCGCTGCCAAAGCGGCATGAGCGGTATAGAAGTGACAGGGATGTTGTTCCAAATAGAATCCCGGGGACTCATGTCATCAGATAAACCCTCTTTCTTATAAGCGGTGATTAGGGCGTTGCTAAGTTGGCTGGGGATTTCAGGACGCTTGGACCGGCTCAAGGACTTCACGTAATGGGCCAACGCCCACCTTTCCTTTTCCGGGAGCGTTTCCTCAAAGGAGGGCATCGGGGTGCCGTTCATCCCTGTTGTAAATCGCAGGTAAATGTCGCGGACAGAAGCTCCACCCCTGAAAACGCCGCGCGTCAGATCCGCGGCCAGGATGGGCTGGTCCAAATCATCGCGGAGAGCGTTTGCCGAGGGTCCATCCCCTTTGCCGGATTCCCCGTGGCATGCCGCGCACCCAGCCTTCACATAGGCTTTTCGGCCCAAGGAAACGACCTCGGGCGAAGCGAGAGGCGCTTTCCCTACGGCGATACCGCGTTGATCTTGAGTGCCTTCAAATTGAGAAGGCGCAAAGGTCTTTAGGTGGTTCACGAGAGCTTTGCGTTCCTTATCGGAAAGATAGGAAAAAGAGGGCATGGCGCTTCCGGGAAGTCCACGAGAGAGCGTATCCAGAAGGTCTTGGTCCGTGGGCGCTTGGCCGCTCGCTGTGGTCCGTATCTTGTACATCCCCGTTGTGAAATCCCGCGGCTTTGGGAAAAGGAAAGTCGCCGCAGGGCCATTCCCTTGACCGGCTTCCCCATGACAAACGGCGCAGTGCCGGATATAAAGATCCTTGCCTAAACTCATCTCCTGCGACATCAAATGTCGCTGCATGCCGACAAAGCCCAGCGCGAAAATCGAGACCCATCCAATAGAGGAAATTCCCCGGAACCTCATGCTCCACCCTCCTCAGAAATATTTTTCAAGCCGCCGCAATCTTCCTTGCAGCCGCCAGCGGGGCTCTCCACGCCGCAGCCGGGACGGCTTGGCTCCGCAGACTTAAGCGGCACGACGTCCAAGCCCATTTGCTCCACCTCCCAGGCTAAAAATTTTGAGAGGGCCTGGGCGAGGAAGCGGTAGAAAGAGCTTTCAACGGCCAAGCTTTCCAGCCGGCACATAAATGCAGGCACCCACGTCCCCAGATGTTCGCTCAAGAACTTGGCCTGGACCTGACGGCAAACATCCAAGTTTTCTTCTTGGCCCCCATCCAAGGCATAGGCTTCCTTGAGGGCAACGTAGGACATGAACTCCAGCTCCACAGACAAATGGTCCAGCCTTTCATGGGCCTGGTCAGAAATACCAAGCCCCCAAGCTCTGTAGAATCCCGAAATATCCGCCAGTTCCTGGGTTTGGTTGAAGATATGAGTAGTCCCCCATTCCGTCTCATAGGGGGGGCACGCCTTCCCAATCGTGTATCCAAAGACAAGGGCATAATCGGAGCGGAGATCGGTTATCTCTCGTGGACAGCCCGCCGCTTTCGCCAAGGTTTCCTGAAGCCCCGCCGGCTGGCCCAAGGCTCCCGAGGCCTGAAATGCCTCCTCAAAATTCTTCGAAAATGCTCCCTCTTTGGGGTAAAGAAAAAACTCGGAGAAAAACCGGTAGAGACAACTGCGGGCCAGGGATCTGGTCATGGCTTCTTGTGTCTGGTTCATCGATATCCTTTAGATGGAGTTGTAGTATTTTTGAGGACGCACGTATTTCGGCTCCTCCACGCTCAGGCGCGCCACTTCCTTCCCGTTTTTGTCGAAGCCGATGACGACGTCGTTGTACATTTCCCATTTCCTTCCGTTGATTTTCGTCTCAAATACCTTGGGACCGGGCTCGATCTCATAGCGGAAGACTATCTTTTGCTGCGCCCGGAAGAGCTGCAAAACGGCCAGCAGCTCTCTGGAAGGGAACGTGTACTTTTCGATGGCTTCGTCCACCCCCGGCCCGAACATCTGCCGAAGATAGGCCCGAGGCGCCCACCGGGGAGGAATATAGTAGCCGTTGGGCTGGGTCCCAAACTGGGGGTAGAGGGGCAGGGCCACCTTCTCCACTTTGACCAGATAGTAAAGCGGATTCTTCCGATCCTCCATCCATCCCCCGGATTCTTTATCCATGCGGGCTAAGCCCTGCAGACGGATTTTGCCGACGCAGGCAGCCATGCAGCGGGTCTCAACGGGCGCGCCATCCGGAGCGATGTGGGGGTCTTTCCCCTCCAGTCGAGGATAACAGGCGATGCATTTCTCCGAGACGCGCGTGGTCCCGCGATACATAGGTTTTTTGTAGGGACAGGCTTCGACGCATTTGCGATATCCTCGGCAACGCGACTGGTCGATCAGAACAACTCCATCCTCTTTCCTCTTATAAATGGCCTTCCTCGGACAGGCCGCCAAGCAGGCCGGGTAGGTGCAGTGGTTGCAAAGCCTTTGAAGATAGAAGAACCAGGTTTTATGCTCCGGGAGCTTGGATGCATAATCACCTGCCCAGCGGCCGGGAACTCCTTTTTGCCCGGAAGCGGTATCTTCGGAAATATTCGGGTAGCGCCATTCCTCATCCATGGGGATATATCCCAAGGCTCTCTGATGGCCTTCGGGACCGTAGCGCCTTTTAGCCGCCTCGAAGATGGTCATCCCCTCGTAAGTCCCATAGGGCCTTTGACTCCCGCCCTTCTCGGCCGTGTTCCAGGTCATGGAGGCGCCCTCGCGCTCATGCTCCTGCGCCAGAAGCTTCAATATCTTGACGTCCCAATGCTGGGGGTATCCTCCGAAGGGTTTCGTCTCTACGTTGTTCCACCACATGAATTCCTGGCCTTTTGAAAAAGTCCAAGTGGACTTGCATGCCATGGTGCAGGTCTGACAAGCGATGCATCGGTTGATATTAAAGACAAAAGCGAACTGCCATTCTGGATGGGATTCGCCATAGGGATAGTCCATTTTTCTTCCAAGCTGCCAATTGTAGACCTCAGGCATCGGGTTTTACCTCCTTTAACCAGGCCTTCTTGACCCCATCCAGACGGAGCCGAGAGTGGGCGTCGCCACGCTCGAAACCGCCCCACTTCTTCCGGGCGAGCTGAACAAGCTTTAGAATGCGCGCCTCCCCCGCTTCTTTGTAAATCTGATGCGCCATTCTGTAAAAAGGATCCTGGAAGAGCTTCAGCAAGCTCTCATCATCCCATCCATCCCGGACATACTCCTCCACCAAACACTGCGCCATCTCTTCAAGATTACCTTCGGGCAATCCCACGCCCACGAGCTCCAGCGGGTCCTCAGGGTCAAATTCCTTCTCCATGCCGTCTCCTCTTCATCCTTTCTTTATATCGCTCAGATTCCCTTTGAGATACCGCGCCATGAATTCACCCTCGTGGCCCGGAGTGAATCGGGTTTTGACCGGAGTCCAGACTCCTTTTTTTCCGAGCCCTCCGGGCTCCGCCTTCGTGATTTTTACGAGCGTTTCTTTGGGAACGGTATTGACCGCATGGTTATCCACATCAAAACCAAAAACGAATCCCATCCTGCCGACCTTCTTGTGGAAAAGGCTGTCAGTCTGGTGCATGGGGGGGAGGAAACTCCGCGTCACGCTCTGGTGGGAACCGTAGCGCCAATTGGCCTGGTATCCCGTGGGAGAAAGGGCGCGTCCGTCCTCCCGGGACTCATGAGCCTTAACGGTGCGTTCAGTGGCCATCCAGTTGCCGTGTTTCGTCATCACCAAATGGTAGGGGTAGGAGGGATTGTATTTCACCCGGCAAAGAGCCCGGGAGACCTTGTAGAAGGAATCGTCCGGCCGCCAGCCCTCGTAAGGACGGTCCTTCGGCGATGCGTCCATGTAAACGTAGTCTCCATCTTCGATGCCCAAGTCCTTGGCGGCCCGTGGGTTCATGTGGATCTGCCAGTCGGAAACACCCGGTTGCCGCTTTTCGGTTCGGTAGGGGTCCCCAAAATCGCTGCTCCAGAGCCAATTCCAATCCACAACCGCCCAAGAGGAGTGGACGGTGTGGCGGCTCTTGGGGGTCATACAGAAGAAGCGGTAACCCTGCTCCCATAGAGGGTTTTTGGTTTTCTTCGCTTCGGACCAGGGCATCTTGACATTTCGAACGGACCGTTCCTCCGGCCCCATGTGGTTCAAGGGGATGTCGTAATTTTCCGGCCTGACCAGGGGGTTGGTGGATACAATCACGTTGGGCAAGTAGGGAGTCGCCTCCACCCCTTCCCGATGCACAATGAAATTTTCCCCGTACTCGATGACCTCCGGCTCATCGTTATAACTCTGGAGCCTTCCGGTAGGGGTGTAGAAGGGGATGCTGTCATGCACCTGCTCCCAGAAAGACACCCTGGGATAAGTCCTGAAAAGCATCATGGCCGCCCCTGGCTCCCCATATTTTCCGGCCAGGATATCCTCGGATTTGTAGCCTTGCGTGGTGCAACAGGCATCCAGAATCCTCTGGAGGTAAACCTCCGATTTGCCTTCCAGAATGAATTTCCACATGTCCCGGAACTTCTTTTCTCCGGTTAGTTCTGAGAGCTTTTCCGCCACCAGCGCGAAGATGGCCGCGTCGTCTTTAGTGTCGTAGAGAGGCTTAATGCCCTTTCCTCCTCCCCAAATCTGAAGGAAGGGATTGGAGCAGGAGGCCCCCATCTCCCAGTTTTCGAACTCCATCCAGGAGTTGGCGGGGAGAACGACATCCGCATACTCCGAGGAGCCGGTGAACTCGATTTCCTGGTCCACGTAGAGGTCGATCTTTGGGAGGATGTTTTTGATGATATGATAATGCCACTTCGTCGCGTTGGCGAGATGGTTCGTGTTGCACGTCCACATCGCCTTGGTGGGAGTGGGCAGATGGGTTTTCCCAGTGAATACCTTTCTCCCGAATTTGGGAGTGTTTACGATGAGAGGCTTGTCGCCGTGCCCGAAATAGGAGGTTTCCTCGCCGTGGGCCAACTCCCTTATATTGGCGTCCGTGATACTGGCTTGGGAATCCAAGACAGGCTCGAAGGGATCTTCGAAGACCCAGGAAGCGACTCCAGGACCGGACCACAGAGATCCTTGCATCAAGGCTCCCTTGTAGTTCCCGGCCCAGGTGTGACAGCCGGACCCATGATAGCCGATATTGCCCGTCAGCATCAGAACGAGGTAGCAAGCGCGATTGTGTTCAGTGGCGTGGAAGTAATGGTTAATCCCCTCCCCATGATGGATGGAGATCGGCTTGATGGTGGCCACATCCTCCGCAAGCCTCTGGATCAGTTCCCTCGGAGACGAGGAAATTTCCACCGCCGCGTCCAAATCGTAGTCCCGGAGATGGAGTTTGTAGCCCTCGAAAACGGTCATCACCTCAACCTCTTTGCCGTCCACAAGCCTCACTTTGCCCTTCCACTCCAGGGCGGGATCAATGCCCTTGGCGGCCAATCTGTCTCCCACATCGTCCCTCGTGATGGCTTGAAGGCTACGGCTTTTCGAGTCGTAAACCAAAAAATCGTCCAGACGCTCGTATTGCTCCCGCGTCAGCCCCTGAACTTTAAAACTGGGCCCATCTTCGGAAAGCGCCGGCTTGTAGCCGGGGAAGACGTCCTGGGCGCGAAGCCTTTTCAGGTTGTCGGTGCGGATCAGGGTGGGAAGATCGGTAAATCTCTTAACATAGGCTTCGTCATACCTTTTGTTTTCGATGAGGTAGCGGGCAATATAAAGGAAGATCGCCGTATCGGAAAGGCCCGGCCTCACAGGAATCCAATAATCCGCCTTGGTGGAGGAGGGGCTGTACTCCGGAGCAATCACGACGATCTTCCCCCCCCTCTCCATCATCTCAATCAACCAGTGGGCTTCGGGCATCTTGTTCTCAACCATGTTTTTTCCCACATGAATGGCGAGCTTGGAATTGCGCAAATCGTTCAAGTCAATATCGGAGGTTTGTAGTCCGTGGACGAACGGCTGGCCGGGCGCTTGATCCCCTCTCCAGGTATACTCTGACCATTCCCGTCCCCCCCTGGCCTTCTCCGGCTCTACCCCCCGGACATGCGCGTCCAAGAGGCCCAACATATTCACAAAACGGAAAATGCCGAATTTTCCAAGGACCCCATGAATGGGGAGGGAACTGCCCATCTTGACCGTGGTGATCCCCGCTTCCTCCCAGTGCTCCAACATCTCCTCCGGGTAGCCGTCCTGGAGAAGCCTTCTTCGCCCCTCTCCCCCGGAGTATGCCCTGGCAATGGCCGCAAGGCCATTGGCGACGTAACTAGCCGCCTCCTCCCACGAAACGGGAACGAACTCGTCGGCGCCCCGAGCATCGAACTTGTACTTCGTCCTTAGCCCAGGATCATCGCTTAGAGAGGGAAACCCGTCATCCGCCCACTTCTTCCATCCTTTGCGGAGCATGGGGCCTTTGGCCCGGTACGGGCCATAAACCCTCCGATGGAAGGTATAGCCCTTCAGGCAAGCCCGGGGGTTCCAATGCTGGCTGGCTTGGTTCCCAAAGAGATCTTTGATCCTGTCATGGTCATAGTTCTGCTCAATGCGGACCACCACCTCATTTCGCACGAAGGCCCGCAGCCGGCACATGTGAGTATCGTTGGGCGCGCAGATGAAGGTGAAAGTGCGGTCATAACGGTATTGGTCGCGGTAAATCTTTTCCCAATCCCGGTTGGGATAGTAATCCAAAGGATTTTCCGTGGTGACGATGGGTTTGAGGAGAGCAAAAAGAGGATCGCCGGCCAGGATGAGACCGGCGCCCGCTCCGGAATACTTCATAAACTCTCTTCGAGATATCTTTTTCTCAGACTTGCTCATGACTCCTCCTATCGGTCCCTCCTCTCAAGGTGAAGTAGAGAGGTCCGGCGCAGGGCCTGCCACAATATATCGTTTGCCTGAGCCGCCGCGTCATGGATGGCGCAATGACGGGCGGCGCCGCAACCGCGGAACGCCAAAAAACATTGGTTTCCTTCGGGCGGCAATTCCTCCATGGCGCTCACGACTTCAGCCATGGAGATTTTGTGGGCGGCCTTCGCCAAGGCATACCCGCCCCCGGGTCCGCGGCGAGGAGCCAGGAGCTCGCGGCGGGCCAATCTTTGAAATATTTTCGACAGAAAATTCGCGGGCAGCTTCTGTTGGCTGGCCACCTCTTCAACTAAGCAGAATTTCCCTTCGGGTTGCCTCGCCAAATAAGCCATTCCCTGTAGCGCGTAGCGAGATGTTAGAGACAATCCTTTTAATGGGAAGTTTCGCATGTGTTCCTCTGGATTAAGATACATCGGTTGGGGAAAATGAAACAAGGATGGGGGATAACCAGGCGGTTGACCTAGATCAACTCGGATTGGTTTGCGGGTCCGGCGTGCGCGTATTTCTCGTAGAGGTTTGAAAGGGGGGGTTAGCGGACGACTCCGTCCGCCAACTCTTGCAAGGTCTTGGGATCTAGGAGTTCGATTTTCCTGTTCTGCGACGAGATGATCCCTTGCTGTTTAAGTCGTTTTAGGATGCGCACGCAGGACTCTTCCGTAATGCCGACCATCTCGGCCAGTACCCTCCGGGAGAGATCAATCTCAGAAGGTTTTCCAGCCCCCTCGCAGAGCTCGGGGACGATGGAAGCGCGGGCGGCGAGCGGCGAGCTCCGGGCGCCAGCCGGCGGCCCGGAGGGGTGCAGCGTCCTGGAGGCATAACTTTGACGATCATTGCCCAGGTGCAATAGGAGCATGGCTAATCTTGCCAGAGCCGGATACTGACCCAAACTCTGCATCTTTTTCTCCGCTTTGAGAAGTTCGCGGCTGACTTGGCGCGCTACCTCCAAAGCGAGCGCGTGGCTCCTGTCCATGAGCTTGAGCAATGTGTTTTTGGCGATAAAACAAAGAATGGAATCTTCCAAGGCTTCCGCCGTGCCTGGATAGGGCTGTCCGCTAAGGATGGCTTGATGCCCAAACAATTCTCCGGGTTCAATGAGCCTCACGGTCATGCTCTTTCCATCCTTGGTTGATCTGGAGAGTCTGATTCGTCCTGAGAAAACGCAAAAAGCGCCAATGGGGGCATCGCCCTCATGAAATACAATCTGGCTCTTGCCGTAGGCGTTCGCAGTTTTTGAAGAGTCAAGAAGGGAGAGCTCTTTTCCGGAAAGCCCGCAGAAAACCCCTACACTTCGCCTGGGGCATTCCGGGCAATTGAGGCGCTTTTTTAGATCGTTTCCAGCCACTCTATGATTATTTTACTATTTTCGCCCCCGACCCGCATATTTTTTTGACCGATCGTCGCACGGCTACGGTCCCGACTTCAGGCCTGCCGCATCAATTCACAAGGCTCCTGGCACTTGCCAAGCTGACGTCCTTGGAAAAAGACAAACCGCCGGCGGCTCATGCCGCTCAATGAAAAAGGCCGGGGGCTTTCTGGACAGGCGGGGGACAAAACGTTAAAATTTCAACGGCGCGGCCGCCTTGTCATGGCCGCCTTTGAGAATGGAAAAGCGGGCGGGCGTGGATCGGGAGGCGGTGGCGGAGGACTGGCGGTCCCGGGGGTTTTCTTGCGAGCTTTGGAGGGACCCGCCGGGACAGGTCTGGAAGGACTATGTTCATCCGACCGACGAACTCCTCATGATTCTTGAAGGCGTCGTGGAGTTGGAGATGCAGGGGCGGAGGCTGCGGCCGAAAGCCGGCGAAGAGATCCTGATTCCGGCCAAGACCGTCCACACGGTGCGCAACGCGGGGAAAAGCGAGTCGAAGTGGCTCTACGGCTACAAGGAGCGCGCTTTGTGACCCCCATGGGCAAATTCCTGGCGGCCGACAAAATTCCATATCTCGGACGCCTGCCCGGAGACATCCGCATCCAGCGCGGCAATTTCAGCTTTTACTTTCCGCCGGCTAGCCATTTCTGGATTTTAGGATCGGCGGGATCATGGGAGACACGGCCGCGGCGGAGAAGGTATTTAAATTGCTCGTAAGGGTCGCGCCGGCTGCCCTCTTTTCTCAGGCTATCTTCCGTGTTTAAATATAGAAATATGATAATGGGAGGATGATTGGAAAAGCAAAAGATGATCCGATATCTGCCAAGCCCTCTTTTGTACCGGCGGAATTTTCGCAGCTCATCGCTTAGAAGATATTCCGGGCGGTTGGGGTCTTGCGCAATCGCGATTTCGGCATTCCTGATGCGGACGGCCAGTTTGACGGCTTCATGCCGCTTGAACTCTTCGGGCTCAAGCCGCGCCTTTAGTTCTCTGACGCGGGACTTAAGCTGCTCAATCCTTTGAAAGTAGAGTTCGTGGTACTTAAGGAGGTAATTCGGGCTAGTCTTTTCCACCAGGCACGCCTTTCAACAGTTCATCCCATTCCTTGTCCCAGACATCCTTGACGCCGCGGAGCTTGGCCGGACGCTTCATGGCGTCATGGAGCAAGGCGGCGACGAAGGCGCCGAACTCGGGTTCCTGCTCGATGTTGTCGAGCTCGCGTTTGGGGACGATGACAATCTTCTCGCGGTCCTTCTCCACTACCACGGTTTTTGAAGGAAGGTCGCGAACAAAGGAGACCGGCAAATCCACCGCGTAGCTGCCGCCGTGCTTAAATAGTTTCTTTTGCATGAAACGCCCTCCGCGATATAAGTATATACTAAAATGTATATTTTGTCAAGGTTTAAAATCGAGCGTGCCGCAAACGGTTGGGTCAGTTGGAAACGGCGATTTTTTGCGAAATGCGGCTCAGGAAAAGCTAGGGAACGAGGATTCCGGCGATGGTGGCCGTCATGAAGGAGGCCAGGCTGCCGCCGATGAGCGCTTTGATTCCAAGGCGGGCCAGGCTTTGCCGCAGGCGCTGCCGCTCTGCGTCGTCTTTGCCCAGAGCCCCGATGCCGCCGATTTGGATGCCGATGGAAAGGAAATTAGAAAATCCGCAAAGCGCGTAGGTGGAAATGACGTAGGCCCGGTGGGACAGCTCCCCGGGATGGGCGGCGGCGTATTGGGCCATGTGCAGGTAGGCGACGAACTCGTTTAAGACGGTCTTTTCCCCCATGAATTGCCCCACGATCATGCAGTCCTTCCAGGGAGTTCCCATGATCCAGGCCAGGGGCATGAAGACGTAGCCCAAAAGCTTTTCCAGCGTCATGCCCGCAAATCCCAAATGCCCCAGGGCCGAGCTGATCATGAAATTTGCCAGGGCCAGAAGCGACATGAAGGCGATGAGCATCGTGCCGACGTTTAAAGCCAGTTGAAGGCCGGTGGCTGCGCCGTTGGCCGCGGCCTCGATGACGTTGATGGAAGGATCTTTGTACTCCAGCTTGACCGTCCCCATGGTTTTGGGATGGCCGGTTTCTGGGATCATGATTTTGGCCATCACCAAGGCCGCGGGCGCGCTCATGACGCTGGCCGCCAACAAATGCCCGGCAATGTCCGGAAAATATTGCTTCAGCATGCCGACGTAGGCCGCCATCACCCCGCCGGCCACGGTCGCCATACCCCCCACCATGACGCACATCAGCTCCGATTCGGTCATCTCGGTCACGTAGGGCTTGATAAGCAGAGGCGCCTCGGTCTGCCCGACGAAAATATTGGCCGAAGCGGACAAGGTTTCCGCGCCTGAAGTCCCCATGAACCGGTGCATGATTTTGGCGAAAAACAGCACGATCCACTGCATGACGCCCAGGTAGTAAAGCACCGACATCAGGGAAGAGAAAAAGATGATGGTGGTCAGAACCTGGAAGGCGAAGAAAAAGCCCATGGAGCCTTCCGCGCCGGGCGGTATGGCCAAAGCGTTGAACACGAACTTGCCGCCTTCTTCCTGGAACGACAGCAGCCGGGTGATGACGTCGTTCATGAGCGAAAAAAACCATTGGCCCGGCGGGGTTTTGAGCACCAGAACGGCGAAGATAAACTGCAGCGCGCAACCCCAGGCGATGGTCTTCCAACGGATGCGGGCCTTGTTTGCGCACAGCGCGTAGCCGATGGCGACCAGGATGAAGGTTCCCGCCAAGCTGATCAGTTCATGAATCGTCATTTAGGCTCCTCGCCTCAACCGTGCTCCACGAAAACGTTCTTCACTTCGCTGTAGAGGTCCATGGCCCCCATGCCGAGTTCGCGGCCCACGCCGCTGCGCTTAAATCCCCCGAAGGGCGCTTCCAGATAAACGCTGGTGGCCGAGTTGACGCTTAAGTTTCCGCTTTCAACCCGGCGCGCGACGCGCAGAGCCTTGGATAAGTCGCGGGTCCAGATGGAGCCGGAAAGTCCGTAGGGCGTGTCGTTGGCGAGGCGGACGGCCTCCTCTTCGCCGTCAAAAGCCAGGACGCAGAGCACCGGGCCGAAAATCTCCTCTTGCACCACGCGCATCCCGGGCCGCGCTTCGCTCAAAACGGCGGGCATCAGGAAATGGCCCGCCTTCCACCGGACGTCTTCAGGCAGGCCGCCTCCGCACACCAGCCGGGCGCCCTCCTTTTGCCCCAAAGCGACGTATCCCAGCACGCGCTCGCGCTGCTGGCGCGAAATCATGGGGCCCACTTGCGTGGCCTCGTCCAACGGATCGCCCACCACGATTTTCCGGGTGCGTTCCGCGAAGCGGCCGACAAACTCCTCCACCGCGCTTTTTTCAACCAGGGCGCGGCTGCGGGCGCAGCAGTCCTGCCCCGCGTTGCCGAACACCGAAAAAATGGATTTCTCGACGCAGCGCTCCAAATCGCAGTCGGCGAAGACGATGTTGGGGGATTTCCCGCCCAGCTCCAGGGAAACCCGCTTGATCGTCGCGGCCGCGGCGCGCAGGATGCGCTCCCCGGTGGCGGTCTCTCCGGTGAAAGAAATCTTGGCGACCCCGGGATGCGCGGCCAGAGCCTGCCCGGCTACGTCGCCCGGCCCCGGCACGACGTTGACGACCCCTTCCGGGATTCCGGCCTCCTCGCAGAGCTGCGCCAGCCTGAGCGCCGTCAGCGGGGTATAGCTGGCCGGCTTTATCACGGCCGTGTCGCCGCAGGCCAGGGCCGGGGCCAGCTTCCAGGCCGTGATCATGATGGGAAAATTCCAAGGCACGATCAGTCCGCAAACCCCCACGGGCTGGCGCAGAGTAAAATCCAGGCCGGTGGCCGAAACCGGTATGGTGCTGCCAAAATATTTGGTCACGGCCCCGGCGTAATATTCAAAGCAGTCGGCCGCGACGGCGACCTCGCCCCGCGAATCGCTGATGGGCTTGCCGGTGTTGTAGGTTTCAAGCAGCGCCAGCTCTTCGCGGTGATCCCGCACGGCCTGCGCGAATTTAAACAACGCCCGCGCCCTGTCCCTGGGACCGAACTTGGCCCAAGGACCGTCGAAAGCTTGGCGGGCGGCCGACACGGCCGCGTCGACGTCCGCCGCGTCGCCCTGCGCCACCTCGGTCAACTTTTGCCCGTTGGCCGGATTATGCACCGCGAAGCGCTTGCCCGCCAGGCTCGAGACGGCCTTTCCCCCGATCCATAAATGCCACAGGGATTTGACCGGAGCTGAGGCAGCGGCGCGCTTGATTTTTTTCGAAGCTTGCGGGGACATGACGCGTTTTATGCTATCACAATAACGGCGCCCATGCAAAACGGCGGCCAGTCTGCCGCTTAAAAATAGTTGGCGGTGATGCCGCCGTCGACCACGATGGCCGCGCCGTTGGTCCAGGCGGATTCGTCGGAGGCCAGATAAACGGCCAAGGCGACGATCTCTTCAGGCTTGCCCAAGCGCCCCATGGGGATGCGGTTGATGCGCTTGGCCTTCTCGGCGGGGTTGCTCAAAAGCCACTGCATCAGAAGCGGCGTTTCGACCGGCCCGGGGCAGACGGCGTTGCAGCGCACGCCTTTGGGACCGAACTGGACCGCCAACGATTTGCTGAGCGCGATGACCGCGCCTTTAGACGACGTGTAGGCGTCCTGCGGCACCGAGCAGCCCACCAACGCCACGAAAGAGGCGATGTTGATGACCGAGCCTCCGCCGCCGCGAATGATTTCCGGTATGCCGTAGCGGCACATCAGGTACATCCCCTTCAAGTTCACGCGGTAGACGAGATCCCAGACTTCCGGCTCGGTGTTAATCACCGAGCAGTCGTCGGACGGGAAAATGCCGGCGTTGTTGTAGAGGACGTCCAATCGCCCGTAGCGCTCGACGCCGCGCCGGACCATCTCCCGGGCGTCTTCGGGCCGGGAGATGTCTCCCGCGACAAAAAAGCCGTCGCCGCCCTGCGCTTTCACTTCTTGCATCGCCGCCTCGCCCGCCGGCGCCTGGACGTCCGTTCCGACGACCTTGGCCCCCTCTTGGGCGAACCTCCGGGCCGCAGCGCGCCCCATGCCGCTGGCGACTCCCGTGATCAGGCAAACCTTGTTTTTTAAGCGCATAGTCTATATCCTCTCAAAGAACTTCTCCCGCTCCCAGCAGGTGACGGCGGCGTCAAATGAAGCCTGCTCCAAGCCGGCGGAGCGCAGGTAATGCTCGATGACCTCCGGGCCGAAGGCCTCGCGCGCCCGCGAGCTTTTGCGCAACAAATCCACCGCCTCCGCCAGCGATTTCGGCACGTCGGCAACCCCTTCGGCCAGGTAGGCGTTGCCGCGCGTTTCGGCGGCCAGGGGCAGCTTGCGTTCCAGGCCGTAGAGGCCCGCCGCGATGGTGGCGGCGAAGGCCAAATACGGATTGGCGTCCGCCCCCGGAATCCTGTTTTCAACCCGGTAGTTTTCTTCCTCCCCGACGATGCGAAAGCCGCAGGTCCGGTTGTCCCGCCCCCAGGCGATGCGCGTGGGCGCGAAGGAGCCGCTTTGGTAGCGTTTGTAGGAGTTGACGTGGGGCGCGAAGAAATAAGAAAACTCCCTCGCCAACGCCATCTGCCCGGCCAGAAAATGCGAAAACAAGGGCGAAGGGGATTTCTTGGCCGCGCTCCAGAAAAGGGCCTTTTTCCCGGAAGCGTCCCACAGGCTCGCGTGCAGATGAAAACTGGAGCCGGCTTGCCGGCCGTCGTATTTGGCCATGAAAGTCACGGCGAGCCCTTTGGACATCGCGATTTCTTTGACGCCCGTCTTATAGATCGAATGGCGGTCGGCCATCTCCAGGGGATCGGCGTGGCGGAGGTTGATCTCATGCTGGCCCTTTCCCCATTCGCCCTTGGAAAACTCCACCGGAACCCCGGCCGCCTCCATCTGCGCGCGGATGGCCCGCATCAGGAACTCCGCTTTGCTGCCCTGCAGGACGTGATAGTCCTCGATGTAGTGGCCGAAGGGCTCCAAGCCGTGGTAATTTTTCTGTTGGGCGGTTTCATACGTCTCTTTAAACAAGAAAAATTCAAGCTCGGAGGCCACTTTCAGCCGCAGCCCCTTTTGCGCCGCGCGCTCGATTTGCCGCTTCAAGATGCTGCGCGGCGCTATGGAAACGGACGCGCCGTTTTCCGCGGCCGCGTCGCAAACCACCAGCGCCGTCTTTTCCAGCCATGGAATTATCCGCAGGGTTGCCCAATCCGGAAGCATGTGGAAATCCTGGTAGCCCGTCTGCCAGCCGGCGAACTCAAAGCCCGGCAGGGGCTCCATGTCCACGTCGGTCGCCAACAGATAGGCGCAAGCGTGCAGCCCGCCCTCCATGACGTTGTCCAAGAAATATCTGCCCGTGACCCGCTTGCCCATCCAGCGCCCCTGCATGTCCGGGAAAACGGCCAGCACGGTGTCGATTTCGTCTTTGCGGATCAGCGCCGCAAGCTCTTTTACAGAAATTTTTCCGCTCATCGGGTATCTCCTGCCGGGGGCTTTTAAAGCCGCCCACATTCTACCCAAAAAACGCTTGCGGACTCCACTTTTCGCCTTGGTATTGACAATTTCGCACAATCCGCTTAACCTTATAGTGTGCGCCGAGCTCCTGCGACGGCCCTCAAAGCCGTTGAAGAATTCCGTTAGGAGCGCAAAATCCCATGAAAGCAAAAACGAGGCTGATGCTTTTTCTGGCCGGGCTGTCGCTTCTTCCGGCGCTGTGCCGGGAGCTGGGGGCCACGCTGGGCGTCGAGGAGCGCATACTACTGGAAAACGCCCTGACGGAGAAAGTTCGCGGGGTGACGCAGAAGCTTTTGGGCAACGAGGATTTCCTGATTTGGGTGAAGATCACCGTGGATTTCAACCTGACCCAGGAAACCAGGAGCGTCGTGGAGCCGCTCGATGGCAAAACCGGAAAAACGGATGATAAAAACCCGGGCGCCGATCAAGCCATGCCGGGAATCACCCAAACTTTCCTGCCCCAGGAGTTCCGCCAAGAAGCCGGCGGGGTCAGGACCGGCGTTCAACCGCTCACGCAGCAGATCGCCCAGACCGTCAAGATCCCCTCCGACTACGTCAAAAGCATGAGCGTGCGCATCATCGTCCCCAAAGCCGTCACCGACGAGAAAATCGAGGACTTGAAAAAAGTCCTGCCGATGTTGATCGGCCTGGAGGCCGCCCGGGGCGATGAGCTGGCCATCGAAAGAATCGCTTTCCGCCGGGATTCCTGGGAGCAATTCTTATACTGGAAGAATAATTTAAATCCGTTCGTGTTCTGGGTCTTCGGCCTTTTGATGCTGACCGCCTTTTTGTTCGGCCCGGTCAGGACCTTTCTCAACCGCTTCGCTCAATCCGCGGAAAACTTCAGCGTGGAAGGCCGCATCGGCGGAAATCTCCCCCCTCTTCAGATTCAGCCGGGCTTCAACGAGATGCGCCAGCTTCCGCAAGCGGGCTCCGGCGGCGGCCCGACGCTGGGCGGCGGCGCGGCGGGGCTCTTGGAGCAAAAAGACGGCGCCGCCTCGCCCTTCGCCTTCGTCAACGCCGACAATATTTCCAAGCTGTCTTTGGTGCTGGCGGAGGCGGACGCCCAAATCCTGGCCACGGTCGCCGCCTATCTGCCGGCCAATATCTCCTCCAAGCTACTCGATTCCCTGAGCCCGGAAATGCAGCGGGAGGTCTTCATTTTGCTCTCCTCCCCCCGGACCATCTCGCCGGAGGCCGTCGTGGACCTGAGCCGGCAGCTGGAAAATCAGGTGAAATCCATCGTCGGCGGCGTGGACCAGATCCTATTGATCATGGACACCCAGGCGGCCGAAAAACAGGGGGCCATGATGGAGGAAATGCGCATCGAGCACCCCGAGCTGGTCGAAGACATTCAGCGCCGGATGCTGACGGTGGAAAAGATCATCGGCCTCGACAAGAACACCCTGCAGAGCGTTTTATGGGAAGCCTATCGCCAGCGCGTGGCTCTCGGAACCGTTTTCAAGGGACTGACCAAGGACCTTCAGACGACGGCCATGGCGGCCCTGCCGGAGGCCTTGCACCGCGTGTTGGCCGATGAGCTCAACCGGCAGAGCTCGGCCGCGCAGCAGGAAGCGGAGCGCAAGCGCTTCATGCAGGTCGTGCGCGGCATGGAGCAGTCCGGCAGAATCACCTTGGGAGCTTGAGCATGGACTTCGCGACGCTTATCGGTTTTGCCGGAGGCATCGGCATCCTTATTTGGGGCGTCATCCAAGCCGGCGCCGGAACCACGTTTTTAAACACCCACGGCATCATCATCGTTTTCGGCGGCACTCTGGCCGCGACTTTCATCAACAGCTCCATTCACGATTTGCTCAAAGCCTTTAAAAATCTCATGTCCTTGTTCGTGGCGACGCGCTTTCCCTCCGTCCCGGAGACCATCACGGAGGTGGTGCGGCTGGCGACCAAGGCGCGCTCGGGGGGAGGGCTCATCGAGCTCCAGGACGAGGGGCGCGAATTCGCCGAAGGCCAACTCAACCGCGCCATCACCATCGCCATCACCTCGGGGGAGGTCAAGGAGGCCAAGCGCATCCTGGGCGAAGACATCCGCCAGAAGCGCTTCAACCAGATGGAGGACGCCAACCTTTTCAGGACGATGGGTATTTTGGCGCCGATGTTCGGGCTGCTGGGGACTTTGCTCGGAATCATCCAGGTTCTGCGGACGATTTCCGACCCCAGCAAGGTGGGCGCGGCCATGGCCTTGGCCATCAGCACGGCTTTCTACGGCATCTCTCTCGCCAATCTGCTGTTCGTCCCCGTGGCCGGCAAAATCCGGACCCGGGCGATTCAGGAAACTTTGGTTCTGGAAATCCTGGTGGAGGGAGTGCTCGACATCATGGAATCCAAGCCCCCCTATCTCATCGAAATGCACCTTCTGGCCTACGCGGAGAAAAAGACCCTGCCGGAAGCTCGCCCGACCATGGAAGTCCCGGCGATGGAGCAGACTTAAGTTTATGGCGATATTTCAGGAACGGGAAGACGAGTTGGAAAATCAGCTCAACCGCGGAGCCCTGTGGGCCATCACCTACGGCGACATGATGAGCTACCTGATGATCTTCTTTCTCATCATGTTTGTGTTCAACTCCACCAACAAGGATATGACGCA
>Ga0156243_1150_pt1 | contig 19506 bp, 16 predicted proteins | sample RifCSPlowO2_12_FD_107890 | JGI IMG/M metagenome (GOLD analysis project Ga0156243, IMG submission 107890) | Elusimicrobia bacterium RIFCSPLOWO2_12_FULL_59_9 | reverse complement strand
GTTTTGCTCAATAAGGAGAACAACTGGGCCAGCCGCTACGCCGATACGCTTATTCAGGCCGACACCTTGATCGCTGAGGAGTCCGTCTTCAAGGTCAAAGAGTTTCTGCAAACGGACAAAATTGACGGGGCGATCACCTTTTGGGAGGAGGACGTCCCGCTTTTGGCCAAGCTTTGCGAAACCTTCGATTTCAAGGGGAACTCTTACGAGGCGGCCTTGAACGCGCGCAACAAGCTGCGCATGCGGCAGGTGCTGCAGGACAAAAAGCTCTCCAAATATTCGCCCAAATTCGCGGAAATCAAGACCGCCAAGGATTTGGACCGTATCCCCTCCAAGATCGGGTTTCCCTGCGTGTTTAAGCCCAGTTGGGGCGTCCTCAACCAGTTCGTCGTCAGGGTGGACGATTTGGACGAGGCCAAGAGCGCCTTCGAGTATCTGTCTTCGAACATGACCCCGGAGTTTGATCCCATCTACTCCTACGGCACGGGCGTTTTGTGCGAAGGATTTCTGGAAGGGGCCGAAGTCGACATGGACATTTTGCTTCAAGACGGCCAGATGAGGTTTTACGCCTTCGGCGACAATTTTCCGCAGAAAGGCCCGTTCTTTGTCGCCGCGGGCAACGCCATGCCTTCGCGGCATGAGGACGCGGACCTCAAAAACGTCCTGGACATGGCCGGGGAGGTCATCGCCGCCCTGGGGCTGCGGCAGGGGGCGCTTCATTTGGAATCCAAGATCGACGCCGACGGCGCCAAGCTCATCGAGGTCAACGCGCGGATGGGCCGCGACTATATGTGCGACTGGATCAAGAGCATTTGGGGCGTGGATTTAATTGAGGAGGGTTTGAAGGCGGCCTTGGGATTTCCGGTCGTCATTGAGGCCAGCCCGGCGCCGAAGATTCACCTCGTTGGGCAATATCTGGCGCCGGAATCCTCCGGAGTCATTTCCAGGCTCAGCGCCTCCAACCCCGACCAGGACCCCGAAAAAGTCCAGGATTTAACGCTTCTCAAGGAGATCGGCGACCCCGTGTTGGTTCCGCCGGAAGGTTTTGACGTCATCGGCTGGGTCGTGGGAAGAGGCGACACCTACGCTCAGGCCGAAGAAAACGCCAACGAGGGAGTCAAAAGCCTCCAAATCAGCATCGCCCAATTCGACCCTTCCTCTCTCATCGGCAAGACAAGGCGGCGGAAACGCCTTTCTTTCGCCTCCATCGACCGCAAGAGAATCATTCAGAGCGCCCGTCTGGAGCGCATCCGCCAATTGGACCTCAAGAGTCTGCGCTCCCTGCACGTGGGAATTCTCTGCAACCGCTACGATGAGAACGAAGACGCGGAGGAGTCCAAAGTCCAACAGGACTTGACCTCCGTCGGGCTCAATATCCAAAAGGCCTTGCAGTCCAAGGGCTACCGGACGACGTTTTTTGACATGAACGAAACCCCGCTGCCTTTCGACAAGATGTCCAAGGCGAACGTCGACATCATGTTCAACGTTTGCGAAAGAATCAACAACTCCAGCCTGCTGGAGCCCCACGGGGCTTCCATCCTGGATTGCCTCGGGATTCCCTACACCGGTTCCAATCCCCTGACCCTGGCCCTGTGCATCGATAAAATCAAGGTCAAAAAAATTCTGGAGTATCACAGCATCCCGACGCCGCGTTTTGATTTCGCCTTCAACGTGAAAGACACCATCAGCGAGGATTTATCCTATCCTCTGATCGTCAAGCCCGCCAATACCGACAACTCCATAGGCATCACCAACGATTCGGTGGTGACCAGCCCCAAGGCCCTAAAGCGCCAAATTGAAAAAATCCTGACGGATTACAACCGGCCGGTGCTGGTGGAGGAATATATCGAGGGCGACGAGGTGGACGTCAGCATCATCGGCGACGAGGAGAACATGCGCGTTCTGCCCCTGTCGCGCTCAATTTTTGACGATCTGCCCGAAGGGGTGTGGCATATCTATCCGTTTGAGGCCAAGTGGGAGGCTAAATCAATTTATGAGAAGATCAGGACCGAGAGGCCGGCGAAATATTCGCAGAAGCTGACGCAGCTTATTTCGGAAATATGCCTGGACGTCTACAACACCTTCGATTGCCACGATTATACCCGCATCGAGCTGCGCGTGGACAAATTCGGCAATCCCTTCGTGTTCGAGGTCAATCCCAACCCCTCGATCAACGACGGCGACGCGGTCCCGGCTTGCGCGGAAATCATCGGCATGAACTACCCGGATTTTATCGAGGAAATATTGAAAAACGCGGTGATGCGCTACCGAACCCGCCCGCCGTACTACCACCTGCAAAGCTCGTTGATCGCGCTTTGACCTTTCGGTCGAATTGACTCAGTGATTGCTCAGTGCAGCCAGCGGTTGGCCGGTGTCCCCATGACGCGTTCAAAAGCGCCGGAAGCGTTGAAGCTTAGGTCCTCGGCCTTCTTGAAATTACTGGAAAAATCCACGCTGCGGTCGTGGGTCTCGCCGTCGGGACCTGTGGCGCCGCCGTTGCCGCCGCGGCCGCCGGAATCCGGGTCCACGGTGGAATCGGGGCCGTCGTCGCTCCGGTTGTTGTCCGTATCGTCCCAACTATCCGGACTCTTGGCGGGGGGCATTTTGCCTTTGCCCTTTCCCTTGCTTTTCATTTCCACGAAGCTCGTGGGGCGGTGGGTCGGATTCGGCGATGGGAACCGAACGCCGTCTTGGCCCTTCATGCCATGGGGGCGTATTTCGGTCGGGTCGTCCCATTTTGGTTCGGGTTCGGGCTCGGGTTTCGAGGGTTCGGGCGGATTAATCTGCCGTTCGATGCGCTCTTCCATGCCCGGACAGTCCTTGCCGGACTTCAAATTGAAGCTCATGAGGATAGCCGGATGGACCGGGACCGGGATGTTGACGCGGAAGGCGGCCGGAAGCCGCACCGAGCGTCCGCTGTAGCCTCCGGCGAAAGCTCGCGCGGGGACCAGTAGGGCGGCGGCCGTCAAAAGCGAAAATAGGCGTGCCGTGAATAGACGTCGATTCTGAATCATAAATTTATTGTATGTTCCAAGGAACAATACAACCTCCTTTCCTTAATATTCTACGCGTTGTCAGGCCCGGTTTCATGAGGCTAAAGACCCAATAAAGCGGCGTTTTTGGGCCCATCAAGAAATGGGTCCTATGGCCCACGGCCCTGCTAATCTTGCCAGGAGGGCTTCTCGTAGCCCTTTCTGATTTCAAGGATGAGCCGGCAGATTTCCTTTTTTAGATTCCCGTCTTTTGATTTCCGGTAAGCGCGGCCCAGATAGGCGGCCGCGTCCGGTCCGCCGATGTCGGCCACGGCCTGCCGGGCCAGGGGAGTGACGTCGTCGGCGGGTTCGTGCAGGAACAAGTTGACCAGCGCCGGCAGGGCCTCTTTGCGGCTCGCGAAAGTGGCCAGCATGGCGCGCCGGGAACGAACGGCCACCTCCTCTTGGGTAAACTCGCTGCCGCCTTGGTAATAGTCCTCCAGCATGCCGATCAGATTCCAGGCGATGATCTGCGACATTTGTGAGCCGGCGGAGACGGTTTCTTCATAGTGCCGGCGGCCGAAGCGGTCTTTTTGCGGCAAAATAGGAAGTTTGCGATTATTTGGAAAGAGAAAATCATTGAGCGGGATAATGTAGCCGAGCTCATCATTTCCAAGCCCCAGCAAAAATTGGTGCGGCGCCCGGAGATGATTCTTGAGAACCGGAGTTTCCGGGGCGCCGGGATTAGGGGACGCATCCGCGGGAAGAAAACCGCCTAGATAAATTTCCGGAGCGAGCTCCCCGGGGATGGTGAAAATTTCCGCCAAAGGGTCGCCGCGCGCATCTTTAAGGACGATGAGATCGATCTCGGTTTGTATGTCCTGGCCGTCCGGATCCGGCATTCCTTTGGTATAGCGTTCCCGCTCAAAGACGCCTTTTTTCGATAGGCGGTCCAAAAGCAGGTTGTCCAAGGGAATAAAAATTTTCCTCACCCGGACGTCCATGGCGGCGACGGGCGCCGGTTTTTGGTTCAGGGTCGAAGCAATGGCCCCGGCGCTCACCAACTCGCCGATTTTCTGTATGCCCTTCCAGCGAAGGGCGAGCTCCTCTGAAAGAGGCATTTTATTGTTTTTGTCATCGTAGCCGTAAAGGTCGCCGGGGGCGATAAGGGCGCCGATGGCGCCGTTGGCGTGCAGCCCGATGCCGCCCCCTTTTTGCTCGATGGAAGAGGCGATTTGTCCGGAAATATCCGCGCTGATTTGGGTGATTTTGCTCCAAAAAAGCTCCGGGTGAACGCCCAAGTTAACCATGGTGGCGATGGACTCGCCTGAGGGGCTTTGGGCTCTGAGCACATGCAGGCGGCGATCAAAAACCTCGGGGCTGCGGCGATCCTCGATGATGCTTTTGCCGTTGAAATCCGGCACCCCGGCTTGCGCGAAAATCAAATCCGAGGCTTGGGCTTTTTGGTCCGCTTCCCGAATGGCCGAGGCCGCCTGACTGTAAATGAGCTCCATGAACCGGGGATTGCGGCCGCTTTTGCTGTGAATGGGGGAAAATCCGAACAGGTATTCGATGGCCGCGATGGGAGCCGCATGGGTGCGCATGGGCCCCCAAAGACCGATGGTGTCGGGGCCGGAGTGATTATGCGTGGCCTGCACGATGACCAAGTCGTAGCCCAGGTCGGCGACCCGATCGCGGATGACGCGGGTATCGGGATAAAGAAAACCCACGGCGTCCAGAGTGACCACGGCGACCTTTGTTTTGCCGGCCTTGATCACCAAGGCCCTCGCGTAGAGATCGTCATGGACTCCTTTGGGATGGTTGTAAAAAACCGGATCCCGCCGCAGGCCCCGGAAAAGCCATTTGTACCAGTTTTTGGGGCTTTCCAACCGGGTGTAACCCGCGAAGTAGAGTCCCTCCCAGGGCTTTCCGCCGGTGGCTGGAGTGATGGTTTTTGAGGAAGCTCCCACAAAAACGGAGGCGGCCGGGGCTTCCCCGGCCGCGTTTTCCCAGGCGAAATCCATCTTGGATTTCGCCTGTTCCGGAGCCGAGCCTTCGGGAGAAACGTCCTCCAATTGGAGCAACTGCCTCTGCGGTTGGGAGGCCCGCAGGAGGCCCGGGCAGGCCAGGCGGGCGGCCAAGCATGCGCTCAGGAAAAAAAGTCCCGGCCTTTTCATTCTCAATAGAATATCAAAGGCTGTTCCGGCTCGATAGAGGCTTTGGTCCTAAAAGAGCGGGGTTAAAAGGCCTAGCATGAATTAGGCCCAAAGGGCCTTCATCATGGATGAATTGGGAGGATAAGGAGATAAATTCAGGATTTACGGCGGACTTTAAGCACCAAGTCTTTGATCTCGGCGACTTCAACCGCGGCGCCTTGGGGGATTTCGCCCTCCAGGCTGAGAGCGTTCCATAACTCCCCTCCAATCAGGACGGCGCCGGCCGGCTTAAGAGGCGTTTGGGCCGTTCCCTCTGCGCCGATCATGGCTTGCAGTCCGGTCGCCGGTTTTTTGCGCAGGGCCCTGTAGGCAAAAAAAGCGACGGTGGAAGTGAGGGCGACCATCCCGGCCAGATTGCCGGCCACCACGCTCCAGGAAATCGAGATGCCGCTTGAGGGCTGTTTGTTGAAAAGCATGAGCACGCCCAGAAGATTTGATATCACGCCGCCCGCCGTCAACAACCCGAAGCTCGGCACGAAAATTTCTGAAAAGAAAAGCAGGAAACCGAGCAGGATCAAAAGGATGCCGGCGTAGTTCGCGGAAAGAGTCTGAAAAGAGTAGAGCGCCAAAATGAGGCTGATGCCGCCCGCGATGCCCGGCAGGATAAGGCCGGGGTTGTAAAGCTCGATAAAGAGTCCGGCGGCGCCCAGGCTCATGAGCAGGAGCGCGATGTTGGGATCGCTGATGGTGGCCAGAAGCTTCTGCCTTTCGTTCATCTCCATGTAAACCAAGCGCGAGTTTTCGATGCGCAGCTCCCAAGGCGGAGCGTTGAGGCGGCCGATGAGGTCGTCCATATTTTCCGCCTTAAAATCGACGATATTTTTGTCCACCGCCTCTTCGACCGGGATGGAAATGCTTTCGGTCACGGCTTTCTCCGCCCATTGCTCGTTGCGGTTTCTGCGCCTGGCGATGGATCTTAAATATGCGGCCGCGTCGTTGACCGCTTTTTCTTCGATGGGTTGTTGCGCCGCTTTTTCCTCCTTTTTGCCCGGGAAAGACGGCGGGCCTCCTCCGAGCATGACGGGATGTGCGGCGCCGATATTGGTGCCGGGCGCCATGGCGGCCACCTGGGCGGCCATCGTGATGAACACTCCAGCGGAGGCGGCCCTGGCGCCGGAGGGGCTGACGTAGACGATCACGGGCGTTTCGGAGTTCAAGATGTCCTTGACGATCACGCGCATGGAGGTGTCTAGGCCTCCCGGCGTGTCCAATTGGATGATGAGCGCCGCGAAATTTTCCCGGTTGGCTTTGCGCACCGCGTCTCCCAAAAATTCCGCCGTGACCGGGCTGATGATGCCGGAGTAGGTCGCGACAAGGGCCGGGGAGCCTCCCGCGGCCGCGGCGGCCGGGCGGGCCGCGGGCGATGCGGCCAAAGATATCCCGATGAGAAGAAGGCCCGACAATTTTGCCGTCATTCAACCCCTTTGATGCGGTCCGGAGGCCAATAAATGAACCAGGCCTTGCCCTTCAAAAACCGGTCGGCGACGGGCCCCCAAAAGCGGGAATCGCAGGAGCGGTCGCGGTTGTCTCCCATGACAAAATATTCGTCCGCCGGCAGCTTCACCGGGCCGAAAAAATCGCGGGTGGCGTCGCCCAAGGTTTGATCCAGTTGATGGTCCTGCCATAAATTTTGGTAGCGGTCCGGATCCAGGCGGACCGGGGAGGAGGGCTGGCGCTGCGCGTCGACGGTCTGCGTGTAGGCTTCATGCAGCAGAGGCTTGTCGTTGACGAAGACGACCCCATTTTTGACCTCCACTTTGTCGCCGGGCAGGCCGATGGCCCGCTTGATGAAATCCTTGCCGTATTGCTTGTTGCCGCAGTGCACTTCCTCGGTATCATCGGTGGGGAAGCGGAAAACGACGACGTCGCCGCGCTCGACTTTTTTCCATCGCGCCAGCCGGGTGCTCGTCATCGGAATGCGGATGCCGTAAATGAATTTATTGACGAAGAGATGATCGCCTTCCAAGAGAGTGGCGCGCATGGAGCCGGAGGGAATTTTAAAGGCCTGCAGAACGAAATACATCAGAAACGAGGCCAGGAGCACGGCGGAAAAGAAAGTGTCCGCCCATTCCAGGTCATTGCTCAGCATCGTCTCCCTTTCTTCGAGTTCGGCGCCCTGCGCGTAGATGCGGAAAAAACCCCAAACGGCGCCCGCCGCGGCGGCGACGCATCCGTACAATAGGCTGCGGTGATTGAGGGCGCTGATGCTTTGCATGGGGATGTTCCCGCGGCTGTCCAAGCTCATCGTGATGATCATCACCAGGGCAAAGCCCGTTCCGGCCCAAAACATGGAATGCCAGACGCCGGCCCACAGCCGCGTTTTCCAGCTTTCTCTTTTCAGGGATATGCGGACGAGCGCCGCATAAAATCCCATTCCAAGCCCGACCCAAAACAAGCGTTCTTCCATTTTTTGCGCGCCGGCTACTCCGTGATTTTAAGCGCCGCCAGAAAAGCGCTCTGAGGAATTTCAACGCGGCCGATCTGCTTCATTTTTTTCTTGCCCTCTTTCTGCTTTTCCAGCAGTTTCCGCTTGCGCGTGATATCGCCGCCGTAGCATTTGGCGATCACGTCCTTGCGTATCGCGGGGATGGTTTCCCGGGCGATAACTTTTCCCTGGACGCGCGCTTGAATAGCCACCTCGAACATCTGCCTCGGAATGAGCTCCTTGAGCTTCTCGGCCAGAGCCCTTCCTTTTTGATAGGCCTTGCCGCGAAAGGTGATCAAGGAGAGCGCGTCCACGGGATCTCCATGAATAAGAATTTCCAGCTTGACCACGTCGGCCGCCTTGAAGCCGGAAGGCTCGTAATCGAAGGAGGCATAGCCTTTGGAGACGGACTTAAGTTTATCATAAAAATCGAGGACAATCTCGGAAAGGGGCAGTTCGTATTGCGTGATGACCCGGTTGCCGGGGATATGCAAGAGGGAGCGATATTCGCCGCGGCGGTCCTTGAGGAGGTTTAAAACCGCTTCCATAAACTGCACCGGCGTGACGATCGTAGCCAGCACATACGGCTCCCGCACTTCATGCAATTCGCCGGATTCTGGAAAATCGGCGGGATTGTCCAAATGAAACCAGTCTTTGGATTTATTTGTCCTGGCTTGATATTCCACGTTCGGCGTGGTGGCGATCAAATCCAGGCCGAATTCCCTTTCCAGGCGCTCTTTGACGATTTCCATGTGCAGCAGCCCCAAAAATCCCAGGCGGTAGCCGAAACCCAGGGCGGAGGAGGATTCGACTTTAAATTGGAAGGAGGAATCCGAGAGATGAAGCTTCTCGATGGCGTTTTTGAAGTTCTCGTAATCGGACGGCGAGGTCGGGAAAAAGCCCGCGAAAACGACGGGCTTGGCCTCCTTGTATCCAGGCAGGGCGTTTTTGAGCGGCCGGGCTTGCTCCGCGATCGTGTCGCCGACCCGGATATGGTGGATATCTTTGACGCCCGTGATCAGGTAGCCGACCTCTCCGGCCGAAAGGGCGTCCGTTTTGACCCGGAGGGGAGTCAGATAGCCCACCTCCTCGGCCTCCGTCTTGTACTGCGTCGAGAAAAATTGAATTTTCATGTTTTGCCGCAGCGTTCCCTCAAACACGCGCAACGTAATGATGACGCCGCGGTAGGGGTCATAAAACGAGTCGAAGATTAAAGCGGCCAGCGGAGCCTCGGTGTCCCTTTTGGGCGGAGGGATATTCACCACGATGGCCTCTAAAATTTCCTCGGTGCCGCGGCCGTCTTTGGCCGAGGCCAAAATCGGGGGCGTGTCTAGCTTGAGAAATTGCTTGAGCTGCTGGCTGTTGCCTTCGACGTCGGCTTGGGGAAGGTCTATTTTATTGAGCACCGGGATCAGGCATAGGGAGAGCTGCTGGGCCAGATGCGTGTTGGCCAGGGTCTGGGCTTCCAGGCCCTGCGAGCTGTCCACCACCAAAATGGCCCCCTCGCAGGCGGCCAGGGCGCGGGAAACCTCGTAGGTGAAATCCACGTGGCCGGGGGTGTCGATGAGATTTAAGATATATTGTTTGCCGTCTTTCGCCCGGTAGATCATGCGGATCGTTTTCGCTTTGATGGTGATGCCCCGCTCCCTTTCCAGATCCATCTGATCCATGACTTGTGCCCGCATATCGCGCTTGGCGATGGTGTGGGTCGATTCCAGCAACCGGTCGGCCAGCGTGCTTTTGCCGTGGTCGATGTGGGCGATGATGGAAAAGTTGCGTATATGCATGGCTTAGGTGATGAGCAGTTTGCGGATGGAAGCGGAGTCGGTCAGCAGCAGCGCCTGCTTGACGGCTTTGGTCGCCTCTTGAAAGGAAAGAGAGCGCAGGTTTCTTTTGATGCGCAGGAACATTCGCGGCGTGACCGAAAGGCTGTCGACCCCGAGGCCGACGAGGAGTTTGGTGGTTTTGGGGTCGGAAGGCATCTCGCCGCAAATGCCGACCGGCTTTTCCTTGGAGTGCGCCGTCTCCACGATTTGGTGCAGGGTGCGGACCACCGCCGGATGAAACGGGTCGTAGAGATAAGCGACGTTTTCGTTGAGGCGGTCGACCGCCAAAAGATATTGGATGAGGTCATTGGTGCCAATCGAAATGAAATCCACGTCGTCAAGAAACGTGTCCAAGGCCATCGCGACGGAGGGAATTTCCACCATGATGCCCAATTCCACTTTTTTGACGGGAGGGACTCCTTCCTGGGCAAGCTCATCCATCGTGGATTTTAGGATCTTTTTAGAGCTGATGAGTTCCTCTATGGAGGATATCATCGGCAGCAAAATGCGAACGTCGCCTTGAGGGGCCGTTTTTAAAATGGCGCGAAGCTGAACTTTGAACAATTCCGGGTAGTGCAGAAACAGCCGTATGCCGCGCAGTCCCATGAAAGGATTGCTTTCGGAGCTGTGTTCCTCAAACCCAAGGTCGGTGATGCGGTCCCCGCCGATGTCGGCGGTGCGGAAAACGACCGGCTTTGGAGCCATGGTTTTGAACACCCGGAAGTAGGCTTCGTGCTGCTCTTTTTCCGAGGGGGGGGTGGTGCGGTTGGAAAAAAGGTATTCCGTCCGGAAAAGCCCGATGCCGTCCGTGTTGAGCGCGGCGATGGATTTAAGCTCCTCGGGAGCGTCGAGATTGGTCATGAGCTGAATCGACTTGCCGTCGCGGGTGACGGCCTCAAGCCCCTTGAGGTTTTCCAAGGCTTTGTCCTGAAGCTGCAGTTGCGCCTGCATCTGGACGTATTTTTCTATCACCTCGGGCGTGGGATAGAGGATAATCAGCCCTTGCTCACCGTCCACGATCAGCGTGTCTCCGGTTTTCAGGCGCTGGGACACGTCGGACAAGCCCACGACGGCCGGAAGCTCGAGGCTTTGAGCGAGAATGGCCGTGTGGCTCGATTTTCCGCCCAGGTCCGTGGCAAATCCCAGGGCGCGGGCGTCTTTGAGCTGCAGGGTGTCGGAGGGCAGAAGGTTGTGAGCGACGACGATAGAGGGCACTTCGACGGCTGAGAGCGGTTTTTTCCCGCGCCGCATCAGGTGGCTCAGCAGCCGTTTTCCGACGTCAAAAACGTCGTGGCGGCGTTCGCGAAAGAATTCGTCTTCGATTTTTTCAAAAGCTTGGTTGACGGCCTCCAGGGCTTCCGACAGGGCGAATTCGGCGTTCACCCGCTCGGATTGGATGCGACGGAGGACTTCCTTGGTGATGAGGGGGTCGCTCAATATCAAGCGGTGGGTTTCGATCAGCTTGGCATGCGCTTTCCCGAGCGTCTTGAGGGCCCTATGTTCGGTGCGATCCAGATCCCGGTTTGTTTTTTCAAGGGCGCGCTTGAAGCGCTGGATTTCCATGCGAATCTTGTTCTTGGGTATTTCCAGCTGGTTGATGACGATCTCTTCGTCTTCCACCACAAAGGCGGGGCCGATGGCGATATTCGGGCTGGCCGCGATCCCTTTGATGATCAGCATTAATCTTCCTCGAATTTGTTCGCAAACAGCGAGCGGATGGAGTTCATCGCCTCTTTTTCATCCTCGCCGTCGCAGGAGATGACCAGCCGGCTGCCGTTTTCCGCGGCCAGCATGAGAAGCCCCATGACGCTTTTTCCGTTGACGACCTGCTCCTCTTTTCGGATGTCGATCTTGGCCTTGAATTTGCTGGCCGTCTGGACCAAAAGCGCCGCCGGCCGGGCATGCAGCCCCAATCGATTGGTGACGGCGAATTCCTCTTTGATCATGCGCTGCGCCTCAAAAGTAACCGCCGAGCCCCAACAGGATGGCCACCATGATGGCGGCTGCGTGAATTCTGGCGGCCGACCAGTAGTAGCGCTTTAAGACGAATAAGGCCGCCACGAAGAAAAGCGGCTTCGCGAAGTCGCCGCGCCGGGTCATCCAGGCAAAACCCATGACCAGAAGAATCGAGACCGCGAAGCCGAAGCGGCGGGCGAGTTCCATTTTCCGCTGCCACCCTTTTTCGCTGAGCGTCATCACGATTTTTTCCTGAAGCCCGTAGCCCATGGCGATGCCGCTCCAGCGGATGCGCAAGGCGGGCCAGTTGTACAGGCAAAGGTAGGAGGTTCCCAGCAGCCAGGCCAGGCAGGGAAGCGGCCAGCCGGAGGCGAGGGCGCAGAGGCTCAAGCTGACCGCCGCGCCCAGGGGTCTTAAGATGCTGCCGAAAGCCCGGTCGCCGATGGCCGCCAAAGAAGAGCTTAGAGCCCTCTTAATGGCTTGGGGCGCCTTCCGGTTTTCTTCGAAAGCGCAAGTGACGCCCAGGACCATGCCGGACATGACCGGATGGGTGTTGAAGAATTCCAGGTGGCGGCTGCGGGCTTCCTTCAACTTCGCGCCGTCGAGCTTCAGCCGCTCCGTGAGCCACCCGTCCAGGCAAAACAAAAAGCCGATGTTCTGCATTCCCTGATCGTTCCAAAAAGAGGGCAGAAAAAAGGATTTCAAAAAAAGTTTAACCTGGTTTTTTAGGTCCATAAACCTGAATTCTGCAATTGAAGCGCAATTGCCGTCTCAACGCGACGCACCCGAATGCGCAGAATTCCCGCAGGGCGTGCTGCGTTGGAGCTCTGCGACAATGCTGCACGAGGTAACCCAGGGCGAAGCCCGTCCTGCGCACTGAGCAGGGAATTCCCCAACTGGGGAATTCGGGTAAGTCGTCTATTTGGGGCGGAAAACATAAATCAGCGAGGTGCCGCCGACCCACGGAGCCCACTCGAAGGCCTTTTCAAACCCCAGCCGTATTTCACTCGGCGCCCACTGCCAAAGCAGGTCCAGGGAGGGGTTCACGGTCATCGCGGCGACGTACAAAAAAACGCCGACGGCCAGAACATGGATGCCCAGGCTTTTTGCCAACCAAAGACGCCAGGGGACTCGCTTGCCGGTGGCGATGAGCTGTTCCAAAGAGCGCATCCACCCATTGCGCCGGCGGCGGATGGCGGCCTCAACGCGCGAAAACAAGTGCCCCAGGCTCAAGCCCGCCGGGAACGCCAACGGCGCGGCCAAGGGATGGGGCGCGCTGAGCAGCATCATCGTGGAGCCGACGGCCACGGCGGCGTTGGGGGGAATGATATGGCCGAGGGGCAGCGTCTCCAGGCAATAGAGCTCCATGAGGATGCCCATCCAAATTCCATCGCCCAGACGACCCAGCAGGCAGCCGAGCACGGGACCCAGGATGATGGGGCGCGCCAGCATAAACTGACCGGCGTGCATCGCGTCCAGATCCACCAACGCGATCAGCAGGCACAATCCCGGCAGCGTGATTAAAAACCAGTCCATTTAGAGTTGCTCAGCGGGGTTGGTCACCGGGTCGCTCGGCACGGCTCTGCCTTCAAGAGAAACGCCCTTTTCGGCGATGCTTTTGAGGGCGCTCCTGTCGGTGTCGCTTAAAAAAATGGCTTTGCCCAATTGGACTTTCCCGGCGTTATAGTGGAGCCCTCCGACGTTGAGGGACTCGAAGGCAATGCCTTTTTCGAGCAAGGCCAGCGCCTCTTGAGGGCTGGGCACCAGAACAAGAGTCTTGACCTGGCCGGACTCGCTGAGTTCGGCCGCGGCCGCGTCGACGGACAATATTTTAAGCTGGATGCTTTCGGGAACCGCCAGCTTCATTAACGTTCGCTGGATGGGGTCGGCCGCAGCCTCCTCCGATACCACCACGACCCGATGAACTTTCAAATAAGGCAGCCAGCCTTCGACAATTTGGCCGTGCACCAGCCGGTCGTCCACGCGGACAAATAAGTTTGCGGTCATGGCGCCTCCGCTTTTGAAGAATTATCCGGCGCGCTTTTGGCAAGCAGCAATTTTTTGGTGTCCTGGATGGATTTCTTGGAGTCCTCCAGAACTTTCTGCGTCAGATCGTCGAAAGAGAAGCTCTGCCGGTGGCTGAAAGCCGAAATCAGCATATAAAGGTTGACGCCGCTGATCACCGTCGTTTTCGAAAGATTGACGACCAAAGGCAGGGCGATGTTGTTGGCGGTGCCTCCGACGATGTCCGTGAAGATGATCAGGCCTTGAGGCGATTGCAGCTCGTGGATATGCGACTCAAGCTGCCCGCGGATTTCCTGCAGGCTTTGGCGCGAGCGGACGGTCACCGCCCTGACCCCTTCGGCCTGGGCGCCGACGATGCCTTCCGCCGCCTCGACCAGGTAGGCGCCGAATTCCCCATGCGTGATAATAATGAAATTAATCACCCTGTGCCTCCAAGTTGGAGTGGTCAACGCTCATTTGGCGATGTCGCGGTGAAACTCCTTGACGATCAGGCCTTGTTCCCTTAAGGCTTTGGCGACGGCCTGGGCGAAGTAGACGCTGCGGTGCCGGCCGCCCGTGCAGCCGATCCCGATGGTTAAATAGGATTTGCCTTCCTTGACATAATGCGGAAGAGTCAGAGAAAGCAAATTGAGGGTATTCTTGAGAAATTGCCTGGAGATGGGGAAACTCAAGATGAATTTCTGCACCGGCTTGTCCAAGCCCGTTTTGCGCCGGAGGTTTTTGACGTAATGCGGGTTGGGCAGGAAGCGAACGTCGAACAAAATATCGCTGTCCATCGGCAGGCCGTGCTTGTACCCGAACGATACCACGGATAAAATCATTTCTCTGGCGCGTTTAAGCTCCAGGAGGCTGGAGATCCACTCTTTGAGCTCCCCCAGCGTCAGGTTGGATGTGTCGACCACCTTGTCGGCCAGGCCCTTGATGTCGGTCAGCAGCCTGGTTTCCTGGTCGATGGCCTTGAGCAGATTGTTGCCCAGAGGGTGGCGATGCCGGGTTTCCGAAAAACGCTGGACCAGAACTTCTTTGGAGGCTTCCAGAAACAGGATGCGGTGGCGTATTCCGCGGCCGGCAAGCTGCTGGAGCGATTGGCGAAACTCTTTGAAAAAACCCCTTTCGCGGATGTCGATTCCCAAAGCCGCCTGATGGAGGTGCGGCGCCTGGCCCACAAGCCTCGAGAATTGCGGCAGCAGCTTCAAAGGCAGGTTATCCACGCAAAAAAAGCCGAAATCCTCGAAAATTTTCAGGGCCTGACTTTTGCCGGCGCCCGAAAGGCCCGTGACGATGAAAAATTTATGAGTCCGCGTGTTTGGCATTTTTGCGCATTCTTCGTATCAGCCGTTCGTTGAAATTTTGCGCGCTGAAATAACCCCTGGTTTTCAATCTTTGATTGAGAGCGGCGACCTCGATCAAGATGGCTAGATTCCTGCCGGGAGATACGGGGATGCGCACCATCGGCAGCGAGACGTTGAGGGTGCTTATCGTTTCCTCCAGAAGGCCGGTTCTCTCGTATTGCTTGGAGGGATCCCAGGCCACCAGGTTGATAATCAGTTCGATGCGGGAGCGGTCCAAAACGGCGCCGATTCCAAATAAAAGCTTGACGTCGATGATGCCCAGGCCGCGCACCTCCATAAAATGCCGCAAGGGCTCGGGACAAGATCCGATGAGAGTATCGCCCCGCTTATGGATGACGTTGACGGCATCGTCGCTGACCAGGATGTGCCCGCGTTTTAAAAGCTCCAAAGCGCACTCCGATTTGCCGATGCCGGACTCCCCCTGGATGAGGACCCCCATGCCGTAAACGTCCACCAAGACGCCGTGGACTGTCGTAGAAGGGGAGAGGCGGTCTTCCAAATAAGCGGTGAGTTCTCCCACGAACTGCGCGGTTTCCATTTCCGTTTTCAGCAGGGCGACTTTCGCCCGGCGGCAGGCTTCGATCACGATTTTTGGGGCCGGCAGATCGCGGGTGATCACCAAGAAAGGGATGTCGGGTTTTGCCAGCATACGGTTGAGATTCTTGAAGAGCGTTTTTGGGTTTTCCTGCTGGCAGTAGTTGTTTTCTCCGCGGCCGATGACTTGGACGCGCTCGGAACGGAAATGCTTGAGATATCCCGCCAAAGCGAGGCCCGGCCGGTTGGCGTCCGGGACGACGACCTTTCTTTTAAGCGAGGGGCCGCCGCAAACCACCTTGAGCTTCAGCGGGGCTCTCTCGTCTTTTAGAATCTGTTCGACGGTCAAAGCGGGCATGGTCTTACCCCCTTATGCTCTTGCCGGCTTCGGGCGCATCTGGTCCTTTAAAAGGGCTGGGCGGATCGCAGAATGCGCCCCGCCGTGGGTTTGGAGGATTGCGTCAACGGGTCGATGGGTGAAGCATCCGCGCACTAGGCGACCGTTTGGCCCCTCTTGACCGGCTGAAGCAGTCCATAGGTGTTGTCCAGGCGGCGAAAGACGACTTGCAGTTGGCGGGTGCTTATTTCCTGGAACAGCCAAAAATTATAACCCAGGTTTTCCATCTGTCTCGCGGCATCTTCCACGCTCATGGGCTTGAGCTCCACTTGCTTAATCACCGAAATATGCGCCCGGGGGATGATCTCCTCCGCCATGTGGGACATGCTGACCCGGTTTTTGTGCTCCCGCAGGCGCTCTTTATGCTTTCTGAGCTGGGTGTCGATTTTATCCGACGCCAAATCGATGGCCGAATATAAATCGCCGCCCTTGGCCTGGGCGCGGAAGGTTTGGCGGGAGGCGTGGATGACGATTTCGGCCGTGTGGGTCTGCTTTTGAATGGACAAAATAACCTGGGCCCATATCAAATGGTCGAAATATTTCTGGGCTTTGCCGACCTTTTCTTCAACGTAGCTCTTGATGGCGGTGGTCAGCTTGATATGCCGCCCGGCGATATGAATTTTCATCCAGGACCATTAAACTAATTTTGGTCTGAGAATGTCAACGAATCAGCCCGAAAACCCCGGTTGAGGAATTCGGGTTAGGGGTTTTGTTGGCGGAATTGGGCTTCCTCCGTTGAATCCTTCAGCGCCAGGGTGGAGGACTCATTGCCGCCGATGACCTGGGAGACCTGGTCGAAGTAGCCGGTTCCCACAAATTGCTGATGCCGCACGGCGGAAAAGCCCATTTCCTCGCTCCGGAATTCGCCCGCCTGGAGAGCGGCGTAGGCCGTCATGCCGCGTTCCCCGTAGGCTCGGGCCAGCTCAAACATGGAATGATTGAGCGAGTGGAATCCGGCCAGGGTGACGAATTGGAATTTGTATCCCATCGCCCCCAGTTCTCTCTGGAACTTGGCGATGACGGAGGCTTCCAATTTCAGATTCCAATTGAAGGAGGGGGAACAATTGTAGGCCAGCAGTTTTTCCGGAAATCTCTTATGAATCCCCTCCGCGAATCGCCTGGCTTCCTCGATATTCGGCTCCGAGGTTTCGCACCAGAGCAGGTCCGCATACGGGGCGAAGGCAAGCCCCCTCGCGATGGCCATATCGAGGCCTCCCCGGATCGCGAAAAAGCCCTCGGGAGTCCGCTCGCCCGTCAAGAAGGGGCGGTCGGCGGAATCGACGTCGCCGGTAATGAGCTTCGCCGAGTTGGCGTCGGTCCGCGCGATCAACACCGCCGGCACGTCCAAGACATCCGCGGCCAAACGCGCCGCCGTCAACTTTTGGATGAACTCCCGCGTCGGCACCAGAACTTTGCCGCCCATATGGCCGCATTTTTTGACCGAAGAAAGCTGGTCTTCGAAGTGCACTCCGGCCACGCCCGATTCGATCATCGCCTTCATGATCTCGTAGGCGTTGAGCGTGCCTCCGAAACCAGCCTCGGCGTCGGCGATGATGGGCGCGAACCAGTCTAGCGCGCCGGCTCCACTGGCGTGCTGAATTTGGTCGGCCCTGGTCAAGGCGTTGTTGATGTGGCGCACGAGCTTGGGCACGCTGTCGGCCGGATACAGGCTTTGATCCGGGTACATTTCGCCCGCGGAGTTGGCGTCGGCGGCGACCTGCCAGCCGCTGGCGTAGATGGCTTTGAGGCCTCCCTGAACCTGCTGGATGGCTTGATTGCCGGTCATGGCCCCCAGGGCCGCGACGTAATCGGTCGAGTGCAAGAGCTTCCAAAGCTTCTCGGAGCCCAGGCGCGAGAGCGTGTGCTCCACTCGAATGGATCCTGCCAAGCGCGCGACGTCCTCCGGGGTGTAGGGGCGCTTCACCCCTTTCCAGCGGGGGTCTGCCATCCATTTATTTTTCAAAGTTTTCTGGTTGTTGCTGGTCATGGTTTTTTCTCCGATATCAGTCGAGGTGTTCGTATGCGGGCAGGGTCAAAAACGGGACAAATTCCGGAGCCTCGATCATGTCTTGAAACAGTTTCGCGGCCAACGCGTAGCGGCCGGCCTCATATTTCTGCGGACCGACGGCGGACAAGATGCTGTCCTGCGTTTCCTTTAAAATCGTATTCACCCGCTGGAGCGTCAGGGGCTTTCCATCGTCGAGCTTGGCGCCGTGGCGGAGCCATTGCCATACCTGCGCCCTGGAAATTTCCGACGTCGCCGCGTCCTCCATGAGATGATAAAGCGGCACGCATCCGTTTCCCGAGAGCCACGCCGCCAAATATTGGACGCCGACGTCCAAATTAACTCTGAGCCCCTTCTCGGTGATCGTGCCTTTGGGCACCGTCAAGAGGTCCTGCGCGCTGATGCTTAGGTTCTCAAGCCGGCGGTCGATTTGATTAGGAGCGGGCATATGCCGGTTGAAAATCTCTCCGGCCAGAGGGACCAAGCCGGGGTGGGCGACCCAGGTGCCGTCATGCCCGTCTCCCACCTCGCGCTCTTTGTCCTGGGAGACCTTGCTCATCGCCAGCGCGTTGGCCGAGGCGTCGTTTTTGATGGGTATTTGAGCCGCCATCCCGCCCATGGCATGCGCGCCCCTGCGATGGCATGTCTGGATCAGCAGCCGGGAGTAGGAGCGCAAGAAATGGGTGGTCATCGCGACTTGCGCCCGGTCGGGGAGCGTGAAGCGCTCATGCGCGCGGAATTTCTTGATGAAGCTGAAGATGTAGTCCCACCGTCCGCAGTTGAGGCCCGCCGAATGTTCCCGGAGCTCGTATAAAATCTCATCCATCTCGAAGGCCGCGAGGATGGTTTCGATCAAGACGGTGGCCTTGATGGAGCCCCGGGCCAAGCCCAGTTCCTTCTCCGCAAAGACGAAAACCTCATTCCAGAGGCGGGCCTCCAGGCGGCTTTCCAGTTTCGGCAGGTAAAAATAAGGGCCGGTTCCGCGGCCGAGCAAGGCCTTGGCGTTGTGAAAAATAAAAAGACCGAAATCAAACAGGGCGGCCGGCGCTTTTTGACCGTCAACCCGGAGGTGCCGCTCCTCCAGATGCCAACCCCGCGGCCGGACCATCAAGACGGCGGTTTTTTCGTTGAGAACATAGCGCTTGCCTTCCGGGCTGACGTACTCGATGGCTCTGCGCACGGCGTCCTTGAGATTGATTTGCCCTTGAATCGTAACCTCCCAACCGGGGGAGTGGGAATCCTCGAAGTCCGCCATGTAAACCTTGGCGCCGGAATTAAGGGCGTTGATGATCATCTTGCGGTCCACCGGGCCGGTGATCTCCACGCGCCGGTCCTCAAGGTCGGGCGGAACGGGAGCGATGGTCCATGCGGAGCCGCGGATTTCTTCCGTGGAAGGCAAAAAATCAGGCATGCGGCCGGCGTCGATTTCCGCCTGACGCTCGTCCCGCTTCTTAAGCAGCGCCGCGCGCGTGGGGGCGAAATTGCGGCACAGCCCGGCCACAAAACGCAGGGCCTCCGGGCTCAGAATTTCCCCAAAGCGCGGTCCCAACTCGCCGTCCAAACGGATGCCTTCTTTTTCCAAGCTTTGGTAAACCCTTTGGATTTCCGGCGCGGCCGATACTTTTTGACGGGGCAAAACCATACACGTCTCCATTCCGGAGTTCCCTATCTTTTAATCCTAATATATGAACCCGATTTTGTCAAGGAATCCTTAGAAGTTCTGAAACTTCACCATAAGCCAGGGGGGCGCGACCTGGCCCCCGGCACAAACGCGCAGGCCACGGCATTCTGACGCTTG
>Ga0156243_1007_pt1 | contig 19559 bp, 10 predicted proteins | sample RifCSPlowO2_12_FD_107890 | JGI IMG/M metagenome (GOLD analysis project Ga0156243, IMG submission 107890) | Elusimicrobia bacterium RIFCSPLOWO2_12_FULL_59_9 | reverse complement strand
CGTTTTGAGCCGCCATTTTTCACCATTTCGGTGAAAGGCTCTCCGTCGCTAATCAGTTCTTACCTGATTTTCTGGGATTTAAAAACCACGGGGGGGACCCCGCCCTTCCGGCGAGCCTGTCCGCCGCCGTCATAGGCGGAGTTTTAAGGCGGGAGCTCGGCTATCAAGGAATCGTGATGACCGACGACCTGCGCATGGGCGCGATCGCCCGCTCCTGGAGCCCTCCGGAGGCCGGCCTTCTGGCCGTCAAAGCCGGAGCCGACATGCTCCTTGTGCTCGGAACTCCCAACAACTACAGAGGAATCGTTGACGCCGTTAAAAAAGCGGTCTTGGCAGGTGAAATTCCGGAAAAGAGACTCGATAAAAGCGTCCGAAGAATCTTGAACTTGAAGAAAAAAGCCGAGCTTCTGACAATGCCGCTCCAAGCGGAAATCCGCAACCCCTAGCCCAGCGACCTACTCCCCCTCCACCACTTTATCACTCTACCACTCTATCACTTTCTCCAACTCTCCCTTCAGCGCTTGTACAAACCGGTGAGCTCGGCCTGGGCGAGAATGTGGCCCTGCATGGCGCGCAAAAGCTCCGCCTTGGTTGCCCGGGCCGCCAGGCCCAACTCCGCATCCAAGGCGTAGAGCTTGAAAACATACCGGTGCGGCGTTCCGGGAGGCGGGCAAGGACCGTAGTAGCCGATTCGGTCGAAATCGTTGACGCCCCAGCAAAGCCCATGCTTGGCGCCGGAGTCCAACGTCTCCTTTTTGGGAAGTCCCTCATCGAGGCTGCTGCGGCCGGAGGGCAGGTCGTAGAGCACCCAGTGCACCCACGTTCCGGGCGGAGCGTCGGGATCGTCCATGATCAAGGCGAAGCTCCGGGTTCCCTCAGGAGCGCCCATCCAACTGAGCTGCGGCGAGACGTCCTCTCCCTCACAACTATGTTTCTTGGGAATGAACTCGTCGGGCTTAAACGCGGAGCTCTTAAGGCTCAGTGCCATCTCTATGGACCTCCTTATCGGCAGCATGTGGTCAATATGGCCACACTATTTATCGGCGACCCGGCGGCCTGCTTACGGCCCCTCAACGTCCCTCAGCATGGAGTCCAGCCAGGCTTTGAGGTTGTTTTGCCGCACGTGCGCGGCCAGGGCGGCAGCGCGGCCTTCGCGCTCCTGGATGGAAGAGTCAAGCGCCAGGTAAAGAGCCAGGCCGGTCTCCTCGATGTCGGTGGGATCGCCGATGCCAAAAACGTGGCCGTGTAGGCCCCACTCTTTGAGTTCCGAATAGGCGCCCATGCGGCTTGAGGCCACAATGGCCCCATGTCCCAATCTCAGGCTGGAGCCGCGGCTTTGGAGTTTGGCGTTCAAGCGCTTTAAAAGCTCCGGATCCTTGGCGACCATCATCTCTTTGGCCACCAGATTCATGCCGTCCTTTTTGGGATTGACCAGGCCCACGTCCATGAGGCTAAAGAGCGCCAAAACTTCCTGGTACGGAAGCCCGGTCATCTGCGCCACGACCACGGGCGCTTTTCCTTCGCCGTTTAAAAACCCCTGGAAGTCCTGCTGGTTTTCAAGGATGCCGTTAAAACCCTCCTGAGCGTCCGGAGAAAACTCGCGGTTGATCTCCCTCACCAGGCTTTTGATCTCCGTTTGGAGCCTCTGGTAAGCGGGATTCTTTTCGCGGGAAGGCTGCAAGACGCAATAGAACATCAACTTCTCCTTGAGCTCCGGGTGGCTGCGCAGCATTTGGCGCAGCGCCTTTAAGCCTTCGAGGATGCCTTTGGTGGGGTCCATCCGGTCCACCCGGACCACCAAAGTCTTCCCCCGCCTCAAGCGGGAAAGCTTCTCGATCTGCGCCAGCGCCGCGTCGCTCTCCAAAATCTTGCTCAGATGCTCGGCGTCCACGGAGATGGGGTAATCGCTGACCCTCACCCGGCGCTCCCCGAAAAACACGACGCCGCTCTCGCGGTCCGTCCGCAAGCCCAGGACCTCGGAGGCCGTGTCCATAAAATTGCGCGCGTCTTCCTTGGTCTGGAATCCCAATATATCGTTTCCCAGCATGCCCTTTAAAATTTCCTTGAGCGCCTTAAACGGCAAATGGGCCCGGATGTAGGCCGCGGAGACCCACGGAATATGAATGAATTGCTGCAGGACCCCGGCCGAGGGCCGGCTGCGCCTTAAAATCTGCGGCAGCAAATAGAGGTGATAGTCTTGAATAAAAATCCGGGGAAAAGAGGCCTTCTGCAGAAGAGGCAGCGCGGCCCGGGCGAACAAGGCGTTGACTTTACGGTAAGCGGAGAAAAGCCGCTTGTCCTGCGGAGACTCCCCCCCGGAATCCGGATGAAAATCGGAGAACAAGCCGTGCTGCACGGGCCACAGAAACGAGTTGGCAAATCCATTGTAGTAGGCCTCAAAGGTCTCCGGCGGAACGTCCAGGTAGCGAACCCAAAGATTTTTCCCCATGTTGAGGATTTTGCCGCGCTGCGCCAGACGGCGCTCGGCCGGCGTCATGGCGGCAGCCAAAACCAACCCGCCGCCGCCGAGCTGAAGCGCGGAGTAAATCGCGGGCGCCGCGCCTCCCGCGGCGCGCTGGGGCATCAGCCCGGAAGGGCTCGCCGCAAGCGTCAAAATGGAGCGGTTGATGGCGAAAACGAGGGGCGAGGCCCCCAGGGACTTTTGAATCTCCGGCAAATCGGCTTTTAAATCCAGAACGCGGACCGGATGCCCGTCCCAGGAAACGCGCGAAAGCTGCGAGGGATCGTTTTGAACGGCCTCCAGAGCTTTGGCCAGAGCTCCTTCTTCGGCACCGGCGTTCTCCACCCGGTAAGACGGAACGGAAACATGGGCATAGCCGAGCTTCTTTGCGACGGCGGCCGCTTCGGATAAATTGTCCACGAGCAGGTCATATCCCAAAAGCGAGAGGTTCTTGGCGCGCGGAAAACGGCGGTGGACGGCCGAGGCCTCCGGGAACTCGGCAAATTCTTTTCCCGAAAGGTCCATGTAATTTTCGCGCGTGATGACGCGCTCGAAATAGGGCGCAATTTGCGGAAATTTCTGAAAAAATCCATCCACCCACCACTTTTCGGCCTGGGACCAAAGCACCAGCTTCACGCCCCGGTCTTTGAGGCTTTTCAAAACCTCCTCGGCCTGGGGCCTCAAATAGACGGCGTTTTTGTCCGTCCGGTCGTCGTGGGCCTCCAAAGTGCCGTTTAAGTCCCACACCACCGTGAAGCGCGCGTCCGCGCGCTCGCGGCGGATAAATCCAGGGTCGTAAATGCGCCCCTGCACGTAAGCGGGAGATTGGGGAACTGCCGGGAGAACCGGTTGAGCCGGGGGTTTTGATCCCAAGGCGCGCACAAAATCCAAAACCCGCCGCGCGCGGCGGACCATTCTCTCCAGAGCCCCGGCCTTGCCGCCGGAATCTGAAAATCCTTCGCCCTGGAGACTGGCGGCAGGAGTTGGGCGCGCGGGCCTTTCAACGGACAAGTCGAAGGAGGCTGGGCGGCTCCGCGGCAAAGAGGCTTTGACGCCGTCGGGCGAAACCGGCAGCTCCGTCGCTGAACTCCATGCTTTCTGGAAATAGCGCAGTCCCTCGATTAAAACGGACAGCCGGGATTTTACTGCGTCCGGCATCTCCCGGTCGGGGAGGCGGGAACTTTCCTGCGCTCCTAAATGCTCGAGCGCGGCTGCTATTTCGCCGAGCTCGCCGGAGGAGAGGCTCCGGACGGAGAGCTCCGCGCGGGAATCAAGGCGTTGGGGAAGATGAAGCCGCGAGCCGCGCGGACCCGTTTGAAAGCGGCCGGGCCTAAAGTTAGGAGAAAAGCCGGCGCGGCTCTTGAGAGAAAGATAGTTTTTTGAAAATCGCCTAGAGGACAGGCGCGCCGATGACTTCGGGCGGATAGCTTCGCCCCAGGCCCGGCAAGGCTGCAAGCCGGGAGCGGCCGCGAACAGAATTAAGCTAAGAAAAGATGCGAGAAAGCGCTTCATATTAAAACCTTAATAAGGCGTCCCAGGTCCCACTTAAAGTTTAACCCCTAGGACGGATTTGACATGGGCCTTTGGGCCCAACCCAACCCCGCCAAAGGTCCTAGCCAAAATCCCGGTCCGGCCCAAGCGGAGGCTTCTCCGTTCTACCGACCTGTCAAATTTGGTTAGGCTGATGTCAACTACAGCTTTGAATACGCTTCAGGCGCGGATGAAACCTGGCCTATCTGCCCGCGTAATTAGCACGGCGGGGAGTATTTAATTGCAGTTAGCCTATTGACTAAATTTAGTCTATGCGCTAAACTTATGGCCATGACTGTATGGGGGTAAAAATGGCCACACAATTTACGAATCCATTTCGCGCAGGCGCGGGGCATCCGCCGCCATACCTGGCTGGTCGCGAACAAGAAAAGAAGGAGTTCAGCGAGAGCCTCAATCAATCACCCATTACAACCAACCTTGTCCTCACTGGGTTACGGGGCGTTGGGAAAACCGTTCTACTGGAAACCCTCAAACCTATCGCCATCGAAAAGAAGTGGCTCTGGGCAGGAACTGATCTTTCTGAAGCCGCAACGGTTAGCGAGGACAGCATTGCTGTACGAATCCTCGCGGATCTCGCCCCACTGCTGTCAGGTGTTGTAGTCGGCAGCACAGAGGTCAAAAGAATTGGATTTTTGCAACCCGGAGGAAAAACTCCCGTTCACCTGGATTTTGCAGTCCTTAAGCATGTATACGACACCACCCCCGGCTTGACGTCTGACAAACTCAAGGCCATATTTGACCTTGCATGGTCCTGTTTAAAATCGACCCAATGCCAAGGGATTGTCCTCGCATACGACGAAGCGCAAAATCTGAGTGATCAGGCAGCCGCGCAGCAATATCCGCTATCGCTTCTCCTTGATGTCTTTCAATCGATCCAGAAAAAAGGCCTGCCGATCATGCTCGTATTAACGGGGTTGCCAACCCTTTTCCCAAAACTCGTTGATGCCCGAACTTTTGCGGAGAGAATGTTTCATGTCATGACCCTCGGACGGCTTTCGGAACCAGAAACCAGGGAAGCAATTACCAAGCCTGTAGAGAAAACCAATTGCCCCGTGAAATTCAACGATGTCGCCGTCGGTCAAATTATTAAACATTCGGGCGGCTATCCTTACTTTGTTCAGTTTCTCTGCAGAGAAATGTTTGATTCATATTTGCAGCAGCAGGCCAGCGGGGAAGCAAAGCCATTTGTGACGGTCGCCCAAACGGTGCGGAAACTGGATACGGATTTCTTTTCCGGACGCTGGAACAAAGTAACGGACAGGCAACGAGAACTGCTTGCCGTCATAGCGGAACTGCCCAACTGCGATGAAGAGTTCACGGTGCAAGAGATCGTCGAGACCTCCAAGAAAAAACTAACTAAGCCCTTCAGCTCCAGCCATGTGAATCAAATCCTTTCAAAAATGGCAGACGGGGGTCTTGTGTATAAGAACCGGCATGGGCGCTATTCATTTGCAGTGCCCCTTCTCGGAGATTTTATCCGGAGGATTCAGTCCGAGGCCGCGCCCGCCGCCGAGGTTGTGAAATCATAACTTGATTTGCAAAGCTGACAGCCTAACCATGCGCTTGTGCTGACCGGCAATCACTCGCGCAGCAGCAGTTGGCCGGCAGAACAGCGTATGCGTTAAATAGCCATCATGCGACCAGAAGATATCGTCAGCACCCAAGAAGCCTGCCGTCTGTTGGACATTACGCGGCCCACGCTGTATGCGTGGATCGAGCAGGGCAAGGTCCGGGCATGGGGGAAGCTGGGAGGCCACGAGGCCTGGTTCTTTCTGAAAACGGAAGTGAACCGGGTCAAAGCGAAGGGCTTGAAGTACGAACGAGCCCCGCTTTACTCCCCGATGGCAAAGCCAACGAATCACCGGAGGCCGCCTCCGGCAAACGGATAGACAATGCCAGTCGCAGAACAAGAGCTATCTGAGGCCCAAAAGGAAGTCATCGCTTATCGCGGCGGGCATCTCCAGGTCATCGCCTGCGCCGGCTCAGGGAAGACGGAATCAATTTCCCGACGAGTGGCGGAGCTTATCAACGAAGGGAATCCCCCCGAGTCCATCACCGCTTTCACCTTTACCGAGAAGGCCGCCGCCGAGCTCAAGGAACGCATCTATTCGTGCGTTGAGGCCAAGAAAGGGCACGAGTTTTTGGGCCGGCTGGGGCCGATGTTCGTCGGCACGATCCACGGCTATTGTTTCAGGCTCCTGCAAGACTATGTTCCCAACTTCGGCAACTACGACGTGCTTGACGAGCACAGACATTCCGGGTTGCTCAGTCGGGCCTTCTCCGACATAGGCCTTCAAAAGCTGAAACGTCGGAACGTTATCAAGGATTTTCTCCATTCGGCCGATGTAATCTCCAACGAGTTACTGGACGCGCGGCATTTGGCCGGGACGCCCTTGGGGGAATGCTACGAAGCCTACGTGAGCACTTTGGAGAGATATCACTTTCTGAGTTTTGGTCTTATCATAGCGCAGGCAGTCGAGGAACTGAAGAACCCGGCCACCTACAAACGGGTCCATGGTCCCCTGCGGCATCTCATCGTCGACGAATATCAGGACATCAATCCCGCTCAAGAACGGCTGATCGAGCTCCTGGCGAGAGACCCTGTCCAGCTCTGCGTCGTGGGCGACGACGATCAGGCAATCTACCAATGGAGGGGATCGGACCTCTCCAACATCATCAACTTCAAGAAGCGCTGGAAAGGAGTGCAGAAGATTGAGCTCGATGTAAATAGGCGCAGCCGTCCTGAAATCATCCGCACCGCCAACGAGTTCGCCAAGACGATCCCTGATCGCTTCGATAAAGCCATGCGGGAGAAGCGCCCCGGCGCGGCGCATGAGGTGATCTCCTGGTGCGCGGATACGGACGCTGCCGAGGCAAAGAAGATCGCGGAGACGATTGCGCGGTTGAGCACGAAGGGAGTGCCTTACGGAGGCATCGCGATCCTCTATCGTTCGGTCAGGACGTCGTCCCCGCCGATCATCGAGGCGCTTGAGCAAGCCGAAATTCCCTACCAGTGCGCCGGCAGGACCGGACTTTTCTTGCAGCCGGAGATTAACCTCTTTGGGGAAATCTACGCCTGGTTGACCGAGGGCGAATGGCGCGACGAACAATATGCCCCAAAACGGGCGACGGCCATCGCCCATGTGGTGGCCGATATCTCGAGGTTGTTCCGGCTCAAGGGGACGGCCGTCAAGAATTTCCGGGACTACTTGGAAGATTGGAAATCCAATCGGCTCCATGGGAAAAGACCGGTAAACCTCGTTGGGGATTTCTACGACCTCCTTTTCAGGCTGGGAGCGCACGAATTCGATCTGAGCATTCCTCGCCAGGCAGCCAGGTTCGGGGCTTTTGCCCGGTTCTCGCGCATTCTCGCGGATTTCGAGCACGTGACGCGTCGCGGGCGCTATGTCGTGGAAGAGGGCCAACGCGTATTCCGAGGCGGGCGGGATCGGGGGCCCGAATACCACAAGCGGCTGCACAAATATCTCCTCTATTACGCTCGGGATGCTTATGAGGATTTCGATGGAGAACCGATCTTCACCTCGGACGCCGTAAGCATCATCACGGTGCACCAAGCCAAGGGGCTTGAATGGCCGGTCGTTTTTCTTCCGGCATTGACGGATCGCCGATTCCCTTCCGGCAGGGCGGGCAAGGAGAAGGATTGGCTTCTTCCCGAGGCCATATTCCCGAAGGAAAAACGCAAGCGATACGAGGGCGGCGACGCGGAGGAGCGCCGGCTCTTCTACGTTGCCATGACGCGAGCCCGGGATGCGCTCTACCTGTCGTACTTCGAGAAAAAGAAAAACAGTTTCAAGCCATCGCCGTATCTGCTCCAGGCCGCGAAGATGACCGGCGGGCTAAAACGCTGCGCGTCTCTACCCTTGCCTGACCTTACCCGGGACGCCGCAGAAGAGAAACCTCCTCTGCTCGAGATAGGATTCTCCGACATCGCCAGCTACGAGGATTGCGGCCACCGATACCGCTTGGCGTCGTCGCTCGACTTCCAGCAGAAGCTCGTCATCGAGCTGGGTTACGGAAAGGCCATCCACCACATACTCAGGCACGTCGCGGAAATAGTCCGAGCGACGGGCAAAGTTCCTTCCAGACGGGAGGCGGAAAAGATCGTCGCGGACAAATTCTACTTGCCTTTTGCTGATAACCCAACGTTCGAGCGGATGGTCAAAGCGGCGAGCAAGGTGCTGGGGCGTTATTTGGACAAACATTCCGAGGACCTAAAGCGCGTTTGGGCAATTGAGCGCCCGTTTGAGATTCATCTCCCGGACGCCATCATCACCGGCAAAGCGGACGTCATCCTAGATCACGAACAGGGGCTGCCCGGGCGGCTGGTCATCGTGGACTACAAGTCCACCGAAGATCCGGAGCGGTCGGAACGCTACGAGCAGCAGGTGGCGGTCTATGCCGCGGCCGGGCGGGGCGAGGGCCTGACGGTGGAGGCCGGCTACCTGCACAATCTCAGCAACGGCTCCCGTCAGGCGGTGGATGTCTCCGCCGCCCGGACGCAGGAGGCCGTGGCGCGGCTGCGCAAAGCTGTTGACGGCATCAGGAAAGCGCAGTTTGACCCCAAGCCGGAAGAGAAAAAATGTTCGGCTTGCGACTACGGCAGGATTTGCCGGTTCAGCAAGGCTGATAGATAGCTATTCGGAGGGACCCATATGCCGCACGTGAGATTAAAACCGACTTTCACCTTGGACCAGGCAAGGCTCGATGAACTGAAGAAGGTACTGCCCGAGGCCTTCGCGGACGGGAGAATCAATTGGGAGACATTGCGGGCGGCTTTGGGGCAGCAACTCGAGGAGGAAGGCGAGAATGCGGAGCATTTCGGGCTCAACTGGCCCGGCAAGCGGAAAGCGCGGCAGATTGCGTTTACTCCCAGCACGGGGACGCTGGTTCCAGCCAAAGGCGAAGGGGTCAACGAGGATGAGAACAAGAACATCTTCATCGAGGGCGAGAACCTCGAGGTCTTGAAGCTCCTTCAGAAGAGCTATGCAGGGAAAATACGCGTCATCTACCTCGACCCTCCCTACAACACCGGAGACGACCTGATCTACAACGACAACTTTGCCGACCCACTGAAAGATTACCTCCGTTATTCGGGCCAGCTAGTGTAGTGCGTCATATATCCCTTTACATATCCTCCCGTCGAAGAGCGAGCTTGATCGACGAGAGCAAATGTCAAGAAGCGTTGGACGCACTACACTAGATGACGACGGTCGTGTACTGACGACGAATACTCGCGCAGATGGCCGGTTCCATTCTCGTTGGCTCAGCATGATGTATCCGCGGTTGCACCTTGCAAGAAATCTCCTGCGGGAAGACGGCGTCTTGCTCGTCAGCATTAACGACATTGAGGGCCCCAAGCTGCGGATGATTCTTGACGAGATTTTCGGTGCGGCATCTTTTGTCGCTCAGTTCGTGTGGAACAACGAAGGAAATATCGACCAGCAAAGTAAGGTTAAGGGTGTTCATGAATACATCCTTTGCTATACCCGGAACCCCGATAAGTTTGACCGCCCCGTCGTTATCGACCCGAATATTGAGGAGACAAGCAAGTTATTCAACGATGAAATTGAAAACTCGATCACCAAGAATGGCCCTGCGAATCCGCCCTCGACGATAAACCTCCCTAAAGGGTTCCCCGCCGTGTTTGACAAGGGCAGCATTGAACCTCGCAAGGGCAAATGGCCGCATATCCTGGACCCAATTAAAGTCAATGAGAGCAAGCTCGTACGCTCGGCTCGCGTGCATAGCGGTTGGAGCTCGAAAAATCTCCTGGAGCTCTTCATAAAGAACGGATGCGTTCCAATCCAAGACAGTGAGGGGAAGGAGACGCGATTCGCTCTTACTCAGACAGGAGCGATCTACGGCTACAAGAAGCGGTCGGAGTCTCAAGGGCACGTCGTTTCCGTAATCAGGAACGTCGGTACTACGAAGCAGAACAGCAGCATGCTGGCCGATTGGGGACTTGAGTTCGATTATCCAAAGCCCCTCCTACTCATCCAGTACCTTCTGGAAGTCTTTGCCGCCCATGACCCGAACGCGATGGTGCTTGATTTCTTCGCAGGATCTGCGACGACAGCACATTCGCTCATCCGCATGAACCTTGCCGCGCGTATTCCGGGCCAGCGTCAGTTCATTCTGGTGCAATTGCCGGAGCCGACGGATAACAAGAACTTCCCCACAATCTCTAAGATGGCCCAGGAGCGGGTCCGATGTGCCATCACACATGAGCTGGAAGAAATTCATGAGAGCCCTCACCCAAAGGACGATGCAAGGAAGCCAGGATTCAGGGTCTTCAAGCTGGATCAATCTTGTTTCCGCCAATGGGTTGATTATGCCGGTGGAAACCTAAAGGAGATGGAGGAGCTCTTCGATGGACACAAGAATCCGCTCCGCGACGGCTGGAAGAAGCGCGACCTCCTAACCGAGATTCTGCTACATGAAGGAATTCAGCTCACGGCTCCTGTCCGGAAGGATTCCGCCGTCAAGAAGAATGACCTCCTCGCAGTTGAGAGCAACGGGCGGCGGATCCTTATCTGCCTCGATGACAAGCTCTACGCCGATTCCTTAGAGGCCATCAGCCTCGGTGAGTCGGATACACTCATCTGCCTCGACAGCGCCCTGACGGACGAACAGAAGCTTCGTCTCTCGGACAAGGGCCTGCTGAAGACCATCTAAACCATGAAAGACCCGATCAAGCTCCGCTTCGACCACAACCAGGAACATCAAATCGCCGCCGTCAACGGCGTGATCGGGCTTTTGGACAAGCTCCCTCGCGGTCATTCCCAGTTTATTTTATCCGACGAGGTAATCCCCAACCTGCCGGCCGACGAGCAGATAGATGAGGAGCTCCTCGCGATGAACCTGCGGCGCATTCAGGCCGCCGGCGGGCTGCCCGAGGCCGCATCCCTGGATTTCGACGACGGGCTGGTGCTCGAGGGCGTGGGAGACGAAGGCTGGCGCTATCCCGTCTTCACGGTCGAGATGGAGACTGGAACCGGCAAGACCTACACCTATCTCCGCACGATCCATGAGCTCAAGCAGATCTACGGCTTCCGGAAATTCATCATCGTCGTCCCGAGCGTCGCCATCTACAAGGGAGTCCTCAAATCCATCGAGATGACGCGGGAGCACTTTCAAGGCCTCTACAGCAACGAGATCCTGCGCGTCATCGACTACGACAGCTCCGAGATCAGCAAGCTCCGGGATTTCGCCACGTCGCAGTTTTTGGAAGTCATCGTGATGACCATGCAGGCCTTCAACAAGGCCGGCAACAACATTTACAAACGGACTGAGAAACTCCCCGGCGAGCGAATCCCCTGCCAGTACGTCCAGGAAACCAGGCCGATCCTGATTCTGGATGAATCGCAGAACTACGCTTCCGACCTTTCTCTGCAAGCGCTGCGGACGCTGCATCCGCTGTTGGCGATCAAGTACAGTGCCACGCCGGGATACAGGGTCCAGGAGAACGGCGAGACGAAGATCAAATTCGACAATCTTCTCCATCGCCTGACCCCCGTCGCGGCCTTCAAGAAGAATCTCGTCAAGCGGATCGAGGTTTGCGGCGTTACCGAGGAATTCAACCCCAACGCCGACCAGCTCATCATTCTCCACGCGATCCGCCGCGATTTGAGCGCGGACTTTTCCTTGCTCGCCAATGTCCGCGGGCAATTTGTTCAAAAAGAATTCCGGCTCCACAAGGGCGCGGATCTCGAGAAGAAGACCGGCAACCCGCATTACAAGGGCTTCCTGATAGACGAAATCAATCGCAAGGAGGAAAAGGTTGTCTTCACAAACGGCCTCAGCAGCTCCCTGAGCGGGACGGGAAAGCTGACCGCGTCGAGGGAAGAGATTTGGAAGGTTCAAATCGAGGAGACCGTGCGCCGGCATGTCGAGCGTCAGGAACAGTTGCTCGCCGCCGGAATCAAGGTCCTCTCGCTCTTCTTCGTCGATCGGGTGGCGCATTACACTGAGAAAGAAGGGGTCGCCAAGCGGCTCTTTGACGAAGCATTCGAGAAATACAAGTCCCGCTGTTCCCACCTGCGGAAGTTGTCGGCGGAGGCTGTTCGGGAAGCCTATTTCGCCAAAAAGACGACCAAGGACGGCGAAGAGGCGATTGACATTGAGGAACAGGGCCGCAACGCCGAGCAGCGGGAGGCCGCCAAGAGGGCCTTTGATCTCATCATGACCAAGAAGGAGCAGCTTCTTTCGCTTGATGAGCCGGTCTCCTTCATTTTTGCGCACTCGGCGCTCCGAGAGGGTTGGGACAACCCCAATGTCTTCCAGATCTGCACCTTGAGGGAGTCCGGCTCCGACCGGGAGAAAAGACAATCCATTGGGCGCGGCATGCGGTTGTGCGTCAATCAAAGCGGCGAACGCGTCACGGACCCGGACGTCAATGTCCTGACCGTGGTGGCCAACGAAAGCTACGATGAATTCTGCCGGGGCCTTCAAACGGAATACGCGGAAGCCGGCGAAGTCTCTCCGCAAAAACCCTCCGACGCCAAGCGGCAGCCGGCGCGAAGGAACGAAGCCCTTTTTAAGAGCGCCAACTTCGACCATTTCTGGAAGCGAATCAATCAAAAGACGACGTATGAATTGGCTCTGGATGTTCCCAAACTCATCAACGATGTCGTAGCCAGAATGAGCCGCGAGCGCATCCCGCCGCCGAGAATATTGGTACGCAAGGGCAAGTACGTCATCACGCATGTTGAAATTCGCCTGGAGCGCGTTTCCGTGGGCAAAGCGCAGCTATCGCTCACGATCAGCGACACGCTCGACAACTTGACAAACGCAAAGAACGAATACCTGCTTGGAGACGAACTCGCCAAAAAACTGAACGACGAACGGCTGCGCGGCTTCAAAATCACCGAGGTGGTATGCGACCCGAAGAATCCCAAAGTCATTTTTGGCAATGGGAAAGAAGTGACCAAGCAAGAGCCGATTGGTTTCGACACGGAATCCGGCCAGCGCTTGGACGAGCGTACCATCATCGAATCCAAAAAGGCATTCCCCGTATTCAATCTGATCGACCGCGCCTGCCGCGAAACGTTTCTGACGCGCAAGACCATCCTGGAGATATTCGGGGCCTTGTCCACCGAACGGAAAGGCGAAATCTTCTCAAACCCGGAGGGATTCGCGGGGATATTCATCACAAGCATCCGCGAGGTCCTGGCCGATCATATCGCCCGCAACGTGGTGTATGATTTGGCCGGTCGTGGCGATGGGGATAAGAACGAACATTTTCCAAGGGAACGGCACCATCCTCAGAAGGAGCTCGTGCCCGGCTCCGAGAGATCGCTCTACGACCAAATTCAAATCGACTCTGATGTTGAGCGGAATTTCGTCGAACGGCAGCTCAATGAAGATGATAAAATTGTTTTATTTTTCAAGTTCCCACCGCAGTTCAAGGTGCGGATGCCCCGCTTTATCGGCAATTACGTCCCCGATTGGGGCATCGTTCGAGAAGAAGAGGACGGCAGGCGGAAATTGGAATTGGTCCGCGAAACAAAGGGGGCAGAGGATGAGAAGGTCCTCCAATTTCCTAATGAAAAGCGGAAAATTTGGTGCGCCAAGCGCCATTTCAAGCGTCTCGGGATCGATTACCGGCAGGTAACGCACTCCACCGAAGAATGGTGGATAGAAGAACCTGAGCAGACGCCCGAGTTGGCTCTCTCCGATGTCGCCCGAAGGATCGTCGAAAATGTTAAGAAATCCCTGCAATTTGTCCGTTTTCTTCCCGTCCATTCCCTAGAGGCTGCGGCGGGTAAATTTGGCAGCGGGCGCGACGTCCAAGAGGACGGGTGGCTCGAAGTTGATCTTGGCCGCGGATTGACCAAGGATATGTTCATCGCCAGGGTCGTTGGGCATTCGATGGAACCGAAGATACCCGATGGGAGCTATTGCGTCTGGCCTACCTCGGAGGCAGCCGGCAAGGGAAGATCATCCTGGCGCAACATTACGGTATCGCTGATCCTGAAACGGGCGGCAGCTATACCGTCAAGTGCTATCAAAGCGAGAAAGAAGAAGTGGAAGGCGAATTGTGGCGGCACACGAAAATTGTCTTGGAGTCTCTGAATCCGGATTTCAAGCCCATAGAGCTGTCGCCGGCCTCCGAAAACGAATTCAAAGTCATCGCGGAGTTTGTCTCCGTCATAGGTCAATAGGGAACGCCGGCATGAAAAACTTCGGGCAATTCCTCAACAAGGGATGGGTCCCCAACGAGATCAGGAAGGAGCTGGACCAGGCCAAGGCCACGGTCTACCGGCTCAAGATCACGCTGATGGGCCTAAAGCCCCCGGTCTGGCGGCGGGTGCTCGTCCCAGGAGACACGAGCTTGGCAGGGTTTCATCGGGTCATCCAGCGTGTCATGGGGTGGACCAACAGCCATCTGCACATGTTCCATGTGGGCAAGACCCGCTACGCCCCGCGAACGCCGGATTGGGACGACGTCGAGGACGAGCGCAAAGTCATCCTTCGGGACATCGCTCCCAAAACCGGGACCAAATTCTTCTACGAGTACGACATGGGCGACAGTTGGGGCCACGAGATCCGGGTGGAGGCGGTCACGAAGGCGGCGGCCGAGTTCAAGGGGCCTAAGTGCTTGGCCGGCGCGGGAGCCTGCCCGCCGGAGGACTGCGGCGGGATCGGGGGCTACGAGGACCTTCTCGCCGCCCTCCGCGATCCCAAGCACGAGCAGCACGACGAGATGGTCAAGTGTGCCGGGGAGGACTTCGACCCCGAGGCCTTCGATCTGGCCGAGGCCAACAAGGCCCTTGGAAGAAAAAGGACATAAGCGATGGACGCATTACCAGAACGATGTCAGAGCAGCCCGGAGGGGCAATTCCTAGAGCGCAAGTCCTGCTTCAATAGGCGCGGCAGGACGCCCAGGCCCCTCCCACTGAAGAAGATCGCGGCCGAGGTTGCCGAGACCCTCGTCGCCTTTGCCAACGCGGACGGCGGGGAGCTCGTCGTGGGTCTCGACGATGACGGAACGCCTTCCGGCCTACCCTTCAACGACAAGCAGTTGGCCAAGCTTCTGGAGATCCCAGCAACTCGGATCGATCCTCCGCTTTCGGCGAAAGCGGAGAGCTTCCTCTGCGACGGCAAGAAGGTTTTCCTTTTCGAGATCGGCCCATCCCTCGTCACCCATCGCACGACCGCCGGCAAGTACCTTTACCGCGACCACGACAAGAATCTGCCCATGGACGCCGACCGGATCGCCCATGCCAAAGCCCTTAAGAAGCAAAGCCTGACCGAGCGCGCTTTCGTCCCCAGTGCGGGTATGGCCGATCTGCGCGAGGACCTCGTTCAGCGGGTCGCCGAAAAATTCCGCCCCGGCATCGATGCTAAACAAGCCCTGATTGAGCTGCGCCTGGCGGAGCCTCAGAACGGCGACGTTCGGTTGAGCTTCGCGGCCCTGTTGCTCTTCGCCAAGGACCCCGAACGCTGGCATGAGAAGGCCTATGTGGAGTACATCCGCTTCCGCGGCACCCAGCGCGAACATGGCGCGAAGCTCAACATCGTCCAGCGGGAGCGGATATCGGCGCCGTTGGCCGAGCTCTCTGAGAAGGTCGTCGAGAAGATCAAGCCCCACATCGGCCAGCGGCAGGTGCTCCATGACCTTTTCTTCGCAGAGAACGCGGAATACCCGCAGTTCGCATGGCAGGAAGCCGTAGTGAACGCCATCGCTCACCGGGACTACGGCCTGCGCGGCACCCCGGTCGAAGTCCACCACTACGATGACCGTCTGGAGGTAGTCTCTCCGGGAAGCCTGGTTCCGCCGATCACCCTAGACATCCTGCGCAAGGGAGCAGGCGGCCACGCCTCGCGCAACCCGCTGATCGTCCGCGTCATGGTCATCGTGGGCCTGATGCGGGAAGTAGGCGAGGGCGTGCCCAGGATGTTCGAGGTCATGGAAGGCAACGGCCTGCACAAGCCCGAGTTTGCTGAGGAACCGCGCGGCTTCATCACGGTCTCGCTGCGAAACACCATGGTCTGGGATGATGCGACACGGGCTTGGCTGGCCAGATTCAAGGATAAGAAGCTGGGCCAGAATCAGATGCGTCTTCTTGCCATGGCGCGACAGCAGGAGGGCCGGTTCACGAGCGCCCAATACCAAAAGCTCGCGGCTCTCGACATCTATACTGCCTCGCGGGACATCAAGGAGTTGATACGCAAGGGCTTGATCCGCCTTGAGAAGAAGGGAGGCCGGATGTATCGGCTGGGCAAGGAAGAGTTGGGAACGCCCCCCGAAGATTTCGAGCGCCTGACCGCGGTCTTGGGGCAGAAAGGACGCCTCGTCAACAACGATCTCCGCCGCATCTGGGGAGTCGACCGGCAAGCTGCCTTGCGGCGAGTTAAGGGCCTGCTGGAGCCGGGCTGGCTTGTGGCCAAGGGGAACCGGCGAGGGCGGTATTACGTGGCGGGGCCCAAGGCCGAGTAATGCGACAACCTCGCATACTTTTGTCGCAAATGAGGGTGTCGCATAACTGCCTGACGGAAGGGTTCATCAGGACAAAATATGCTTATACTCCTTGGCATATTTCGCCTGCCCTTCTGGACTTGTCCGTTGTTCAGAATTGCTTGAAAACTGCCGCCGGCGACCGATTGATGGGCGATGGGCATCCAGGCCATGAAGGCGGCCATTGGGAGGTCACAAGGTGAAATCCATCGCGCCGGAAGCGGCCGAGTTCAAGAGACCCGAATGCCTAGCCGGCGCCCACGCCTGTCCGCCCGAAGATTGCGGCGGAATCGACGGTTACGAGAACATGCTCGCGGCTCTCCGCGATCCAAAGCACAATTGAGCAGTGGGGCGGTGGAACCCTACCCCCCATGAACCCCCCGTGATGGAATCGAATGCAGAGCGAGTATTGACCTTCTGCAAGGTTCCTCGACCACGGGAGAAATCGTCGGTAGGCGAATCCGCCTTATTTGCCGGGCGGGGATAAATATATTAGGCTCAAGGAGGCCAAACGGGAAGCAGGTCGCTATCTTCTCGGGTCCGGCAAGCAGCCTGGAGGATTTATATGCCCAATTCATTACACAAGCTGGGATTTGCTCTTTATATTGCCCTATTCGTCGGGTTGGTATTTTTCGGAAAAATCGTTGGGCTGGCGGCCGACTATCTATGGTTTAAAGAAATCGGCCTTGAATCCGTATTCAGCGTCACTTTCATATCCCAATGGGGCTTGGGAATTGCAAGCGGCGCGGCCGCTTGGGCGGCGATAATCGCCAGCCTGCTTTTGGCCCAGAAATGGGCCAAGCACGGAGCCCTGATCTTTAACGACGAGGAAGAGGCCGAAATCCCCCATCTTGAGGCGTTGCGGCAAGCGGCGCCTGCCGTGCTGCTCATAGGCAGCGCGGTCGCGGCCTTTCTCATCGGCTCCTGGGCCGCCTCGCATTGGGATACTTTGCTCAAGTTCCGCGCGGCGACGCCTTTCGGGGAGCGGGACCCCATCTTCAACAAGGACATCGGCTTTTACGTATTTTCACTTCCCTTTTACCGGTTCGTGGTTGGATTCCTGCAGGCGGTTTTGCTCGCGTCGAGCCTAGCCGCCGTCGTTGTTTACGTCTTGGAAGGCAAACTTCTGGTGACGGCCGGCGGACTGAGGGCCACGCCGTGGGCCAGAAACCACCTGGCCTTCCTCGGAGGCGCGCTTTGCCTTCTCGCCGCGCTTCACTTTCAACTTAAGATGGCGGGCCTTCCGAACATCCAAAGGGCCATCGCTCCCGGCCCCGGCTATGCGGACCTGACGGCCACCCTTCCCGCCCTCAAGGCGTTAAGGTTCATCGCCGTCGTTTCCGCCGTCCTGCTGTGGGCAGCCCCGCTCTTGCGCGACGCCAAGCCCGCGCTGGCCGGCATCGCCCTTCTGGCGGCGGGAAGCCTTCTGTCGGGACTCTACAGCGGCCTCATCCAGCGCTTTGTCGTCGCCCCCAACGAAATCGTCAATGAAACCCCCTACCTTCGATGGGCCATCGAATACACTCGCAAGGCGTATGGGATCGAGGGGGTCCAAGAATTGGAGTTCGACCCGGCTGAAAACTTGACGCCCCAAATCCTGCGGCGCAACGAGCTCACCGTCAAGAACATCCGGCTCTGGGATCACGCCCCCCTGCTGACCACCTTCAGCCAACTCCAGGAAATCCGAACCTATTATGACTTTATAGACGTGGACAACGACCGCTATCAAGTCAACGGGGAATACCGCCAGGTGATGCTCTCTCCCCGCGAACTCAACCCCGCCGCTCTTCCGAGCCGCATCTGGATCAACGAACACCTCACCTATACCCACGGCTACGGCCTGACTTTGGGTCCCGTCAACCGCATCTCGCCCGAGGGGCTGCCGGAATTCTTCATCAAGGACATCCCTCCCCAAGCCTCCACCAATCTCACGGTCTCCCGGCCCGAAATCTACTACGGGGAAGCCCGAGGAAGCTATGTCATCGTCAACACCGAGTCCAAGGAGTTCGACTATCCCTCGGGAGACGAAAACATCTACACCAACTACCATGGAAGCGGCGGAGTGCCGATCCACGGTTTTTTGAGGAAACTCCTGTTCGCCCTGAACTTCAAAGAAATCAAAATCCTTCTGTCCGGCGACATCACGCCGAAAAGCAGAATCCTCTATCACCGAACCATCCAGGAGAGGCTTTCCAAGGCCGCTCCTTACCTGCGCTTCGACCAGGACCCGTATCTGGCCGTTTCCCGGGAGGGAAGGCTTTTCTGGATCGTGGACGCTTTCACGGCGACCGAATATTACCCCTTTTCCGAGAGGATTGAGGGCATCGGAAATTACGTCCGGAACTCGGTCAAGGCGGTCGTGGACGCCTACAACGGCGACATTTCCCTCTATATCACCGAGGAAAACGACCCCATCATCCAGACCTATAGAAAGATATTTCCAAAAGCCTTTCGCGACATTTCCGAGATGCCTCCGGATTTGAGGAGCCATATCCGCTATCCCCAGGACCTCTTTTCCATCCAAGCCCACATCTACGCCACCTATCACATGACCGACCCCCAGGTCTTCTACAACAAGGAGGACCTCTGGAAAATCCCCGACAAGTCTTTCAGCAATCAAGTCCAGAAAATGGCGCCGTACTACACCATCATGAAGCTGGGCTCCGTGGGCAAACAGGAGGAGTTCATCCTGATGGTGCCCTTCACGCCGGCCCGCAAGGAGAACATGATCGCCTGGATGGCGGCCAGGTGCGACGCGCCGCATTACGGGAAGCTCTTGGTGTACAATTTCCCCAAACAGAAACTGGTGTACGGTCCCGAACAGATCGAGTCCCGTATAGACCAGGACGCGGAGATTTCCAAACAGCTCTCCCTGTGGAACCAGGGCGGCTCCCAGGTCATCCGCGGAAGCCTGCTGGTCATCCCGATAGAAAACTCGCTGATTTACGTCCAGCCCCTCTATCTGGAGGCCACCGGCGGCGGCCTGCCTGAGCTCAAGCGTGTCATCGTCGCCTACGGCAACGCCATCGCCATGGAGGAAAACCTGGAGGAGTCTTTAAACAGGAT
>Ga0156243_1163_pt2 | contig 19606 bp, 15 predicted proteins | sample RifCSPlowO2_12_FD_107890 | JGI IMG/M metagenome (GOLD analysis project Ga0156243, IMG submission 107890) | Elusimicrobia bacterium RIFCSPLOWO2_12_FULL_59_9 | reverse complement strand
CAGGACAGGTGCGTCTAAAAACCATCCCCGGAGGTCAAAGTGACCTTGAGGGATGAGAAAGTCGATCCGTCGGCCACCCGGCCGGCGGTGAGACAGGCGTAAACGGGAGATTTTTTCGATTTTTGAGCTCTCCCATGTCCAAAACCCGCACTGCTGAAAGTTACCTGAGCTTTTGGGTGATGAGCCAAGCAAGCATTTTCTTCATGGGTAATCATTGCTATAATAGTCAGGTCTTTCGAAAACCCGACAACGACTTTATGGACCCAACAAGCTTCAAGCTTGATGTCAGGGCTTACGGCCTGCGCGTCATTTATGCGGCAGCCTATGTTTTGATGGATCGCGCTTATGTCTTGTTGGAGGGTAATCCGAAATCAAAGGTTACGGTGTACTTGAAGCTGAAGAGTGATTGTTCTCAAAATCTGAAGCAGTTGCGTGCGACTTTTTTGAGCGAGTTGGCGACGCAAAAGTTGCGCTGGATGTTGGCCGAGGCGAATCAACCGGTTCGAGAACACATCATTAAAGAAGCCCTGCAAATATGGAATCCGAAACAGCTTGACGGAGGAAATGAAAAGCAGCTGGATTCATTATCAGGGGAAGATCCTCCCCAAGATCAGAGAGAAGAACTAGACCGGCTTTTGTCTGAAGTTAAAGAAGAGTGGTCACCTAAGAAAAGCGGATGAAACAGAGCTTGATTGAGCGGACTTCCGGTCGGCTTACCCAGTTTCTAGAGCCCGTGCGGGTGAATTCAACAAAAGTGGGAGCGATGAATTTTCGACGCGTTCATGGGCGGTATTTGATTACGAACGATGCCGGGTACTTTGCACTGTTGACTGCGCACAACTTCAAGCGGTACCTGGAAGGAAGAATTCGGGAAGACGAACCTTTATACCAAGAACTGCAGGATAAAGGATTTATTAAGGGGGCGAAAATCGATTCGAGCGCATTGACAAAGGTTTTTCGGGAAAAAAATGGCTTTCTTTGGTGCAAGGGTCCGGCGCTGCATATGCTCGTTGTGACCTTAAGGTGTAATCAGTTGTGCCAGTACTGCCATGCCAGCGTCGTGGGACCTTCCCGTTTCGAAACCGACATGAGCCTGGAGACCGCCAGGCGCACGGTCGACTTTGTTTTTCAGACTCCCGGACAGCATATCGGCATCGAGTTTCAGGGTGGGGAGCCTCTTCTCAATTGGCCAATCGTCAAGTTTGTTACTGAGTATGCCCGGCTGAAAAACAAGACCGCCAAGCGCAGCCTCACGATCGGCCTGGTTACCAACATGAGTTTGATGGACGCTGAAAAGCTGAAATACATGATGGATCACCGTGTCTCGATCTGCACCTCTTTGGACGGTCCCCCAGAGGTCCATGACCAAAATCGCCCTTTTCTGGGTGGAGGGCCCAGCCAAAAAAAGGTGGTGCAGGGGATTAAAAATATTTTTGAAGTCTGCCATTCTGGAAAATACATGCGGTGCAATTTACCTGGGGCTTTATTGACATCCACCCGCTTTTCTTTTCCATACTATAAAGAAATTGTGGATTTGTATGCGGAATTGGGACTTGCCCATATCTTCATCAGGCCCATGAGCCCGATCGGCTATGCAAAAAGAGCATGGCCCCAGATCGGGTATACTCCCCAGGAATTTTGTCGGTTTTATGAAAAAACTCTGGATTATGTCTTGGAAATGAACAGGAACGGGAAACCTTTGATTGAAAAAATGGCCAGTCTCTTGTTGACAAAGATTTTGACCAGGAGAGATCCGGGCTTTATGGATATGCGGTCCCCCACAGGCGCCGTTTTGGGCTGCCTGGCTTACAATTTTAACGGCGATATTTTCACGAGCGACGAGGGCAGAATGCTCAGCCATGAAGGCGACGACAGCTTCAAAGTGGGCAATGTGTATGAAAGCGATTGGGAAGGCGTTTTGACATATCCCACGACTCGCATATGCTCCTCCGCATCGGTGCTGGACAGCCAGCCGCTATGTTCTCAGTGTGCCTATAAGCCCTTTTGTGGGATTTGCCCAGTTTATCACTATGAAACTCAAAATAATATTTCGGGCCTTATGCCGGCCAGCGGCTGGTGCCAGACGCGCATGGGTATTTTTGATGTTATTTTTAAAAAGCTTCAAGACCCCGCCAATATGAAAATATTTAACGGTTGGCTTGAAATAGAGCGCCGCCACCTTGAGGCTCTTGAAGCTGTTGGCGCCCCAGATGCGGCATGAAATCGATTCAGCAAAGAAGGAAGTATCATTTAGGGTGAGCCCGCTTCTGTATTCCATGGATTCCCTGGAGGTGGCGGCTAATGTTTTTTCCAAACAGGCGGAGATTTTTCTGGAAGAGGGCGGCCGGTCTTGGACGGTCACGCTGAGAAGTAAAAAGAAAGAGATCGCAGCCGGAACCTTGGAGAATTTGGCAGGGGACTTTTTAAACGAGTTGCTCAACCAAGAATATCGGAAAATGGTGGGCGGTTTTAATCGGAAAATATCTGATTTGATTCTGATGCAGGCGCTTTACAGCGCCAAATCGGAGCCGACGATCATGCCGCCGCTTGATGACTTCTCAGTCGGCGCCCATAAAAAAGAGATGGATGAACTCATGAAGCGGACTCAGAAAGAAATTGAACGGTTCAGGCCGGCAAAGGGCGCTCATGTCGTCAAGTGAATCGGCCCGCTTTTCCAAAATTTTTCCAAGGCTAAAAGTCATTGCCAATCCATCCGAAAGAGAGCTGCGGCGTTGGGCGCATTCCGAAGAGCAATCCACGATTTTTCAAGCCCCGGCCTATTTTTCTCGGCATAAAGCGGATATTCTGCCGCAAAACATTTTTGTTGTCGGTGAGGAGGGGCTTAATTCCTTTAAACCGATGCCAATTGAGAAGGCTACGGAATTGATGAACATGCTTCAGCCGGCAATGGAACAATTTGAGTGGGTGATGCTCAATATGCGTTTAGGAGCGGCAGATCACGCGGCAATTCACGCGCGGCTGGTTATTCCTAAGAGTTTGTCACGAATAGGCGTTTTGTGGGGAAGAAGCCTTTTGGCCGCCACAGATTCTGAAAAGGATCCCCAAAATTCCCCTGAGGTTCTTGTCGCTTGTTTTCCTCATTGGCGCGAATTTTTGACGGAACCCTTGAAAGCCACATTCCCAGACCAGATTATTTTGTTGTGCCCCGAAGCCGGCATCGCCTATCTTTTGGGGGTGGATCGGGCCAAGGAAGTCCGAAGGGCCTTTTTTGCGCTGGGGCGGTTTGCGGCCCAGAAGCGCGGCGGCGTTTTGCTGCCTGCAGCCACGAAAAGCCTTCGAGGCGTCTCCTTTTTGATTTGCGGGGGTCCTGGTTCGGGCAAATCGGTCCTTGCTTTTGATGATCATCAGCTTTCGCGCGGTGAAGTGCAACTGTTTCAGAACGGCGGGGTTTTTCTTACCTCTGCGGGAGAGGCATGCGGTATGGAAAAATCTTTTTGCTTCTCCACGGATTGGTGCGATTCCAGCGAATGGCCCGATATTTTTAAGGCCCTTTTAGATTCAGATTCCGTATTTGAAAATATATCCGTTCATCGAAAAACGATGGAAATTGATTTCAGTATCGATTCCAATCGAATCGGAGGCTTTGCCCTCATGGAGCGGCAAAATCTGCCTTTCGCAGCGCTTGCAGTCGATTTAAATCGTGTGGATAAGCTGGTTATCTTGAAACGCTTCGAGACCGAGGCGGCTCCGATCGCGAAGCTGAGTGGCGCCCAGGCTGTCCGCGTGCTTAAAAACGAGGGTCTTTTGACGGAGGGAGAAAGCGCGAACTTCCAGTCTATCCTTGGTAAAAACAACCGCCTGCAGTTCTATTTATTGAATACCGGCCATGGCATATCAAAAAAGGCTCCGGCCCGCCTCTTAGCCTTGTTGTCGGAGCCGAACCAACCGTGCCGATGGATCCCAGATGCTGAGAGCGGCTTTGAACTGCCGGAAGATAAGGAGCTTCTCGGTACGCTTTCGAAATGATGGGCGCGCAAAGGAAGTTTTCGATGCGACTGCATGAAGATGCATGGATTTATGCGGCTTCCGACCACCGGGAGTGGCACCGGGCTGGTTATAGAACCCTCAACCGGCATTCAACCTCTTTCCGGCAATTGGCGCAGGAAATTCATCTCCCCGCGCGCTTAAGGGAGTTTAATTTCGCCGGCAGCCTGGCCTTCATTGCCTCTCAAAAAAATTTGGGTAGCGGCAAAATTCTGACCCATCCGACTTTCACCTCCTGGCTCCATTACGGATTTGAGCGAGAGCACGGTTGGGGGACATCAAGCTTGGGTTGGCTGAAGCATTTAAATTTCGTCCATGGTTTTGCCGCCGCTTTGGCTGTCTTGTCGGGCACCCCACATAAATTCAGAGTTTTTTTAGATGAGGCAGGTCATTTTCATTTTCATGGCATGACGGTCTATTTGGATTTTGGTGAAAACAACGCCGGGAATACCATCGTCGTTCATGTCAGCAAAACGCAAGTCGAACTGAAGGGAGAATTCGGCTATGCGTCCGTAAAAAGAGAGCGTTTATTGACTCGCAACCTGAGCCCGCTCGAGATCGGAAAAGGAATCCATGTCAGGTGGCTGTGTCCCATCGGGGAGCTTATGGAGGTCAACGATTGTGATCTTCTCATCCGCAAGCCGTTTGACAACGCTGGAAAGCATGGATCCAAGGACTGGCCCATTGCTCGATTAGAAGGCGAGGAAAGCGCCCTTTTTGTGTCCGTTATCGATAAGGCGGCAAGACTGATTCGGGAATTGTGTCCGGAAATTTATGAGGAGCTTGCCGCGAATATCCGGGTGATCGTGCCGCTTCATGCGCCCGAGAGAAATTTCAGCGCGAGCTCTACTTACAGCCATCTGCCCGGCCTGATTGGACTCTCTCCCAATGAGGACCCGCTGCTTCAGGCGGAAGTGCTCATTCATGAATTTTGCCACAATAAATTGTATTTACTGATGGAGTTTGATTCTTTATTGGATCCCGATGTTTCCCGGGAAGCCTTGTACTTTTCGCCATGGAGAAAAGATCCCCGACATTTGCGGGGAATTTTGCTGGGGGCGCATGCGTTTTTGAATGTCGCAAGATTTTTGTCTTTGGCCGTTGCAAAATTTAAAAAATCCGACGATCCAGAGGGCAAAATTAGGGTCAAATTGTTCAAGCTTTTGTTCCAAGTGGACAGCGCCTTGAGAACCCTGATGGGTTACTCAAAATTTACGGATTTTGGACGGCAATTCGCCGTCGCCATGCAGCATGAATTAATGCGGATTTATGAAAGAGCGCCCGCTGAAGTTCCCACCCTCGTGTCGGAAGCAAAGGGCATGGTTCAGAAACACGAGGAGGAGTATGCGATTCCATTCACGGGCTATCATCGACAGGCCCGGAGGCCACTTGCCTCGTCAATCGACTAAAATCAATAGTCCGAATACGCCTCTCGCTGTGCCCCAGCCCAATGTTTATTTGCTTCGGCTGAACTACGCATGTAATGCCAAGTGCCCTTTTTGCTACCAGGATTTTGCTACTCGGACGGCCCCAGATCGTCAGATGTCGCTTAGACAATCGGTCACTTATTTGGTCCAAGCGCGACGTAGAGGCTTTGGGAGTCTTTGTATATCTGGGGGCGAGCCAACGACGCACCCCCATATTCTCCAGGTCGTCGCGGCCGGCCGTAGGCTCGGCTTTTCCGTCATTCGGATTCTCTCAAACGGTTTCCGTCTGGCCGAGCCTGATTTTGCCGGACGCTTGGCTCGCGCCGGGCTCAATTCGGTGATGCTGTCTTTGCACAGCCATCTGCCGGAAATGCAGGACAAGCTGATGGGCGTGCCGGGCGCCTACGAAAAGTGCATGAAGGCCATTGTAAATTTGAGCGGCTTGAGGATTCCGTTGCGCATCAGTTGCGTGATCAATCGGCTCAACTACCGGCAGTTGCCGGAGATCGCCCGGCTGCTGATTCGGCTTCGGCAGCGCGGAGTTCGGGCTTACAGCTATACCTACAGCGTCTACGAAGGACAAATGTGGAAAAACCGGGAGCTTTTTGTGCCTTTGTCCGAGGTGGTTCCTTACCTAAACCGCGCGATGGAAATTTTTGAGCGGCAAAGAGCTCCACTTCCCTATCTGCGGCTCATTCCCTACTGCTTTGTTCCGCGGTATGTCTCGTGCGTGGGAATGGACGAATATACTCGCGCGGTAGACGTCACTGGGATCGAGCGGAACAGTTGGGATGCCGTTTCCGAAACTCGCTCCAAACCTGAAGCATGCCGGCGCTGCGTCTATTATGCGCGGTGCCCGGGACTGGAGACCAGCTACCTGAGCCTCTGGGGGAGCGGGGAAATCAAGCCGCTTGCGAGATTCTCATTGCTGGCCGATGCGCCAGAGCGGCCGATGGAAGTTCTCTAGGAGCCCGTCCGAGTAATACTCGGCGCATTTGAGTGGTGCATGTGAATTCTCCGTCGAGAATCGGTTTGTCGCCCGTCGAGAAAAGCGGTAGACTCTACTCTCCGAACGCGCGCGTACGAGGAGCGACGATGAGCAAGAGCTACCAGCCCTACGAGCCCGACCAGATGATGTTGATGCCGCCGTCTTTGAAAGAGTGGCTGCCCGCCGGACACTTGGCGCACTTCGTCTCGGACGTCGTCGATAGCCTCGACCTTTCGGCTATCACGTTGGTCTACGAACGGGAGGAACGTGGATACCCGCCTTACCACCCCGCGATGATGACGAAGGTGTTGGTCTACGGGTACTGCATCGGGGTGGCGTCGAGCCGCCGGATTGAACGGGCTTGCGTAGAAGACATAGCCTTTCGAGTGCTGGCGGCCAATAACACGCCGGATTTTTGTACGATTTCGGACTTCCGCAAGCGGCACCTGAAGGCGTTGCGGCGGCTGTTCGTCGAAGTGCTGCGGCTTTGCCAGGAAGCAGGCCTCGTCAAACTGGGGCACGTGGCCTTGGATGGGACGAAGATGAGGGCGAACGCCTCCAAGCACAAGGCGATGAGCTACGGAAGGATGCTGGAGGAAGAGAAGCGGCTCGAGGCCGAGGTGGACCGGCTCCTTAAGGAAGCGGAGGAAACGGACTCGCGGGAAGACGCGCTCTACGGCCCCGGCCGTCGCGGCGATGAATTGCCGGAGGAACTGGCGCGGCGGGAAAGCCGGCTGCAGAAGATTCGGGAGGCCAAAGAGGCGCTGGAGCGGAAAGCACGGGAGGCGGCGGAGGAACGCAAGAAGGAAATCGCGGCGCGGGAGGCGGAGGGACCCAAGCCTGGGCGCAAGCCGCAGGACCCCGACCCCACGCCGGACCCCAAGGCGCAGAGGAATTTCACTGACCCCGACAGCCGGATCATGCCCTCCTCGACGGACAAAGGCAGCTTCCTGCAGGGCTACAACTGCCAGGCGGCCGTGGATGGCGAGCACCAGATCATCGTGGCAGCAGAGGTGACGCAGCAGACCAACGACTCGGGGCAGGCGGTTCCCATGCTGGAGCAAGTGGTGGCCAACACGGGAGCGCTGCCCGAACGGGCCAGCATGGACGCGGGGTATTTCAGCGGGGGTACGGTCGAGGCCGTTGCGGACCTGGGATGCGAGCCTTTCATCCCGCCGGACAAACCGAAGCACGGGCAACCCCCGCCTCCGGTGCCACGCGGAAGGATTCCGCAGGGCCTGTCAGTTGCGGATCGTATGCGCAGGAAGCTCCGCACGAAGAGGGGGCGGGCCGTCTACGCCAGACGCAAGGAGATCGTGGAGCCGGTGTTCGGGCAGATCAAGCAGAGTCGCGGGTTTAGGCAGTTCCTGTTGCGCGGGCTGGAGAAGGTTCGCGGCGAGTGGGCTCTCATCTGTACGGGTCACAACCTGCTCAAGCTCTGGAAGGCGGTCGCGACCGGTCCGCCGAGGGTCAGGTATGCGTTCAGTTGAGGCGCAGAGCGCGATAGAGATGAGGTCTGCCCGTTCATTTCGGGGTATCCTTGCGCCGCTAAGCATGGGTATCTCGATTTTCCACGTTACTCGGACGGGCTCCTAGTGGCCGAAATCGCCTACCTTCAGGTGCAGAGAGCCTGCAACCAAGCCTGCCTTTTCTGCTCCAACCCATCCAACGGACGTTCCATGCCCATGCCGGAGGCCGTTGCCCGACTGGAGAGCTACGCTCAGAGCGGCGTTCCCGGTGTTATCCTGACCGGCGGAGAACCGACATTATACCCTCGATTGCCGGAAGTCATCGCGGAGGCCAAAAGTCGTGGGCTTCAAACACGAATTATCACCAATGGCTCCAAAACTCGAGAGTTTATTTATTTAAAAAAGCTCGTCCATGCGGGCTTGGACAGTATGCACGTCTCCATTTTTTCGCACCGGGACGCTGTGCATGACCGCTTGGTAAATCATAAAAGCGCTTTAAACAACATTAGGGAAACTTTGGAAAATGCGGGAAAACTATTTTTCGATGTCCGGATTAATTCGGTGATCAATAAATATAACTCGGCTCATTTGAGCGAAATCCCCAAATGGATCGTCCGGGAGTATCCCTTTATCCGCCATTTCTCGCTAAACAATATGGATCCTCACATGGTCCGCCCCGAGCATCGCGACACTATCCCGCGCTTTTCGGAGTTCGAGTTGGAGCTTCACCGGTGGATGGACTTTATTCACTCGACGGGGCGCACCTTCCGGGTGGAGCGGGTTCCTCTGTGCTACATGGCCGGCTTTGAGCACTGCTCCACCGAGACCCGCAAAATAGTAAAGCGGGAGGGGCGCGCCATCCACTTTCTGGATCAAAGGGGCTTCCGCCAGGTCGGTCCTTCCTTTTTTAAGCACGAAAAGTCGCAACGGTGCGAAACTTGCACGCTCGAACCCATCTGCGGCGGCGTTTTAGACATGGATATCTATTATGACTCAACGGAGATTAGCCCGGTTTTTGTTTCGCGTCAACCGATCGTAGAGAAGATATTAGGAGATATCGACCCTTGACTGAGAACCCGAAAATTGCCGGACTTAGCCTTGGAGGCGAGTGCAATAACCGGTGCGTCTTCTGTTTCGGGAGTTCGGCGCCAGCGGGGGAAAAACAGTATCCCATCGATAGAGCCAAGAAAAAGCTTGAAGAATACCGTCATGCAGACATGCGCCGGTTGATCATCGGAGGAGGGGAACCCACTTTATGGCAGAACCTGACCGGGGTGGTGCAACTTGCGCGCGAAATGGGATTTGCAGAGGTTCAAGTCCAAACCAACGCTCGGCTTTTGTCTTACCTTTCCACCTGCCGCGAGTTGGTCGAAAGCGGAGTGGCCGGATACTCCGTTGGAGTGCATGGCGCGAGTTCGGCGGCACATGATTTTTTGACGAAAACCCCTGGCAGTCTGGTTCAGACGCTGGCCGGCATTCAAAATCTCAAAAGATTGGGCCAACGAGTTGTTGTCAATACGTGGATCGTAAAATCGAATTACCGCAATCTGGGTGAAATAGTTCGCTTGCTGGCCGCGTTGAAGGTGGATGCTGTCCGCATGGCTTTTGTCCGTGTTCCCGGAGGAATGACCGATCAGGAGGATTGGCTGGTGGCCAAACAGGAAATGGCGGGTTCTCAGATTCGGAGCGCAGTGATAGTCGCTCAAAGGCAGGGTCTGCCTTTAAGTATCGCCGGGGTTCCTCCCTGCGTTTTGGGTGGAGACGCAGGGGCCCAATCGGTTTGCGCTTCCTTTGCCCAAATATCTTTTGATTCAGATGCCCCTTGCTCCTGGACAAACTCCCATACCGCCAAGGGACCGGAATGCAAGCGCTGTCGGCTTTTTGACGACTGCGCGGGGGCGCCTGTCGAATATACGGAGCGATACGGTTGGAGCGAATTTAGGCCTGTTTAGTCCGCAGTGGCCAAGATATTCTGGATGATGCTATTTCTCGGCACAAAAACCGGGGAGAGCTCTGCGGCCGAATAGTAAATATCCATGGAGGCAACCCCGGCACAAATGCTCTCCAGGGAACATTGCCTGCAGCACTCCGCCTTTTCCCTGTCAAAACCGTCCTGAATCAGCATGCCGCGTTGGTCCAAAAAATAAATTCTCCTTTTTTCGTCTTTGACGATCTTTCGTGTCTCGGTTGAACAATGCTCAAAGCCCGCCATATAGCACAGGGGAACCCGCTCCACCCGGAAGGTGCGTCCCGTGGAATGGATGAAATCCATCCAGCGATGCAATTCGAGCTCAAATTCTGAAAAACGGGGGATGGTGTCGCGATGTTCCGGGCGCACCATCCACGGGTCCAGGTTGTTGAGCGAAAAATGGCGCACAAAAGGATAATCGCGCACTATCCATTTGGGAATCTGGCTTAGATGGTCCGAGTTGTATTTGTTGATCACCGAATTGATGCGCGTGTCCAGCCGGAGTTTGCCGGCATTTTCCAAAGATCGCACGATGCACTCCCAGGAACCCTTTTTGTGCGTAAGGAAATCGTGGGTTTCCTGTTTATGCGAGTAGAGGGAGATATGCATACAGTCCAGGCCCGCATCGGTTAGAGATTTAAGGAAATCGTAATCCCACGTGTTGGATCCGTTGGTGATGATCCGGCAATGTATCTTCTTGTCTTTGATAAAACGGACCAACTTCGCCAGATGGGGATACTGGGTGGGCTCCCCGCCGGTCAGAATAATTCCCGGGGCCCCCACCTTCGCATAATGCTCGACATGTTCGACCGCCTCCTCAAAGGGAACGATTCTTCCGTTGGAGGGGTTGGAGCAGAAAAGGCATGATTGGTTACATGCGCGCTGCACCTGAAGGTAGGCGATTTCAGCCATGCGTATTTAAGTCTTGCCAGCTTGACTCAACAATAAGCCTACCATATTTTCAATTTTTTTCAAGTGCCCGCGAACCGCGAACTGATTCACGCAAAATATTAAGGTGATGGGCCTTGCAAAAAAATGAAATATCAGTTACGCTATTGTTGGTTTTCCATTTCAATAAGTTTCATGCCGTAACTTTCAGTAAAAGGAGTTGGCGCTAGTGTAGTGCGTCCAACGCTTCTTGACATTTGCTCTCGTCGATCAAGCTCGCTCTTCGACGGGAGGATATGTAAAGGGATATATGACGCACTACACTAGAAGGGTGGTTGTTTGTTGCCGAGCGTGCCCACGGAGGTCTACCATGGCTGAGGATGAAAAGATTGTTTTGTTCGGCAAGGGCGGGATAGGGAAGTCCACCATCACATCGAACTTGGCAGTGGCTTATGCGCAGCAAGGCAAAAAGGTTTTAGTTGTCGGCTGCGATCCCAAGCATGATACGGTGGTGACGCTCACCAAGGGGCATCAAATCCCGACCGTGCTCGAAAGCCCGTCTTTCGCGGGAGGCAAGGTGGATGCCTCCAGCATTGTTTTTAAAGGCGTCATGGGAATTGATTGCGTGGAAGCCGGCGGACCCGAGCCCGGCATCGGCTGCGCCGGCCGGGGCATTTCCAGGATGGCTGATATGCTGAGGGATGCGGGCATCTTAGTTGAGGGAAAATACGACGTCACTTTATTCGACGTTCTAGGAGATGTCGTTTGCGGCGGTTTTGCCGCGCCGCTGCGTCAGGGCTTTGCCAAAAAGGTCGTTGTGATTACCTCTGAAGAATTGATGTCGCTCTATGCGGCGAACAATATCGCCCGGGCGGTCAGGAACTACGCGTCCAATGGTATTACTCTGCTTGGCTTGGTGGCCAACATGAGGGATCCCGAAGGCGATGAGGGGGCCGTCCACCGGTTGGCAGGCTTGATCGGCACCCAAGTACTGGGCTTCATCAAACGGGAACCGGCGGTTCGCGAGGCGGAATATGTCAAAAAAACCGTCATGGAGCATGCGCCGGATTCAAATTTCGCCAAGGGTTTGAGGATTTTGGCTCAAAGCCTGCATGATACGCGCACAGAAACAGCGCGCGTTCCGACTCCTTTAACGGATCCCGAATTTCATGAAATTTCCAGGCTTGCTTTTCATGGAACACGGGAGGATATCGCCCAAGCCGTGGCTGAATACACCAGCTTGAGCGGTTCTGGCCCTCAGACCGATGAAAAGGCTGAACTGGCTGAAAAGCCTGAATTTTCTGATCCAGCGGCGGGCTCCGCGATCTCCGGCAATGGGGACAAGAAGCAGAAAGAGACGTGGACGAATCCTTTTTCCCAGGCGGCTGTACAAGCGCATGGGCAAACTCCCGAAAGGGCCAGCGAAGGCCACCGGCGTAAAAACACGATAAAGGCAGACGATGGATTTAACGCAAAACAGTGGGGAGCCTCCGACCAGTGGAGGCGGTTTTTCTGCGACACGGAGCTTCAGCGCAATGCGGGACAGGGCATCAGCGTGGAAGCCCCCTATCTTCATGTCCAGCATTCGGATATCGAATGCCACTATGCCACGCCGGACTTCAAGGACGGCCAAATGTCCTACTTCAATTTTCCCTGGGCCACCAGCTCGCCGAAAAAGGAATCGGGCATGCATGGACCCTCTTCTGGCGAGGGACGTGGAGTTCTATCCGGGTCCAACGGCCATGGAACTGGTGATCCCTCAGACGGTTCTGGACAGGGAGATTCCTTCGAGGACGGAAACTGGGCCACGGTTTTGGGGGATTTGGATGTCATTCAAGGCGGGCAGCACAAATTGGAAACAGCTCTGAAAAGGGCGGCGGAAAAAGCTAAAGGTTCGGCTGGGATTGTGCTGTATACTACCTGCGTGCCCACCGTGATCGGGGATGACGCGGTTGATTTGGCGAGGAAATACACCGAGATTGCGGGGGTTCCCGTGCATTATTCCAATCCCGCCGCCAATGAGGGCATTGACATGACGGTGGTTGTGTTTAAAGACGCCCGCGCGAAGCCGGAATTCCTGACGATCCCCAGGCGTGCGGGAAGCATCAACTTGATCGGCTTTCCCGAAGGTCCGGAGACGGAGGAGTGGGTGGATTTGTTGAGGCGAGTCGGCATTGAGGTGAATGCGCGCATTCTACCCCGGATCAAGATCGAGGATGTCCGTCGTTTTATGGCAGCCGAGGCGCATGTGTTCTATCCCAACAAGGCTTACGCGCATTATTATGAAAAGTTGTTTGACGGATTAACTATTCGGCGTTTGAACCCGCCGGCACCCTATGGCCTTAAGCTCTCCCAGCAGTGGCTGTTTGAGGTTGCGGGAGCCCTGGGACTCAAAGAGCGCGCAGAAAAGGTGTGGTCTGAGGAATTGGAGAAGGTAAAAGACCAATGGCAGGCTGGGATTAGCGAAGCCGCAGGCTCCCGGCTCGCTTTCGTAGGAGAGATGTCCAGGCTTAAGGGGCTTTCGGACGGTTCCCACGCCTGGGGCTGGGGCATCCCCATGGTTCCCGTGCTTAAGGAAATGGGCTTCTCCCTGGATTATCTGGTTTATTCGGAGGTTGAAAAACACCAAAAACCCAGCGCTCGCGAGGACAATAAACACACATTGCAGTGGTTTCAGACCCCGACGGAACTTGCACAGCTTTTGGAGAATGGTAAGTTTCACGCGGTCTATTCAGAGTATTTTTTTGACCGAAGGATTACCTCCGGCGGTAAAAACCAATTCTCCCTGAACTATTTTAAAGTCGGCCATACGGGCGCGGTGAAAACTTTGGGCAGGCTTTTGGAGCTGTGCCGATGGAATTTCTACAGGCGGTACGCCGACTTCATCAAAAAATGAGGGTTCGGCAGGCAGCTTCCCGCAGCGGCGATTTCTAGATTGATGTCAATTTGGAGGAATTATGCCCCAGGAAGTCGAATTGCGCTCAGCGCCTCAGAACGACCATAAGCCGGAAGCCATTCCAACCAATGCCGCAGATGAAGGCGCCGTCCTGACGAGCCCCCTGAACTTCTCGGGCATGATGGGGGTTTATTTAGCTGTCAATGCCGTGCCGGACGCCATGGTTCTCGTCGACGGCCCGGATTGCAATCTTTACAAGGCGCACTGGATTCAGGGGCGTCATGACTGGAACTCCAAGCTGCTCAACATCAACGGCAAGCATCGCGTGTGCTTCTCCAATATTTGTTCCACCAATGTCGTTAAAGACCATGATGATCTGTTGATCGATAAGCTAAAAACGTTGGGATTGCTCGATGGAGCTGGGTTGGTGCTTGTCAGCGCGCTGCCCATGTGCTCCATTACGGGGGTGGACTATGACCGTATTATTCGAATGATAGGAAAGCCGGATATGCCGGCCGGCGCCGTACCACCCGATTCTCTGGTGGGCGATTGGTTGGACGGCTATGAAGAAACCATGCTGGCTATGGCGCGAGCGCTCGATTTGAAAGGCGGCTCCCCCAAACCGGAAAATGTGGCGGTGGTGGGGTACTTTATGGACCGCAACGAGGGCGATCATCTTGGCAATCTGGAGGAGATGCGCCGCCTGATTGAAGGGTTGGGGCTGAACTTGGTGTCGGTATGGCTCAGCGGGACTCCCTCCGGACCCCTTAAATGCGTTCGGGACGCAGGGACGATTTTGGCGATGCCGCATGGAAGGAGGGCGGCCGCCGCCATCGCTGCCCGGACAGGCGCAAAGATTCTGGAAGTCGGGCTTCCTTTTGGATTGGGCGGGACCGAGCGCTGGGTCCTGAGCGTGGCAAAGGCCTTTGATCGCGTCGCACGAGCCGAGTCCCTGATAGAGCGCGAGTTGCATCAGGTCGTCCCCAAGCTGGAGTGGGTGCTGCCGTACCTATTTCTCCATCGCCGGGTTCTTTTCATGGGCGATCCGCATTATTTGGCGGCATTTGAGGAAGTTTGCGAGGATTTGGGCTGCCAGTTGGCGGCCGGAGTCGCCACGGGGAGAAAGGTGGCCGGTCGCTCAGCGCCCAAGTCTTGCGAAACCTTGTGGGAGCCCAAGAGAGAATCACCGGCTCTTAAGAAACTGCTGGGCCAGCCAGTGGACCTGGTTATTTCGAACGCCAACGACGCGGTGAATTATGGCCTAATTTCTTCGGGGATCCCTGTCGTGGAGTTCGGCTTCCCCTCCAAAAAAAATCACGTGCTGGCAGAAGCGCCTTTCCTGGGGTTTCGCGGTTTCCTCTCGTTTGTTGACCGCCTAAGCTCCGCCCTCATGCCGCTTACCCTAAGATGATGTCTCCCGGTTTTCATCGGCAAGCATTTCTCTGAGACTTTTGGATGGGACACAACGGATATCAGCCGTGGTTGGAGAAGGGCATCACATTTTATAACGCCCGCAAATACCCTGATGCCGTTCGAAGTTTCGAAACATCCATAAGGTGCGGGGATAAAAACGTCTCGACGCAATGCTATCTGGTCCACGCTTACCTTTCTTTGGGAAAAAATAGGCAGGCAGTTCAGCTTCTCAAGAAAACCTTCCTTTCCGATACACCCACGGCGCCGGTTTTGATGGTCATGGGGGATATATTGGAACGATCCGGAAAATTGGCCGAGGCAACGGATTGCCTGAAGCGCGCTGTGGCGACATCGCCCGATTCTGCTAAGGCTTGGTTTAAGTTGGGCGGGATCTGCGTCAAATTGGGGCGAATGAGGGAGGCGGAGGCGCATCTGCGCCAGGCGGTGCGTCTGGACAATCATTTGCCACAGGGACACCTGCTGTTGGGCTCGGTTCTGGATGCACAACAACATCCCGAAGAGGCCGAAAAATTGTATCGAGCGGCGTTGCGCTTGGAACCCCGTTCTTTCGATGTCCTCCTTCTACTTGGCGAAGTTCTTATCAAAAAGGGGAGGTGGAAAGAAGCGGAGGCGCATCTTCGGGAAGCCCTCTGTCTGGATCGCCGCTCGCTAGACGCAGGATTATTGCTCGGCTTGGTTCTGCATAAGAAAGGGCGCACGGAAGAGGCGATGAGATCGTTCCGCACGGCTTCACAGTTCGCCCCCCGCGATTTTAAAATGAGTCTCAGACTTGCCGAATTTTGCATGCACCGAGGGTGGTTGAAAAAAGCGGAAACCTTCCTGCGGCGCGCCGTTCGTTTGAATAGCCAGTCGCCTCAGGCCTGCCTGTGGCTTGGCAATGTCTTAGAAGCGAGAGGTTTTCCTGAAACGGCCGAGAAAAAATACCGGAAAGCAGCACGGTTGTCGCGCCACCATTTTCAGATGTGCCTTAGGCTTGGGAAATTTTTTGCGCAGCGAGGATGGCTGGTGGAGGCCGAGGCCTTGTTGCGACGGGCAATACTTTTGAACAGCGGGTCGTCCGAAGGGTATTTGGAGTTGGCGGAATTTTTGCGGGGCCAAGCCAGATTTGGTGAGGCAATTCGGGCATTTCAGGCCGGAAAAAAACGTGATCCGTCAAGCTCCGATTTCGATTTCCGCCTTGGACGGCTCTATCAGCAGTTGGGAAGGCCGACGCCGATGACGGCGTGTTTCCGCCGAGCTCTGAAGTCGGCAGGCGCTGCAATGGGCAGCGGCATGGCCCGGTTCCAGGCATGGATGGCACTCGGGAACTATAGACGGGCTTTTGCGGAAGCGGAGCGGGTGCTCAACACGGGCGATGTCGGCGACTGCAACCGTTTTTTCCGGCCCTGGGGCGACAACTTCCTCTTTCCGCAGCCACAAAGTTTTTTCCTCAGCCAGCTAGGGAAACTCGAGCGTGCCGAGCGCCAACTCCACGGATCTCCGTGGTTTCGATACTATAGGGGCCTGCTGTTATGGAGGCTGAACAGGACAGAGGAGAGCTTGGCGGAGCTAAATCACTTGACGGATTTCCCTCAAAAGCGTTACGGTTGGATGCGCCATGTGGGGGGGTTTCAGAAACTGCGTCTTGGTTTATACCGGGTTGCGGTCGATGATCTCCGTGCGACGCTGTCCTCCAAACCGGATGCCTGGTGGGCAAGAGGATTATTGGCGGAAGCGTACCTGTGTTTGGGCAACACCCATGCGGCCCTAACGGAATTCGATAAGGCTGAACGGTTTAGAGAGGCGCTTTCCGAGTTGTGGGCATGGCGGGGAGAGGCGCTCTTATGGATTGGCCGGAATGAGGAAGCCTTGCGGTATCTCAACCGGGCTATCAGCGCCGGCTCGTGGCTGGCGGTGTGTTGGCGCGGGGCCGCATTCATGCTTATGGGCAAATTCAAGGAGGCCCTGTCTGATTTGGATCGAGCGATTGTTCCAGGCTCTATGGATGCGGAGGCGTTTGTATGGCGCGGAGAAGTCAAACGCCGCATGGGACGGAACGAGCAATCTCTTGCGGATCTTGATCGCGCCATAGAGTTGCAAGGCGGGACGTGGGCCTATGTAAACCGGGGACTGACCAACGCCTCTTTGCGCAATTGGAAGGGCATGCGGAAGGATTTCGACCATGTTCCCATTGAGTTTGTCTCTTATGTCCGGCAGAAACTTGGTTTGCCAATGGAGAAAGTATTGTATACTGGGGAAACGATATGCGTGCTGGAGACCGCTCTTGAGCTTGCGCACGGATTGCGTCGACACGAGCCCTATTTGAATTCCATTTGGATGGTCCGCAAGAAGAATAGGGGTCCAAATGAAAAGAACGCCTGAAAAAAAGCACACCCTTCCCAACCACCAAAAAAGGCATTGGGTTCGGCTCACGCGCGACTGCAATCTCAGATGCGTCTTTTGTTTGGATAAGGATGCCCAGGACGGCACGAATATCCCCTTTCCGGCCGTAGTGGACGATCTTCAAAGAGGGAGAGACAGGGGAGTGGTTCGCGTGGTGTTAAGCGGGGGGGAGCCGACGATCCATCCGGATTATCTTCGCATCGTCTCCCGAGCTCGAGAAATGGAATACACCCATATTCAGACCGTTACGAACGGCAAGATGTTTTGCTATAAAAATTTTTTAGACCAAGCCGTGACGGGAGGGTTGACGGAAATCACTTTCTCCATCCATGGCCATACGGCTCAACTCCATGACAGCCAAGTTAAGATGCCGGGCTCCTTCGTGCAAGCCATGGCGGGCTTGACTAGCGCCTTGAAAATACCCGGGTTGATCGTGAGCGTCGACATAGTCCTGAGCCGGCTCAATGTCAAGCATTTGCCCGAAATGCTGGAATTTTTTGTCGGCGTGGGAGTCCGTGAATTCGATCTTTTGCAGGTCATCCCCTTCGGGCTGGCTTGGCAGAACAATAGCGGCCTTTTTTACGATATTGAGGAAAACCTGCCGTATCTGCGGAAGGCTTTCGAATACTCGAAACGGCCCGACATCAGCCTCTGGACCAACCGGTTTCCTCCGAAATATTTGGAAGGGTTTGAGAATTTGATTCAGTACCCCGGAAAATTAAGGGATGAAGTGTTAGGTGAAGCCAAGGACATGTTTGAGGCTTATTTGCGGCAGGGAAAGTTGATGCTGTGCCACGGAGACAGATGCAGGTTTTGCTATAATGATGAATTGTGCCAGGATTTTGTCCGGTTTAAAGAGACGGGGCGTTTGGAGGCCAAAAAAATCCCGCCGTGTCTGGAGGATTGGGAGGTTTACGCGGACTCAGAGAACGAGCCCCGACCCGTTCTGGAGATGCCGGGGGATCCTTCAAAGGCGGATCCGGCCAAGGTCGTCAATTTTTTTATTCCTTACCGGTATTATCTGAAATCTTCTCAATGCGCCCGTTGTCGTTGCAATGACTCTTGCGCAGGGGCGCCCGTTGACCATATCCGACAATACGGGTTTAATTCCTTGAAACCAATCGAATGACCTTTGTTTGCGCGCTTCAACTGCCAAGGAGAAAACGTCATGACACGGGATAAAAGACCGACGGAATCAAAAATCAAGTTCGACCTTGACCTATATCCATTTGAAGCGGTTCAGGCGGCCTGCCGCAGTTGGGCCGATCGGGAGGATATAGAGGTGCGCCCGCCGAAACAGGGAGACGCGGCTGTTTCGATTAGATCCAAAGGCGTCTTGTCTGAGCCGCAAATGGAAGAGTTGTACGCCGAATTTAACGGCGAGATTTTGCATCATGCGCTGCGTTTAAAGGTTTCGGCCGTCAATCAAAAGCTTCGAGATTACATCGTCACCAAAGCGCTTATCTCAGCCCTGCCTGTTTCGATGCTGCCGAAGGTAACGGCTCCCCCGCCCCCTTCGCCATCGGGTGTGCTGGATGAGAGCCTTGAACGGGAGATCGACAAGCTCCTGGCTGAGACGGAAAAGGCCGATCCGAACGATGACCCCCTGCGCATTGCGACGCCCTGGGAAAAAAAGGTGCGAGAAAAGGGAGATAAAAAGGCGGGGGAAAACGGGTGATCAGAACGCGGTTTTGGCGGCTTTTCCAAAAGTAGTTTGAACGCGCTCACCGCCTCGGCTTTAAGCTTTTCTCAAAGGTCCACTTCAAACCCAGTTTCTCCAGCCTCCTCATATCAAGATGTCCTCTTGAAAAAGACAGGTTCCCCTGTTAGACTTTAGATGGAAGGGCATTGAAATTTATGTATTGGGGGATTTTATGAATGGTGATTCAAGCAGAAATATCTACATTCATATCGCGATTAGTCAAAGCATGGTTTTTTATGGCCTGACGGCGCTGCTGCTGGCTATTTTCCCGCGGGATTTGGGATCGGAACAGTTGACTTTGACCACCTATTATCCATCGCCGGTAGGCAGCTACGTCACGCTCCGATCGGCGGACAACACCTCTCTGGCTGTTTCGGCGGGCAGCAAGGTGGGCATTGGCATGGAAGCGGGAAGCGCAGGCTATAAACTGGATGTTAATGGGGGGG
>Ga0156243_1167_pt1 | contig 19901 bp, 14 predicted proteins | sample RifCSPlowO2_12_FD_107890 | JGI IMG/M metagenome (GOLD analysis project Ga0156243, IMG submission 107890) | Elusimicrobia bacterium RIFCSPLOWO2_12_FULL_59_9 | reverse complement strand
CGGTGCGCTAATCTTTGGGCAAGACGGTGACCGGTCTTCTGGTCGAAAAAGAGGACCTCGGCGTCGGCGGCTATCACCTGATCGTCCTTTACAAAAAGCGCGGCGCCGAGGAGCTCGCGCCCTTCCACGCCATGAACCAGGGGGACTTGGTCTCCCTCACTTTCCCGCCAGGCGGCGCCGTTCACCGCATGGACGGGACGCTTTACGACGTGGACGAGTACCGCGTGTCGGTGGCCGTCAACGACGAGCCTCCCCGGCCGCTTCCCTCCGGGCTTTACCAAATCGACATTTTAGGCAGCGACGCTACCCATCGCCGCATGAAAAAAGCTTTGGCGACGGTGGCTCAGGCCAAGAACCGAAGATCGGCCGAACTCAGGGACATTTTCTTCGGGCTGCGCGAGCCCTCCGCCGGCGAGAGCGAACCGGAGAATCTGAGATTTTTCAACGACAAATTAAATTTGTACCAGAAACAGGCGGTGCGCCGCGCCCTGGAGGCCGAGGACGCCGCGCTCATCCACGGGCCGCCGGGCACGGGCAAGACGACGGTGCTCGTTGAAATCATCCGCCAGACGGCGGCGCGCGGCGGCCGGGTTTTGGCCTCGGCCCCCAGCAACATTGCCGTCGACAACATTCTCGAGAAATTGCTGGTGTCCGGCCTGAAAGTGGTGCGCCTCGGCCATCCGGCGCGCACTTTGGAGTCGCTGCGCCACGCGACGCTTTCGGCGCAGATCGCCGAGCACGAGGAGCAGGAGACGGTGCAGGCTTTGAAGATGCACCGCGACCGGCTTTTGGAAAAATATTTTCACGCGGGCAAGCGCGCCCGGCATCTGTCCTGGGACGCGCAGGAAAACCTGCGCCGCGACGAAAAGCAGCTCTTGAAATCCGTGCAAAAAATCGAGCGTTCCCTGGAAAAAAAGATTTTAAACGAGGCCGACGTGACGTTCGTGACCCACGGCGGCATCGGCAGGCAGATCGGCAAAGGGGGGTTCGATCTGGTGGTCCTAGACGAAGCCTCTCAGGCCACCGAGCCGCTTTCCTGGATTCCCATCCTCCAGGGCCAGAAGGCGGTCTTTGCCGGGGATCTGATGCAGCTTCCGCCGACCATCCATTCCAAGCAGGCGGCGGAGGGTTTGGGGCTGACGCTCTTCGGCAGGCTTCAGAAGATCCTGCCGCAGCGTTTTCAGTCCATGCTCCGGATCCAATACCGGATGCACGAGACGATCATGGGCTTTTCCTCCAAGCAGTTCTACCACGATAAGCTCGAGGCTGATGAATCGGTGCGCCGGCACACGGCGGCCGGATTGCCGGGGGCATTGGAGACCCCCTTGACACGCTTCCCGCTGGCCTATATCGACACGGCCGGAACGGGCTACGAGGAGGAATGGAACGAGCTTTTAGAAAGCCGCGAAAACTCAGGCGAGGCCAAGTTGGCGGTGAAGCTCCTGCGCGAGATAGAGGCCGCCGGCGTGGACGCCCGCGACATCGCCGTGCTCACGCCCTACCTGGCGCAGGCCCGGCTGCTCAAGAACCTGGGCCGGGAGCCGGGCCTTGAGATCGGGACCATCGACAGCTTTCAGGGCCGCGAAAAAGAGGTCGTGATTTTGTGTCTGGTGCGCAGCAACGACAAGGGCGAGGTGGGTTTTTTGGGAGACATCCGCCGGATGAACGTGGCCATGACGCGGGCGCGCCGCCTTCTGGTCGTCATCGGCGACAGCGCCACCATCTGCCGCCACCGGTTTTACGAGCAGTTCGTCGATTACGCCGACGGTTTGGACGCCCACAAGAGCGCTTGGGAATATATAGAGACATAGGCGTCCGTTTTTTGGGTATAATAGGAGCGCTGACATGTCGACCGAAACCGCCGGACGAGCCAAAATCAAGGACGTAACTTTCGCCTTTCTGGACGTGGAAACCACGGGCCTCTCCAGCGGCGCGGACCGCATCTGCGAGGTGGCGGTGCTGCGCTCGCGCGGCGGAAAGAAAGTGGATTTTTTCAGCTCTTTGATCCATCCGGAGCGGGCTATCCCTCCGGAGGCGGAGAAGATTCACGGCATCAGCGACGCCATGGTCGCCTCCAGCCCGCCCTTCTTCGCCGTCGCCGGCCAACTTTACACCGCGTTGGAGGGCTCCGTCATCGTGTGCCATAACGCGCCTTTCGACATGGCCTTCGTCAAAGCGGAGCTGGAGCGCAGCGGCCTGGGGCTGCCCCCCAGCCCGGTGTTGGACACGCTGCTCATGGCCCGCCGCCATTTCCGTTTCGAAAGCAATCGTCTGGGGGCCATCGCCCGGCACTTGAAGATCGAAAGCGGCGGCTGGCACCGCGCCGGCCGCGACGTTGAAATCTTGTCGCTGGTATTTGAGAGCTTTCTCAAGGAGTTCGCCCAAAACGGCGCCGACACTCTGCAAGACCTGATGCTCCTCGGCCGTTGACCCGCCGCAGCGGCATTATCTGACCCGATGAAATCCTTTCCTCTCGGAAGCCGGCCCCGCCTCGAAGATTTGGCCCTCATCCGCGCCGGCGCTTTGAAAGCGTTTTTGCCCGCCCTCGCGCGCAACAAAATGCTTCGCAGCCGCCGGGTTCTTTTGCGCGTGGCCGCAGCGGAGACGGTCTACGGGATCAACACCGGCTTCGGGGAATTGGCCAACGTGCGCATTCCCTTCCGGCAATCGAGGGCCCTGCAGCGCAACGTGGTCTTGAGCCACGCCTGCGGCGTCGGGCCGTTGCTGGACGCATCCGAGGCGGCGGCCGTTCTTTTTTTAAGGGCCAACGAGCTTTCCAAGGGATATTCCGGCGTCCGCCCCAAGTTGGTGGAGGCTATGGCCGCGCTTTTCAACCGCGGCTATGCTCCGGCCATACCCAGCCGCGGCTCGGTCGGGGCCAGCGGCGATCTGGCGCCTCTCGCCCATGCCGCCTGCGTTCTTTTGGGCGAGGGCCGGGTGTCTCTGCGGGGCCGGTTCATGCCGGCCGGCCGGGCGCTGAAGGCTTGCGGCCTCAAGCCCTTGGAACTGGATATAAAGGAAGGGCTTTCTCTGGTCAACGGCACCCAGGCCATGCAGGCGGTCGGCGGCCTAGCTCTGCTTGACGCCGCTAGAGTGCTGGATGCGGCCACTTTGGCCGCCGTGATGTCCGTCGAGGCGCTTAAAGGCAGCCACCGGCCCTTCATCGCGGCGCTCAACCGCCTCAAGCCCCATCCAGGCCAGGTCCGGATCGCGCGCGCCTGCGAGATTTTGATGAAAGACAGCGGCATCCGGGCGTCCCACGAGGTGGGCGATCGCCGGGTTCAAGACGCTTACAGCCTGCGCTGCATCCCCCAGGTTCACGGCGCGGCGCACGACGCTCTCAGCTTCGCCCGCCGTACGGTGGAGACCGAGATGGCCAGCGTCACGGACAATCCCGTCGTCATCGGCGGCACGGTGGTTTCCGGGGGCAATTTTCACGGCCAAGCGCTGTCGATGGCTTTCGACCAGGCGGCCATCGCCCTGACGGTCTTAAGCGGCATCGCGGAGCGCCGGATTTTTCATCTGGTCAGCGATCATACCGGCATATTGCCTCCCTTTCTGGCGCGCCACCCCGGGTTGGAATCCGGCTGGATGCTGGCCCAAGTGACGGCCGCCGCGCTCGCATCGGAAAATAAAACTTTGGCCCATCCCGCCTCGGCCGACAGCATACCCACCTCCGGGCATAAGGAGGATTTTGTGAGCATGGGCATGTGGGCCGCGCTCAAATTGAAGCAGGTGGCGCAAAACGCGGCGACCATCGCGGCCCTGGAGCTGTTGGCCGCGGCCAGGGGCGTTGAATTTCACGCGCCGGTCAAACCCGGGCGCGGCGTTCAGGAGGGCTTGAGCCGGCTTCGCGGGCTTGTGCCCCGAAAAGAGGGCGACCGCAGCCTGAGCGCGGACATCGAGACGGTCAAAAAAGCGGTCTTGGATAATTTCTTCGCGATATGACGCCGTCCATACGAGCCCCGCGCGGGAGGCAGATGTCATGCAAAGGCTGGCATCAAGAAGCGGCCCTGCGCATGCTGATGAACAATCTCGACCCGGAGGTGGCCGAAAACCCGGACGAGCTTGTGGTCTACGGAGGCCGCGGCAAGGCCGTGCGCGATTGGCCGTGCTTTCACGCCACCGTGGCCGCGCTCCGGGATTTGGAAAACGACGAGACGCTTCTGATGCAGTCGGGAAAGCCGGTCGGCGTTTTCCGGACGCATCCCCACTCTCCCCGCGTGCTCATCGCCAACAGCAACTTGGTGGGCCGTTGGGCCACATGGGAGGAGTTCGACCGCCTGGAAAAATTGGGGCTGATGATGTACGGCCAAATGACGGCCGGAAGCTGGATATACATAGGGACTCAAGGGATATTGCAGGGAACCTATGAAACTTTCGCCGCGTGCGGCCGCAAGGAGTTCGGCGGCGGCTTATCGGGCAAACTCCTGGTCAGCGGCGGCCTCGGCGGCATGGGCGGCGCGCAGCCTTTGGCCGCGGTCATGAACGGCGCGGCGTTTCTGGGCGTGGAGGCCGACCCCGCGAGGATTGAAAAGAGGCTCAAAACGGGCTATCTCGACCGCGCGGAAACCTCCTTGGACCGGGCGCTTGAGATTGTGCTTGAGGCTAAAAAACAAAAGCGCGGGATTTCCGTGGGCCTGGCCGGCAATTGCGCGGAGATTCTTCCCGAGCTCTTGCGCCGCGGCGTCGAGGCGGATGTGGTGACGGATCAAACCTCGGCCCACGATCCCTTGAACGGCTATATTCCGAAGGGGTATTCGGTCGAGGAGGCCGCGGCGCTGCGAAAAAAAGATCCTCAGGTTTACGTCCGGGAGGCCATGGACTCCATCGCGCTTCACGTCGAGGCGATGCTGGCGTTCCGGAAAAAAGGCGCCGTGGTTTTTGATTACGGCAACAACATCCGCACGATGGCCCACCGCCACGGGGTCAAAAACGCCTACGATTTTCCCGGATTTGTTCCGGCCTATATCCGGCCCCTGTTTTGCGAGGGGCGGGGGCCATTCCGCTGGGCCGCGTTGTCGGGCGATCCGGCCGATATCGCCGCGACCGACCGCTTGGCCCTGGAGCTTTTTGCGGACAACGAATCCCTCCAGCGCTGGATTCGCCTGGCTTCCGAAAAGGTGCGCTTCCAAGGCCTTCCGGCCCGCATCTGCTGGCTGGGCTGCGGCGAAAGAGACCGTTTTGCCCTGGAGATCAACCGTCTGGTCCGGGAGGGGAAGATTTTGGCGCCGGTGGTGATCGGCCGGGATCATTTGGACTGCGGGTCGGTGGCCAGTCCCTACCGGGAGACGGAGGCCATGCGGGACGGCTCAGACGCGGTGGCCGATTGGCCCGTTTTAAACGCGCTTTTGGCGGCGTCCTCCGGGGCCTCCTGGGTTTCTTTTCATCACGGCGGCGGCGTGGGCATGGGTTACTCGCTGCATGCCGGGCAGGTGATCGTGGCCGACGGCAGCCGGGAGATGGACGTCCGGCTGGAGCGCGTGTTGAAAAACGATCCAGGCATCGGCGTCGTCCGCCACGCGGACGCTGGCTACGAGCGCGCGAGAGAAGTGGCCCGACAACAAGGCATTCAGATGCCTATGGAGAAGCGAGACAAGTTATCAAGTGGTCAAGTGGTCGAGTGATCGAGTGGTCGAGTGCTCAAGTGAGGTGAGTCAATATGGCTGATGATTTTTCATTCGACGTCGTTAGCAAGGTGGATCCGCAGGCGGTGGAAGACGCGGTGGCGGTGGCCAACAAGGAAATAACCAACCGCTACGATTTTCGCGGCAGCATCGCGCGCATCGACTTCAACAAGAAAGACCTGATATTGACGCTCTTTGCCGACAACGAAATGCAGCTTCGCAACGTGGCCGACCTGATGAAAGGACGCATGTCCAAGCGGGGGGTTCCGCTCAAGAATCTGGACTTCCAAAAGCTGGAGCCGGCCGAAAAGGCGACCGTTCGCCAGAGCGTGAAAGTGCTGCAAGGCATTGCCAAGGACAAGGCCAAGGAAATGGTCGCGGCCATCAAGAAATCGGGCCTGAAGGCTCAGGCGTCGATACAGGATGAGCAGCTCCGGGTCAGCTCCCGCTCCAAAGACGTCCTGCAAAGCTCCATCACCCTCCTCAAAGAAAAAGACTTCGGCCTAGACCTCCAATTCGTCAATTTCCGCTAAGAGACGAAATGGTAGCGTGGCAGGGGGAAAGTGATCAAGTGGTAGAGTGGTAAAAGTGGTCCGGTGGTCGAGTGGACGGTGCGCCGCCTGCTGGTCAGCGTCGCGCAGGGCGCGACTTAACAGAAGTTCCTTGGAGGAGAGGGTGACAGGCGCCTGCCTCGGCATGGCGCCGTCAGAGGGAGAACCAAGCCACTGGATTGGGTCTCCCATGAGGAGGGCCGCTCAGGTTCCTTTCGAAGCGCAGCGGAGCCGGAGCGGTCTTGAGACCCGAGCAGGCGCTGCCACTGGTTAGCGTCGCGCAGGGCCCGACAGGGTTGCAGAGGCTCATTTTTTCTATTATACTTTGCGTAACCGCTGGTTTTCCGGAGGGCCGGTCCAACGCCGGGCCCGCTGGAGCGGTTTGATATTGTGAAAAAATTTATTCTTTCAGACACTTTATGGGGCGCCGTCCTCAGCATCGTCGTGCTGGGGCTATTTTTTAACAACCATCCCGCCTTGGAATCGCTGGAGCTTAAGTTTTTCGATTTTCGCTCCAATCTGCGCTCGTCGGAGCCTTCCAACTCCGTGGCCTTGGTCACCATCGACGACGACAGCTTGGCCAAGCTGGGCCGCTGGCCCTGGCCGCGAGAAACCATCGCCGACATGATAAAACGGCTCGACGGCTACGGGGCCAAGGTGATCGGCCTCGATATTTTATTTTCGGAGCCCGAGAGCAGCCAAGGCTTGCAGGAGGTCGCCGCCTTGGGGGAAAAATTCAAGGAAGCGCTGGCCTCCGGCAAAATCGCGAGAACCCCGAAGGCCGACGAGCTGGCCAAGATGTTCGCGCTGTCCAAAGAAAAGCTGGACCAGGACTCGCATTTGGCCTACGCGATCGCCGCCTCCAGCAAAGTGGTGGTGCCGCTTTACTTTGATCTGGGCAAGGGCGTGGGCGCCGCGCCCAAACCGGCGCCGCCCGAGGTCGCCATTTCCACTTTGGAGACGGTCGCTTCCGAATACGGCTTAGGGGCCGTGGTGGAGGCCTCCGAGGCCACCTTCCCGCTTTTGCGCTTCGCCCAAGGGGCGGTCGGGGTGGGGCACGGCAACACCATGGCCGACGTGGACGGCGCTCTGAGGCGGGAGCTGGCGGCCATCCATTACGGCAACGACTTTTTCCCTTCCTTCTCCGCCGAGCTTGTGCGGCAATACCAAACGATTCCCCGCAACGAGATTTCTTTCAACTTGGAGGACCGCTTCTACCTCGGCAAGGCCGAGATTCCTTTAGACGGTCTCGGGAGCTTCATGCTCTCCTTTTACGGGCCGGAGGGGACGTTCACGCATTATTCTTTCTACGACGTCATGAACGAAAAGGTCCAGCCGGAGGCTTTCAAAGACAAGATCGTGATCATCGGCCCCACCGCCACCGGCATAGGGACCCAGTTTGTGACACCCGCTTCGGCCGCTTTTCCGGCGGTGGAGCTGGTGGCCACCGCCGTCGAGAACGTGCTCCAGCAGCGGTTCCTTTACCGCCCCGTTTGGGCGGATATGGCGGAGCTCATCCTCCTTTTGGTTTTCGCCCTTTACATCACCTTCGTTTTGCCCCGGCTCAAGGCCATGCTCGGCGCCCTGCTCTCCGGCGGATTGTTGGCGGGGGTCCTGACGGCCGGTATTTATCTTTTTGTGGCGTCTTCCCAGTGGATCAAGGCGGTCTATCCCGCTTTTCTTCTGGCTGCGGGCTACACCCTCATCATGACCAAGCGTTTCCTCGTCACGGAGAAAAAGAAGGAGCTCGTGGAGGCGTCCCAGATCGAAACCAACAAAATGCTCGGGCTCTCCTTCCAGGGACAAGGCATGCTCGACTTGGCGTTTGACAAATTCCGCGGCTGCCCGCTGGATGAGGGGATGCTGGACCTGCTCTACAATCTGGGCCTGGATTTTGAGCGCAAGCGCCAATACAACAAAGCCGTCTCCGTCTATGAGCACATGGCCCAGCTCAACCCCGTCTACAAGGGCATCGATCAAAAGATGGAGAACCTCAAAAAGGCCGCCGATGGCGCCGTGTTCGGCGGCGCGGTCGGCAAGAAGCAGGACGCGACCATCATGGTGGAGGGGGCCAGCCTGACCCCCACCTTGGGACGCTACGAGGTGATGAAAGAGCTCGGCCGCGGGGCGATGGGCATCGTCTACCTCGGGCGCGATCCAAAGATCAACCGCCAAGTGGCCATCAAGACCATGGCCCTGGATACGGATGTGGGGGAAAAGGAGCTCAAGGAGCTCAAAATGCGGTTTTTCCGCGAGGCGGAATCGGCGGGAAATCTCAACCATCCCAACATCGTGCGCATCTTCGACGCGGGCGAGGAGCACGACGTGTGCTTCATCGCCATGGAGCTGTTGTCAGGCGCCGACCTCAAGGAGCGCACCGCCAAGGATAAGCTTTTGCCGGTGGAGACGGTGCTTGAATACGTGGCCAAAACGGCCGATGCACTGGACTATGCCCATCAAAACGGCGTCGTTCACCGGGATATCAAGCCGGCCAACATCATGCTGCTGTCCGACGGCACCATCCGCGTGGCGGATTTCGGCATCGCGCGCATCGCGTCTTCCTCCAAGACGGCCACGGGCACGGTCATGGGAACCCCATCCTACATGAGCCCGGAGCAGGTGGCCGGTAAAAAGGTGGACGGCCGGGCCGACTTGTTCTCTTTGGGAGTGTCGCTGTTTGAGCTCTTGACCGGCGAAAAACCCTTTAAAGGCGGCGATTCCATCGGAACTCTCCTTTTTCAGATCGCGAGCGACCCCCATCCGGACATCATCTCCGTGCGGGCTGATCTGCCCGCCGGCATCCGCGCCGTGATCAACAAGGCTTTGACCAAAAAATCCGAGGACCGCTACCAGCGCGGGGCCGATATGGCGGCGGATTTGCGCGCCGTTAAAGACGGCAAAGAGCCGCCGGTGGCCATGGCCGATCCGAAAATCGCCGCGGCCTCCTCCGCGCCGGTCGCCGCCGCGGCGGTGTCCGCGCAGGCCGCCTCATCGGCCGGCGATTCGGACGCCACGATGCGCAGCTCTCCCGGCGACGGCTCGCCGGCTCCGGTTGAGACCGGCGTCGCGGATGAGACCATGCCGTTTACCCCTAAGGAAGATTTAAAATAGACATGGCATCGCTCAAGCTGAGTTTGGCCGCCAAGACGGATGTGGGCCGCAAGCGGGACAACAACGAGGACAGCATCGGGGCGGACGCCGATTTGGGCTTATTGATCGTGGCCGACGGCATGGGCGGGCATCAGGCCGGCGAGGTTGCCAGCCAGATCGCGGTGGACGTCGTCTTGAAGAATTTGCGCAGCATGGCCCAGTCGGAGCGCCCCAGCCTTCCCGAGGGCTCCGACCCGGCCCTCGCGCTTAAAACCAACCAACTGGCTTTCTGCGTCCGCATGGCCAATCAGGTCATTTTTGAGGCGGCGCACAAGTTTCCCAAAGACAGCGGCATGGGAACGACGCTCACCTCCCTGCTGCTTGATGGGGACCATTACGCGGTGGCCCACGTGGGAGACAGCCGCGCCTACGTGGTGCGTGAAGGCGCCATGCAGCAGATCAGCGACGATCATTCGCTCGTCATGGAGCAGGTGCGCAAAGGGCTCATCAGCCTGGAGCAGGCCGAAAAGTCCAACATGCAGAACATCCTGATCCGGGCGCTGGGGGTGGAATCGAAGGTCCAGGTGGACGTGGCCGAGCATCCGGCGATGGACGGAGACGTCGTGCTGCTATGCTCCGACGGGCTCAATAAAATGGTCTCCGATGAAGGGATTTTAAAGGCGGTCTTGGAGCAGAAGGAGCCTTTGGCGATCTGCAACCGGCTCATTGAGATGTCCAATCGCAACGGGGGCGTGGACAACGTCAGCGTCGCGGTCGGCCAGGTGCAGAGGACCAGCTCCCTGCAGGCGGTTAGAAACTTTTTTTTCGGGCTCAAAGCTCGTTAGGAATCAAACGCAATGGCTAAATTGCTCCTCAAATTCAACACCGCCGTCATCAAGGAAATTCCGATCAACAAAGACGTGCTGACGGTCGGCCGCAAGCCCGGAAACGACATCATCATCGACAGCGCGGCCATCTCCGGCAAGCACTGCAAGATTTTCCGTCAGGCGGGCAAGTATTTTGTCGAGGATCTGAAATCCACCAACGGCACCTTCGTCAACGACAAGAAAGTCCTATCCTCCGGGCTTCAGAATAACGACGTGATCGGCCTGGTGAAGCACTCCTTGGTTTTTATAGACGACACGCCCGTCGCTCCGGCCGGGCCTCCCCCCGACAACGACGCCACGATGGTGATTTCCGCCGCCAAGATTCCGGAAGTGGCCGCCGCAATTCCCGCCAAAGCCGCCGAAGACGTCAAGGTGGGCGTCGTCTCGATCACCAAGGGCATGGTGGCCGAGCCCGCCGAAATCGAGCTGACGACAATGTCGACTTACATCGGGAAGTCTGACCGCATGACCGTGCGCATCAAGGGGCTTTTCGCTCCCGACGTCGCCGCGATGATCACCCGGCGGGGTGATCAGTACGTTTTGGTGGCCGTCAAGGCGGGCTATCCGGTCGTCAACGGAGAGGCGGTCAACGGCCAGCGCCCGCTGCAAGACGGCGATGAGATCACGGTCGGCTCCACCTCGATGATTTTCTCTCTCCGCAAAAAGTAGCCCGCATCGATTCCCCGGATTTCCACGCGTCCTGCTCAGATGGAATGAAAAACCAACTCTTGATCGTCGGGGCGTCTCAAATCCTCACGCTACAAGGGCCCGGCCGCGTGCGCCGGGGCCCCGAAATGCGCCGCTTGTCCATCCTCGGCCCCAACGCGGCGGTTCTCATCGAGGGGGGCCTTATCGCTGCGGCCGGCGCCTACAGGCAAATCCGCCGGATGGCCCGGAGGGCGCGCGTGCTGGAGCTTCAAGGCGGCGTGCTGATGCCGGGGTTTGTGGACGCGCACACGCATCCCGTTTTCGCCGGGCCGCGCCTTCGGGATTTTTCGCTCAGGACCTCCGGCCTAGGCTACCGCGCGGTTTCGCGCCGCACCGGCGGCATTTGGAGCACCGTGGGCGGCGTGCGCCGCGCCGAGCCGGGACAGCTGGCGGAGCTGCTCGGCCAAAGAGCGCGGCTCTTTTTGGAGGCCGGCACCACGACCATCGAGGCCAAGAGCGGCTACGGACTGGACCTTGAAAACGAGCTCAAGATTTTGGAGGTCATAGGCCGGGTCGGCCGCCGCGGGCCCCTGGAGATCATCCCCACCTTCCTGGGGGCGCATGCGCCCCCTCCCGGAGGCCACCGGCAGGCGTACGTGCGCCTGCTGATTGAAAAGATGATTCCCGCGGTCTGCGGCAAAAAATTGGCGCGCTTTATCGACGTGTTCTGCGAGCGCGGATATTTTTCCGTGAAAGAATCCGAGAAAATTTTAAGAGCGGGCCTTGCGGCCGGGCTGGCGCCGCGCCTGCACGCCGAGCAGCTCTCCCGCCTCGGGGGCGCCCGCTTGGCGGCCAAACTGGGGGCGGCCTCGGCCGATCACTTAGATCATGCCGCGCCCGGCGACATGACGGCGCTCTCGCGCGCCGGCACGGCGGCGGTTCTGGCGCCGGCCTCCAATTATTTTTTGGGAGCCCGGAGCTGGCCGCCGGCGCGCGCGCTTATCGACGCCGGCGTCCCGGTGTGCTTGGCGAGCGATTTCAATCCCGGCAGCGCGCCCGTTTGGAACATGCAGTTTGTGATGTCGGTCGCCTGCACGCAGATGCGCATGAGCCCGGAGGAAGCGGTCACGGCCGCGACCGTCAACGGGGCCTATTGCCTGGGAGAGGGCCGCCGCCTGGGAAGTCTTGAGCCCGGCAAGCAGGCCGATCTGGCCCATATGGACGTGGACGATTACCGCGAAATCCCGTATTATTTCGGCGTCAACCATTGCCGCATGACGATCAAGCGAGGAAATATCGTTTACATAAAAAGATAGGAGAAATTATGGGGCAGATGCTTATCCAGTGCGTGCCGAATTTCAGCGAGGGCCGCGATGAGGCCAAAATCAGCGCGGTCGTGGAGGCGGCGCGCTCGGTCCCGGGCGTGATCGTGCTCGACGTGGAAAAGGACGCCGACCACAACCGCACGGTGCTTTCCTTCGCCGCGCCGCCTCAGGCGGCCGGGGAAGCGGCTTTCCGGGTGGCGCGCAAGGCCGCGGAGCTTATTGACTTAAACCACCACCGGGGCGAGCACCCGCGCATGGGGGCGGTGGACGTGATCCCCTTCGTTCCCCTCTTGCCGGGCAGCCTCGCGGAATGCGTCGAACTGGCGAAAAAATGCGGCGAGCGCATCGGGCGGGAGCTTCAGATTCCGGTGTACCTTTATGATCATGCCGCGCAGCGGCCGGAGCGCCGGAACCTGGCGGACGTCCGAAAGGGCCAATTCGAGGGCCTGCGTCTGGAAATCGGCAAAAACCCGGCGCGCGCCCCCGATTTCGGGCCCGAGCGCATCCATCCGACGGCCGGCGCCGTGGCGGTGGGGGCGCGGGAGCAGATCATTAATTTTAACGTGAACTTGGAGAGCCAGGACCAGGAGTGGGCCAAAAGCGCGGCTAAAAAAATCCGCACCTCCGGCGGAGGGTTGCCCGCGCTGCGGGCCAAAGAAATCTTTTTGAAGGCCAAAAATCAGGTGCAGATTTCAACCGTCCTGACCGACTATAAACGGACCTCTCTGGCCGCGGTTTTCGGCGCAGTCGAGAGCGAGGCCGCCGCTAAAAAAATACCGATCGCCGATACGGAGATCATCGGGCTGGCGCCGGCGGCGGCCCTGGTGGAGTTCGCGGCCGACAGGCTCAAGCTGCGGGGCTTTAATCCCGAAACGCAGATTCTGGAGCGCCAAATCGACAAGCTCCGGGGGGACGGCTGGGTCGAAGGCGTTTCAAAACTCATGCGGGCTTTGGCGGAGACGACGCCGACGCCGGGAGGCGGCAGCGCGGCGGCCGTCGCCGCCGGCATGGGGTGCGCGCTGGGAAGAATGGCGGTGGGCATCTCGATTGAGAGCTTCAAGAAAAAACCCGTCGCCGGCGCCGGCGACCGCATCGGCGAGTTGGGCAATAGGTGCGACGACCTGGCCGCCTTGGGCAACAACCTGGAACGCTGCGTCTTGGAGGATGCCCAAGCTTTCGAGGCGGTGATGGCCGCCTTCCGGATTCCCAAGGACAGGGAGGAGAGGACCGAGGGCATCCAGCACGCCTTCAAGCTGGCGGCCGAAACTCCGATTAAAACGGCGCGCCTGGCGTTGCGCGCCCTGCTGATATTGGCCGATGCCCAAAAGCATTGCGCCGGCTCCGTAACCTCCGACCTGAAGACCGGCAGGCATCTGTGCCGCGCCGGCATCTACGGCGCCATTGAAAACGTGAAAATCAACCTGGCGTCCATCAAGGATTTTGAGTTCGTCAAGCGCAAGCGCCGCGAGATGCAGGAGATATTGCAGGGGATTTGCGACTGACCTGAATTCCCCAGCGGGGAATTCGCCCGCAGGGCCGTCGCTGTAAAACAGCGACGGGGTTGTCCGGCGCCGCAGGCGCAACCGCAGTTGCAAAGTTTTGCACATTACTTTCAGGCGACGCAAAGGTTGCAACTGCGGTTTTCGGGTTGAGGGGTTTTTTCAACCGCCGGCGGCGTTGAGACTGCGGGAAACGGGGCGCTCCGCTTCCAAGACGTCGCGGATTTTGGCGGCCAAATCCGCGGGGGTAAAGGGCTTTTGAAGAAAGTCCGCGTTGTCGGCCGCCAAGCCCCTGTCCAGGACGGCGTGGTCGATGTGTCCGGACATATAAAGCACTTTCGCTTCTCCGCATAGAGGCCTGAGGCGCCGGATGAGGTCCGGCCCGTTCATTTGCGGAAGGACCATGTCGCAAAGAATTAGATCGATGTTCCCGGCGCGGCTCGCGCCGATTTCCAGCGCTTTCTCCGGATTTTCAGCCGTCAAAACGGTGTAGCCTTTTTCCGCCAGAGCGCGTTGCACCGCCTTTCGCAGATATTGGAAGTCTTCGACCACAAGAATCGTCTCGGCGCCGTTGAGCGAGCGGCTCCCGGCGACGGGGGGGGGTGAAGAGCTTTCTCCGATTTTGAGCTTTGGAAGGTAGATTTTAAAAACGGTTCCCCGCCCCGGTTCGCTTTCAACCGTGATATGGCCTCCGCTTTGTAAAACGATGCCGTGAATGGTGGCGAGGCCGAGGCCCGTGCCCTTTCCCGGCTCTTTCGTGGTGAAAAAAGGCTCGAAAAGGTGCGCGCGGACGCTTTCCTCCATGCCGCTGCCCGTATCGCTGATCTCCAATACGACGTATTTTCCGGGAGGGATGGCGCCGTGAGAATGTCTTTGGGTTTGAGCGAACTCGGCCTCGGCGGTTTTAATCGTAAGGTCGCCGCCCTGGGGCATGGCGTCGCGGGCGTTGACGGCGAGGTTCATGACCACCTGCTCCATTTGGCCTTTGTCGGCCCAGATTTTGCCGCAGGTTTTGGCGGGTTTGAAAATCAGCCGGATGTCCTCGCCGATGAGCCGGCGCAGCATCTGGTGGCAATCGGCGAGAATTAAGTTGATATCCAGCGCGGCCGGCAAAAGAATCTGCTTGCGGCTGAAGGCCAGAAGCTGGCGCGTCAAGGATTGGGCGCGCTCATAGGCTTTTTGAATTTCCTCGACGTCCGAGCGCCTGGGATCATCGGGGTTGAAGCTTTCCAGAAGAAAGGCGCTGTAGGACGAAATAACCATCAAGAGATTATTGAAATCATGCGCCACGCCGCCGGCCAACCGTCCCACGGCCTCCATTTTTTGCGCCTGCATGAACTGTCTCTCCAGGGCCTTGCGCTCGCTGACGTCTAAAAAAGTGCCGAGGATGGCGGGCTTGCCGTCAAGCATGGTGCGGTTGCCCAAAATTTCAAGTTCCACCGGCTTCCCATCCTTGCGCACCGCTCCGGCGTTGTAGTGCACGCTGGAGGCCTCGCCCTCAATGCGCTTTCGGATATTTTCCTGGACTGTGCCGCGGTCGGGGGGGGCGACCACATCCGTGACCGACGCCAACGACCGGATTTCCTCCAGAGAGTACCCCAGCGTCTTTAACCCCTTGGGGTTCATATAGATAAACTTTCCATCCCGGATGATGTAGACGCCGACGAGGGATTGTTCGACCAGGCTGCGGAACCGGTTTTCGGAGGCGCGCAGAGCCTCGCGCGCTTTGTCCTTTTCGGCCCGACATCGAAGCGCTCGGATGCCGTAACATAAATCGCCGGTGATTTGAGAAAGCAATTCCATATCCGTCTCGTCCCATGGGCGGAGTCCTTCGGTGCAGACGTTGAGCGCGCCCAGAGGCTTCGCGTCCAAGGTTAATACCAGGGAAATATAGCAGGGCAGTTCGACGGCCGCCGCCGGGGCGCCGGTAATTTCCGATTCCGCCTGCAGGCACTTCGCGCCGCGCCCCCACAGCTCTTGGGCGCCCCGCAAGCAAGGCTCAAGGTTTCCCGCTTGGGCCATCAGGCGGGGTTCTCCGTCCGGATTTTCCTCCGCGTACCAGACCCAGGCGGCGGGATAACCTCCCGTCTCCACCAGGATGGAGCACAGCGCGTTGAGCAGCGATTGCTCGCTTTCGCTGCGCGCCATGGTTTGGTTGAACCGGCTCAGGCATTGGAGGGAACGGTTCGCTCCGGCCAAATCCTGTTCGGATTTCTTCTGCCGCGTGATGATGCGCTCCAGGAAAAAAACCGCCAGAAAAATCAGGACGCTGATCAATAGTCCCAGCAAGCGGCGGTCGTGACCCGTTATCGGGATCAACCAATTTGGGCTGTGCGGAAAAAGGGCCGGCAGCTGGTGCGCCACCATCAGCGCCAGGGTCAACGTAAGGAAGCCGATGCGCCAATCGCGGATGCGGCGAAACAAGACGACGGACCAGGCGATGGCGATGAGGCAGATGAGCGTCGAAGCGGCTATGATATGGTTCATCTTGAACCCCCTTTCCCTCCCTATAATTATGCCGGGAATGCGCCGATGTTTTTGCGCGTTTTTGCCTCTTTTTTGCATCTCTCGCAGTCGATTTCAGGCCAATGCAGGGCTGGTCTATCAATGGGTGGAACAAATCCAACTTGTCTCCGCCTACAGCGTCCTGGCCGGGGCGGCGTGGCGCTTCGACCCTTGATCGCGGACGCCCGGCCGGATTTAATATACTAAGCCGTCATGCTTGGAAGACTGATCCAGCCGGATCTTGAAGATTTGATCGCCCATCGCAACTTTTCCGCGCTGCGCGAGGCATTCTCGGAGCTCTCAGCCCCGGACATTTCCGACATCATCACGGACCTGCCCAAGGAAGACCAGGCGGTCGTGTTCCGCCTGCTGCCCAGGAAGCTGGCCGCCGAGGTATTCGAGTATTTGAAATTTCCGGAGCAGGAACGCCTCCTGCGTTCCTTGGCCGACGAGCAGGCCGCCGAAATTCTAAACACCGTCTCCGCCGACGACCGCACGGCTTTCCTGGAGGAGCTCCCGGCCGAGGCGACCAAACACCTCTTAAGCCTCTTGTCGCCGCCGGAGCGCGAGCGCGCACGGCGCCTTCTGGGTTATCCGGAGGGCAGCGTGGGGCGGCTGATGACGCCGGATTACCTCGCCATCCGGGAGAGCTGGCGGGTTTCCGACGTCCTCGAGCATGTGCGGCGAAACGGCCATGACAGCGAGACCCTTAACGTTCTCTACGTGGTGGACTCGGCCGGCCGGCTCATCGACGACCTCAGAGTTCGGGAGTTTCTTCTGGCGCCGCTGGAAAAACCGGTCGCCGAGCTGATGACCCGCCAATTCGAGACCCTGAAGGCCGCCGATGATCAGCGCACGGCCGTCGCGGCCTTCCGCCGCCTGGAGCGCGTCGCCCTGCCCGTCATCGACTCCGAGGGCGTGCTGGTCGGCATCGTGACCATCGACGACGTCCTTCAGGTGGCCGAACAGAAGGCCACGGAGGACTTCCAGCGCTTCGGCGCCACGGCGGTTTTTGAGGAGCCTTACCTGAAAATCGCCCTATCCAAAATAATCGGCAAACGGGCCGGCTGGCTCATCATCCTGTTTCTGGGCGAGCTTTTTACGGCCACCGCGATGGGGTATTTTGAGAAGGAGATCGCCCGCGCCGTGGTGCTGGCGCTTTTTATTCCCCTGATCATCTCCAGCGGGGGAAATTCCGGCTCGCAGGCGTCCACGTTGGTCGTGCGGGCGCTGGCGCTCGGCGAGATATCGCCGGGCGATTGGTTTAAAATCGTGCGCCGGGAGACGATCTGCGGGCTGGCTCTGGGCATGATCCTCGGCGCCATAGGATTTTTGCGCATCTCCATTTGGTCCGCGTTTTTCAACTTGTACGGGCCGCATTGGTTTTGGGTCGCCGTGACGGTGGGCTTGGCCCTGACGGGGGTCGTGCTTTGGGGCTCGCTGGTCGGCTCCGTTCTGCCGCTGGCCATCAAAAAGCTGGGCGGCGATCCGGCGGTCTCATCGGCGCCTTTTGTGGCGACGATGGTGGACGTCACGGGACTGATCGTGTATTTTTCGGTGGCGGCCTTCGTGCTTCGGGGAACTCTCTTATGAGCTCAGGGCGCGGCGGGAGGCAGCGCCTCTTCAAGAACGCGGCTCCCCTTGGCGGGAGGATAGTCCACGCCGAGCAGGACTCCCAAAGTGGGCGCAAGGTCGGCGACCAGAGCGCGGTCTTTAAACGTTTTGTTGGCGATGCCGGGTCCCCAGAAAAAGAGGGGAACATGCGTATCGTAGGGGTAGGGCGAGCCGTGGCTGGTGCCCTTGGGATAGTCGCTCAAGTAGACGTACTGTTTGGGCTGCAGGAGTATGTCGCCGGAGACTGCGGGCAGGAAACTGCGGGCATAGGCGGCGGCGTAAGGATTGCCGGGCAGGCGGCCCAAGAGCAGGTCGAGGGAGGTATAGGCTTCCTCGATGGCGGGCTGGCTTTTGGCCAGCGCCGCCGTCTTCATTAAAAAGTCTCCCCAATCCAAATTAAGTTTTCCGGCCATTGCCCGGTTTAGATACAGGTTGGGCATGTCCAGGGATAATATCCATTTTTCTTTTGAGCCCTGGGGAAGGGGCCAGAGCTTCTGCATTTCGTCTTCCAGGACGCCCGCAAATTCCATGACGCCCACTCTCCGGGCGCCCGGAATTCCTTGTTTTTGAAGCTCCTCGACCAACGGCAGCACGCCGTGGTCGGCGGTCAGGGCCAGATAAAACCTCTCTTTACCCACCCGGCTTTCCAAAAAAGACAATAGATCGGCCAGCGCAAGATCCAAGGCGAGAATCTCTTTTTTCATTTCCGGACCGTCGGGGCCGAAGCTGTGGCCGACATAATCCATGACGGAGAAACTGACGGTCAAAATGTCCGTATCGGCGTCCGAGCCCAGATCGTATTCCTTAACGGCCTTTTGGGCCAAGTCCGCCAGCAGCTGGTCGCCGTAAGGGTCCAAGATCAGGGATTGGAAGTAATCCTTGGCTTTTTGGTCGGTAGGGACTTTAAGGAATTGCGCGTTGAACTTCTCCACCCATTCGGGCGTTTTGGGGGCATAGTAGGAGCTGGTCCTGAATTTTCCGTCGCTCTTCTCGTACCACAACGCCAAGTCGGCCTTTTTGCCGCCCATCAATATGGCGCCGCGGTCTTTAAGCGAGAGTGCGACGACCTTGGATTTGCCGTTTTTGGCCTTCAGGGCGTCGGCCAAGTTGTAGCGCAAAAAGTTCTCCGGGCCTTTCCCGAAGACGGAATCGTCGATGTTTTCCGTGATTTTTCCGGTTGAGGGATTGAACCACTTATTTCCGACGATGCCCATCTGGGAAGGATAGCGGCCGGACATGATGACGGCATGCCCGGGCGCGGTCTCGGTCGGAACGTGGGCGTGGTGGGCGTCGGAAAACCAGGCGCCTTCCTCCAGCAGCCTTTTGAAGCCGCCCGTGAACTCGCCGCGGAAGCGCTCCAGATAATCTCCGCGCATTTGGTCGACGCTGATGACGACCAAAAGCCTCGGCGGGACGCGCTCCGCACGGGCCGGCGGCGCGGCCAGAAAAAGCCCAAGAAGGCCGGCCGCGATTCCGGACAAGGCGTTAAAGCAGGTTTTTTTCATGGGGTTGACTCAGGAGTGCTTGACGACGATTGTTTCAAGCGTCTTGGCGACGTCCTCGCATTTGTCGATGGCGCGTTCGGTCACCTCGTAAATTTCCTTGAACTTGATGACTTCCATCGGTTCCGGGTTGTTTTGAAACAGCTTTCCGAGCGCGATGGCCAGCAGGTGATCGCCGGAGTTTTCGAGGCGGTTGATCTCTATGCAGTAGTCCAATATGCGGCTGAAGCGCTTCATGTCCCGGAGGCTGGAGACCGCCTTTTTCACGGCACGGGCGGATTCCTCCAAGACCTCCACCAGGTCGATAAGCTCTTTGGGGATGGAATGGATTTTGTAAAGGCTCATCCGGGAAGCGATGCTCTGGATCAGATCGATGATGTCGTCGAGCTCGTTGGTGAGCTCATGGATGTCTTCCCGGTCGATGGGCGTGACAAAAGTGCGGTTGAGCTTGCTGAAAAGCTCGTGCGTTCCGATATCAGCCTCGTGCTCCAAATCTTGCAGCTTGGCTATTTTAGGGCTTTTGGAATCCCAGTTCTTGACGAGATCCAAAAAGGTCGAGGCGGTCTCGCACACGAGGTCGGTTTGTTGATCGAAGAGAGTGAAGAAGACGTCTTCTTTGGGCATGAGGGAAAAAGCCATGGGCGGATTCTCCT
>Ga0156243_1131_pt1 | contig 21011 bp, 21 predicted proteins | sample RifCSPlowO2_12_FD_107890 | JGI IMG/M metagenome (GOLD analysis project Ga0156243, IMG submission 107890) | Elusimicrobia bacterium RIFCSPLOWO2_12_FULL_59_9 | reverse complement strand
CGTGATGGCGTCATGGAAAGACTGGTTGTCGTCGGGGCCTCCCAGGCTCATATTGAGGACGTTCATATTATTTTTCACGCACCATTCGATGCCGGAGATGATTCCGGAGAGGTATCCGCGTCCCTGTCCGTCGAGAACTTTGACGGCGTAGAGCTCGGCTTCGGGAGCGACGCCGATAACGGAACCCTGGGCTTGGATGGCCGCCGCGGCGATGGTCCCGGAAACATGGGTTCCGTGGCCATGGTCGTCTTCCGGCGGCGTAGGCACGGGCACGGGAATCGGCATTGAGGCGTTGGTGCCGCCTTTGACGTTGGCGACCAGGTTGGGGTGGTCCATGTCGATGCCGGTGTCGACCACGGCCACTTTGACTTTGGCGCCGCGGGTCGTGGGCCAGGCTTCCGGCGCCTTGACCTTTTTGATCCCCCAAGGAAGCTCGTTTCCGGCGGGCTGGGGCCGCGCGGGGGCTTTCATCGGGGTGAACTTCTCTATGACGGCGTTGACGGTGTCGTCGAAATCAGGGGCGGCCACCGCGTCGTTGATCCAAGTCCGGTGAGTGTCTTCGTCGATTCGGAGCACCTCGCCCGTCGCAAACAACCTGGCGTCGACGCTTTCAATCATAACCTTCGGGCTGCGGATCACCACTGCGTTGATGAGTTCCAGGTCGCGGACCACTTTATTTCCGGCCTGCTGAGCGATTTGCCGGGCGTCGGCCATGGAAACGCCCTTTTTGAAGACCACGATACGTTGAGAATCTGAGTCATCCGGACGGATCGAACCGGCCGAAGGCTCTTCGGCGCGCGCGAAATTCACGAAAAACAGCGCTGGGAAAATCACCGCAGTTAACCATTTCTTACTTGACATCTTTCCTCCTGTTTTTATGGCGTCGCGCCCCCGCCGGGTTGTCATTGCAGGATGTTTCCGGGAGCGTCGTTACTATAGCATATTTATGGGCCGAAAGACCTATATTGGCTATAGGACTTTTGGGTCGCCGGCATGGGGAGAGGAGCGCTTTTTTTCGGGGGGAAATGCGGCGCCGGCCGACAGGACGCATTGGATGCCTTCCGGAACGCTCATGCCCGTGAAAAGCAGGTCTTGCCTTCGAAAAAAGGCATAATCGCCGAAAACAAAGTGGTTGGTCGGGATGTAGACCGAAACCCACTCGCCGCGCTTGCCGCCGCTCCAATCGAAATTGATTTCACCGGTGACAAATCCGAGGCTTTTCACCCCGGCGCGGGGATACTCCACCAAAACCACTTGCTTGAAACTGGCCTGATTCTCGGGCGCGAAGACCGTCACCACCTGCTTGATGGTCGAGTAAACCCATTTAAAGCCCGGGATCAGCAGGAAAAATTTATCAACCGACTCCAACAGGTACTGCCCCAAGAAGTTGGAGGCGAAGGCGCCGGCGGCGAGGATGACGACCAAAGAGGCGGCGATTCCGACGCCCGGGATATGCCGGCCGAAGGCGACGTCGAAAGCCGGAGACAGGCTGGAATCCAAAAAGATGAGAGTCCAGGCCACGACCAAAAAAGTCAGGACGATGGGGACCAAAGAGAGCAGTCCGGTGATAAAGTACTGCTTGAGCTTCGAGGTCATGGGGAGCCGAAGGCTATTCTATATAAAACCTTTCGGAGCCACAAATATAACGACGGTGGTCAAGTGGTCAGTGGGCGAGGGGACAGATGGTAGTGGGAAAGGAGGGCGAGCTTTCAGTCCAGAGCCTGGGACGGGCTTTGGGCGCTTTTGTGCTTGTTGCCGCTTTATCACTCGATCACTTGACCACTGGACCACTTTAGGCCGCCGCTTCGTCCGGTCCGGTTCACCTGCGGGTTTTGTTCTGCTGATAGTACGTGTATTTGTGGTGCTTGCCTTTGACGAGATCCACGGGGTACTTTTCGGCGTTGTGGCGGAGCTTGGCTTTGACGGCGCGGGCGAGATCGATGCGCAGGGCGTTGGAGATGCTCAATAGGAATATGGCGATGTCGGCCACTTCATGCTCCAGCTCCGTTCTTCCCCGGCCTTTGGCGTAGAGCGACCGCGATTCTTTTTCCGGCACCCATTGAAATTTTTCCATCAACTCGGCCGCCTCGATGGCGATGGACATGCTGAGATTTTTGGGCGAATGGAATTGGTCCCATTGCCTTTCGGTGATGAAGCGGCCGACCGTTTTTTTCAGCTTGGCCAGCGTCGTGGTTTGGTCGTTTTGAGTCATCGCAGCGCTCCTTTTCCGGGCTCTTGCGCCGGGCGTAAAGCCGACAGCCCCGCGCCAGGATTTTGGCGCGGGGCTGTCTTTGGGAATTGAATTTATAGAGCCGGACCTGCGGGCAGGAAGACGACGTCGTCTTTTTCCGGGTCTTTTGACGGATGTTTTTGCTCTTTGTCGCTGGAGAGCTTGCCCAAACGCTTGAAGGACCAATCCACGTGGTATTTGTCCCCGGGCTTTAAGGCCTCTTTGAATTCGACCGGCAGTTCGGCAAATCGAATCTCAAAGCGGTCTTTGGTGGTGGAAAGCCGCACGCGCGTCTCAAACACCGTGGGGTCGGTGCGCCCGCTGAGCACGTGGCGCAGGTCGATCCAGATCTCGGTCGCGTCGCCGGCCTCGTCATAGTGACGGGCCCATTTGTCGTGGAAGACCATTTTGAAGTTTTTCTTGTCGTCGTCCATGCCGAAGTATTCCAGCTTCAGGCCGTTGAAGTCGGGCGACATGGCGACTTTTTTGCCGGGCGCAATATGGAATATGCCGTTGCGGCTGTTGCCGCGATTGAGGCTGTATTCGTAGGCGGCTTCTTCCTCATAGAGGTCGACCCAGGGACCCTCCAGGCAGACGCGGAAGCTTTCCTCCTCCCAAGGCAGGGGGGTTTTTCTGTCGTCGATGAAGATTTGCACTTTTTCGCGGTAGGTGAAGCGCGGCACTTCGCGGCAATAGCGGCCCCGGTTGGGATCGTAATCGCATTGCTCGGCCCATTCCTCGGAGCGGAGCCAAACGGCCTCGGAGCGGGTGTCTTCCGGAAGGAAGGTGAAGGTCACGCAGTCCCGGCTATAGCGGTACTGCTGCACGGAATTGAGCGAGACTTTTCCGGACCTCGGAGCAGTCAGCCGCCGCAGCGGCCGTTTTTCCGCGTCTTGGCCGGCGGCGTCCGCCTGCGAGGGCTGCGCGGCGGCGGACTGCGGCCGAACTAAAACTTTACCCGCTTTTTTGACGGCGGCCTGGACGAAATTTTTGATGTCCAAGCCGTTGTCGAAGTCGTCGCCGCGCGCCGGCTGCGCCAAGACTCCGGCGAAGGCGACGGCCGCCAGGGCGAGCATGCTGAGTGCTTTTTTCATCTTAGGGTTCATACTTGGGCTTTCCTCCGTAATCAACTTTGGTTGATGGCGACCAAGGGGCCTATGCGGTTCCTGGGTCTAAAGTCCTAGGAGGCAATGGTATCATATATTAGAGGGGAAAGTCGCAAGTGGTAAAGCGGCAGGGGGATGGGGAGTGATAAGTGGTAATGTGGTAGAGTGATAGAGTGGTAAAGTGGCGCGACGGAGCAGGACGGCCGCCGTCTCATTGACGGCGGCCGTCCCTTTTCAGATGGATGCGGCGCGGGGATGCGGCGGCCTTTTATGCGGAAAAGAACTTGCCGAACCAGGGTTTCAGCCAGTCGGAGAGCCAGGCGGCTATTCTCTGCGATATGCCGGCGGCCGGAATCAAGGCGACGACTTCCGGGACCACCGGGCGAATGCCGTGCACCTTGGCCGCGGCCAGGATTTGATCCAAAAACTGGAAACTGCCGTCAGGTTGGCGCGCCCGCAGGATAACCTGGTCGATGGCCGCCGGTATGTCCGCGGCGTTGCTGACGATCACGGGAACGACCAGGGCCGCGGTTTTGGCGAGGGCCTGCTCGAGGCCAAGCGGCTTAATGAGGCTCACGAACAACTTCCAGGCGAAGCCCATGAAGGCTTCTCCCTGCTTGTGGACCTCGTCGTTTTCCTTGTATTTGTAGGTGTTGGTCCCGTTGCGGATGCCGTTCTTGTTGGCCTTAAAGAAGAATTTACCGATCACGGGCTGGCGGGTGATGAACATCGCCAGGATGTCTCCCCATGCCTCGCTCAAGCCGCCGTTGCGGATTCCTCCGAAGCTGTCGTCGACGTTGTGCCCGAACTCATGATTGATGACGTCCGGAAGGGCGGTGTTGTTGAACTGCTCGTCGGACATGAGGAAGTTGATGCTGTGGTCCCAACGGGAATACCAGGCGTTGCCGCTGCCGGGCTCGTTGACGTTGATCGTCAGGGGCTTCTTGACGAGCGGCTCCTTGGGAACGCCTTGGGAGACGACGTAATCCAACACGTTTTGAGCGTGATAATAGCCGTTGGTTTGGGCGGTCGGGATTTCCTGGGCCTCGGCGGAGTTGAACTCTATTTTAAGCACCTTGCCGGGCTCTGTTTTTCCGGTAAATTTAAGATTTTCGCCGTTGGAATTTTTGACCTCCCCGTACTTCCCTTGCAGGCCCGCTTCCACGGGCGCCGCCTTGTCGGAACCGGTTTGGAAATCCCCGTTTTCGTCCGTCGCGACGCCTGCGGCCGCCGCGAAATCCTTAAGCCCCGTTTTTACGAGCAGATCTTTAAGGGGTTTTTTAACCAGATGCTTGACGTCCTCGTCTTTGCCCGAATCCTCAGCCGGATTGACCCAGCCTGAAACGTTGCCGGAGGGTTCCGTTGCCTCCTGGGCGTGCGCCCGGTCCTGGCTGGGAAATTGATCGCCGGTGTTGACGTCCACGGCCACCAGGATGTCGTGGTCCGGAAAGTAGATTTCCTCCACGACCCGGAACTTGCTCTCGATATTGCGCTGAGGGTCCCCCAAATAGCGCACGGAGCGCCCCATCGGCCGGGATTGCCCGTTGTCGGCCCCGGGTTCCTCGCCCAATGTTTTGACGGCCTCTATCTGAGCCGCCATGGCTTTGCTCTGAATGTCCTCTTGGGCCAGTTCTTTTTCAGAAGGCAGGGATAAGTCGGGAAATAAGTCCCCGGCCACCGAGGTGACGACGGGCTTGTCGTTGATGATCTGGATGCTGAAATTCAGGTGGCTTTCCTCAACGACGCTGCCGCGCATTTCTTGCTTGAAATAAGCGTAGAACATGTCCGAGATGCCGCTTTTGCCCGCCACCTTATGAACATAGACGACCTTCAGGTTCTGCGGCTTGATGTTTCCGATGCGGGCGGCGTTTTCTTTCAACCAGCGTATCAGGGCGTTTTGAACGTTCTGGTCGTTGGGAATCTCGGCTTGGGGAAACTCTAAGAGGAAAGGCGTGCGTTGGAGTATCGAAAGGTGGGGAATAGTCTTCGGCGTCCGCGATGCTCGACGCGGCAGTCTGGCTTGCGTCGGGACAAGCGCCCGCGAGGGGGCGGGGTTGGTCAGGACCAGCGAAAAAAGGGCGAGTAAGAGAACGGGCACGGCGGTTGATTTTGTTTTTCTCATAGCCCCAGTATGATATTAAGTTGCCGGAAAAACGGCATGAGTCCATGGGGCAAAAAAGTCCCGGCGTTGGGCCTAGGAAAATTCTGGGCCCATGGTCCTAAGCCGTCTGGGCCTTTTGGGAATATGGCGCGGCATATGCGCCGCGCCGGTTGCAGTTTTCCGGAGCATATATTAGGATATGGCCATGGAGCTCAAATCCAAAGCGTCCCAGACCAAGCGGTATTTTATCACCGGCATTTCGGTCATTTTGCCCTTGTGGCTGACGGTCTACATTCTGTGGCTGCTGGTCAAGATAACGGGCAATATGCTTTTCCCGGCCCTCATGCCTCTGCTTCGCGGCGTTTTTCAAGGCCCCGTGCCGGAAAGCGTCTGGCTCTTCGTTTGCGCGACGTTGGTGTGCGGGATCGTTTGGATGACCGGCTTTTTGACTTTGGAGATCATCGGCCACGGCCACTGGGAGAGGATAGACTCGCTTTTGGCGCGCGTCCCTCTGGTTCGCAGCATCCACCTGACACTGCGGCGGTTGACGAATCTGTTTGTGGCGCCCAAAAAGAAGTTTGAGCGAGTAGCCTTGGTGGAGTTCCCCCTGCCCGGGCAATACACGCTGGGATTTTTGACCCGCGAGGCCCCGGTCTTGGTCGCCGGCACGCCGCATGATCTGGTGCTGGTGCCGACGGCGCCCAATCCCACGAGCGGATTTTTGCTTTTCGTCCCGCAGTCGAAAATTCAGTTCGCGGATATGGACGTCGACGCGGCGATGGAAATGATTATTTCGGTGGGGCTCATCGGGCCGGATGTGATTCCGCTAAAGACGCGCCCTCCGGAGGGCTGATTTCAAAGCGGAGACGCGCATGCGCCTTCCGGAGCGCCGCCTCCGCCTCCCGCGGACGCTTGGCCCTGGCGAAGATAAATCCCAGATAGCGGCGCCCCTCAGGCAGCGCCGTCACCGCGTGCCCCGCTGGAATCGTAATTGAAATTTCTTCAACGCCTGGCAGTTTCAAGGCCTCCCGGCGTCCCCGCACCTCCCTAAGAATCCCGGTCCGGGGGATGGGGATCATCATCACGCCGGAAGCGAGGCTTTCCCTTTCCGCGGAGTCCATGGGCGCGCGCAGAGCGTGGCGTAGAATCAACTCCTCCAGGGACATCCCGGCTTTAAAGCGCAGGGACTTGGAGCAAAGCCCTCCGATCGAGCGCGCCGCGATTTCAATGATTTTGGGGCCGCTTGCGGGGATTCTTAGCTCGGCATGCACCGGTCCTTCCCTCAGGCCCAGAGCCCGGACGGCCTCCTGCGCGCGCCGCGCGATTTGTTTTTGCGCGGCCGCCGGGAGCCGGGAGGGGGTGACGTAGATGGTTTCCTCAAAGAACGGGCCGTCGAGGGGATCGGGCTTGTCGAAGAGGGCCAGAACCCGGAGTTTTCCCCCCGTCAGAAGGCCTTCCAGGGCCGCTTCTTTTCCGGGAATAAAATCTTCCGCCAAAATCCGCCCAAAATTTTGACTTTCCTTAGAGTCGGGACTCATTCCTCGAAGTATTTTCCCGATACGTTTAAAAGCGGAGATGAATTGGCCGGCGTCGTCGGCCCGGATGACGCCTTGGCTGGCCGACAGGCGCGCCGGCTTGAGTACGCAAGGATAGCGGACGCTCCCGGCGAAGCGCTCGGGCGCGCCGGCCGCGGAAAAAACCTTGAAATCCGGCGATGGGACGCCGGCTTTTTTGAGCAGGCCGCGCATGAGGGCTTTGTCGCGCGCCGCGCGGATGGCGGCGGCGGCGTTATGCGGCAGGGAAAGCGCCTTGGAAGCCGCCGCGGCCAAAAGAAGGGATTCTTCATCGACGCCGACCACCGCCGCCAGAGGATTTTTGAGGGCGTGCCGGGCGATTTGCCGCGCGCCGGAGGCCGGATTTTTGAAATCCAGGGTCAGGAGCCGCCCTCCGGATCGAAACTCAAGACTCTGCCGCTGGTCGGTTCCCACGACGACCTCGACGCCCAGGCGGCGCGCGGCGTCCATGAAAGCGGCCGCGCGGTAGGAGGCGGTCGGAATCAGCAAGAGGAGCCGGCTCATGATGCGGAACGGGGGCGTTAGGACCTTACTTTTTGGAAGGCTGGTAGTACGGATTGGCGCCGGAGGCGTGGTCGGTGGAATCAAGAATCTCCTCCACCTCCGGCACGGCGTCGCGTATGGAAGTCTCGATGCCTTGTCTGAGCGTGACATTGGCCATGCCGCAGCCCTGGCAGCCGCCGCCCATCTGCAGGTACACCGAGGCGCCTTTGACGTCGAGCAACTCGACAAATCCCCCGTGCGAGGCGATGGCCGGATTGATCTCGGTTTCAAACAGGCGCTCGATCTTAAGCCGGATTTCATCCGGGCCGGGCAGTTCCTTTCCGGCGTTTGGGGCGACGGGATTAGCGCCGCGCTCCAGCGCCGAGCGGATGCCGGAGCCTATCTTTTTGGCCAAGGGCGCCCAGTTGCCCGCGTCTTTCTTGGTCACCTGAACCCAATCTCCCGAGATTCGCACCTCGGAGACCTCGAGAATTTCAAATAGCGCCAGGGCCAGGGGCGATTCCGCCGCTTGCCGCGCCTCGGAGTAGGTGACCGTGCGGCCGGGAAGAAGGGGCCGGTTGACGGCGAATTTGCAGCGGGTGGGATTTCCGGCCGAAAGGCTTGCGGTGATCTTAATTTCCTGTTTCATGGGGTTTCTCGCTCAGTAACTGGGGAAAAGCGGATCGATTTCCTTAGACCAAGCCTCCAGGCCGCCTTTTAAAGCCTTCACGTTCACGAAGCCTTGGGTGCGTAGATTGGAAGCGGCTTCGCGGCTCATCTTGCCGTCATGGCAGACCAGCACGAACTCGGAGTCTTTGGGCCAGCGGGTGAGAACTTCCTCCACGAGCTCTTGGGTGGCCGGGCGGGCCTCTTCCAGATGGAGCATTTCAAACTCCTCCGGCGTCCGGATATCGATGACTTTAAAAGCCGCCTTCTCAAGGCGCATCTGCAATTCTTGGGGGCTTAAAGAGAGAGCCTGCTCGACGTCAGCGCTGCTTTTTATGTGCTGGATCACCTCTTCCACATCGCCAATGGAGTGGCTTTGACAGACCTGTTCTAGAGTCTCGCCGGGCTGAAAACCGCAACTGGAGCATCCGCCGACATGATAGCGCGAAAATAAGGCGCTTTGGGCCCCCGGATAGGCGTCCAGAATTTCCTGCATGGTGGAATTTTTCGTTATTTCAATCGCTGTCGACATGAGTTTCTCCTGAGTCTATGGCCCCTACTCTAAGTATAGCCGCGGGCGCCCGTCGATGTCAAGCCGTCGTTGAGATTATCCAGTTCCGCCTTGAGCGGCTCAAGGCCCGTAAAGCGGATGGCGTAAATGCCCAATTTCCTCGCCCCTTCGACGTTTTCCGGCAAATCGTCGACAAAAACGGATTCCGCGGCTTTCACTCCCGCCAGGTTCAAGGCGGAGCGGTACATCTCGCGCTCCGGTTTGCGGTGGCCGACTTCAAAGGAAAGCGCCGCGCCGTCCACCCGGCTCAGGAAATCATAGTTGCGGATCAAAAACCGGTAATGCAGATCGTTGGTGTTGGACAGCAGATAAATTTTCGAGCGCTTTTTAAGATCGAGCATCAGCTCGACGACCTCCTTGTTTTCGCTGAAATGGCTGCCCCAGATTTTTGAGAAGGCCTCAAGATCGCCCCGGAATTTAAGCTGTTTTTTAACCTCATCAAAAAATTCCTGGGAGCTGAGGAGGCCTCTTTCGTACCGGTCTTCCAGTCCCGAGTCCAGGAAAAACTTTTTGACCGCGATCAAGGAGACGCTGGTGTTCCGGATGAGCTCAAGCGCCAGTTTGTGCAGGCTGAATTTTAATAGGACGTTTCCGATATCGAAGAAAAAAGCTTTGATCGGCCGCATGAACCCTATTCTACTATTTTTGCCGGAACTTCATCCCCTTTCCCGGGATTGCCATTTTTGGAACGGATAATGTATGATTTCAAAGCGTTGCAAGGGGGAGTGTCGATGTTTGAAGTTTTTTTAAACGCCGTTCCTGAGGACCTGGTAAAAATCGCCCTCTCGATGCTTTTGGGCGGCCTTCTGGGCTTTGAGAGGGAGTTTCACGACAAGCCCGCGGGTTTTAAGACCAACGTTCTTATTTCTTTGGGAGCGACCCTTTTTTCCATCGTCTCTTTGAAGGTGGGCGCCGCCTATTTTCAGGACCCGGGACGCATCGCGGCGCAAATCGTCACCGGCGTCGGCTTTCTGGGCACCGGCGCCATCCTGCGGGAGGGCGCGCATATCACGGGGCTCACGACGGCGGCCATGATTTGGCTGGTCGCCTCCGTCGGCTGCGGCGTGGGATTCGGCTATTACAAGATCAGCGCCTTTACGACCGTCGGGGCTTTGATCGTTCAACTCGTGCTTTTCCGGCTCGACCATCTCATTTTGGCTAAAAAAACCCGCCAGCATATTTATCACATCCGCTGCTCTCCCGACCCCAACAGCCCCAAAATGGTGCTGGAGCTCTTTAACCGCTTCTTCATCCGCTTGTTGGATAAAAAGGTGACCCGGCAGAAAGACGTCTTTTTCATGGAAGTGCACACCATCGGCGGCCAGTGGCTCCATGACGAATTTCTTCAGACCCTGCTTAAATCCGAATACGTCGAAGAAGTTAAGTTCTGACGCGGCTTTCGGGTCAATAAAAAACCCATGCTTTTTAAAGCATGGGTTTTTTTGAACGCAGCCCGCTGTTAATTCGCGGCGGCTTCCAGCTTGGTGACGTTGGTCGCTTTGGGACCTTTGTCGGATTCCAGCAATTCAAACTCTACGGGTTGATTCTCCGAAAGGGTTCGAAATCCTTCTCCTTGGATTGAGGAATGATGGACAAATACGTCTTTGGATCCATCATCAGGAGTGATGAAACCATAGCCTTTTGCGTCATTGAACCACTTTACTTTGCCTGTCTTTGTAGCCATTACTAATTTACCTCTCTTTTTAATCCCTGGGACGGGGCATTGGCCGGGTCCCATGAGTTACTCTTGTCGCCAGAGTTAACCGGCGATCCTATTATACCACAAATTGGGCGCTTTGGGGCGGTTATTTGCACAGATAGCGGAGGAGGTCTCGCACCGAGATGATGCCCAGCGAGCGGTCGTTGCGCAGCACGGGCACGTAGCGCGAGTCGCCGACGGACATGGTATGGAAAGCGAAGGCGATCGTCGATTTTTCGGTCAAGGCGACGGGATGGGGGTCCATCACCTCTTTGACCTGAATCGAGGGGAGCTCCTTGAGGCGGAGGCCGACGCTTTTTAGAAGGGCCTTTTCGGTCAGGATGCCGGCCAGAGAGCCGGCTGCCTGGACAAGGACGCAGCCGATCTTATTGGCCTGCATCAACTCGACGGCCGATGAAACGGACGCGTCCGGCGCGACCGCGATGGCCGGCCGCGGCTTGAGCTCCGAGACCGTCCCTTCCAAGATGCGCTTCTGGAGGCCCCGGGTGGGCTGCGGCAAGTCCAATGGGGACAGAGGGTGCTGGCAGTTTTCGCATTCTTCGACGCCGGGAAGATTGTCGTGCTCGCAGGCCGGGCAAATCATGCTCCTTCCTCCGCGTCCCGCTCCGCCGGAACCTGCCAGGTTTCGGCGCCCGCGATCAAGGCCTGCAAATCCGCCGGTCTTGATTTTTTGACGGCCTCGATTTGCTGGCGCATGAGCTCCTCGTAAGTGGGGCGCTCCACGTCCCGGAAGACGCCGATGGGCACCGGAAATTTAGGCGTGTAGAGCTTGGAAAGCAAATACGCCAGGCTGGAGTCCGGATGCTTTTCGTCATGGACTAAAATCTCCGGCGGCGCCCGGCCCGGCTCAAACTCCACGATTTCGGGGACGTAGCCTCTCAGCCGGATGCCTTTGTTTTTTTCTTTCCCGAAAACAAGCGGCTTTCCGTGGCTAAGGGTCAGCGTCGTCTCTTCGCGGTGGGATCGTTCCGTGATGTCGGCGAAGGCGCCGTCGTTGAACACCTTGCAATTCTGCAAAATTTCGATGAACGCCGTGCCTTTATGGCGCGCGGCCCGCAGCAGCATCTCGGAGAGATGGTCCAAATTGGTGTCGAAAGTCCGCGCGACGAAGGTCGCCTCGGCCGCCAGAGCGATGCTGACCGGAATCATCGGCTCCTGGATGGAGCCGTAGGGGGTCGATTTGGTTTTGGTGCCCATGCGGGAGGTCGGCGAGGTCTGACCCTTGGTCAGGCCGTAAACTTCGTTATTGAAAAGCAGGATGTTGATTCCGATATTGCGCCTTAAGGCATGGATGAGATGGTTGGTGCCGATGCTCAGGCTGTCGCCGTCTCCGGTCACCACCCAAACGGAGAGGTCCGGATTGGCGCATTTGACGCCCGTGGCGATGGCCGGGGCGCGCCCGTGAATGCTGTGAAAACCATAGGTGTCGACGTAGTAGGGGAAGCGGGCGGCGCATCCGATGCCGGAGATGAACACGAATTTCTCCCGCGGAATATTCAGGGTGGGCAGGAATTTTTGCGTTTGGGCCAGGATGGCGAAATCCCCGCAGCCGGGACACCAGCGGACGATCTGGTCCGAGATGAAATCCTTACGCGTTAGCGCGGGCGGCGCGGCTTTTGTTTCCGCCATCAGACGTCTCCTTATTGCCGAGCATTTGAAGAATCTTGTTTTCGATCTCCGAAACTTTGAACGGCTGCCCCTTGACCTTGTTGAGCCCCACGGCCGGAACGAGGTAGTGCGCCCTCAAAAGAAGCAAAAACTGCCCCAGGTTCATTTCGGGCACCAGAATTTGCTCGTAATTTTTGAGAATACGGCCCAAATCGGGGGGAAAGGGATTCAAGTGGCGCACGTGGACGGCGGCGACTTCCAGGCCCTGTTTCTGCAGGTTCTGAACGGCCGAGGCGATGGCGCCGTAAGAGCTGCCCCAGCCGACCACCAGAAGCTTGCCCTGATGCGGACCCAGGATTTCCGTCGGAGGAATTTCGCGGGCGATGCGCTGGATTTTTTCGGCGCGCAAGTGGACCATGCGCTCGTGATTTTCCGGCTCGTAGCTCACATTGCCCGTGACGTCGGCTTTTTCCAAACCGCCGATGCGGTGCTCCAATCCCGGAGTTCCGGGAAGGGCCCATAGGCGCGCCAAAGTCTCGGGGTCGCGCTTGAACGGGAAAAAGCCCTCGGGCTCGGAGGCGTTTAAGCGCGGCAGCGGAGGCAGGCTGGCGACGTCCGGAATTTTCCATGGTTCGGCGCCGTTGGCCAGGTAGCCGTCGGATAGAAGCACGACGGGGGTCATGTATTTTAAGGCGATGCGCACGGCCTCGATGGTCATGTGGAAGCAATCCGAAGGGGTGGCCGGCGCCAGGATGGCGACCGGGGATTCGCCGTTTCGCCCCCCGTAAGCCTGCAGGAGGTCGGCCTGCTCCGTTTTGGTCGGCAATCCGGTGCTGGGCCCGCCGCGCTGGATATTCAGGACGATGAGCGGCAGTTCGGTGCTTACCGCCAGGCCGATGGCCTCCGATTTGAGCGCGACGCCGGGGCCGCTGGTTCCCGTCACGCCGATGTGGCCGGCGAAAGAGGCGCCGATGGCCGCGCCGACCGCGGCGATCTCGTCTTCGGCTTGAAAAGTCTTGACGCCGAAATTTTTGTGCTTGGCCAGCTCGTGCAGAATGTCGCTGGCGGGAGTGATGGGATAGCTGCCGTAAAAGAGGGTCCGTCCGGAAAGGTGCGCGGCGGCGATCAGGCCGAAAGCGGTCGCTTCATTGCCCGTGATTTTGCGGTATTTGCCGGGCTTTATCGGGGCCTTGCCGACGTGGTAATGGCTCTGGAAAAGTTCGGTGGTTTCCCCGAAGGCGTAGCCGGCGTGCAGGGCCTTGGAGTTGGCCTCCGAGATTTCCGGCATTTTCTGGAACTTCTTTTGTATCCAATCCAGGGTCGGTTCCAAGGGACGGTCGTAGAGCCAGTACATGATGCCCAGGGCGAAAAAATTCTTGCAGCGGTCGATATGGGTCCGTTTGAGGGCGGTGTCCTCCAGCGTGTTGGCGGTCAGCGTCGAGAGCGGCACGGGTATCACCCGGTAATCGGCCAGGGAGCCGTCCTCCAGGGGATTGGATTTATAGCCCGCCTTTTCCAGGTTTTGGAGCGTGAAGGTGTCGGCATTGAGGATTAAAATGCCGCCGGAGACCACGTCCTTGACGTGGGCTTTCAGGGCGGCGGGATTCATGGCGATGAGCACCTGCGGCTCGTCGCCGGGAGTGAGAATGTCTTTGGAGCTGAAGTGGATTTGGAAGCTGCTGACTCCCGGAAGCGTTCCGGCGGGAGCCCGGATTTCCGCCGGGAAATCCGGCAACGTGCTCAGATCGTTGCCGGACATCGCGGTGGCGGTGGTGAACTGCGTGCCGGAAAGCTGGATGCCGTCGCCGGAGTCCCCCGCGAAGCGGATGGTCACCGACTCAAGGGTCTCGACGGGCTTCGGTTTTGTATCGGCCATTTAAATGCGGCGGCGCGCGCTACGCTACTTCCGGCGACTCGCTCACCTTCTCCGGCTCGGGGGGAAGATTCATGACCTCGGCCGGAAAATGCGCCGCCAGATATTTGATGATCTGCCTGACGGAGACGAGCGCGACGGGGGCGTCCTTGTCGTCCACCACGGGCAGGTTGCGGTAGCCGTGGACGTGCATGAGCTCGACGGCCTCCCCCAGAGACGTGTCGCGGGTGATCGTCGTCACCTTGGGAGACATGAAATTCTTGATCGGAAGCTCCGGGTCTTTGACCTGGTTTAAGACTTTCATCAGGAAATCGCGCTCCGTGAAAATGCCCAGTATTTTACCGCCTTGGCAGACCAAGGCGGTTCCCGCGCGCTTTTCCCGCATTTGCGAAATCACGTCTTTAAGGGAGTCTCCGGCTTGGACGCGCAGCGGTTTGGGCAGGCGGATATGTCCGATTTTCTCGCTTAAGGCTTTGGTCTTGACCGACATGGCATTCAAGAGCGGCTTCCTCCGCGCTGCTTTATAAGGATAAGCGCGCATGATTTCGCCGTCAATGGCATGATAGCAAATTTGCGACGGCAAGATGATTTACAAAAGCTGGCGCAGGGCGTATTTCAGGATGCCGCCGTGGCGGTAATATTCCAGCTCTTTGGGCGTGTCGATGCGGCAGAGAACTTTGAAGCGGTTTTTGCCGCCGCCGGGGGCGAGGCAGGCGATCTCCATCTCCCGGCCCGGCTTAAAGTCCTCCGCGACGTTCTCGATATCGAAAGTTTCCTCGCCCGTCAGGCCGAGGCTCCGGCAGTTTTCTCCGAGTTTAAACTGCAGCGGCAGAATGCCCATGCCGACCAGGTTGCTGCGGTGGATGCGCTCATAGCTTTCGGCGATGACGGCGCGCACTCCCAAGAGCGCCGCGCCTTTGGCGGCCCAGTCCCTTGAGGAGCCGGAGCCGTACTCCTTTCCCGCGAGGATGAGAAGATCCGTTTTTTCCTTCGCGTAAGACATGGCCGCGTCGTAAATCGTCATGACCTCGCCGTCCGGCAGGCGCCGGGTCCAGCCGCCTTCGGTTCCGGGGGCGAGGAGGTTGCGCAGGCGGATGTTGCTGAAGGCGCCGCGCAGCATGACCTCGTGGTTGCCGCGGCGGGCCCCGAAGGAGTTGAAGTCTTTTTTCTCCACGCCCTGCTTGATCAAATACCGGCCTGCGGGACCGTCGGCCGGAATATTGCCGGCCGGGGAGATGTGGTCGGTGGTGACGCTGTCGCCCAAGAGAGCCAGCACCCGTGCCGCGGCGATGGGCCGCGGTTTCTCGGGCTCTCGGGTCATGCCGGCGAAAAACGGCGGCTTCTTGATATAGGTCGAATCTTTAGACCAGGCGAAGCGGCTGCCGCCGGGGACGCGGAGAGTTTTCCAGCGCTTGTCCCCCTGGAAAATCTTGCCGTATTGCTTATGAAACATCTCCTTCTTGATGAATTTTTGCACGGCCAGCCGGACCTCTTTTTGCGAGGGCCAGATATCCTTCAAAAACACGGGCTTGCCGGAGGCGTCGTGCCCCAGCGGTTCCCGGTAAAGGTCGATGTCCATGCGGCCCGCCAAGGCGTAAGCGACCACCAGAGGCGGGGAGGCCAGGTAGCTGGCCCGGACGGAGGGGTGAATGCGGCCTTCAAAATTCCGGTTGCCGGAAAGCACGCACGCGGCCACCAGGTTGGCGGCTTGGATGGCCTTCTCAACGGCGTCGGGCAGAGGCCCCGAGTTTCCGATGCAGGTGGTGCAGCCATAGCCGACCAGATAAAATCCGAGGCTTTCCAGAGCGGGCAAAAGCTTCGATTTTTGAAGATAGTCCATGACGACTTTGGAGCCGGGGGCGAGGCTGGTCTTGACCCAGGGTTTGGATTTGAGGCCGGCCCGCGCCGCTTTTTGGGCCAGGAGACCGGCCTGCAGCATCACCTGCGGGTTGGAGGTGTTGGTGCAACTTGTGATGGAGGCGATGACGACCGAGCCGTGGCCGAGTTCAAACCGCTGACCGTTCATTTGAACCGGAACTTTGGCGGCGGCGGGGGTGGCGGCCGTCTGTTTGGGCCAGAAGGCGCCCAAAGCTTTTTCAAATTCGGGCTTGGAGTTTCTCAATGGCACCCGGTCTTGGGGGCGCCTGGGCCCGGCCAGAGAGGGTTCCACGCGGGAGAGGTCCAACTCCAAGCTGTCCGAGTAGAGCGGAACCGGAGCGTCGTCGGTTCGAAATAGCCCCTGCTCTTTTAAATACGCTTTCACCAGCCGGATTTGTTTCGGGTCCCGCCCGGTCTGCCGGAGGTAATTGAGCGTTTCATCGTCCACCGGAAAAAATCCGGTCGTCGCTCCGTATTCCGGGGCCATATTGGCCAGCGTGGCGCGGTCAGTGAGCGCCAGCGCCGACAACCCGGCGCCGTAGAACTCCACGATTTTTCCCACGACGCCTTTTTCGCGCAGCATTTGCGTTACGGTCAAAACCAAGTCGGTGGCCGTGGCGCCTTCAGCCAGCGCGCCGGTCAGCTTGAAGCCGACCACTGGCGGCGCCAGCATGGCGATGGGCTGGCCCAGCATGGCGGCTTCCGCCTCGATTCCTCCGACGCCCCAGCCCAAAACCCCCAGGCCGCTGATCATGGTCGTGTGGGAGTCGGTGCCGACCAGCGTGTCGGGGTAGGCCGTCAGGCCCTCCGGCGTCCGCCGGCTGTAGACCACGGAAGCCAGATACTCCAGGTTCACTTGGTGGACGATGCCCGTGTCGGGCGGCACGACGCGAAAGTTGTTGAAGGCTTTTTGGCCCCAGCAGAGAAACTTGTAGCGCTCCTGGTTGCGCTTAAATTCCTTTTCCGCGTTTAGCCGAAAGGCGTCGCGCAGGCCGTAAGAGTCCACCTGCACCGAGTGGTCGATGACCAAATCCGACTGCTGCAGGGGATTTATCTTTTGCGGGTCGCCGCCGAGCGCCGCGATGGCGTCGCGCATGGCCGCCAAGTCCGCGACCGCCGGAACTCCGGTGAAATCCTGGAGGAGCACCCGGGAGGGCATGAACTGGATTTCCTTGTCCGGCTTTTGATCGGGCCGCCATCGCGCCAGGGCCTGGATGTCATCGCGGGCGACGCTGAGCCCATCCTCGTGGCGCAGGAGATTTTCCAAAAGCACTCTGATGGAGTAGGGAAGCCGGCCGATATCGCCTAGGCCGGCTTGCGCCAAGGCCCGGATACTGAAAATGCGGTAGCTGGAGCCCCCGGCCTTCAGGGTCTTTAAGGTTGAAAAAGAGTCCATCGGCTTAATAGAGGTCATTCTCGTATTGTATCAAAATTGAAAATGCCGGCGCCGGTGGAATTCGGGTTACCCTAATTTGAGAGTTGGAGGATCCATTGTCCGGAGGGGGTTTGAGTCACGCGGTTGGGGCGGCCCAAGCGGCTGAGGAGCTCCCTGTCCAGCGCCGTAGGCGCGCCCGGCAACGGCCATTCCAGGCTCCGGCCGCCGCGCTCTACCGTCAGCAATAGCTCCTCCAGAAACTCGGGCATCCATTCGGATATCATCGCGGAGGATGTGATGCCGCCGCCCAGGCTGCGGCCGCTCTTTGCGAAGGATAAATCCACTGCGAGCTGCTCGGTCAGGGCCGAAGGAGGAGCGTCAATTTCGGCCAGCTTGCCGGCGTTCATTTCCCTCCACCGGCATTCGTCTTGCGAGAGCTCCAGCCAGTAGCTTTCCTCGGGAGAGGCGTCTCCGGAATCTGCCGGCGGCGGTTGGGAAATCGGCGGCCAGTCCGCCGTTCTGCGCAGGCCCAAAGCCCAGTAAGCCGTCATGGGATGGCGGACCCATAATTGAAGCATGCCGTCGTTCACGGAGCTGAGCCAGGAGCCGTCCTTCCGCAAGGGAGCCCCCAATTCCACCCAGACCCTGCCTTCCATCGAATAAGCGCCCAACTCGGCGCGACGGCCGGCGCGCACTCCAAATACCCTTTGGCGGGCGTGCTCCAACTCGTGGGCGACCAGGGCCGGGTTGCGGCTTGAATCTTCATCCAGGTGGATGGTGTTGGCCGCCGGGTCGTAGTACGCCGAGCCGTCAATCGTAATTTTCACGCCGCTCTCCGCGGCCGAAACCGCCAAGCTGCGGCCCGTGGGAACTTCCATCAGGCGCGACACCGTTTTGCCCACCCGCACATCCATGGAATCAAGCCAGGTTTCCAGAGGGGGATTCGGATCAAGGGCGCCAAACGCCCCGAGGTTTTGAGGCCGGACAAAGCCGGGACCGCACAGAATCGCGCCGGTGATCGCCGCCAAAAGCATGCGTCGGAGTTTGTGCATTTGAATAAAAGCTTCCTTTTATATCTTACCAGCGATTAACGCCTGATGAATGAGGCTTATGGCCCAACGGGCGCTGGGCCTTTGGGCCCATTCTGGAGGGGGTAGCGGGAAATTCGGGTTAGCCGGCTTTGGGGGGAGAGATTTCGCGCATCCGGGCGGACATCTTGGCGAGGCGCTCCTTGAGGCGGGGGTTTTTTGTCTCCAGCAGCGGGATCACCTTCCTGCGGACCCAGTTGCGGGTGAAACGCTCCGAGAGGTTGGTTTCATCCCTGCGAGAGGCGAGCTGAAAAACTTTCAGGGTTTCCAAAATATCTCTGCGGCTGAGGGTCAAAAGCGGGCGGATGAGGACCGCTTTCCCAAGCTTTCTTTTCGGGGGAATGCCGCCCAGGCCGCGCGGCTCCGTGCCGCGCAACAGATGCAAAAGGACGGTTTCGGCCTGGTCGTCCAAAGTGTGGCCGGTGGCGACAACGGAAAAGCCCAGCCGGGCGGCCGCTCTTTCAAGCGCGCGGTAGCGCAGTTTTCTGGCGGCGTCCTCCAGGCTTCTTCTTTCCTTTTCGGCCAGCTTGGCCGTTTGGACGCGGACCACGGCGCAGGGGACGTTCATGCGCCGGGCGAGATTTTGAACGAAGCGCGCGTCCGCGTCCGCCCGCTTGCCCCTCAAGCCGTGGTGCACATGGAGAATATGGAGCTTCAGCCGCCAGTCGTTTTGAAGCTGGCTCAAAAGCCGCGCCAGGCAGACCGAATCCGGGCCCCCGGAGACCGCCATAAGGACTTTGTCGCCCTTGCGCAGCAAGCTTTCGTCCGCGACGTGGCGCAGGAACTTGGACCAAATTTGCGCCCAAAAAGATTTTAGCCGCATCATTTCGCAGAATTTTATCTTATTATGCCGTCTCGCGACTATGATTGACAACCCATCGCCGAAGTGTTGTAATAAGGCGGAGATTTTTCCTTCCAGGAGCCCCTTATGGCGCGCGTGCTGATAGTCGACGACGAACCGGCGATTGTGGAACTTATCCACGACGTTTTGGAGCAGGCCGGATATGAGACGTACTCCTGCGACGACGGACAGAAGGCTTGGGAACTGATCCAGTCCTCCCGGCCGGATCTCATCATCACCGACGTCATGCTCCCTTCGATGGACGGCTATACCCTCCAAAACCAGATCGCCCAGACGGAGGCCACTTCCAAGATTCCGGTCATCGTCATGAGCGCGCTGGTGCCGGCCAAGACGCTTTTCAGGAATGCCAAACAGGTGGTCGGCTTCATGGTTAAGCCGTTTACGGGCGATGAATTGGTTCAAAAGGTGCAGGAGGCTTTAGGCGCGAGGCCGGCCGCGGAACCGGAGAAAAAACCCGAGACCGGCGAGGGACAGGGGACCTGAGCGTGTCCGACGAGATGAATTTCGACTGCATCGTGGTCGGCGCGGGGCCGGCGGGCATCAGCGCGGCCATCACGTTGGCCAAGGCCGGGCTCTCGGTTGTCGTGCTGGAGCGCGGCGCCTATCCCGGGGCCAAAAACGTGCAGGGCGCGGTCCTATACACCCACCAGCTCGCCGAGGTGCTGCCGGATTTTTGGAAAGACCCCCAGGCCGCTCTTGAAAGGCCCATCACGGAGCAGCGCACGGTGATCGCCACGGAGGACTCGTGGGTAAGCGTGGGCTATAAATCCGAGAAATACCTGAAGGAGCCCCACAACTGCTACACCATCATCCGCGTGCGCTTCGATCAGTGGTTTTCTAAAAAGGCGGAGGAGGCGGGGGCGGAGATTTATACGGGCGTCACGGTGCGGGACGTGGCGCGCAGGGACGGCAAAATTTGCGGCGTCAAAACCGGCGACGGCGACGAGCTCTTGGCGCCGTGCGTGATCGCCTGCGACGGCGTCAACTCCATTTTGGCCCAAAAGGCGGGCTTGATCGACGAGCTCAAGGCCTCGGAAGTGGCGCTGGGCGCCAAAGAGATTTTGTCGCTTCCCGCCGGGGTCATCGAGGACCGCTTCAACCTGGAGAAGGGCGAAGGGGCGGCCACCGAGATGTTCGGCGCCCTCACTCAAGGCATGCTCGGTTACGTTTTTCTTTACACCAACAAGGACACTTTGTCTTTGGGCGTGGGCTGCAAATTGGCCGATTACCAGAAAAAAGGGCTTCGCCCCTCGGAGCATCTGGAAGCCATCAAGCAGCATCCCTTCGTGAGGCGGCTCATCGCGGGCTCAAAGACCTTGGAGTATTCCTCCCACTTGATTCCCGAGGGGGGAATGCGCTCGATGCCGCCGCTCTACACCGACGGTTTCTTGATCGCGGGCGACGCGGCCCAGATGGTCAACCCCGCTTTTCGCGAGGGCTCCAATATGGCCATGACGGCCGGCAAGCTGGCGGCCGAGACGGTCATCGAGGCCAAAAAGGCCGGCGATTTTTCCGCCGCCAAGCTATCGGCGTATGAGGACAAGCTCAAAGAGAGCTACCTCTGGCCGGACCTTGAGGAAGTTCAGGACGTGGAAGCCTGGGTCGAAGCCCGGAGCGGTTTTCTTGATTTTTATCCCAAGCTGGCCTGCGACCTGGCGCATTTGCGATTCACGGTGGACGGCCAGCCCAAAAAGGGCCACTTGGGCAAGGCCTTTTCGATGATTCAGAAGCGCGGCGCCGTGGATTTGGCCAAGGACGCGTGGATGATGCTCAAGCTCGGAAAGCGGCTGGCGGTTTGATCGCGCCCAAGGATTAAGGAGCGCCGGATTTATGAAAGAGACGGTCGAGGCGAAATTGGGGCTTCTCACCTACAAGA
>Ga0156243_1001_pt1 | contig 21675 bp, 21 predicted proteins | sample RifCSPlowO2_12_FD_107890 | JGI IMG/M metagenome (GOLD analysis project Ga0156243, IMG submission 107890) | Elusimicrobia bacterium RIFCSPLOWO2_12_FULL_59_9 | reverse complement strand
CAAACCGACCAAAACTGGACACGATCGGCGGCCGCGAGTCTGGCCCTATTAAACGGCTATTTCTGGATGATTTCTAAACGGCATTCCCAGAAGGGAGCCCAATCTCGAACCAATGCCGGGTGCGCCGGCACAGGCTGCAGACGGAAAGCATGACGGGCACCTCGACGAGAACGCCCACCACGGTGGCCAGCGCCGCCCCCGAGCCGGGCCCGAATAGGGCGATGGCCGTGGCGACCGCCAGCTCGAAGAAGTTGCTCGCCCCGATCAGGGCGCCGGGCGCCGCCACCGGGAACTCGACCTTAAAAAACCGCATCAAGCCGTAGACGAGCCCCGCGTTGAAGTAGACCTGGATGAATATCGGAACGGCGATAAGCAGCACGTGCAGGAACCGGCCGGTGATGTTCTCGGCCTGGAAGGCGAAGATGAAAACCAAGGTCGCCAAGAGCGCGGCCACGCTCACGGGATGCAGCTTGGGCAGAAAGACGCTCTCAAACCACGCCTTCCCATGGGCGCGCACGAGAACCGAGCGGGTGGCCGCACCTGCGGCCAGCGGTATGACGATGAAAATGACGACCGCGTAGACCAGGACGATAAACGGCACCGTCAGGGAGGACGCCCCGCTCACGAGGTATTTCACGATGGGGGCGAAAGCGATGAGCATGATGAGATCGTTCAGGGCGACCTGCACCAAGGTGTAGGCCGGGTCGCCGTCGACCAGATAGCTCCACACGAACACCATGGCGGTGCAGGGCGCGGCGGCGAGGATGATGACGCCGGCGATATATTGGTCGGCGAGTTCCGGCCCGATCAAGGGCAGGAAGAGGCCCTTAAAGAACAGCCAGCCCAGAGCCGCCATGCTGAAAGGCTTGATCAGCCAGTTCACCAACAGGGTGATGAGCAGCCCTTTTGGCCTTCTGCCGACGCTCAGGATGGAGCTGAAGTCGACCTTGAGCATCATGGGGTAGATCATCAGCCACAGCAGCACGGCGATCGGGATGTTGATGTGGCTCTCCGCGCCGAATTCCATGCGCCGCAGCAGGTCCACGACGCCCGGGGCGAGTTTGCCGACGGCGATGCCCACCGCCATGCAGAGCCCGACCCACGCGGTCAAGGTCCGCTCGAAAAAACCCATCTGCTTCGGCTCGTTCATGCTGTTTCTCCAGTTATCTCGATCCCACGGCTCCACGCGCGGCCGGAAAGCGCCGTCATGAGCATTCCTTAACGAGGGATTCGACGCGGGCTTTGATCTCGTCGCGAACCTTGCGGAACGCATCCAACGGCAGAGTTTTGGGATCGGGAAGATCCCAGTCCAGCCGATTTTTCGCCGGCAGGGACGGGCAAGCGTCCCCACACCCCATGGTGACGATGTAATCCCATTGGATCGTAGGGAGGTCCAAGAGGCCCTTGGATTTCTGCAAGCTGATGTCGGCCCCAGCTTCCTGCATGACCTGCACGGCCGTCGCGTTGACCTTCCCGGAAGGCCGGGAGCTGGCGCTCCATCCATCAAGCACGTCCTTCCCCAGTTTCCGCGCGAAGCCCTCCGCCATCTGGCTGCGACAGGAGTTTTCCACGCACACAAACAAAACCGTCAATTTTTTCATCAACAGGCCGCCCCTCGGGCCTTAAACCGCGCGAGCTTCTCGCCGTCGCGCCTCAGAACGTCCACTTCCGCGAAACAGCCGCCCAGGCAGCGGATCAGGCTCTTGTGGAAGCCCCCCTCCGGCTTGGCCAGAGAGTAGCGGCGCCAAAGCCCCTGCTTGCGGTCCTGGACGATGCCGGCGCCGCGCAAATACGCCAGATGCCGCGACACCTTGGATTGCGGCAGCCCCAGTACCCCCATGATATCGCAGACGCAGAGCTCGCCTGCGCGCGTCAGCAGGTGCAGGATGCGCAAGCGCGTCTCATCGGAGAAGGCCTTAAAGAGCAGATCGACGGGCCGTTTTGCCATAATTGTATCTGGATATGCAAATATAGTAGCGGAGCGCGCGCCGGCTGTCAAGCGGCGGGATTGCGCGGCGGCGGCCTTTGACTCTATACTTATAGGGTCTACGGAGGCAATGCTATGGAACCGATAAGCTGCCGCATCCCCTCCGGCGGCGGGGCCGAGGATATCGTTGAGACCATTTTGGCGCTTCGGACCATCGCCGTCGTGGGTTGTTCCCCGAAACCAGAGCGGCCCAGCCACACCGTCGCCGCCTATCTCAAGGAGCAGGGTTACCGCGTCATCCCCGTCAATCCAGGGCAGGAAGAAATCCTCGGGGAGAAGTGCTTCCCCAATCTCACCGCCATCCCCGGACCGGTCGACGTGGTGAACGTTTTCCGGCGCAGCGAGAAGGTTTTTCCCATCATCCAGGAGGCCATCGCCATTAAAGCCAAAGCGCTGTGGCTGCAGGATGGAGTGACGCATCCGGAGGGAGAGGCGCTGGCGCGCGCGGCGGGACTTATGGTCGTCTCAAACGACTGCATGTTGCGGAAGCATTATCAGAGCCGCCGGAAATGATGCCCTTGAAAAAGAAATTCCTTTTATTTTGACCAAGCTAACCATAAGAGTTAAACTTGATGGCGCATGCTTGGCATCTCCCGACGACGAATCGTCCCCGCTGATGAGGAGTCCCCGGCCTCATGAACGCGCCCATCATGGAATCCACGGATTTCTTCCTGCGATCGTGCTTCCGCTACGCGCGCTGGGCCTGCGTCGCTGCGGCGGCCCTGGCTTGCGCCGCGCTGGCCGGTTTTTGGCTTGACGCGCCCATCCTGGCGGGCGGCTTCTCCGCTAGCATCCCCATGGCGCCCAATACCGCCGCCGCCTTTCTCTGCCTGGCCGCCGCGCTCCATCCGGGCCTGCCTTGGCGCCGCTCCCGCCGGGTCCAGGTTTATCTGGCCGCGGCGGTTTTGGTCCTCGCGGCTCCCACGGTGCTGCGTTTCCTCACGCAGGCTTGGCTTCGGTCCACGCCGGCGCCGCCGGTCGACTCTTGGAGGATGATATGGACGATGTCGCCCGTGACCGGCGCCTGTTTTCTGGCGCTGGGCGCCGCCGTCATGCTCCAACCGGCGCCCGGATCGAAAATGCTTTCCGCCGCGGCCAGGACCGGGGCCGCGGCCGTCCTGGCGACATCGTTCATCATGCTGCTGGGATATATTTACGACCAACCCTTCTTCTACGGCGCGAGCATCGTGCCCATGGCGTTGACGACCGCCGTCTGTTTCCTCTGCGTATCCAGCGCCTTCTTCATCATCGGCGGGCCATCGCCCTGGCCGCTGCACTTGCTCGCGGGGCAGGCCCCCAGCGCGCGCATCATGCGCCGGACCCTGCCGCTCCTGGCCGGCATCTACCTGCTGGAAGGTTTCGTGGAGAGCCGCTTTGTCATGCCCGCGCTGACTCACGACATCCTGACGTTGGCGGGCTTGACCGCCATGGCGGGCAGTATTTTGCTCATCAGCCGGCGATTGGATGTCTCGATCGCGGCGGCGCAAGCGAGCCTGCGGGAATCGCAGTTGTTCATCGAAGGAATCATCAACGCGATACCCGTCAGGGTTTTCTGGAAAAATAGAGACCTCGTTTTCTTGGGCTGCAACGCCATTTTCGCGCGCGACGCGGGGTTTGAAAGCGCCAAAGACATCATCGGCAAAGACGACTACCAGATGGGATGGCGCGACCAAGCGGACCTGTATCGCGGCGACGACCGCCAAGTCATCGAGAGCGGCCGCCCCAAGCTGCTCATCGAAGAACCCCAAACGACCCCCCAGGGCGACACGCTCTTTCTGCTGACGAGCAAGATACCCTTGCGCGGCAATGATGGAAAAATTATCGGCATCCTTGGAACGTACATGGACATCACCGAACGCAAGAAAGCCGAGGCGGTCATGGTCAACATGCAGAAGCTCGAGTCCCTGGGCACTTTGGCCGGCGGAATCGCCCATGACTTTAACAACATCCTCACCGCCATCCTGGGGAATCTCTCCCTCCTGCAATCGCAACTGCAGGACGGCGACGCGGCACTGAATCTGATCCAAGAGGCCCAGGAGGCCTGCGGGACCGCGAAAGGCCTCTCGCACCAACTGCTGACCTTCGCCAAAGGAGGAAGTCCCGTCGTCCAAGTCATGGACCTGCGGCCGCTGCTTTCGCAAGCGGCCGGCTTCGCCGCGCGGGGCTCGGACTCGCGCTGCGTCTTTGACCTGGGCGATAGCCCCCTGGCGGTGAACATCGACAAGGACCAGGTCGCCCAGGTGGTTCAAAATCTGGTCATCAACGCGGCGCAGGCCATGCCGTCAAGCGGGAACATCACGGTTCGGGCCGCGATCGTTACTCTGAGCGGCGGCGAACTGCCGCCCCTGGCCGCCGGACGCTACGTCTGGGCGACGGTCGAGGATCAGGGTGCGGGCATTCCGGCCGCGCATCTCTCGAAGATCTTCGACCCCTATTTCAGCACCAAGGCCAAGGGAAGAGGCCTGGGCTTATCGGTATGCCACTCCATCATGGCCAAGCATGGCGGGCACATCAGCGTCGAGTCCAAACCCGGGCAGGGAGCGGCCTTCACCCTCCACTTCCCGGCCGCAAACGCCGCGGACATCCCGCTGAAACAAAAACGCCCGCCGCTCGCCGCCGGCAGCGGCAGAGTTCTCATCATGGACGACGAGCCGATGGTCTCCAAGGCCTTGACGCGCATGCTCGAGCGCCTGGGCTGCCACAGCGAGTGCGCGGGCGACGGCAAGACCGCGCTCGACGCCTATCGCCGCGCGCTAGAGGCGGGCAAGCCCTTCGATGCGGTCATTATGGACCTAACCATCCCCGGCGGCATGGGCGGCAAGGAGGCTATAGGCAAGCTCTTGGCGCTCGACCCAAAAGCCAAAGCCATCGTCTCCAGCGGATACTCCATGGACCCGGTCATGTCGAACTATGCGGCCGATGGTTTCTGCGGCGCCCTGAAGAAACCCTACCGCATCGGGGACGTCTCTGAAGTCCTTCGTAAGATCATCGGCGCCAAGCCTGGCGGATAAGCCGCTCGGGACGCGCATGGACTATTTCCTGGCTCGGCTTCCCATCTTCAAAAAGCTCCCGTCCGCGGAACTTTCGGACCTGCCGCGGCAGTTCCTGCTTCGCCGCTACCGCCGTCAAGAACCGATTTTCCAGGAAGGGGACCCGCCGGCCGCCGTTTTTCTGCTGCGCTCGGGGCTGGTCAAGGCCGTCAAGTACTCGCCGCGCGTGGCGCCCTTCGCCATGGAAGTCATCGTTCCCGGCAAGCTCTTCGGCATGATCGCGGCCCTCGACGGCAGGCCCTATCCCGTCAGCGCCGTCCCGATCAAAGAGTGCGAGGCCTACCGGATACCCGCGCGGGCCTTCGAGAATTTGATGAAGGGGCATTCGGACTTTTCCCGCGAGGTCTACGCGGAAGTGGGCAGCCACCTTCGGCAATCCCAATCCATGCGTTCGCTTTCCAAAGAGCCCGTCGAGAAGCGCATCGCCTTCATCCTCTGCCTGCTCGCCCGGTCCATGGGCAACGACCTTCCTGTCCGGCGCGAGGACATCGCCGAGCTATCCGGCTGCACCCAGGAGACGGCTATCCGCACGCTCGTCGATTTTAGAAATAAGAAGCTCCTCTCCTCCGGCTGGAAGAAGATCGTCGTGCTCAAGCCGGATCGTCTAAAGGCCCTTTCAGGGATGAAATAGCCCCGCGCTTGAAAATCCAAAAATCCTGCGCCGGCGCATACCTTTTCTCCCGCCTCCGCGCTAAACTGTTCCTAGGCGCTCTTAGCGCTAACCCGAATTCCCCAGTTGGGAATTCGCCCGCAGGGTCGTCGCTGTAAAACAGCGACGGGGTTGTCCGGCGCCGAAGGCGCAACCGCAGTTGCATGATTTTGTACGATACTTTTCAGATAAGACAGAGGCTGCAACTGTGGTTTTCGGGCCCAAATCCATTCTGGAGGCGTTTTCCCATGAGCCAACCCATCCTGCTGGACGTCCGGCCGCTGCAGCCGGTCGAGAGGCACCAGAAGATATTTGAAGCGTGGAACGCTCTGCCGGTGGGCGGCGCGCTGCGCCTGGTCAATGACCATGAGCCAAAACCCCTGTATTACCAGTTCCAGGCGGAAAGACCGGGCGAGTTCGAGTGGCGCAGCATCACGTGCGGACCCGAACGCTGGGAGGTCGAAATCCGGCGCATCGGTCCTCCGCGGCCGCGCGAGCCGGAGATTGCCGGAAGCGATGTGAGACCCGATTGGGCGAAGCGCGCTCCCGATCTTGAGGTCGACGTTCGCGAGGACCTGCGCCAAGGCAAGGAGCCTTTCGGCAAAATCATGCAGGCCGTTTCCCAATGCGGCCCGGAGGGCGTCCTCCTGCTGCGCGCGATCTTCGAGCCCAAGCCGCTTTACAACATCCTGCGGGCGCGCGGATTTGAGAGTTGGACCGAGCGCGGAGCGGAGGACGACTGGAAGGTCTACTTCCGCAAGGCCGGGACTCCACCGGGGGCGCCGAGCCCCGGAATATCGCCGGCCCCGCAAACGCATACTTTGGACGTTCGCGGCCTTGAGCCGCCCGAGCCCATGGTCATGATTCTCTCTAAGCTGCCTGAGTTGGGCCCGGAGGACGTCTTGGAGGTCACCCACTTTCGCGAGCCCGTTCCCCTCTATTCCCATTTGGAGGAGGCCGGATTCTCGCACGAGATCATGAAGCTGGAGGAGGGGCTCTACCGGCTCCGCATCCGGAGGAAAAAATGATCGAGGGACCTCCCGTGCAGGCGGCGCCTTTGCGCGGAAGCGCTCCTTTCTTAAAGACGGCGCCGTCCTTGTCCATTCCGATGCGCCACTTCGCCTTCGCGGCCGCGGCCTTCTGGCTTTTCGCCGCGGCCTTCGCCTGGGGCCAGGGACGGCTCTTGGGTTGGGACCTCAACGCCGGGTGGGTCCTGGGACTCGTTCATATCCTCACGCTTGGCTGGATCAGCATGACCATGCTGGGGGCCATGGTTCAAATGGCCGCGGTGCTGTGGGAGACGCCTTTGGCCGCGCCGCAAAGCCTCATCAAGGCGGCCTGGTGGCTGCTGGCCGCCGGGATCGCGGGCTTCGTGGGCCACTTATGGCTCCATAGCAGCCGCGCCTGGCTGCCGGCGGTATTGCTGGTGGCCGCCTTCGCGATTTATCTTTTCGCCCTCCTCAGGACGATGGCTTGGGCGCCCAAACTTGACTGGGCTGGAAAACATCTTGTCTTCGCCGCAGTCTATCTGGCCGCCGTGGCGGCGCTGGGCATCCTTCTGGCCTACGACCGGCAGCGAGGCGTCCTATTTCCGGACCCGGAAGGAGCGCTCATCGCGCATGTCCATCTGGCCTTGGTGGGCTGGGTTTCGCTGAGCATTTTCGGGGTGTCCTACCGCTTGGTATCCATGTTCGCCCTCTCCCATCTCGCCTCCAAGACCCCCGGCCGTTTGGCGCTCGTTTTGGTCAACGCGGGCCTGATCGGGCTCGCCGCCGATGGGCTTTTCGGCGGCCGCCGGCTGATGCCGCTTTGGGCCGCGCTCCTGGCCGCGGGATTTGCGGCCTATGCCTGGCAGATGCGCCAAATCTTCTTATTAAGGAAGCGCGGACTCGACCCTTCCCTGAGCTTCGTCCTTTTGGCCCTGGCGGGAGGAGCTCTTTGGGCGGCGCTGGGGCTGGGGCTGGCCTTCGGCTGGATTGCGGACACGACGGAGGCGCGCGCGGCCTATGTCTACGCGGCGCTCATCGGCTGGGCCACGCCCTTCATCCTGGGCCAAATTCACAAGATCCTCCCCTTCCTGGTGTGGCTTCATATCTACAGCCCCAGAAACTGGAAGCCTCCGGTCAGGGTCCCCAAAATTCAGGACTTAAGCAGCGTCAAGTTGGCGTGGGCGGAGCTGTGGCTTTTGGCCCCGGCGGTTCCGGCGGGCATCGCCGGCTTCTTGCTCGAATCTTCGTTCTGGCTGCGCCTGGCCTCGACCGCTCTTTTTCTATGCGCGACGGTTTATGTTCTAAACACCGTCTTGACGCTTAAACATATCTATTGGAGAGACCCCCGATGGAGCACGCCAAGCAGCTAGCCCTCGCCTCGCTCAGCAACGTCGTCGACCCGGAGGTTGGGCTCGACATCGTCTCTATGGGCTTGGTGTACGGCCTGGAGGTGGACGCCAACCGCATCCGGCTCAAAATGACCCTGACCGCGCCGGGTTGTCCTCTTGGAGCCGCCATGGCGGAAATGGCGGCCGGCGCCCTGCGCGCGGCCGGTCAAGACAGAACCGTGGAAGTGGAGATGGTCTGGGCTCCGCCGTGGAGCCCGGAAATGATCTCGCCGGACGCGGCGGAAAGGTTATGAGCCCTAAACTCTCAGCAGAGCCATCTTCAGCGGCGGCCGGCCGTCGTAGCTGGGGAAATCGCTTTCCGGCAAGATCCACTCCGAATCGCGAATAGGACGGCCGGCTTTGCGGGCGCTGCGCTGCAATTGGTCCATCCACGCCTCGCGCGCGACCTCCGCGGCGTTGTTGCAGCAGAGGATCGCGCCGCCCTCGGCGACGCACAGAAGCGCGGGCTTGAACACCGCCGGATAATCGTTGACCAAATCCACCGCCCCAAACGGGCTCTTGGCGTAGCGGGGCGGGTCGAGAAACACCAGATCGAATTGCTGCTTTTCCATTTTATGGAACGGCGGCATTCGTTTTCCGCGCGCCACCCGAGGCTGCCCCAGCCCGGAGAGCTGCCGCAGTGCCGGAAAAACGTCGCTGCGCACAAAGCTTATTTCAACGCCCAAATCATTGAGGCGGGCGTTTTCCTCGCCGACGGCAAGACTGGATTTTGAAAAATCGACATTGACCACTCGGCTCGCGCCGGCCTTGGCGGCGGCGACGCCCACCCCGCAGGTGTAGGCGAATAGATTGAGCAGCGACTTGCCGGCCGCTTCCCTCATCACGCGCCGGCGGGCGGCGCGAAGATCGAGAAAGAGCCACGGGTCCTGGCCGGCGTGCCGTCCCTGGATGCGGTAATAAACGCCCAACTCCCGCGCCCGGCGCGGCTGCCTCGCGGCGGCCAAACGCTTGGGCGAAAGCTTGTTGATGATGCGGGAATTGCTCCGGCTGCGGTCGTTGTAGATGAGCGGCAGGCCCGGAAAGGCACGGGCGTAAAAGGTTTCCAGCTCCGCCAATTGCGCCTCTTGCAGAGGATGGTGGAAGCTCTGCGCGAGAAGCAAATCGCCGTAGCGGTCCACCGTCAATCCGGCCGCGCCTTCCGCGGCGCCGTGAAACAACCGGTACGCGTCGGTCTGCTCGGAGCGCAGCCGGCCCAGCAGCGCCGAGCGGCGCTCAAGCGCGGCGGCAAGACGTCCGGAAAGGGCATCGGGCACGGGGTTCATCGCGGAGGGCCTCCTTCGCGCTCTGGCATCTATTAGGATATCGCCGGCAAGAAATAAAAGCAAGAGTTCTCCTCAACCGGGACGAAAATTTTTTGAGGCCTTGACGCGCGGGGCGGCGGGGGGTATACTGAAAGTGGATAATGCCCAGCAGTCATCCTCCGCCCAACGCGAAACAGGCGCCTCCCGCTAAAGCGGACCGCGGCCAGCGACGGCCGGTCCATGCAGCGCAAGCCGAAAATTCCGTAACTGGATTTTGCTTGCGGCGGCATTATTTGTTATCTTAACGAACCCATGCTAGCGCATATTTTGATTGTTGAAGACGATGAGGATTTCGCGGAGCTGATCGCGACCTCCCTCAAGCTCAAGGGGTATGAGGCGACGACGCGTTCCACGCTGGCGACCGCCATCGAGAGCTTTCAGGAAACGGCTTTCGACTTGGTCATCGTGGATTTGACCCTGCCGGATGGAAACGGCCTGGCCGTGTGCGAAAAAATTCGCGCCCACCCCCAGCGCTTCGCCACCCCCATCATCATCTTGACCGGCGACGCCAAATTCGAAAGCAAAATCGCCGGATTTCACGCGGGAGCGGATCAATACCTCACCAAAACTTTCAGCGTCGAAGAGGTGGCGCTGTGGGTCGGCGCTCTCTTAAAACGCGTTCGGCGCAATGAGGAAGCGCGCGGCGTCATCTCGCTTGATAAAATACAAATCGACCCCAACGCCCATGTCGTGCGATTTCACGGCAAGGAAATAAACAACCTCACGCAAAAGGAGTTTTACCTTCTCTACCACCTAGTGGCCTCCCGGCCCAAGGTTCTTTCCAAGGACTATATCCTTTCCAAGCTCTGGCGCACGGTGCTCACCGACAACACCGTGGAAGTGCATGTCCACCATATCCGCGAAAAGCTGGGACCCGACGCGAACTCTCACATCCTGACGGTGCCGGGAAAAGGCTACAAGTTCGTCTGACCGGGCCGCCGGCGCGAGCATGGATTTAAACGCCGTCGCCAGCCAGTTCTCTTGCCCCGGCCGGATCGTCGCCGTTGAGCCCATCGGATCTGGAAACGTCAACGACACTTATCTCGCCGTGTTCCGCACCCCCTATTCCGAGCGACGCGCGATCCTTCAGAAAATCAACCGGAAAATCTTCAAGAATCCGGCCTGGATCATCGAAAACATGCGGGTGGTCACCGAGCACGCGTACTCCGTCCTGGAGCGGGAGTCGAAGGGCGAGGACCGGATATGGCAGCTGCCGCGCTTGATCCCGGCGAGAAGCGGCCGAAACCGCTATATCGACCCCGCCGGCAATTGGTGGCGCGCGATGACCGTCATCGCTTCCGCCACCTCCTATGACCGCGCCCAGGGACCTCGCCACGCCTTGGAGGCGGGAACCGTCCTGGGGCAATTTCACCGGCTTGTCTCCAGCCTCGACCCCGCCCGCCTTCGCGACACCTTGCCCGGATTCCACGTCACTCCGCGCTACCTCAGGAAATATGAGGCGACGCTAAAAAAACCCGCCGCCAAAACCCGGCTGAAAAAATCCCCGCAAGCCGGACGTCTGTCGGTATTCATTAAGCGCAGGCGCAGCCTGGCGCACGCGCTGGAGTCGGCCTTAAAACGGGGGGAGCTCAAGCTCCGCTTGATTCACGGGGATCCAAAGGTCAACAACATCATGATCGACGACCTGACCGGAAAGGGGACCGGCATCGTCGATCTGGACACGGTCAAGCCGGGTCTTATCCACTACGATTTCGGCGACGCCCTGCGCTCCATCTGCAACCCCGCGGGCGAAGAAGTCCTGCAATTAAAGGACGTTCGATTCGATCTCAAGCTGTGCGAGGCGTTCATCGAGGGCTATATGTCGCGGGCGCGAAAGTTTCTGACCCTCCAAGACCGGGAGCGCCTCTACGATTCCATCCGCCTCATCGCTTTCGAGCTGGGACTGCGCTTTTTTCAGGACTTCCTGGCGGGAGACGTCTACTTCAAGGTGCGATACCCCGGCCACAATCTAAACCGGGCCCGCGTGCAGTTTCGCCTGTGCCAATCCATCGAAAACCAGGAAAGGGAAATTCGCCGCCTGCTCGCCCGCTTCTAACCCGCCTAACCTGAATTCCTCAGTTGGAATTCACCCGCAGGACCGTCGCTGTAAAACAGCGACGGGGTTGTCCGGCGCCGCGGGCGCAACCGCAGTCCAACGATTTCGCACAATTCTTGCAGATGGGACAGAGGTTGCAACTGCGGTTTTCGGGCTAAAAGAACTCGACCGTCATCTCCCACCGAAACTCGGTCCCGGGCTTCAACAGCACGACGCCTTGGCGGTCGTTTAAGGAATTGGGAACTCCAACCCAAGGCTCGGGACAGAGAAAACCGCGCCGCTCGTCGCCGTAAAACACGAAGCAGAAGTATTCCGGCGCGGCTTTGGGCGCGGCGCCGGGGCTGAGAATTTCCCGCTGGCGGACTCGGACGCCGAAAGAGGCGGGATCGACGATTTCGGCCCAGGCCTCGCCGGGGCCAAAGCCCCCCAGCGCGCAATTGTTCAGCTCCGGAGCTTCCCGCAGCGAAACGCCGCGGCGGTAGTTCGCGGGCCGGGTCGCTCCCGTCAGAAGGCCCGCGGGTGAAAGAAGGCGATTTTCCCGCGCCGGCGTCCGGACGCGGCAAGCGCCGGCGTCTGCGCCGGGCGCCAAGGGCAGGACAAAAGCAATGTGGTTGCCCATGGAAAAAGGCATCGCCTCGCGGTTGTTTATTCCCGCGGCCACAGTCGCCTCGGCCCGCAGGCCCTTGGCCTCAAGAAAGTACCTCGCCTGAAAACGGTAGTCAAAGGGATAAAAGACCCGGGTGGCGTCGTCGGCTCGCGCTTCAAAACCAAAGACGCCCGAGGCGGCCGAGCGCCGCCAAACTTGGTTCCTTACAAAACCGTGGATGGGCATCGGGTATGAAACCCCCGCCAGGCTCCAGAACCCCGGCTCTTTTTTGGGGCGGCCGCTCCCTTGCCGCGCCGGCCGGCGCGGCGCGAAGCTGCGCCCGACGGCCGGAAAAAGCCAGGGGGCCCCGCCTCTCCATGGCTGCTCCGCGCTGCCTTTGCCGCGATAGAGGAGCTCAATCCACCGCCCGCGCCACAGCCGCCGCAAGCTGTGGATCTCGCCCCCGAGAGCGGGGGCGACGGACAAGCGCAGCTTCCCGCCGTGCCCGGAGAGGGTGACCAGCTCGACGCCGTCGGCCGATCGCTCTTTAACGAGAGAGTTAAAGCCCTTCGGCATAGGCGATGATTTGCCGCCTAGTCAGGTCTTTGACAAAGCCTGCCTCGCGGCTTTCGGCCTGATAATAGCCGCGGTACCATTCCACGGTGCGCTCGATGGCCTCCTCGAAGCTCCACCGTGGCCGCCAGCCCAAAAGGTGATAGGCCTTGTCGGTCGCCAGGCTGAGCCGGCCCGCCTCGTGCCTGGCATCCGCCTCAGCGATGTCCCGCCAATCCCCGGGCCAATGTTTGAGGACCTCCCGCACCAGCTCTCCGACCGTTTTGTTCGATGCGATTTCCGGCCCAAAGTTGAAGGACGAGCATAGCGCCTCAAGCCTTTCCAGATTTTGCGCTTGAACCGCGGCGGAAATTTCCGAGCCCAAATGCAGATAGCCGCTCAATAGCTCCAAAACGTGCTGCCACGGGCGCGTGGCTTCGCTATTGCGCACGCGTATTGTTTGCCGCGCCGCGAGACTTTTGACGCAATCTGGAACGATCCGGTCCTCGGCCCAATCCCCCCCTCCTATGACGTTGCCGCCGCGCACGCTGGCGACGGCGGCCGCCGGCGCCGCCGCTCCTCTGCGGACGCCGAAAAAAGACCGCCGATAGGCGGAAATGATGATTTCGGCGCAGGCCTTGCTGGCGCTGTAGGGATCGTGGCCTCCCAAAGGATCGTTCTCCCGGTAGGCGTGGAGCCATTCGGCGTTCTCGTAGACTTTGTCCGTGGTGATCATGATCAGGACGCAGCGCCTGCTTTCGCGGCGGACGGCTTCAAGGACGTTGACGCTGCCCATGAAATTGGTCGCCGCGGTGGCGTGAGGCTCATCGAAGGCCCGGCGCACGAGCGGCTGCGCGGCCAGATGAAAAACGAAATCCGGCTGATGCCGGCTGATTTGTTTTTGGAGGGTTTCCAGAGACCGGACGTCGCCCCGGATATCGGCCGCAAGCCGCTCGCCGAGTTGTATCTCGGAAAAATGGGACGGGGTTGTCGGCGGCTCAATGGAATAGCCGACCACGTGGGCGCCCAGCAAGAGGAGCCACTCGCTCAACCATGACCCTTGAAATCCGGTATGCCCGGTCACGAAGACCGTCTTGCCCTTATAAGCTCCGCCGAAGTCCATATCCATCTCCTTTGCCCCGTTGGCGAGGATCAGCCCGACGCGCCCCGAGCGGCCCCCGGCCGCATGGCCAGATTATCCTTTTTCGCCTTAGAACAGTCAATCCTTTCTTCCCGCCGCACCACATTTAGACAAGCGCGAAAGCTCGATTTCGAGCGCGCTTAAACTACGGGAAAAGTGCTACAATATGAACAGTTGAGCATATGCCCAATAACACTAAGGTAGCGGCCGGCGAGATGGTCTTTAAAATCAAAGCGGACTTCCTTAAGTCCTTGGCCCATCCGTCCCGCCTGGCCGTCATCGAGTATCTCAAGAAACGCGAGGCGCCGGTGGGGCGCATCGTCAAGGATTTGGCGATGGAGCAATCCGGACTCTCCAAGCACTTGGCGACGCTGCGCCAAGCCGGCATACTCGCTTCCCGCCAGGAGAAGGCCAACGTCTACTACTCGATCAAAGACAAGGACATCTTCCTGGTGTTGCGGCCCATCGCGGAAATACTGAGAAAGAAACTTCGGGAGAGCGGGCGGCTTTTGAGCAGCTTCGGCAAAACATGAATGCCGGCCCGCGGCCCGACCCAATCTGTGAAGGCTATGACAAAAACATCGATGCGAAGTCTCTTGGCAATGAATTTGCTGGTCCTGCTGGCGGCAGCGTGGGGCTGCAAGCCGAAAGCGACTGAAGGCGGCATGGAAGGAGCGCCCGCCGCCGAGGCGGCGCCTCCGACTCCCGCCGCAACCGGACAGGCTGTCGCTGAATAATCCTGCCGCCGGATGAACTTTATTCTTGCGGCGGCGTTTCTATTCGTTCTAGGCGCCGCGGCCGGCATCGCTTTGGGACGATGGCCGGCCGCGGCGCGTTTGGCCGGCTATGGCTCGGCGGCGCTGGCCAGCCTAAGTCTTTTGCTGGAGTCTCTGGCCTGCCTGCTGGGCGGAGCCTCCTCCTCATTAATCCTGCCCGGGACGGCCGCCTTGGCCGACTTCAGCTTCCGTTTGACCCCCTTCGGCGCGCTTTTTTGCGCTCCGATCTCGGCGCTCGGCTTCGCCGCCAGCGTCTACGCCGTCGGCTACGCCGAGGAACACGATGATAAAGTTTCCAGGCTCGTGGCGTTTTACAATCTCTTCCTGCTCGGCATGTCGTTCCTGCCGGCGGCCCAAAACGCCTTCAGCTTTTTGTTGTGCTGGGAATGGATGACGGTCGCCTCCTTCTTCCTGGTGGCGCTCGATCACGAGAAGTCGGAATCGAGGCGCGCGGGCTATATCTATTTCGTCATGTCCCAGGCGGGCGCGGCCTTCGTCTTCGCCTTGTTTTTCCTTCTGCGCGCGGCCGCGGGCTCCTGGGAATTCGAGGCTTTTAAGGCGGCGGGGCCTCTCCTTCCGGCGGGCGCGAAGAACGCTCTCTTCCTTCTGGCCCTTATCGGATTCGGCACGAAGGCCGGAATGGCACCGCTGCATCTATGGCTCCCGTATGCCCATCCCGCGGCCCCCAGCCACGTGTCGGCCCTGATGTCCGGCGCCATGATCAAGACCGGCATCTACGGACTGCTGTTGACGATTTTTTCTTTTCTGGGCGGCGGGCCGTGGTGGTGGGGGGCCGTGCTGCTCGCGGCGGCGGCCGCGACCAGCTTAATTGGCGTCGCCTACGCCCTCATTGAAAACGACATCAAGCGCCTGCTGGCCTACTGCAGCGTCGAAAACATCGGCGTCATCCTCATGGGAGTCGGCGCCGGAATGCTCTTTCGCGCCTTCGGCCGCGAGGAGCTCGCGCTCTTATCTCTTTCCGCAGCCTTGTACCACACCGTCAACCATGCCCTTTTCAAGGGACTATTGTTCTTGAGCGCCGGATCGGTGCTCAAGGCCGCGCACACGCGCAACATCGAAGAAATGGGCGGCCTCATCAAACGCATGCCGCTCACGGCCCTGTGCTTTCTGATCGGCTCCATGTCCATATCCGCCTTGCCTCCCTTCAACGGCTTCGTCAGCGAGTGGCTGACCTTCCAAGCCCTATTGTCGGGATTCAACCTGCCCACGATGTCCACGCGCATTTTGTCTTTGCTGGCGGCGGCGGCTTTGGCGCTCACCAGCGGCCTCGCGGCGGCATGCTTTGTGAAGGCCTTCGGCGTGGCCTTCCTCGCCCTGCCGCGCATCGACAACGCCCGCCGCGCCGTGGAGGCGTCGGTGTGGGAGCTCTCGGCTATGGGAATTCTTGCCTTGGGATGTCTGGGGCTGGGGCTGTTTCCCGGCGTCGTCCTGGGATTGCTTAAGCCCGCCATTGAGTCCCTAAACTCCGGGCCCGCCGCGTTTCTCCCGAACCCGCTCTTGGCGCCCTCGGCCGCGGACGGGCCCTACGGCCAAGCTCTGCCCGCGGCGCTCGTGGCGCTCGCGGCGAGCGCCGCCGCCGCCGCCGCGGCCGCCGCGGCCGCCGCGCGCTGGATCGGAGGGCCGGCTCGCGCGCGCCGCGTTCCCACCTGGGCCTGCGGCCTGCCGGAGTTGACTCCCCGCATGGAGTACACCGCGACTGCTTTCTCCAAGCCGTTTCGCCTGCTGTTTTCGTTTATTTACCGTCCGCTGCGCGAGGTCAGCCAGGAGTGCGTCTCCAGCCCCTACTTCCCCAGAAACATCCGCTATTCCAGCAAAATCACGTATCTGATTCGGGAGAAACTGTACCGCCCCCCCCTGCGTCTTTTTTTGAAAGTTTCGCATATGGCCCGCCGCCTGCAGGCCGGAAGCGTGAACGTGTATCTGGGATATCTATCCGCCGCGGTGACCGCGCTGCTTCTGCTGTCCTTGTGGGGAGGCTGGCGATGATTAATTTTGCGGCGGCGTCGGCGGCGCAGCCTTTGGCGCTGATTTTATTGGCGCCGCTGATCAACGGCTGCGTGAAGAAACTCAAAGCGGTCTTGCAGAACCGCCGCGGAGCGAGCGTGCTGCAGCCCTACTGGGACATCCTCAAGAGCTTCCGAAAAGAGGAGGCGATCTCCGAGACGACCTCCTGGATTTTCCGCGCCGTGCCGTATGCCGTTTTCGGCGCCACCGCCGCGGCCTGTTTCCTGGTGCCGGTGGCGGCCGCGGCGGCGCCCTTCGGCTTCGCGGGAGACCTGATCACGCTGGTCTACCTCCTCGCTTTGCCGCGTTTCTTCACCGCCTTAGGCGGGCTGGACGCGGGCAGCGCCTTCGGCGGCATGGGTTCCAGCCGCGAAGTGATGATCGCCTCCATGGCGGAGCCGGCGCTCATCATGGCCTTGTTCACGGTCGGGGTTGAGACGGGCACGACGCAAATTGACGCCGCGGCCAGAATTCTCTCCCAAGGCGGATGGACCGCCTTTAGCCCCGGCGCGGCGTTGGCCTTCGCCGCGCTTTTTTTGGTGCTGCTGGCCGAGTGCGGCCGGCTGCCGGTGGACAACCCGGCGACCCATTTGGAACTGACCATGGTCCATGAGGCCATGCTCTTGGAATATTCCGGCCGCTCTTTGGCCCTCATCGAATGGGCCTCCATGATCAAGCTGACCTTGTTTTTGACGCTGCTGGCCAACCTGTTCCTGCCGTGGGGAATCGCTTTGGAGGCGGAGGCCGCGCCGCTGGCCTTGGGCGTCTTGGTCTACGGCGTAAAAATCGCAGCCCTGCTGGCGGTGCTGGCGGTGGCCGAAACCTCGACCGCGAAGCTCCGGCTCTTTCGCGTGCCGGATTTCCTGGGAGCGGCTTTCGTTTTGGCGCTCCTGGGCCTCCTGTCTCAAGGCGTGCTGAGGCTGGGTTTATGACCGGACGGAGACAAGCATGAGCGCGGCCGCGCCCCCATTCTGGATGTCCCAAGCGGTGACTTTTCTCTCCGCCATGGCGCTGGTGAGCGCCTTCGGCATCCTTTCTTTGCGCACCTTGCCTCTATGCATCCGCGCCTACGCGGTCCAGTCTTTGGTCCTGGGCCTGGCCGCTTTCCTGCTGGCCATCCATCCCGTCAGGGCGCATGTGCTCGGCATCGCGGCGGTGGCGATCCTCGTCAAAGGCCTTGCGATTCCGTGGTTCCTTTTCAAAATCATCGAGGACGTGAGCATCAAGCGGGAGACGGAGCCGTTCGTCTCTTACCCCTTTTCCATGCTTGGCGGCGTCGGGCTGACGCTGTTGTCCTACGCCGTCATGGAGCCCCTCTCCGGCTCCGATCCCTTCGCCGCCCGCGGCTTCGCCCTGGCGCTGACGTTGATGCAGTTGGGTCTCTGGCTCATGGTGGGCCGCAAGAAGGCCGTGACGCAGGTGGTGGGGCTTTTGGTCGTGGAGAACGGACTTTTCGTCGCCGCGCTCTCCGTGTCCTTCGGCATGCCGATGATCGTGGAACTCGGCCTGATTTTCGATTTGCTGGTGGCCGTGGTGGTGATGGGGCTTTTGGTCTTCCGCATTCAGAGCACCTACGCCTCCATCAACACGGAACGATTGAGCCGGCTTAAAGGATGACCATGCCCGTCTGGTCCATTTTGATCGCTCCTTTGGCCGCGTCGGTCCTGTGCGTGGCGGGGAGCAGCACCGCGGCGATACGCCGCATAAGCGCCGCGGGCGCCGCGGCGACGCTGGGCATGAGCGGCTGGGCGGGCTGCTCCGTCCTGCTTCACGGCCCCATCAGCGGCGGCGGTCTGCGGCTCGACGCACTGGGAGTCTACCTGGCGCTCATCGCTTCGTTGCTGTCCTTCGCCGCTTCCCTGGCCTCGGGAGGCTTCATGGAGCATGAAGCCCAAACCGAGAATCTCGGTCTCAACGCATGGCGCGTTTATTACGCCCTCTTGCACCTGTTCACGACCAGCATGCTGTGGGTATCCATCTCCAACAACCTTGGATTTCTGTGGATCGCGGTGGAGGCGACGACGTTGTCCTCGGCGTTTTTGGTGGGTTTTCACCGGCACCATCACTCCGTCGAGGCCGCCTGGAAATACGTGATCCTATGCTCGGTGGGCATCGCCTTCGCTCTGTTCGGCACCATCCTGCTTTATTACGCCGGCGCCAAGGCCGGCAACGGACACAGCCTGGACTGGACCGCCTTTATGGAAGCCGCCCCCCGCATGGACCCGCGGATCGTCAGGCTCGCCTTCCTGTTCGCGTTCCTGGGCTACGGCACCAAGGCCGGTTTCGCCCCCATGCACACATGGCTCCCGGACGCGCACAGCCAAGCGCCCAGCCCGATCAGCGCGATGCTCTCCGGAGTCCTTCTTACGGCCGCCTTCTACGCCCTGATGCGCTTCCACGCCATCGCGGCGCGATGCCTCGGACCCGCTTTTCCCTCGCGCCTTTTTCTGGCTTTCGGCCTGTTGTCGCTGGCGCTGGCCGCGCCTTTCATTCTGGCGGCCCGGGATTACAAACGCATGCTGGCCTACTCGAGCGTGGAACATATGGGGCTGATGTCCTTGGCCCTCGGCATCGGAAGCCGCTTCGCCCTTTACGGCATGCTGCTGCATCTGCTCTGCCACGCCTTGGCCAAAGGGCTGGCGTTCATGAGCTCGGGGCTTATCTTGCGCGGCTTCGGCACGCGGAAAATCACGAAAGTTTCAGGCGCGCTCTCCGCCCTTCCCGCCGCGGGAGTTCCCTTTTTGGCCGCCGTGCTGGCGCTCTCGGGGCTTCCGCCTTTCGGGATTTTCACCAGCGAGCTCATCATCCTCTCGGAGGCTTTCGCGCAAGGCCGTCTTTGGACCGGCCTGGCGGCGTTGGCGCTTCTGGGCGTCATCTTCGCCGGACTTTTTTATCATGCGCTTCGAATGTCCTTCGGCCCGGCCCGGGAGGGCGTACCCCGGATTCCAAATCAACGCCCCGGGTTCTGGGAATGGACCGCCCCGGCGGCATGCTTCATCGCCGTGTTGGCCCTGCTCGGATTCTGGATTCCGGGGCCTTTGGACCGGTGGCTGATGGAGATGGCGCGGATTATCGAGGGGGCCGCCTATGGCTGAGCCGGCGCTCGCGGCACTCGACCAGGTCGCAAGCCTTCTGGGGCTTTCCGAAAAATCGGCGATAACCGCCCACGGGCAAATTCGCCTCTCCGTGCCGCTGCAAGAGCTGCCGCAAAAGGCTCAGAGGCTGGCGCGCGACGGCGGGGCGAGGTTGGCCAGCGTAATCGCGACGGACGAGCGCCGGAAAAACGGCGTGTTCGGTCTGCGCTGCGTTTTCTCGCTCGATCGCTTCGGGCTCTTCGTCACGCTGGAAGCCGAGGTTCCCGGCGCCGAGCCCGGGTATCCTTCGATCACCCCCGGCGTTCCGGCGGCCCACGCGTTTGAGCGCGAGAATTGGGAATTTTTCGGCCTCGTTCCGGCCGGCCACCCGGATTTTAAAAATCTCCTTCTGCACGAGGATTGGCCGCGCGGGCTCTATCCGCTGCGCAAAGACTCCTCCCAGGGGACGCGGCCGCCGCGCGCCTCGGGGCAAAGCTTCCATTTTCAACGCGTGGAAGGCGCCGGGGTCTTTGAGATTCCCGTCGGCCCGGTGCACGCCGGGATCATCGAGCCCGGCCATTTCCGCTTCAGCGTGGCCGGCGAGCCGATCATCAATCTGGAAATCCGCCTGGGCTACGTCCACAGGGGAATTGAGAAGTTGGCGGAGGGCATGGACCCCGCGGCGGCGGCCGGGCTCGCCGAGCGCGTCTGCGGAGACGCCGCCTTCGCGCACGCTCTGGCCTATTGCCAGGCCGTCGAGAGTTTGGCCGGGGCCGCCGCGCCGCCGCGCGCCCAGGCGCTGAGGACCGTCTTCGCGGAGATGGAGCGCCTCTACAACCATCTGGGCGACATCGCCGGCATCGCCACCGACGTCGGTTTTGCCTTCGGAGCGGCCCATATGGCGCTGCTTCGCGAAAAAGTGCTCCAACAAAACCGCGCCCTGGCCGGGCACCGGCTGCTTAAAGGCGTCGCCGCTCCGGGAGGAATCCTAAAGGACATCACTGCCGGGCAGAGTTCGGACTTGAGCTCCTTTTTGAGGCGCCTGTCGGAGGAATATGCGGCGGTGGAGCGCATCTATCTGGGCACGGACTCGCTCATGGACCGCGCCGAGGGCGCGGGCGTCTTGCCCAGGCAGACGGCCGCCGACCTCGGCGGCGTGGGCCCCGCGGCCAGGGCCTGCGGCGTGGACCTGGACCTGCGGCGCGACCATCCTTATGGGATGTACGGCGAACTCGACTTCCAGGTGCCTCTGCGCCAGGAGGGCGACGTGGCCGCCAGGATGCTCGTCAAGATGGCGGAGTTTTCGCAGTCCGTTTCCATCATTGAACAGGCCCTGGAGCGCTTGCCGCAGGGTCCCGTGATGACGCCCGTCGGCCGCCTGCCGGCCGGCGCCGCCCTGGGCTGGGCCGAATCCTCCAGAGGCGAGATATTGGATTGGCTTGAAATCGGGCGCGAGGGACGCATTGAGCGGCTGAAGATCAAGTCTCCATCCTTTTCTAATTGGCCGCTTTTGGCCTGGGCCGTGAGAGACAACATCGTCCCGGATTTTCCGCTCATCAACAAAAGCTTCAACCTGTCTTATTCCGGCAATGACCGATAGAAAATTATGTTCGATATCCTAAAGCGAAACCTAAAGACCGGATGCGTCACCATTCCCGTTGAGGCCGGGGAGGAGCAGGACTTTGAGCTGGCCGGCGCGGGGCTCAAGGATAAAATCCGGCGCCTTTTCGGGGGCCGCTCACTTCACATCCGGCAAGTGGACGCCGGCTCCTGCAACGGCTGCGAGCTGGAAATCTCAGCCCTGTCCAATCCCGTTTATGACATCGAGCGTTTCGGCGCCCATTTCGTGGCCTCGCCGCGCCATGCCGACGTTCTCCTGGTGACCGGACCTGTGACGCGGCAAATGGAGGCGGCGTTAAGAAAAACCTATGAGGCCGCGCCGGAGCCGCGCATCGTCATCGCCTCCGGCGATTGCGCCATAAATTGCGGCGTCTTCGCCGGAAGCTACGCGGTGGCAGGCCCGGTCGAGTCCGTCATCCCGGTGGACATCAAAATCTACGGCTGCCCGCCGGAGCCCCTG
>Ga0156243_1003_pt1 | contig 22045 bp, 22 predicted proteins | sample RifCSPlowO2_12_FD_107890 | JGI IMG/M metagenome (GOLD analysis project Ga0156243, IMG submission 107890) | Elusimicrobia bacterium RIFCSPLOWO2_12_FULL_59_9 | reverse complement strand
CAGAGCTTCGGGGACCCGGATGCGCCTGTGGCGCGGCGGCCCTCCGGCCGGATGGAGGCTAACGGCGTTTTCCCTCAGGCGCCGGGACCGAAGGCGCTGAAGTTGGGCCCGGCCTGGGTGGTCACGGTTAGCGATGGGGTTTCAAGAAAAAAAAGAAAGGACGTTTCGGGAGATGTTCTATCACGAGGGCTCAAAGAGATGGGTTTTGACGTTCGAAGGCGGTTCGTGGTGCCGGATGAAAAAGTGGAAATTCAAGCCGTCGTCCGGAAGTCGGCGGCGGAAAAAAACTCGCTTCTGGTTTTAACTGGCGGGACGGGGCTCGGTCCCCGGGACGTGACGCCCGAGGCCGTTGAAGAGATTTGCGATCGCATGGTGCCGGGCTTGGGCGAAGCCCTGCGCTCGAGCGGCGCCTCCAAGACCCCGATGTCCTGGCTGAGCCGCTCCGCGGTGGGGCTTTATGGGAACATGCTGGTGGCGGCTCTGCCGGGAAGCCCCAGGGCGGTCGAAGAGGCTCTGGCGGTTCTGGGTCCGCTTCTCCCGCATGCCTTGGATATCGCGCGAGGCGGGGGACATGGCGATTAAGGGCGGTGATTTGACGCCTCCGGAAGACATGGTCGAGATTGAGGTGGCCCTCTACGGACGCCTGCGCGACCTGTCGCCCGCAGAGCCCGTGAAGGTGCTGGCGCCGCGCGGGTTGAAGGTGCGCGATTTGCGCAAGCTCATCGCCGCGCGGATCGGAGTGCCGGAGGCGCAAATATTGGACTGCGCATTCTCAACCCAAGAGGATATTCTATCCGAAGACGCCCCTGTGGAAAACTGCCGCGAGATGTTGCTTTTGCCGCCTGTCAGCGGAGGATGACGGAGGTTCAAAATGTCCGATCCCTTCTTGCGCGTCATCGCTGAATCCATCAACGTTCCGGAGGTTTTGCGCCAGGTCGAAGACCCCGGGTGCGGGGGCCGCGTCTTTTTTTTGGGCGTAGTGCGCTCCAAAAACGGCGGCGAAACAGTGGAGGCCGTCACCTATGATGCCGTTGCCCCGCTGGCCGTCAAGGTTTTTCAGAAATTGGCCGCCCAGGCGCGGGAGCGATGGGGTCAGAATTTAAATATCGCCGTCGTTCATCGAACCGGCCGGGTCAATGTGGGCGAAGCCGGCGTCGCCGTCGCGGTTTCAGCGCCCCACCGCCGCCAGGCCTTTGAGGCCTGCGCTTTTCTCATCGACCGAATCAAGGTCGAGGCTCCTATCTGGAAAAAAGAGCATTATGCCGGCGGCCCAAGCCGGTGGCTTGAAGGCCATCCGCTGGTGGGTTGAACGGCCATCTATGGACGGCGATTCTCCTTGGTCCGCCGGCTCACCTTATCCGGCGCTTTCGCTCTACGCGGCGGCCATGGCCTATGTCGAGGCCGCCGTCGTGGTCTATCTGCGCGCCCTCTATCATCCGGCCGGCTTTTTTTTTCCTCTTGAGCCCATCCCGCTTGGGATGGCTTTGACCGAGTTGGGCCGCGAGGCAGCCACGATTTTAATGATCGCCGCCCTGGCGCTCCTTTCACGGGGGAGCCGGCGCGAGCAGTTTGCCGCCTTCGTCTACGTCTTCGGAGTCTGGGACATTTTTTACTACGCCTGGCTAAAGGTTCTCATCGGGTGGCCGAAGGGGCTTTTGGATCCGGATGTTTTGTTCCTCATTCCGGCGCCGTGGGTGGGGCCGGTCCTGGCTCCGATGCTCGTATCCTCCCTCCTCATCGCCCTGGCTTGGGTTCTAAGGCCTCCTTGGCCGCGCCGTTCCGCCCCGGCGGCCGGCCGAGTGGAGTGGGCCCTTCTTCTTGGGGGAGCGGCGTTGGTTCTTTGGACTTTTATCCGGCCGAACCTCAGGCTCCTAAGTCCGCAGATGACGGTCGTCTATCCGGAGCGCTACGCTTGGGAGGTTTTTTCGGCGGGCTGGCTGATGGGAGCGGGCGCCATCATGCGCCTAGTTTTTAAGTGAAGTTCGACAATGACAGGTGTCATTTTGTGGGCGTCGCCGGTTCCGGCATGAGCGCCCTCGCCCAGTTTTTCGCCATGGAGGGCGTTCATGTCAGCGGATCAGACCGCTCCTTCGACCAAGATCTGGGCGGGGACATACGCCGGAAGCTTGAAAATGGCGGCATCCGGATTTTTCCTCAAGACGGGAGCGCTTTAGGCGGCTTGCCGGGGTCGGTGGTCGTGTCCACAGCCATCGAGACTGAAAATCCAGATATCCGTAAGGCAGTGAAACTCGGTTTACCCATACGCCATCGGGCTGAGGTTTTGGCTGCCGTCGCGCGGGAGCATAAGACGGTGGCGGTGGCCGGTACCAGCGGAAAATCCACCGTGGCGGCCATGATCCATGATATCTACGCCCGGACGAGGTCGCGAATTTCCGTGATCACGGGAGGGCCGATCGTATCGCTGCGGGACGATGGGCTGCTTGGCAACGCTTATAACGCCAAGACCGAGCTTCTGGTCATCGAAGCTGATGAAAGCGATGGCTCGCTGGTCCACTATGATTCACCCCGCCTGTCCGTGCTCCTTAATCTCACCAAGGACCATAAGGAAATCGCCCAACTCCAGTCGATTTTTGGAGCCTTTCTTAAAAAAAGCCCACACATACTCCTAAACGCCGACGATCGGAATCTATCTGATTTTTCCGCCGGGTCATTTTATGATTCCGTTGGATTGAAATCGCCGCGCCTCGCCACCTTCGGTTTTGGGACCGCGCTCTATCGGGCCGAGTTCGTCGATATCGGGCCGGCAGCCTCCAAGATGAGCGTCAACGGCGTGCTTTTCAATGTGCCCGTACCGGGCCGGCATAACGCACAAAACGCTTTGGCGGCCGCCGCGGCTTGCGCCGAGTTGGGAGTTTCCTTGGAGGATTGCTCCAGGGGGCTTGAGGGATTTAAAGGAGTTTCCAGGCGGCTTGAGCTTGTGGGAGAATGCGGGGGGGTGCAGGTTATCGACGATTTCGCCCATAATCCGGAGAAAATCCGGGCCGCTCTCGAAACGGTGCAGATGAGGAGCCAACGGGTGCTGGCGGTATACCAGCCGCACGGATTTTACCCGACCCGGTTTCTAAAGCGCGAACTCATCGAGGCCTTCAGCACGGGGCTACGAAACGCGGACCGCCTGTGGATGCCGGATATCTATTATGCCGGCGGCAGCTCGCAACAGGATGTTTCATCCGGAGACATCGCCGGCCCCGTGCGCAAGAGCGGAAGACAGGCGGCTCACGTGCCCGAGAGAAAACAGATTATCCCGGAAATCGTTGAGACGGCGCGGCCCGGCGACGCGGTGCTGGTCATGGGCGCGCGCGACCCCAGCTTACATGGCTTTGCCGAGGAAATCCTGCGAGCTCTGTGCCTTTCTTTCAGCGCCGCCGGCCGCTCTTAGGACTCCGGTTTTTCAAGGTATTTATTGAGAAGCTCGGCCATCACCGCTCCGGCGCGCGAGTCAAGCTGCTTGGTGGCCTGCTCGAAGCGCGCCACCCGTTCGCGCTCGCTCAAGTACATGAATACGTTCTGAGCGGTACGGTCCATGTCGGTCAGTAAGGCCTGTAGACGGGAGAAGTTTTTGGTCTCGATCTGCTGGTTTTTTACGGCGGAGATATCGCCCTCAATCCGGTCAAGCTCCCGAATCCAATCCTTGTAGTTGTTTTCGGCCCGGAGATAAGAATCCGCGTCGCCGACGATCCAGAGCCTGACGAGATCGATGTCCTCCGCGCCCAGCCCTTGGCCGGATTCGAGCTTCTGGATGATCTCAAGCATGCTTTCCCTAGTCAGCTCTTGGATGCACTCGCGCATTTCGGCCTTGGCGTCCCTCAAAAACCCGGTCAAGCTGCGATAGGCGTCCGAATTGTCCTTTCGTTTCGCATTTTCAATGCTGGATGTGATAGCCTCCACGAGTGCGGAAAAGGCCTGAGGTAATTCGGCTTTATATTTTTCAGCCTCTTTTTTGCTTTTTTGGATCAACTCCAAAAGCTTGGCCGGCTCTGCGACGTTCTCCATAATGAGACCTCCGTGTAAAATTATTAAAAAGTCATTGTACAACAATTTGTCCGTTGCTCAGTGGAAAGCGCCGAAAAGGCCGTCTAGAAAATGGCCCAGGCGGAGGGCCGCTTCGGCGGGCACGGCGTGGCCTCCCGCGAAGGCGTAGAGCTCGCCTACTAGGCCCGCGGCTTTGAGAGCGGCTTCAAGTTTTTGAGCCCCCTCATAACCAAGCAGAGGATCCATTCGGCCGTGCGACTGAAAAAACGGGGTGCCGGCCCGGGCCGGGGCAAGCTCCTTCATGGACGGCTCGTCGACCAGGTTCCCGGAGAGGATGAATAGGCCCAAGGGCGGCTCGGGGGCGCGGAGCGTGAGCTCCACCGCCAACATGGAGCCTTGACTGAAGCCGCCGAGCACCAGACGGTTGGGAGCTGTTTCCAGAGAGTCCAGAAATTCCCTGGCCAGCTTTTGGGCTTCGTCAAGGCCGGCGGGCCTGACGCCGGAAAGGTCCCAGGGCTTGCCCAAAATCTGGCTTTGCCGGAGCGTTTCCTCGTCCACCGGAAACCACATGCGCCCCGGCATAAACGGGCCGAGCTTGAAGGGCGCATCTGGAAATATCCACCTCACGGGCCGGCTCACAGGGACTTCATCGGCCAAGGGCGCCAAGTCCGATGCATCGGCGCCGTAGCCATGGAAGCACACGATGACCGGAGCCTCGCCACCGGCGGTCCAAGTGCCGGGAGCTCTGCGATCGGCCGGAGCCTCCGGGCCGGCGGCAACCTCGATGACGCTTAAGGGGCCGATGGTCCTTCTCCGGGGCAACGCCAAGTTCGCCATGTTCATCCTCCTGAGGAATGCTCTTTGCATATTTTACCTAAATATATCGCCCGCTCTTGTGCTCTGATGGGCAAGAACTTGCTACAATTTTCTTGCCGTCGGTTCATGCGTTATGGAAACCCAACAAGCTGAAGGCCGCCGTTTTCCGCAAGGTCGTGTGATGAAAGACTCCAAGGGAGAAAACTATCTCCTGTGCGAACTCTCGGGCGAACAACTGGTGCGCCACCCGATTTTCAACAAGGGAACGGCTTTCACGGAATCGGAGCGGGATAAGTTTGGCCTGCGCGGCCTGATTCCTCCCCGAGTGATGAACATCGAGCAGCAGGTGGCGCGCATCCTGGAAAATTACGCCCGACAACCGAACGATTTATCGCGCTACCTCTACCTGATGGATGTTATGGATCGAAACGAGACCTTGTTCTATCGAGTTCTCTCGGATCATTTTGAGCAGATGCTTCCCATCGTCTACACTCCCACGGTGGGGCTGGCGTGCCGCAAATTCGGTCATATCTATCGCCGGGCGCGCGGCATCTATCTGACCCCGCATGACCTGGGCCGGGTTGGCCGCGTGCTCTCCAACTGGCCGCTCAGGGACGTGCGCGTGGTGGTGGTGACCGATGGGGAACGCATTCTGGGCTTGGGCGACCTCGGAGCCAACGGCATGGGAATTCCCATCGGCAAGCTGGCTTTGTACGTCGCGGCCGGGGGAATTCATCCGACGCAGATTCTGCCGGTGTGCCTGGATGTGGGAACCGACAACCCGGATTTGCGAGGCGATTCGCTCTACCTCGGCCTGCCCCAGCCCCGCGAGCGGGGACAAACGTACGACGCCCTGGTGGAGGAATTCGTTCAAGCGACCCGGGAAGTATTTCCCTCCGCGCTCATTCAATTTGAGGATTTCGCCGACGAAAACTCTTTCCGGCTGCTGCAACGCTACCAGGAGCGCGTCGTGTGCTTCAACGACGACATCCAGGGGACGGCGGCGGTTGCCCTGGCCGTCGTGTTGTCTTCCGAGCGCTTGACCGGACGAAGCCTCAAAGACGAGCGGTTCGTCGTCGCCGGCGCGGGCAGCGCCGGCGCCGGCATATCGGATCTCGTCGTCGCCGCGCAGATGGACGCGGGTTTGTCTAAGCGCGAGGCCACGGCCAATCTCTGGCTGGTGGATTCGCGGGGCTTAATCACGCAAGACCGAGACCCCGATATGTTGGCGCCCCACAAGCGGCAATTTGCCCGCGCCGCGCTCCCAATGTCCTTGGAGGCGGTGGTCCGAAGCGTGCGTCCGACGGTTCTCATCGGCGCCTCCGGCCAAGCCGGGCTTTTCACCGGCGCCATTCTGGAAAACCTCGCCGAGCGGCCCGTCGTGCTGTCTCTTTCTAATCCCACGGACAGGTCGGAGTGCACGCCGGATGCGATCCGGCGGGCGACTCAAGGCCGCGCGCTGATCGCCACGGGAAGCCCTTTTCCTGGAACGTGCCAATGCAACAACGTTTATATTTTCCCGGGAGTGGGGTTGGGAATCGCCTCGACCGGCGCAAAAAGGGTCACGCAACAGGTGTTTTTGGAAGCCGCCGAAACCTTGGCTGGGTTGACCAAGATCGAGGATTTAAATCGGGGAATTCTTTTGCCCCCTATATCAGATATCAGGAAAATTTCGCTTGAGCTTGCGCGCGCCGCCTCGCGGCAGGTCGGAGGATCCGGGAATGTGGAGCAGTGGGAGCCGGCGTATTTGCCCTATCGCCGCGCGCCGGCGTAAAAGAGGCCGGTTTGGGCGATGATTTTCTGATCAGTTTTTCCTTGGCGGGGCGCGGCAAGCGCTTGATTTTAATTTCCCGCACGAGAGCTTGGGACCTGGTTAAGCGGGGCTGCTGATAAAGGAGCGCAAGCGGAAGGCGGGTGCGGGTGTAGGCCGCGCCTTTCCCCCGGCCGTGCTGTTTTAACCGCGCTGCGACGTCTTTGGCGATGCCGGTGTAAAGCGTTCCGTCCCCGCAGCGAAGTATATAGACCGACCAATCCCGCTCCGTCCCCTTCTTCATGCCCCGAACCATCCTGAGATATTTAGGTTTCATGCCGCGCCCCTTCTTTGCGCAATGTAGCTAATTCGCGCCCCCCCAGCAACCCCCGCTCCTCCAAGCGCGCCGCGGCCGCCTTTCTGACGGAATTTGGAAGCGGCATTTCCTCGCCATAGGGTTCGGTCACAGTGCCCGGTTGGTATTGACAAAATTATTATACCGGTGTATAAATATACAGGTGTATAGTTATGTCGAGACCTTCCCGCAACACCGACCGCAAACTTCTGGAGGCCGCGCGCGTTCTGGTGCGCGAATCGGGACTCTCCGGCCTCAAAATCCGCGAGGTGGCGCGCCGGGCCCGCGTGAACTTGGGGATGTTCCACTATCATTTCGGCAGCAAGAAGACTTTTGTGAGGCGGCTTCTGCAGGAGATTTATGAAGAATTCTTCGCCCATCTGAGTCTGGAGACCTCCGGGGACGGGTCTGCGCTCAAACGGTTGGAAAATGCCCTTCTGGTCATCGGCAGATTCGCCCGCCAAAACCGACCCATTTTTTTTCTGCTTATCCGCGAGGCCATGCATGGCCACCGTCCTCCCATCGAGTTCGCGGCCCAAAACGTCCATCGCCACTTGGCCATCATCCTTTCCCTGCTGGAGAAATGCTGGTCCCAAGGACTGCTGCGCCGCGTTCCTCCTCCCCTGGCCGTTTCTTTTCTTTTGGGAGGCATGGGCGTTCCCAACCTGCTGGTGAGCCTTCTTGAAACGGCCGGAGCGCAGCGGCCCATGGGGATGAGCCTCATTCAGTTGGAAGCCGCCCTTCTTTCGGATGAGGCAATTAAGCTCCGGGCAAAACTGTTGTTAGGAGCGCTGAGAAAGTGACGGCTCAAACCGGCGTGCTTCTGCTTGCCTTGCTTTCGCGGCCGCCATGGCTCGGGGCTCAGGAAATCTCCACTCGAACGCTCACATTTCAAAACGCCGTGCGCGAAGCTTTGTCACGATCCCCGGAGGTGGAGGCCGCTCAAAAGGAAAGCATCCTGGCGGCGCTCGAGGAGCCGATTCTTCTGGCCAACTTGGATCCCAGGTTTCAGTCCTCCTATTCCGTGGCGGACGATCAGGCTCCCCGGGCCGCTCCGGCTTTCCAGGGTTTGCGCACGCGATTGGAGCATTGGGAAGCGGGGTTTGTTCAGAATACGCTTCTCGGAACGGAAGCCAGACTCCGGTGGACCAACGAGGGGCTAAAAAACCAGGCGGCCTTCAGAGTACTTGACCCCAGCGTGGACTCCAGGCTCAGCATCGAGCTTCGTCAACCTCTTTTGAGGTACTTCTGGGGCCGGCCCGACATCGCTCGCAGGCAGCGCGCCCGCGCCGGTGAGGATGGGGCTCGGGCCCGGCTGCGGCAAGCTCAAGAAAGCGCCGTCCTCAAAGCGGCCAGGGCTTACCTAGAACTTCATTTTGCCCAAGAGCAGATCCGGATCAAGACGGAGGGAGTCAAAGACGCCAAGATTCTTTTGGCCAAAAATGAGGAGAAGAGGCGCTATGGCCTGGCCGAAGAGTCGGACCTCCTTCAAGCCCGATCCTCCGTGGAGGTTCAGGAGACCGAGGTTTTGATCGCCGAATCCCAACGGGAGCGCGCGCAAATCGCCTTGTGGGCCGCCATGCATCGAGAGGGTTCGCCATTCCGCGTCGAGACCTCCTCTTCGGAGATTTTGTCGCGAGCCGACGACTTGGAGGATTCCGAGGCCAAGTCGCTGTCGATCCGCGCGGATGTCCAATCGGCGCGAAAACGGCGCGAAGCCTTGGAGTGGAACCTGCGCGTGGGAAAATTGGATACGCTTCCCGATCTCAGCCTGAGCCTGGCTTACGGCGCAGCCGGGCTGGCCGGAGACTACGGAGGATCCTGGCAAGACCTGGGCTCTTTCAGTCATTCGCTCAAATCCGCGGGACTGAGCCTCACGGTCCCTTTCGCCTCCACGCGGGAGCGGCTCGCCCGCCGGCAGAACCTCCTTCAACTGGAGGTAGCGGCGGCGCAGGCGCGGGAAGTCGAGAGCCGGGGGCTTCGGGAGATAAGGGACGGCCGGGAAAATCTCCGTCTGGCCCGCCTCCGCGTGGAGGCGGGGCGCCGGTTGCTGGAGCTGGAGCGGAGGAAATTCAGAGCCGAGGAGGAAAATTTTAGACGCGGGAGGTCGAGCACCGATCTTTTGATCCGGTTTCAGCAGGACATCCGCAGGGCGCAGGCAAACCTTTTGGAGGCGGAGAAGGATGAGGCCGTTGCGCGGCTGGAGCTCCGCCGTTGTTTGGGATTTCTCCTGGAGGCTTTCCAGCAGTGATCGCGTTCTTCCTTCGCCGCCGCGTCCTGACCAACCTGATCACGTTTTTTGTCGTCGCGGTGGGCGGCTGGCAGTCTCTGCGCGTGCGCCGCGAGGCCTTTCCCGACATCAAGTTCGATATCGTAACGATCACCACCGCCTATCCCGGGGGAGCCCCCGAGGAGGTGGAAACGCTGGTCACCCGCCCCATCGAGGAGGAGCTCAAAGGACTCTCCGGCATCGATAAGGTCGAGGCCTATTCCATAGAGAACCAATCCATCATCGTCCTTAGGCTCGATGAGGATTTGGGCGAAAGGGAGAAGGACCGGGTGGTGACGGACCTCTACCAGGCCGTTTCGCGCGTGGAAGACCTGCCGGCAGTGGCTCGAAAGCCGCTGGGGACGGAGTTGACCGCCTCCACCAACCGGCCCCTCCTGAGCCTGTCGGTGGCGGGGGGAACCGACGACGACCGGGACCGGTTCGCGGAAGAGCTCAAGGACATGATTGAAAATGTCGAGGGCGTCTCCCGCGTGGAGCTTGATGGCGACCGCAAAAGGGAGATCATCATTGAGGTGGATCGCAACGAGTTGGAGAGGGCCCGGCTGAGCATGGGGGAGGTGGCGGCGGCCATCCGCAACCGCAACGTCGATCGCTCCGCGGGGACGGTGCAATCCGGTCTTTTGGAAAACTGGGTGCGCGTCAAAGGCTCGGTTTTCACGACGGAGGAGGTGGGCGCCATCATCGTCCGTGGAAACGACGAAAGAGGATTTCTGCGCGTGCGCGACCTCGCCCGGGTGAAGGAAGGATTCGCGGATCAAAGGATATACGTCCGCGCCGCAGGAATGCCGGCCATCGAGCTCAGGGTCAGCAAGCATAAATCGGGCGATGTCATCCGCTTGGCGGATGCCGTCAAGCGCCTGCGCGAAGAGCAGGAGCCCCGCTTTGCCGAGAGAGGGATGAAGCTTGTCATCTCGGACGACCTCTCTTTTTTCATCAAGAGGCGCTTGCGCGTGATGACGAGCAACCTGCTTCAAGGGGGAATCCTGATTCTCGCGGCCCTTTTTCTATTCTTGGATTGGCGTCTTGCGGTCGTAGCGGCCTGGGGCGTGCCCATTTCCTTCGCCGCGGCGATGCTGGTGGCCGTCCCGTTAGGATTCACCATCAATTTGATGTCGTTATTGGCTTTTATCATTGTGCTGGGCATGCTGGATGACGACTCGGTCGTCGTGGCGGAGAACATCTACCGCCATTTGGAGTTGGGAAAAAAGCCCTTCCAGGCCGCCATAGACGGGACGCGGGAGGTCATCCTTCCCGTTCTGGGCTCCGTCACGGTCAGCACCTGCGCGTTCTTGCCTTTCGCGCTTATGAGCGGCATCATGGGAAAATTCCTCATGATGATCCCGCTCATCGTCAGCATGTGCTTTGTGGCGAGCGCCTTCGAGGCCTTCTTCATACTCCCGTCGCATGTGCTTGATCTCATGCACTACGGCCGCCCCGTGCAGGAAATCGGCCAGTCCCGCTGGTATGCGGCGGCGGTCAAGTTCTATCGGGGGGCCATCGGTTGGGTGCTGCATCACCGCGTGAAGTTTGCGGGGATTGTGGCCGGATTTTTAGCGCTCACTGCGGTCCTCGCCGCGCTGAGGATACAGTTTGTCTTATTTCCGCCGGGCCTCATCGATCAATTCTTCATCGAGCTGGAAATGCCTCCCGGGACTCACTTGGACGAGACCGCCCGGGCTTTTCGAAGAGTTGAAGACGCGATCCTGGCCCTGCCGCCCTCGGAGTTGGAAGCCTTGACGGCTCGCGTCGGAGTCAAGGGATGGGAGGATACGCGCCGCCAGGGGACTCATTACGCCCAGGCGAGAGTTTTCCTGAGCCCGGAGGACACGCGTTCCCGAAAAACCAAGGAGATTCTGTTGGAGTTGAGGCAAAAAATCGGCCTACCCGCGGGCGCGTTGCGAGTCGCCGTTGAGGAAATCCACCCCGGTCCTCCCGTGGGAAAGGCGGTTTTTATACGGGTGCGCGGTCCGCGGCCCGAAACAAACCGCTCCATCAGTGAAAAAATCAAGGCCGCAATGAGCCGCATGCCCGGCATTGTGGACATCCGCGATTCTATGGACGAGGGCAAAAGACAGTGGCGCTTCCTTCTAGACGACCGGGAAGCGGCTTTCGCCGGCTTGGACACGGCGCGCGTCGCCCAGGATCTTTTCTATGCCGTGGACGGCATCGAGATTTCCAAGATCCACCGGCCGGAAGAGGAGGTTGACGTCCGCATCCGGCTTCTGGCCGAGCAGCGCTCGCGCAGGGCAGAGCTTTTGTCTTTGGACGTGCTCAATCTGCAAGGCAAACCGGTGCGGCTGGGAAGAGTCGCCAGGGTGGAGGATGTTCAAGGACCGCCCTTCCTCCAGCGCTATAATTTCAAGCCCGCGCTCTCCATAACGGCCGGCGTGGATATTTCCAAGCTCACTTCCCGCCAAGCCAACCGCCGCCTTCAAAAAGAGTTCCACGACATCGGAAAATCTTATCCGGGCTATGAGCTCATCTTTGGAGGAGAAGAGGAAGAGACCCAAAAATCGCTGCGGTCGCTTTTCCGCGCTTTCGGAGTGGCCCTATTTTTGGACTTTGTCATCCTTGCGGCGCTTTTTAGGTCTTATGTCCAGCCATTGATCATCCTGCTGACGGTGCCCATAGGCCTTTTGGGCGTGGCCTACGCCTTGATTCTCCACGGCAAGCCCGCCTCTTTTATGGCGCTTCTGGGCGTCGTGGCTATGACGGGTGTGGTGGTCAATAATGCCATTGTTCTGGTCAATTTCATCAACGAAAAGCGCGCCCAGGGATTGAGCGCCTCCCAAGCCGCGGCGGAGGCCGCGGCCGACCGGCTGCGGCCCATCTGGGCCAGTTCCATCACCACCTTGCTCGGACTTTTTCCCACCGCCTATGGATTCGGCGGTATGGAGCCCTTCGTGGCGCCGATGGCCCTTGCTCTCGCTTGGGGACTGACCTTCGCCATGCCCATGACCCTTTTCGTCATCCCCGTCGCCTATGTCCTTGTGGATGACATTTCGGCAAAAACTTCGCGCTTTTTTGGATGGAGGAAACAGCGGGACGCGGAGTAGCCCGGTCTTCGCTGCGGGAGCGCTAAAAATGCCGACTCTTGAATATATCGAGGATTGCGGCGAAGTAGTCCCGGGCCCTAGGGGCTTGGATGGGGAATGCGGTTGAAGGCTCGAATGATTTCACGCCAACCGGAGCGGGCAGTTCGGAACTCCGCTTTGCGCTGAGCGATTTGCGCCGCCCACTGCCGGCGCATCTCCGCGCTCCATTGGTCCTTGCGGCGATGGTATTGCAACTTGGCGTCCTGATACCGGGCCATGGCGGACTCCAAGCGTTCGCGGCTTGCTTCGAGTCTCGAGACTAGTTTTTCCCGCAGCATCTCCGGTTTGGCGGCCGCCTCCAGCTTTGCTTTAAGCCTCTGTGACTCCACGCGCAGCCGCGCCGATAGGATTAATCCTTCCGGAGCCCGCCGGGGCCGCCGCGCGAAGCCCAAGCCCACCATAGCCAGAATCCACCATTTGGTCACGTCGAACTGCCACCACCGCACGCCGTTTCGATAGTCGGCCTGGAAGGCGTGGTGAAAGTTGTGGTAGCCTTCTCCGAAGGTGAGCGGTCCCAGCCACCAGTTGTCGCGGGCCGAGTTCCTGAGGCTATAGGGACGGCTGCCGTACAGGTGGGCGGCGGAGTTGATGAGAAAGGTCATGTGATGCACTACCACGATCCTGAGAAATCCGCCCCATAGAAGCCCCCCCACGGGCCGCCCTTGAATAAGCCCGACGTAGGTCGGCAGGGCGAAGGTGGCCAGAAGCACGATCGGCAGGTACCAACGGTCTTGCCAGCGCGCCAGCGGATCTTTCAGAAGGTCCGGGATGTTGTTGAACTTCTCGCGAGGTCGGCGGGCGTCCTTGTAGAAAATCCAGCCGATATGGGCATACAGGCCGCCTTTGAGGATGTTGTAGGGGTCCTCCTCCTGGTCCACGAAGCGATGATGGCGGCGGTGGTCCGAGGCCCAGTTAAGCACCGAGTTTTCGACGGCCGTGGCGCCGAAAACCAGGTAGAAGAGTTGCAGCGGCTTTCCGCAATCGTAAGCGCGGTGGGTGTAGTAGCGGTGGTATCCGCCCGTAATCGCCATGCCGGTAAGCATAAACATCAACGCAAAATTAGCGACCTCCAGCCATGTCACTCCGTTGACTCCGGCGTACCAGCCGGTCCCCGCCAAGGCCACCACGGGTGTCGCGCACATAAACGTGATGTTGACCCAATTGAGTTTCTTTCGCGCAACGGGAGGCGATGGAATCATATTCATAGTATTATGGTTTTGCGTTTTGGTGTCAAGCGCGCGCTTCAAATCACGTAAGATGACCCCGAAAATGGCCTCGTCAACTCATCTAAAATGGTCCCGAAGGTCCCCGGCGTTTAGGGGGCAGTTTAGGAGGATCAACGATGAGCCCGCTGGCGAGGGGGGAATACGTGAAGCGAATGCAGATTCTCTATCAAGGGGTGAAAGGACGTAGGCAAAAGAGCCGATTGCTGGGCCAGGTGAGCGATACGTTGGACTGCCACCGCAAACACGCTGGACGCCTGATGCGGAGCCGGACGCTTTCGTTGGAGCGGCCCTTCAGGCATCGCGGAGCGGTGTATCCCGAGCGGCTGATCCTGATTCTGGAGGCAGTCTGGCAGGCCACGCAGTGCCTCTGGTCAGTCCGACTCAAGGCTGCCTTGCCCTTGTGGAGGTCGTGGATCAAGAAGCGCTGGACGCTCTCTGCCGAGGAAGATTGGATGGAGGTGGATACGCTTAGCCACTCAGGGACGTCGGCGACGGGAGTTCGCCTCCACGCTCAATGAGGTGGACCTTTTCTCGGGCTGGGTCGAGATGTGCGCGATTCTTGGCAAGAAGGCTGAGGCTATCGTGGCAGCCACTGAGGCGATGCGGGAGGGGCTACCGTTCGATCTCAAGGGGATGGGCACTGATAATGGCGAGGAATTCATCAACTACGAGTTGGACCGTTACTGTCACAAGACGGGCGTGCAGCGTTTCCGCCGCCGCCCCCTACAAGAATGACGACCAAGCGCATGTCGAGCAGAAAAACGGCACGCACATGCGGCACTTGATCGGGTGCGGCCGCTACGACACGCGGGAGGCGGTCGACGCGTTGAACGCGCTATACCGCAACCAGTGGCGGCTTCTGACCAATCTGTTCTTACCGTCGGTGAAGCTGGCCAACAATATCCGGGTGGGATCGAGGATCAAGCGGGTCTATGAGCAAGCAAAGACCCCGTTGGACCGCCTGTGGGAGTCCGGCCAAGGCGATAGGCATAAGCTCCAAGAGCTTCGACGCTCGATGGACCGCTTGGACCCGTTCGAGCTTTCTAAGGCGGTGGACCGCAAGTTGCAGGGCATCTGGAAATTGGAGTCGCGTGGACCGATCAAGGCGGCCCACACGCCTTACGTTCCGGCCGCCATAAAGCGCCGATGGCATGGGCTTGTTCCCCAGAGGATTATCCGCCGGTGCTGTTTCCAACGCGCGACAGAGAGCTCAAGCGGATAGCAAAAATATCATGGAAGGATCGATTCTTTGGCACCAATTGACGCATGCACAGACCAATAAAGCCAGCTACGGCTTCAGAAACATTTTTAAAGGAGTTGACACGCAGGAACTTTCCGCGGCGGCTGGATCCTCTTCTCACTCGCCGGCGCTCTTTGAGCCGGCGGGGCATTTAAGTTATAGTGGAACCATGACCGGCCAGCCTGTCTCCCGAACGACGCGTTTTCTTCGCGGCGTGGGCTTCAACTTACTGGGGCATTTTTCCTCTTTGTTCCTGGTTTTTTTTCTGACCCCCTTCCTGATCCGCCGATTGTCGCCTGAGTCATACGCCCTGTACACTTTTTTCGGCCTGTTTGTGGGGTATCTCTTTTTGCTCACGTTCGGCGCCGGCACCACCGCGCAAAAATTTACGGCCGAATATCAAGCCGCGGGCCGCTCGGAGGACCTTCGACAGCTTTTGCGTTATATGTGGGCAATGCATACCTTCGGGGTGGTGGTCGGAGCGGCCCTTTTGGCGATTTTGAGCCCTTGGGTCGTGAGGCATTTTATGAACGTGCCCGAGCACCTGGATTCCACCGCCCGCTGGATTGTCGTTTGCGCGGGCTTGGGGGCAGTTTTCTTCTCTTGGGCCCAGTTTTGCTCATCCGTTTTGCGCGGTCTGCAAAGGTTCGGTGTGAGCAATCTGTTCGCTTTTTTGCAGACGGCGGTGCCTCTGACGGGGAGCGCCTTTTTTCTGAAATGCGGATACGGGCTTGAGGTCGTCGGCGTATGGCTGGTGGCCGGCCAGTTTTTGACCGCGGCCATGGGCGGCGCTGCCCTCCTTTTTTTCGTTCCCGAATGGCGCAGCGGGCCGGCGTTATGGCCTTCCCGGGAACAGCGGAGAGCTCTTTTTCGGTTCGGATGGTTTATGTTTTTGACGGATTTGGGGTGGGTGTTCGTCTTCCAACTGGACAAGATGTGTGTGACGTATTTTTTGCCATTGGCGGCGCTGACTTATTATGCCGTGCCTTTCGCCGTGGTGACGAAACTGGGCTTCGTGCCTGCTGCCATCTCCAATGTGTTGTTTTCCATGTTCAGCGAATTGCAGGGTTCAGGCTCCGAGGATAAATTGAAGCGCCTATTCGTCAAGACCAGCAAACTCACGCTGTTGGTGATTTTGCCCTTTTACGTTCTGCTATTTGTTTTCGCCCCCCAGATTTTGACTTTGTGGCTGGGCGCAGATTTCGGGCAGCGAAGCACTTGGCCTTTGAGATGGGTGGTTCTGGGATATCTCTGCGGCAATTGGGGGAACATCGCCGTTATATTGTCAGGAGGACTGGGAAAGTCGGATTATGGGGCCAAGCTCATGTGGAGCATCGCCGCGGTTTGCGGTTTTTTGTGGGTCGTGCTTATTCCTCGCTGGGGAATCGTCGGCGCCGCCTTTGCATTTTTTGCGGCACAAGCTTTATGTACTCCTTTCCTGGTATTCCACGTGTCCCGGCGCATGGCCCGCATGCCCTTGCGTGAATATTTGGCGCAAAGCAATTATGGTCCTTTTGTTGCTGCCGGAGCGCTTTTGGGGATGTCTTTCGTTTTAAGACCCCATGCGACCGGATGGCTGAGTTTGATAACGATAGGCCTTTTTTGCGGCGTTTTCTATCTGCTTTTGAGCTACGCCCTGCTGGAAAAGGACGAAAAGGAATCCCTGATTAAAGAGTTGGCCTTGCGTTAATCCCACACCTTCCAGGTCGCGTGACCCCGCGCCCAGATGTCATTGAGAAGCTGGCAGTCTCGGAAGGTGTCCATGCATTGCCAGAAACCCTGATGGCGGTAGACCATCAATTGGTGGTCTTTTGCCAACCGCGCCATGGGTTCCTTTTCCAGTACGCAGCCGTCCTCGGCGCTGAGATAGCTAAAGAATTCCTTTTGAAAGACGAAAAACCCGCCGTTGATGAGCCCTCCGTGAACGGCGGGTTTTTCCAAAAAACCTTTGACTTCATGCCCTTGGGCGTTGAGCTCGCCGAAGCGGGGAATGGGGGGTACCCCCGTCACCGTTCCTATCTTGCCGTGAGAGAGGTGAAACTCCAACAACTCCGGAATGCTGATGTCGGCCAAGCCGTCCCCGTAGGTCAGCATGAAGAGGCTAGAGTTCACGTATTTTTCAACCCGCTTCAGGCGGGCTCCCGTCTGCGCCGTCGGCCCGGTCTCCGCCAGGGTCACTTCCCAGCCCTGTTCCTGGTGGGGACGATGCACCCGGATCTTCTTGGTTTGCCCCAGCCTGATCGTGAAATCCTCATGGGCAACTTCGTAGTTCAAAAAATACTGGCGGATCATGCTCCCCTTATATCCCAAGCACAGGATGAAGCGCCTGAAGCCAAAGTGGGCGTAGGTTTTCATGATATGCCACAAAATCGGCCGGTTGCCGATATCAACCAGCGGCTTGGGCTTTATCTCAGCTTCTTCTTGAAGCCGGGTTCCGCGCCCCCCGCATAAGATGATGACAGGAATAGATTCGGCCATATCCGCTTCTCCGCCGCCTATATTTTTTTCTCAAAAAATGCTTCGAAAGATTCCAAGACGTATTCCAGCATCGGAGCCGTCAGCCCGGGATACACTCCGATAAAGAAGGTATCCTTCATAATGCGATCGCTCTGGCTCAAGCTGCCGGAGGTCCGATGGGGCGCATCCCGGTAGGCCGGCTGCTTCAGGATATTTCCTCCAAAGACCATCCGCGTTTCGATCAGGCGCGCCTCCAAAAAATCCACCAGGTGCGAGCGCTTCAAAGGAGCCCGGACGGTGATGGGAAAGCCGAACCATGAAGGATCTGCCTCCGGCTCATGCCGCGGCAAGATCAAAAATTCCTCCCATGGCTTTAAGCCCCCGTAAATTTTATTAAAGTTTTCCTTGCGCTTTTGAGCAAAAATAGGCAGCTTGTCGAGCTGCGCCAGGCCGATGGCCGCTTGAAGATCGGTGGGCTTGACGTTATAGCCAATATGGGAATAAATGTACTTGTGGTCATAGCCCTTGGGCAATTCTCCCAATTGCCAATCGAATCGCTTGCCGCAGGTATTGCTCTTGCCGGGTTCGCACCAGCAGTCCCTGCCCCAGTCCCGGAGGGATTTGACGATCTTTAAGTAGCGCGAATGATTGACGATGACGCCGCCGCCTTCACCCATCGTCATGTGGTGCGCCGGGAAGAAACTGAGCGTGGCCAAGTCACCGAAGGTTCCCACCAGCCGGCCGCCGTAGGTGGAGCCCAGGGCATCGCAGCAATCCTCCAAGAGATAAAGACCGTGCCGCTCGGCCAGCCTGGTGATGACGTTGAGATTGCACGGATTGCCCAGTGTGTGCGGAACCACGATGGCGCGCGTTTTGGGCGAGAGCGCCTCTTCGATCAGGCGGGCATCAATATTGTATGTGCCCACCTCGGCGTCAACGAAGACAGGTATGAGGCCGTTTTGAAGGATGGGAGCCAGAGTGGTCGGAAAGGTCACCGCGGGGGTGATGACCTCCTCGCCCGGCCTCAGGGGGCGTTCCAAGAGCGGCGAGGTGAAGGCGGAAACAGCAACCAAATTGGCCGATGATCCGGAATTAACTAGGGCGAAATCCCTCGCTCCGAAAAGCCTAGTCATCCGTTTCTCAAAAACGCTGCCTTCCGGTCCCAGCGTAAGCCAGAAATCGAGTGCCGCGTTGATCAGCCGCACCAGCTCTTGCGCGTCATAGACCCGGCCCGAATAGGGCACGCGGTTTTTGCCCGGAACGAAGGGTTCTTTTTTTTCGTGCGCTTCATGGTAAAAATCCCGCACCTGGTCTAAAATGGAGCGGCGGAGTTCTTGAACGCGGCTCGCTGGTGGCGCCATATTGAAACTTTATGATAGCATCTACAACCGAACCATTCAAACGAGCGATTCGGTCGGCCACGACGGGCCATGCGATACGGTCGAAGCGCTGGCAGTCCTGTTATTGTTGTCTATCGCGAGCGTGTCGGAGCGGCAAATCCACCGGGGAAGCGGCCATGCCTGAGCGGCGTCCTGTAAAACCACGCCTTTTGATTACGGAGCCGGAGTATTTTACGCCCGGCTCCATCCGGCGCCTGTTTTGCGTCGCCCGGGTGGAGGCCCGGCGCCTCACGCGGACGCAGCTTCTGCGGCGCGCGCACCTCTATGAGGCTTTGGCGGTGCGCATCGAAACCCGGGTGGACCGCGCGCTCATCGACCGCGCTCGACGGTTGAAATGCGTGGCTACCGCCACCACAGGCATCGATCATATTGATACCGCTTACCTGAAGGAAAAGGGAATTCCCTTCTTTTCCCTCAACCAAGAGCATTCTCTGCCGACGGCGGAACACGCCCTGGCGCTGATGATGTCTTTGGCGCGCAATGTGCCCTGGGCGCATCAAGCCATGGTGAAAGGAGCATGGGAACGCTGGAATTACGTCGGGGTGGAGCTGGCCGGAAAGACCGTGGGGATTTTCGGCATCGGGCGCATCGGGACTTTGGTGGCGCAGAAGGCGGCCGCTTTGGGAATGCGGGTTTTGGCCTATGACCCTTATGTGCCCTTTGAGGAAGCGGCTCGGCGGGGCGGGCGACGGGTAGGGTTCAAGGAGTTTTTACGATCGTGTGATTTCTTTTCTCTGCATGCGCCCTTAACCGAAGAAACCCTCGGGCTTTTCAATGACCCGGTTATTGCGCAGATGAAGCCTTCCGCTCGCCTGATTAATACCGCCAGGGGCGCCATCCTGGATGCGCAGGCTCTTGTCAGAGCTTTGTCTGAGGGCAAGATTCAGGCGGCAGCCATCGACGTTTATGCCGAGGAGCCGCTGCCGGCCGTCCATCCGCTTCGCCGTTACGCCCGGACCCATGCAAATTTGATGTTGACACCCCATCTGGGCGGCTCTACCCAGGAGGCCAAGGAACGCGCTAGCATGCAGACGGCCAAAACGCTCATCGAGTTTTTCAGGCGGATGTGATGCAGGTCTTATTGACGGGAAACCGGGGATATATCGGAACCGTGGTGACTGAATTTTTGTCTTCACGGGGGATTCGAGTGATCGGATTGGACACGGATTATTACCGGGATTGTGATTTTTTAGATCTTCCGGAGCCCGTCCAGCAGATTTACAAGGACTCCCGCCGCATAGAAAAAGCGGATTTGAAAGGGGTGGATGCCGTCATCCATTTGGCCGCCTTGTCCAACGATCCCGTGGGGGAACTCAACGAACAGTGGACCTATGACATCAACTACCACGCCTCTTTGCAGTTGGCCCGTTTGGCCAAAGAGGTGGGGCTCCCCTGTTTTTTAAGCGCCTCCTCATGCAGTTTGTACGGCATTTCGAGCGCCGACGAGAAACTGACGGAGGAGGCTCCTATGGCTCCTTTGACGGCTTACGCCAAGTCCAAAGTGCAATGCGAGGAGTCCATCCGCCCCCTGGCGGATGCTAAATTTGCGGCCGTTTTCATGCGATTTGCCACGGTGTACGGGGTTTCCCCTCGCTTGCGCTTCGATTTGGTTTTGAATAATTTGGTCGGCTGGGCTTATGCCACGGGAAAAATCCGCATCCTAAGCGATGGAACTCCATGGAGGCCTTTGGTCCACGTGAAGGACATCGCCCAAGCTTTATGGTGCGTTTTGGAAAAGCCGCCTCGGGGAGGTTGTGAGGTGTTTAATGTGGGCGACAACAATGCCAATTATCAGGTCAAGGAACTGGCCGCCTGCGTGCAAAAAACGGTGCCGGGCGCTTCAATTGAGTTTACTCATGAACACGGCAAAGACGCCCGCACCTTCCGCGTGGATTTTTCGCGGTTTCACCGGACCTTTCCTTCCTTCCGGGCGCGATGGGATATTGCCAAGGGAGCCCGAGAGCTGTATGAGGTTTTGCTGCAGAAAAAATTGCGGTTCGAGGATTTTGACGGGCGGCGCTTCACTCGTCTGAAACAAATTCGGTATTTGTTGAACCAACGGCGCCTCGACGAAGGCCTCTTCTGGCGGCACTAGGGGAATTGAGACTGGCCCGCCTTGAAGCGAAGCCAGCCCTGAAGACCAGGGCGATTCTTCGCACTTCCCACACCGACGTTAATTCGACCCCGTTCCGTCAACTAGGACGTGTTTTTCGCACCATCCCTTGTAGCCCCCTTGCGCCCTAAGCTGCTATATGATAGTATGACAGTATGAACGACCCAATCCCCCCAGCAAAATCCTCCCAGCAGCCCGAGGAACGACAGGCGATATCCCGCCTCCGTCAGCTGCTCAACGAGTCCGGCTTTCTCCATGCCAGCCTCATCCGGCACCCCCGCCGCTGCGGAAAGGATTATTGCCGGTGCAGCCAAGGCAAGCGCCATTACCACCAGTCCTGGCTCATCGGCCAAACCCTCAAGGGGCGTACTCAGATGAAACACCTGCGCCCGGAATTGGTGGAACAGGTTCGAGTCTGGATTGAACGGTATCGGGAGGCTGACGCTCTCCTGGAGCGAATTTCCAAGACGTATTGGCAGCGACTAAAGAAGCGCCGTCCCTAAAGTGACGCGCACCGGGGCCGTCCAGCAACCAGAGATCGGGATAAGCCTACCAGAGGCTTTGTTCAAGACCCTCCATCATTTTGCCCCGGAATTTCTTCCCGCCCTCTCGCGTATCCCGGATCCTCGGGATCCGAGAATGACCATCTATCCCATTGAGGAAATGATCCTGGTCGGTATTCTCCTCTTTAATCTCCAGGCCCGTTCCCGACGCAACATCAAGTACCGGCTGGGCACGCCTAAGTTTATCCAGAACTTGCTGCGCATAGCCGAGGTCTTCTATCCAGAGCGCCTGTTCCTTTTCCCGAGCGAAAGACTGTTGCACGGCGACACCCTCAACAAACTGCTCAAACGCATTCCGGAAGAATGCAGCCACAGACTGCGTGTTCTGCTGGTCTGCGCGTTGATTCGCGGCCGCTGCCTGGAACGATGGCGGATATTGGGCTGCTATGCGATTGCTGTGGACGCAACGCGAATGATCGTTTATCACCAGCGCCACTGCGCACATTGCCTGACGCGCAAAATGGCGGGCGGCAAGATTCAGTATTACCACCCCGTGCTTGAAGCCAAGCTGGTGCTGCCTGGCTTGGGCATGGCCCTTTCGATCGCAACCGAATTTATCGAAAATCCCGGCGAGATGAAAAACGAAAAGGACAAACAGGATTGCGAGCTCAAGGCCTTTCGGCGATTGCTTCCGAAACTGCGCCAGGATTTTCTGCAGATGGCCATCTGTCTACTTCTACAGCCGCCCTTTTTTCTCTTGCGTTAAAATCTAAAAACTGCTACAAAGTTCCTGCGAGCATGAAGGAC
>Ga0156243_1005_pt1 | contig 23239 bp, 25 predicted proteins | sample RifCSPlowO2_12_FD_107890 | JGI IMG/M metagenome (GOLD analysis project Ga0156243, IMG submission 107890) | Elusimicrobia bacterium RIFCSPLOWO2_12_FULL_59_9 | reverse complement strand
CCTCGCCGTTGTCGGAGTCCATCCCCTTGAGCTCGAAGGGCAGCTCCCGCCGTATGTCCTCGGTCGCTGCCACCACTTCCTCGGCCCGCTTGCCCAGAATCGCCCGCATTTCTACCCAGCCCGAGAACAGATCGACCTGGTTGAGCGTTGAGGCGAATGTCCCTGAAGCGTTGGAACCCGAATGACTGACCGTGTCCACCTCCAGCCATCCCGGCCCCGGCACGTTCCAGGACTCGGTCTGGATTGGGATCGTCTGCCGAAGCCACCGCCCCGGCTTGGTCTGCCCGTAGATCTTGTGCCCCAGCCTCCTCTTGTGCGGCCCCAGCCGCCGGTCCATCGTCGCCGGACTCATGGCCAACAGCAGCCTTTCCTCTTGCGCGCTCAACTCCCAGCGCCGCTTGATCCACGGCATCCACAACGGCAGCGCCGCCTTCAACCTCACCGACCACAGATACTGCGTCGCCTTCCACACCTCTTCCAGGATTCGGATCAGCCTCTCGGGATAGACCGGCTCCCGATGCCGGAACGGCCGCTCGATTGGCGGCTCCTTGCCGCGCATCAGCCGCTTCGCCTGTCTGCGCCTGCGGCCGAGCGTCTCGCTCACCTGGTCCAACAACCGGCTCTTTTCCCTGCGCCCTTTCGCCTCCCGGTACAACACTTGCATTCGCCTCACGTACTGCCCCCTTGCCGACGGACTCATCCGCGATACCCCCAAACACGCCCCAAATTGCGGGACTGGTTCGGGGACATCTTACATGAGTTGACGAGTCCATTTTCGGGGACATCTTACGTGATTTGAAGCGCCCCCTTGAAAGTTAACTACATTGTAGTTATACTGTAGTATGAGCCACCGATTCGAATGGGACCCCGAAAAGGCCAGAACGAACAAGCGCAAACACGGGATATCGTTCGAAGAGGCGCAAAGCGTGTTCTACGATGAGAATGCACGATTCATGTCCGACCCGGAGCATTATGAGGATGAGGACAGGTTCTTGCTTCTTGGAATGAGCTCCAACCCCAGGATACTCGTTGTGTGCCATTGCTATCGCCGGTCAGACTTGGCGGTTCGGCTCATTTCGGCGCGCCGCGCGACGAAGAACGAGCAAACTTTATATTGGGAGCGAATTCAATGAGAAAGGAATACGATTTTTCAAAGTCAAAGAGGAATCCATACGCGAGAGCGCTTAAGAGGCAGATTACGATCCGTCTGGATGAGCCCACGGTCGAATACTTTCGCCGATTGTCCAGAGAGACAGGCTTGCCGTATCAAAGCCTGATGAATCTCTATCTCAGAGATTGCGCGACTCGTCACCGGACGCTGCGGATGAATTGGGCCGCTTAGTATCGCGGTTGCGCTGACCAGGCCGGCGAAGAAAATCTTGATAGCCGCGTCCGCTGATCGCCGGGAAGTCCCGAGGGGACGTGGCAGAGACTCTGAAGGTCTGTTATAATACTTTGAGCCCATGAAACACTATCATCTTACGGCTGTCATTTGGAAGGAAGGGAAACGCTATGTCTCCAAGTGTCCAGAACTTGGGGTAGCCTCTTATGGCGCCACCCTTGAGAAAGCCAAGGCGGCTCTGGAAGAAGCCGTTGAACTCTATATGTCCAACGCCAAGAAGCTGCGCCTCTTGGACGATGTGAAACCCGCCATTTCCTCGGAAGCCCGCTACACCACGCATTCGGTGTCAGGCTTGACATTACGGAAATGTAATCATAAACTCCTCGTATGCCCCGCCCGGCTCGCATCCACTTTCCAGGCGCTCTCTTCCACGCCATGTCTCGCGGCAACGGCGGGCAGAAAACCTTCCTAAACGCCGACGACTACAGCGCCTTTTTGAAAATTCTTGCCGAAATCAAACGGCGAAAACCCTTCCATCTCTACGCCTACTGCTTGATGCCAAACCACTTCCACCTTCTGCTTGAAGTGGATCACGCCCCCCTCTCCCTCATTATGCAAAGGCTCCTGACCAGCTATTGCAAACACTTCAACATCGTTTATAAACGGCTCGGCCACCTATTCCAGGGCCGCTACAAAGCAATCCTCTGCCAGAAAGACTTGTATTTGGTCGAATTGATCCGCTACATCCACCTCAATCCTGTCCGCGCCAGCCTGGCCAACTCCCCGTCCGCTTGGCGTTGGTCTGGACATCACGATTATATCTCCAGGATCAAGCCATCCTTGACCGACACTGGCTTCCCACTTTCGTTATTCGGCGCGAATGCGGCTCAGGCGCGCGAGGCCTATGTCCGATTTCTCGCTGATGGCATCGGCACAAAGCACGACGAGGATTTTTATCCTTCTCCTTCTCTTCCTTGCCTGGGCAATGAGGATTTCGTCTCAGATTACAGGAGTTTGGCCGGCAGCAAAAGCAGGGGGATGCCCAATCTGAAATACCAACCGACGATCGCTCAACTGAGCGCAGAACTTTCTGCTAAGGTGCCCATGTTTATGTTGAGGTCCAAGAGCAAGGCCCCGGCAGTCACGGCGGCAAGGCGCTCCCTAACGCTCAGAGCGCTGGAAGCCGGGCACGCTCCGGGTAAAATCGCGGAATTTCTGAATTATTCAGCATCGGCCGTATCAAAGATTATCGCCCGGAATATAGCGGGGGAAGAATAGTGGTTCTCCCACATTTCCGCAATGTCAAGCCTGACACGGATTGCACGGATTCATTGTACTGTTTGACCGTCACCGGGGTCTTGGCCATCTGGAACGGCCTCACGGTGACGCGATGGACCGGCTTTCCGTCATCGCTTTCATCTTCAGAACCCATCATGAAGGTTCCGCCCGGGATGGCCACCCATGCGATCCCGGCTCTGTCGCGGGACGAGGCGGCGAGCTTGGTCTTCTTCTGGGCGCAAGCCGGAACCGCGGCCATGACCACCAGCGCCGCGATTAAGCTCAAGAGAAGATCTGCCGCCGGACGCGTCTTTAAGCCATCTGACATGCTCTGTCCTCGAGCGCTAAAAACCCCATTCGCCCAAAAAAACTTGTCCCGCGTCAGCAACTAAGTCGACAGAAATCGGTGTTGATACGTTGTACCGCTTTCGGCGCCTAGATTTCAAAATTGGACAGATTGATTCCACTGAAGTCCGCAAAGGCAAAATCAGCCGGGTTCCTTGAGCAAAATGTATAATGCGGCTGTGGACTCCGATGCGCGCTTCACCGTCCTCCTTGCCGAGCCTGAACAACTGAGGCTTGCCGACATCGCCAAGGCCCTTTCCGCGTTTAAAAATATTCCTTATCAGGACGCGGCCCGCGCGGCCAGAAGCGCTTGGGGAATCGTGGCGGAAAGCTTGGAGGAAAGCGAGGCCCGGAATTTGGCCGATTGCCTAACGGCGTCCGGACTGAAGGCCATGACGCTTCCGAGGAGCGCCGTGGAGGCGATTCCCGCAGCTTTTACGGCAGCCAAGGCTGAGTTCGGAGCGGACGGCTTTCGGGCGATTTCAAAATCAGGGGAGGCGGCGGCGCTTCCAGGAGACGAAATCATCCTAATCGCGGCGGCGGGCTTTGAGAGGACGACCACCGCGACCACGAAGGTGAGGGAAGGCCCCAGCTCCAATCAAAAAGCGGCGAGCCTGGGCCTGATGATGATGACGGGGCTTCCCATTTCCATCGGCGGCAAGGAGCGGGAAGTGGAAAAAAGCAGGACCGAGACGGATTTGCTGTTTTATCTGGAGCTTTATTTGGGCAAACCCCTGAAGAGATTCCGAATCGACGCCCAAAATTTCAACTTCGCATGCTTGGGCGAGAAAATGGCTCATGGGGTATATCCAAATTTCAGGACTTTGCTCGCCGAGCTTAACCTGCGGGCTCCGCACGCCGGCAAAAACAAGGGATCCCGGCTCATGCTTCAAGGGGCTTCTCTGGCAGCCATGGGCTATGACTCCTTGGAGGACTTGGAGCGCGAGTGCCGTTGGCTTCTCACCCTTAAGTTCCTGAAAGAAACCCAAGAGCGAAATCATTAACCTGAATTCTGCATTTGAAGCGCGATTGGGGGGAATAGGGGACGTTCCTAAACGCCTCCATCCATCGGCTTCCTTTATACGCGGACAAAACCAGCGTCCAAATGAGCAACGTAAAGGCTGGTCCAAGCAATTTATCAACTTCATAATACGCGGCATGCCTGCACATGAGCCTGCCGCCCTAAAGGGCTGACAACGGAGCCGCGCTTTTAATAAAATAAACGCATGAACCGCCGCAAGGCCTTACCCGGGCGCTGGTTGTTTCTCTCCACGGCGGTTTTGGCCGCTTTCTTTCTGGGGCGGCATTTTGCGCGACAAAATTCCGACTCCGGGATTCCTCAAAGCGGGGACGCCTATGTCCATTCCATTCTTTTCCGGTCGGAGATTATTACCCAGGGCGGTCATGCTTTTGTGTTCGGAAACCCCGCCTCCAAGCGATTGCGCAATTACGTTTTGGAATATGGCCTCTCCTCCCTTTGCGCCGACAAATACGACGTCGAGAAAGCGAAGTGTCTGGGGCGCTGGGTGCGCGGCCGCCTTGTGGCCGGAAGAAACCAGCGTTATCCGCCTTGGGACGCCAGCACTATCCTTGAGCGCACAAAACTGGAAGGATTGAAAACTCACTGCGGACAGTATGGAATCGTGTTCGCTCAAACTCTGTGGGCTTTGGGCATTCCTTCCAGGCATATCGATCTAAAGGCCGAATCCGGGGACACGCATTTTTCAACGGCATTCTGGTCCAAGAAATATAAAAAGTGGGTGATGATGGACGCTTCGGAAGGGGTTTATTTTGAGCGGAACGGCATCCCTCTCGACGGGTTGGAACTGCACGACATCGTGCGGTCTAAAAGCCTTTCCGGCTTGAAAGGAATTTCCATCGAAGACGACATGCCCCTGGCCGCTTCCCGGTATGCTGCGTTCTTAAATATGTTTTATGAGTACAGCGTCGTCATGCGAAACAACCATTGGAGAGAGCCTGTGGAATTCAAGATCGCCGAATCTGGGGGAGTCGATCAATGGATCGGCGCTTGGTCGGATGTCCGGCTCGCTTGGCATCCTCCCTTGCCGAAGGCGGAAGCCGCCGGCCCGGTTCGGGCGTCCCAAAATCCTCTGGATTTCCGATGGAATCCCAACCCCATCCTCGCCGAAATCCGCCCCGGCTATTCCGGCGGAGATTACTTGATCAAACTGCGCTGCCTCGATGCGACTCCGGAAAATTTCGAAGTTCTCAGCACGGGGGGCGAGAGGCGCATGAATGTTCCGAGCGGGAAAGATTTTGGGTGGTCCCCAACGCCTGAACGCCCGGAACTTATCATTGAATCCGCTCCTGAAGAGGGTCAGGAGACACGCCGCCTGACCTTGATTGCCCTTTACGCGCCGAGGTCTGCCCCCCCCTGACGCCTCCGGGCGCCGCTTCCGGTCCCGTATTGAGTCCTGCGACGTCGCCAAGGCCTTGTCCGCGTTTAAAAACATTTCTTATCAGGATGCGGCCCGCGCGGCCAGAGGCGCTGGGGAACCATTAAGCGGCGCCTTGGGCTTGAAACGCGGCGGGTCGCCTGTTATACTTCGGGGGGGCGGGGGCATCCCACGGAGGGCAAAAAATGAAAAGGATTTCAGGTCTCAAGGCGTGTTTGGCGCCCGCGGCGTTCTGCGGGGCGTTGGCGGCCGTCATTTACCAAACCGAAGGCGTCGCCGGATTCCGCTTCTTCCTCAATGCCGAGGCACTGGCTTTGGTGGTGGGCGGGACGCTTCTGCTGGTCTGGGCCGCTTATCCCCTGGAGGAAGTGCGGCGGCTGCGGTCCCCGGAGATGCTGGCGTATGCGGCGCGGAGCGCCAAGTTCATGGGTCTATTGGGAACGCTTTTGGGGGTCATGATGATGCTCCCTTCCGCCGAGGTCTCGGAGATGCCGCGCCGGCTGGTCCTGGCGCTCAACGCTTTGCTCTTCGGGCTCATCCTGGCGGAGGCGGTGTTCGTTCCGTGGGCGCGCCGGCTTGAAAGAAAAAGGGTCGTCAAATCTTCACTGGACGTTACTTCGTGAATCGGCGCGTGAAAAGGAAGGGGGGGCCGGCGGCGTCATCTTGGCCGCCGGGTGGCGCCGCGAGCGGCCTGAAACATGAGGGCAGGTCCACAACCGCACCCTCAACCCGCCGTTCATTGTTGAGACGCCCGGTTCAAACCGCAGCCCGGTGCTGCGGATGAGCTGCATTGTGTTGCAAAGCATGGTCACGCGCCAGCCCGCGCACTTGGCGGCAAGGATTTTGCCGAGTTGCGCGTAGAGATTTCGCAAGTCGTTGGATTTGCTCAACCGCACCCCATACGGCGGGTTGGTCACCACCCAGCCCGGAACAGGGGGAGGCTCGATAGCGGACACGGCTTTGCGCGAGAATTCGACGCTTTCCGCCACGCCCGCGCGCGCCGCGTTGGACTCGGCCGCCAGAATAGCTCCCGCATCCCTGTCGGAAGCCATTATTTTTGAGGTGGTCGGAGCGATTCCTTTGCGAGCATCGGCCAGCAACGCCTCCCAACTCCCGGAATTGAAACCCGGCCAGCGCATGAAAGCGAAGGGTCTGGAAAGACCCGGTGGAATCTTTCTGGCCAGCAGCGCCGCTTCAATGGCGATGGTTCCCGAACCGCAAAAGGGATCCAAAAGAGGGGAGGCCGCGTCCCATTCCGACGCCATCACTATGGCGCAGGCCAGGGTCTCCCGGAGAGGGGCTTTGGCCGAGACGAGGCGATAGCCGCGCCGGTGCATAGGCGCTCCGGAGGAATCCACGCCGATGGCGCAGAGGTTATTCTCAAGCCGCGCGAAAATCAACTGGGGGAGGTCCGTATCCGCGCTTTCCTGAACCTTGACAACTGCGGGGGGCGTTCCAAGCCTGTCGGCGATCGCTCCCGCCAAGCGCTCCGCCACGGCGCCCTCATGATAGAGCCGCGATGTTCGGCAGTCAACCCGAAACGCGACCGGCCTTCCCGGGCCGAGATATTTTTCCCAAGGCAGGCGGCCCGCTTTGCGCCGCAACTCGGGGAAAGCGGAGGCGTAAAATTGTCCCAAACGGACCAGCACGCGATCGGCGCAGCGCAGATGCAGGTTGGCCCGGTAGAGGTCCTGCAGAGAGCCTTGAAATTCCACTTCTCCGGCTTGAGATCCCGGTCCCGGCGCCGAAGGGGACAAGCCCAACCCCTCCAACTCCCGGCCGATCAAGAACTCCAGACCCGGCACGCAGACGGCAAAAAGCGTTTCCATATTTTTTAGTCCGAAAACCTCAGTTGCGGCCTCTTTCTCATCTGAAAGTGCCGTACAAAATTATGCAACTGAGGTTGCGCCTGCGGCGCCGGGCAACCCCGTCGCTGTTTTGCAGCGACGGCCCTGCGGGCGAATTCCCAACTGGGGAATTCGGGTTAGTCCCGCGGGCGCAAACGACAACTCAGCATGCGGTCGCCATCAAAACAGAAAAACCCCCGGAATGGCCTTCCGGCCAGCATCCATGGAATCCAATGCGCGTCGTCGGCCCACATCTCGCCGTAGGGAATCGCCGAGATTTCCGTCCAGAAAGGCGCCGCTTCCTCCGTCTCGATCATTTTTCCTTCGATGTCCCGCGCCGTGAAGACCTCGCAATGCAGCGCGTAGCCGTCGGCGAACTGGAAAAGCAGCTCGCCGGCCGGAGAGACTTCCGTTGGAGTCGCGCCGATTTCTTCCCGCGTCTCCCGGCGCGCCGCCTCACGCGCGCTCTCGCCCGGTTCGATCCTTCCGCCGGGCCCGTTAATTTTTCCCGCGCCCAATCCGCGCTTTTTACGGATCAAAAGAACGCGCCCGTCATTGACGACGAAACAGAGCACCGCGCGCTCCGTCGGCTTCCAGGCGGCCCAATCGGGTTCTTTCATCGTCCGTATGATAGCAAACCGGGAGTGAAAGAGGCGCTTGAGGCCTCGCTTGGGGCGCGAAGCTCGCGGACTCTCATTGAGAGATGATAGGGTTGTAATGCGTTTGGCTGGACAAGCCGGCTTTTTTAAGAGCTTCGATCGCGGCGGTGATTTCAGGCGCCGGGGCGTTGTGTTCGCTGAGCAGCCGCTCCGCCGCGCCTCGGTCGCCTTCGGCCTGTATTTTCAGGAAAATGGACAGTATTTCGCGGATGGCCTGCGGAAAATTGGAGTGGACTTGCATCCGGCCCGTCGCGCCGTCAAAGGAGACGGCGTGTTTTTCTTTAAGCAGGTTATGGACCGCCACGGAATATTTCGCATGAGCTTCGTTGGGGTTTCTGTAAAGCCTGAAGACGGTCTCGGCTCCCACGTACATTCTGGCGATGGCCCAGTAGCTGTCCCATGAGATTTCGCCCTTTTTTGCGAATTCCTCCACGGCCATGAGGCCCAATAGGTCGGCTTTCTTCTCCTCGACCGGCAAATCCAGGTCGCCCAGGATTTGGCTCAGAGGCTGCCCCTTTGGATCATAGCCTTTGGTGAACGGCAGCATGCCGTGGGAGAGCTCATGTCCCGCCACCATCCAATAAAAGATATCCGGGTCGTACGCCTCGCCGAAGAGCCGCCTCTGGACAAAGCGCATGGCGTCCGAGCCGCGGGTGGCGATGACATTGCGGATGAGAAGCATCTTGGTCCCGTGCTTGGCCGCGATTTCCGGTTCGTTGGGCAAGGTCCAGCCCGCGGCCGCATACGTCCGGGAATCCCCTCCGCCGGCGATCATGTTGACCGCCGCCATATTCCGCGCGGGCTTGAAGTCCGGGTCCTTCAAGTACGGATTGTATCGTTCCTCCAAAGGCAGATTGCGCCCCATTTCCTGGGACATGCCCGCGAATTTGCCGATGATTTCAGCGCCCTGATTGTCCTGGGAATAGAGGGCGAAATGGTAATACTCCTTGACGCCCGCGATCGAATCGTCGTAGCTTTCGGTCGGGCCCAAGACCAGCTCGATGGGAGCGTCCTTCAGCGCGATCCAGCGTCCGTAGCTTTCCTCAAAATTGTCCCGCAGAAGGTCCTTGGCCTTGGAGCGCAGATACGCCTTAAGGCCTTGGCGTCAGGGAAAGCCGGGGCGGAGAGGTGAGGCCCAAATGGCCGCAACCTCGGGCGAACGGCAGGTTATTTGCGGCTGCTTGCGGCGCGTCGGGAAGCTTGCCGTGCGCGGGCGGCCGCCGGGGGCGTGGAGCCGCGGAAAGATCTGGCTGGGGTCTGAAAAATCCGGCCATTTTCGCTCAACAGGCGCCCCACCGCCTTGCCCCGGGCTTTGCCGTCCGGGGCCCAATCAAACCACCAGTAGCCCACCGCTGGGCGGCAGGGCGTCCAGGGCCCGCCGTTGATGGAAATATCAACGTTGCCGGCCAGGCGCGTCTGGAGGCGAAACGCATAGTGGGCGGAACTTATCATCTCGTTCGCTTTGGGATAGTCGAAGGCGATTTCGGTCGATTTCTTTGCGCGCGGCATATTTTGATCCTCCCGGAGGATGATTCTTGTCCCCGCGGCGCTTTTCGCGGGTCGGCGGGGACGGCTAGGCGGCCAGCGCTTTATGGTCGGCGTTGGCTTCGCGCGGCTGGCTTGCGCGCCGCGGCAGCTCGACGATGAAAGTGGTCCCTTTGCCGAGGATGCTGCGAACCCGTATGCGCCCGCCGTGCATTCCGACCAGCTTCTTGACGATGGCCAAGCCCAGACCCGTGGTCGGCTCGCCGGCGGTCGGTTTGCGGCTGGTGGTGGAGGAGGGTTGAAATAGCTTGCCGATTTCTTCCTTCGGGATGCCTTGGCCGGTGTCGGTCACCTTCAGCACGACGCCGCCCGGCTTTGCCTGGGCCGAGACCAGCACCTTGCTTCCCGAGGAGCTGTATTTGACCGCGTTGCTGATAAGATTGTCCACAACCTGAGCGATGCGAAGGGGGTCAGCCGCGATGCGTCCGACTTGGCCGGAGATCGTCGCGCTGAGACGAATGCCTTTTTGATCGGCGTGGCGTTGATGCAGAATCACTTGTTCTTGGATGAGCTTGGCCAAGGGGAAGGGTTGGACCTGCAGGGCGACTGTGCCCGCCTCGATGGCGTTTAAATCCAACAGGTCCTTCATCATGAATTCCATTTTCTTGCTTTGCCGCAGGATGATATCAACGACCTTTTTCTGGTCCTTCGACATTTTACCGAGGACGCCGGTGGTGAACATTTTGGCTGAGGCGAAAATCGAGGTGATGGGGCTGCGGATATCATGGGAGACCATGCCGAGAACCTCGTCTTTCTGCTGGCTCACGCGGGCAAGGTGTTCTGAGGTTTTTACGGCGTTGTCGATGCGGCTGGCGAGTTGTTGAAACTCAGCCAGGCTGGCCTGCACGATGTCGGTCCGCGTGACGATGCCCAGAAGGCGGCCCTTTCGGTCCACGATGGGCAACCTGCGGAAGCGCCGCTGCTTGAGAATGGCGATGGCTTCTTGGATCGGCCGATCGTCCTTGATGGTGGTGATGGCGCGGGTCATCACGTCGCCCACCTTGATGTCCTTCGGGAACCCGTTATGGGAGGCGAGGTGCTTGACGATGTCCCGTTCGGTCAAAATTCCGAGCAGGCGCCTCTTTTTTTGGACCACGACGCAGCTGATCGACCGCTCCGCCATCGTCTGGACGGCTTGGATCAGCGGCGCGTTTTCCGGAACTGAAACCAGCTCGCGCGACATGATCTGCCGGATGGGAATATATGAAAACTCGTTGCTCATGGCCGGGTCAAGCAGGAGGGGCCTTGGAAGCGGCCCGCTTTCCGCCGCACCTCATTATAAAACATTTTAAGCTCAATGAAACATTTTCCGTTTCCACTAAATTAAAGATAAAATACGCGATTGAGGAAATAAATGCTCTCCGGATTGCTGACAACCCTGCCGTTGACGCTCTGCCTGCTCCTTGCCGCGGCCTCCACGCCGGCCGGAGCGGCGCCTCCGGCGCTTCAAGTGCCGCGAGCACTGCGACCGGCCGGAGCGGCGCCTCCCGGCTGGCAGGAGGTCGCCAATGAACAGGGGATCGTAGTATACAAGAGAAAAGTGCCGGAGAGCCGTTTCGTCGAATTCCGCGCCCGGGCGATTCTCGACGCGCCCGTCTTGAGCGTCTTGGCGGTGCTTGATGACACCGGAGGCTACTCCGAATGGGTGCCCGGCAATTTGGAGATGAAAATATTGGAGAAAGTCAGCGAGACGGACGAGGTTTTTTATCAGGCCACCGATGCTCCCTGGCCCGCGAAAAGCAGGGATTATGTGGGCCGCTTCCAATTTCAAAAAGACGACGGCAAACGCTCCGTCGAGATCGAGTTTAGAAATACGTCGCATTCTTCAGCGCCTGTTCGGGGCGACCGGGTCAGGATGCCCTTCGTCCGCGGCTTATGGGTATTGCAGGCCGCGGGGGACGGGCGCTCCACGCGCGCCGAACTGGGCGTGCATATGGACCCGGGCGGGTGGATACCCGCCTGGCTGGCCAACTGGGTGACGCGATACTTTCCCCTTGATACCCTTAAGAACCTCCAGAGAGTTTTGCGGGAGAAAGAACCCAACGCAGATTTTGTCCGCCGGTACAAAGGCTGGAAGGAATTTGGCGGATGGGAAGCCGGTCCGGGACGATGAAGACCCGACGTTGGAGAGAGGAGAAAAATGGTTAGATTATTTTTATTTGTCATGTTGACCCGCGCCACCGCGGCCGGAGCAGCGCCACCGGCGCCCCAGGTGCCGCGAACTCTGAGCGCGGCCCACGCCGAGCTTAAAACCTGGCTGATCCCATACCAGCATGGGGAGACGCAGTTGGAAGGATATTTCGCCTACGATGACGCCTTTAAAGGAAAAAGACCCGGCGTGATCGTGATCCATGAATGGAAGGGGCGCGGCGATTACGTCAAGCGGCGCTCCGAAATGCTGGCTCGCCTGGGGTACGCGGCTTTCGCCGTTGATATGTACGGCAAGGGCGTCTACGCTCAAACCCATGAGGAGGCGGCGCGCTTGTCCGGCGCCCACCGAAGCGATCGCGCCCTCATGCGCGGCCGCGCCTTGGCCGGATTGAACGCGCTCACGGCGCAGAAAAATGTCGACGCGTCGAGACTGGCGGCTGTCGGCTATTGCTTCGGCGGCATGGCGGTTTTGGAGCTGGCCCGCTCAGGCGCGGAGATTAAGGGCGCGGTCAGCTTTCACGGCGGTTTGGACACGCCTCAGCCGGCCGGCCCCGGGGAAATTAAAGCCAGGATTTTGGCGCTGCATGGAGCGGAGGATGCCCATACCGGCAAGCAGGCGGCGGCTTTCCAGGAAGAGATGCGCGCCAGCCGGGCGGACTGGCAGATGGTGTATTACGGAGGCGCCGTCCACAGTTTCACCGTGGCGGAAGCCGGAGACGATCCCTCCAAAGGCGCGGCCTACAACGAGGCAGCCGACCGGAGGTCGTGGCAAGCCATGCGGGATTTTTTGCAGGAGATTTTCCAATAACGGCCCTCTTGATAATCAAGCGCGCATCACCCATAATAGATGGGTGCGCCGGATGGGGTAAAATGCTTGAGTTTAGGGTCACACAGAGAAGAGCATAGAACTATTCGGGAGGAAAATGATGAGACCAATACGATGGTTTAAACTACCGGCGTTGTTGTGTTTGGCGTCGTTGGCGCTGAGCGGCTGCGCGCAGACGCCCAAGCGTTCCGGCGAGGCTCAGGCAGTTCAGGAGCCGGCTATGCCCGAGCCGCCTGCCGTCCAGGCCGTCCAGGAGCCGGCTATGCCGGAGCCGCCCGCCGCCCAGCCGGCTCAGGAGCCGACGGAACACCACTCGACCACCGGCGAGATTAAGGCCATCTTGGATGGAGGAACCACTTTAGTGATTGATCACGGCGAGTTCAAAGGCTTCATGGCGGCGATGACGATGCCCTTTAAAGTCGCGGACCCGGATATTGCGCGGGATATTAAAGTCGGGGACAAAGTCCAGTTTACGATTTCTAAATTCGGACCGGCTTGGCAGATTTCTAAAATCGAGAAAACGGGGAATTAACCCAGGAGGAGCCGACATCGCGGATCCAAAAGAACGGCAGCGGCATCCCGAGATGAAAAAATGTCCCGCTTGCGGCCGCATGGCGGAGGCCCGGGCCGCGGAATGTCCGAATTGCTTTTTAATTTTTTCAAAATTCGAATCCCGCCTGATGCCGCCTCCCGCGCGCCAACCTGCGCCCTCCGCCCGAGCCGGCCCCAAACTGCAATGGATGAAGCCGGGGCAGGAAAAATTGGCGGTGTTCGTGCTGGCGCTTTTGTTGTTCGACGCCTATCTCATCATGACTCCGCCGCAGCGTCCCGAAGACGAGCCGCCTTCCCCGGCGTATTTCAGCGAGGAGGACCGGCCCGTTCCGGTCGCGGCGGTCATCGCGCGCCACGGCAAACGAAAACAAGTCTTCGCGAAAGTTTTTTTCCTAAGCGCCGGATCAGTGGCCGTGGGACTGGGCGCGATATGGTTAATCCGGAAAACCAGGCCCTAAAATTGGTAAAGTATGTCGTGGAACCCCGGCTTTCAAGGTGTGGCCAAAATGGACTCAGGAAAAATTGACCGGCCGAAGTCGGGCCGCCAAGGGAGCCCGGCTGGGATGAAACCGATGCTGCGAGCTTTTGAATTCTGCGTTCTATTTTTCTGCGCTTTTTCGCTCTCCGGCTGCTTCAGCGAGGCGCTTATGCTAAAAGAGCAAAGCGAGCCGATGAATATTCCTTCCTCGATGGTTTCCGATCCGATGTCGATGCCGCCGTTGTCGCGGGTTTTTACCGGGCCGCCGGACGGCCGCATCGTGAGGCTCCTTGGCAATAAGCTCCTAGGGCAGAAAGGCGACGATCTGCTTCTGGATTGGAGCGGCTCGGAGCCATTGCTCCCCAGGTCCCGGCTTCTCATCGTCCGGCAGGCGGGAGCCGCGGAATCTAGCGGGGGGGGGGCGCGGGGCGTTCGCGTGCGGAGAGTGGGCGTGGCCCGGGTGCTGCGTGTGGTCCGGGAAAACAGATACCGGGCTCGAATCCTGTCCCACACCGCCGAGGTTCTTCCCGGCGACTGGCTCCTGCGGCCCTGATCGATGTCAAAAAATTACGGCCTTTTTAGAGAACTGGTTTTGACGGGGCTCAAGCGGAAAAATTGGTCCCTGCGAAGGTTGTGCCGCAAGGTTTCTTTGGACCCTTCTTTCTTTTCCAAAGTTCTGGCCGGAAAGAGAAATCCGCCTTCCGAAGAGCATGCGCTTAGGAAAATAGCCGAGATTTTGAGCTTGCCTCCGGCGCGCTTGATGGTCGCCGCGGGCCGCATTCCCTCCGAATGGCGGGAAAAGCTGTCGCATCCTCCCACGTTTCAGGAAATCGATGCGCGTCTGGCGGGCGTCCGGGAAACTCAAGCGGTGGCCCCCATCGCAGAGTCGGCGGCGCCCGCGCTCAAGCGCCCGCGCCATCTGCCGGATCCGGAGCTTCGGGCGGAGCGCGAGGTTCTGCAGATCGCGTTTCCCAAAAAAGATTTCGCCGAAGAGCTTCTATAATGGAGCAAAAATCAGAAGAATCGCTGGCCATGCTCAAGCTTAACGCGTCCAAAGTGCGGCCGGACGTGCTCCATAAGCTCCTGAGCGATTTCGGCTCGGCTTCGGCGGTGCTCGAGCAAAGACCGGGCGACGCGGACTCGGGCGGGGCCTTCAGCGCCAAAACCCTTCAATATCTTCTTTTGACCGCCGGCCGCTTCGATGCCGAGGCGGAATGGAACCTGGCCCAAAAAATGGGCGTCGATGTCGTTTTCTATGGGAGTTCTTCGTATCCCGATGGACTCGGCGCCATTTATGATCCGCCGCTCGTGCTCTATGTCAAAGGCAAACTTCCCCGGAGCGGCGCCTCTGGCGCTTCCAGTGCCGAGAGCCCTGCGACCGGCCGGGGAGGCGGCGTGGCGATCGTGGGTACCCGGCGGCCGACGCCCTATGGACGGCGAGTGGCGGCCCGATTGAGCCGCGAATGCGCGGCGGCCGGGCTCACTACGGTGAGCGGCTTGGCCCGGGGAGTGGACACCGTCTGCCATCAAACGAGCGTGGATGAAAAAGGCGTGACGCTCGCGGTTTTGGGAAGCGGCCACCGGCGCCTCTACCCTGGAGAAAATCAATATCTGGCCGACCGGATCGCCTGCGAAGGCGGGGCCGTTATCTCCGAGTTTCCATTGTCTACGCCGCCTGACGCCGCCAATTTTCCACGGCGCAACCGCATCATCGCCGGCTTGGCCGAGGCCGCGGTGGTGGTGGAAGGCGGGCGGAAATCGGGCGCGTTGATCACGGCCCGCTTGGCTCTTGAGCAGGGCAAAGAGGTTTTCGCCGTTCCGGGTCCGATTGATTCGGAGGAGAGTTGGGCCCCCAATTATCTCATCCGCCAAGGCGCCCATATCGTGGAGAGCATCCGGGACGTTTTGGAAGCGGCCCCCGGTTTGCTTTCTGCCGCGCCGGCTTCTCCGGCGCTCGCGCCGAAAATGGCGGCCGCCGGCTCCTCCGGGGAGTTGGGCCCACGGGAAGCGAAGCTATTGGAGCTTCTCGGCGGCGGCCTAAAAAGCATCGATGAGCTTGTCTTGGAGACCCGATGGCCGGCCGCCTCGGTGACCCAAGGGATGATGGAGCTGGAGATGCGGGATAAAATTTTATACGTGAACGGACAGCGCTATGCAAGAAAATGACCGGCTTGAGCCGCGGCAGGCCTTCACCTTCAGCGACGTGCTTTTGGCGCCGCAGAAATCGTGCATCAGCTCCCGCAAGCAGGTGTCGTTGGTCAGCCGGCTTTCGCGGAATGTGACCCTGCAAGTGCCCATCCTCTCCGCCAACATGGACACCGTGACCGAGGCGCCCATGGCCATCGCCATGGCGCGCGCCGGCGGCGTAGGCATCATTCACCGCTTTCTCACCATCCGCCAGCAGGCGGAGGAGGTGGTCCGGGTCAAGCGCGCGGAGAGCATCATCATCGAAGAGCCTTATTCACTTTCTCCGGATCAGACCGTCCAGGACGCGAAACGGCTGATGCGGCGCTTGAACGTCAGCGGTTTTTTGGTTCTCCGGGGCCGCCGCTTGGTCGGGATATTGACCAACCGGGATTTGCTCTTTGAATCCGATCCCGGCCGGCGCGTCGCCGCGGTCATGACCCGGCGGCTCATCACCGCTCCGCCCGGCGTCTCGCTCAAAAAGGCCGAAGAATTGCTCAAGCGGCACAAGATCGAAAAATTGCCTTTGGTGGGGGTTGGAGACAGGCTCAGGGGCTTGATCACCGCGAGCGATTTGCTCAAGAATAAAATCAGATATCCTTTGACGACCAAGGACGCCAAGGGGCGGCTCTTGGTGGGCGCGGCCATCGGCGTGGTAGGAGATTATTTAGAGCGGGCCGCGGCCCTGGCGCGGGCCGGAGCCGACATTTTGGCGGTGGACGTGGCCCACGGACACGCCGAGCACGTTTTCAAGGCCGTGCGGAAAGTGAAGAAAAGATGGCCTCACGTCGAGGTCATCGCGGGCAACGTCGCAAGCTATGAGGCCGTCCTCGACTTGGCCGGAGCGGGCGCCGACGCCGTCCGCGTGGGCGTCGGCCCGGGCTCTATCTGCACCACGCGCATCGTCAGCGGATCGGGCTATCCCCAGCTTTCCGCGGTCCTGGCCTGCGCCAAAGCCGCCGCCGAAACGGGCGTGCCCATCATCGCCGACGGCGGCATCCGGGATTCGGGAGACATCACCAAGGCGCTGGCGGCCGGGGCCTCCAGCGTGATGCTGGGCAGCCTGCTGGCCGGCACCGACGAAAGCCCCGGCTGGACCATCACCCGCCAAGGCATCAAATACAAGGTCTATCGCGGCATGGCCTCGATGTCGGCCACCCTTTCCAGGAAGCAGAAGGAGTACGCCGACGACCCCGACGAAATCGACATGGCGGGCGTCGTGCCGGAAGGGGTGGAGGCGGTGGTGCCCTACCGCGGCCCCGTGGCGGAAGTGCTCGCGCAGTTGGCCGGCGGCGTGCGCTCTGGCATGAGCTATTGCGGGGCTCCCACCATCGAGGAGCTCTGGAAGCGCGCCCGCTTCATCCAAATCACGCCGGCCTCCTGGCAGGAAAGCCGTCCCCACGCTCTGGATTAGTTTTTTAGAAAACGCGCCGGCGTTCCGGCTCTCATGCGTTGGGGCCGAGGTTTCGGTGCCAGCGGGGAATGCGGGTCGTGTCCCAGAAGGTTTCCCAGCCGGTCTGAAGCACGCGGGCATTGGAGGGAAAAGCGTGCTTCCAGCGCACCGGGACTTCGGCGATCTTATAGCCAAGTTTTCGCGCGATGAAGAGAAGCTCGACATCGAAGGCGAAGCCCGTGCAGCGCTGTATTTTGAAAATTTTCTCGGCCGCCCGGCCGGTGAACAGTTTGAAGCCGCACTGCGTGTCTTGGAAAATCAGCCCCGTCCAAAACCCCACCCAGATGTTGTGGAACTTTCCCGAGATTTCGCGAAAAAAAGGCTGGTGCGTGATGATGTTGGATTCGGCCATTCCCCGGGAACCGATGACGACGTCGTGGCCGCGACTCGCCGCCTCCAGCAGCTTTGAAAGCTCGTCGATGGGGGTGGACAAGTCCGCGTCCAGAAAAACGCGCAGCTCGCCGTGGGCACGGAGCATCCCCAGCTTAACGGCGTAGCCCTTGCCGAGATTTTCCGGGTCGTTGATGAGAGCCACATGCGGCAGTTCGCGGCCCAGCTTCTCCACGACGGCGGCCGTCCCGTCCTCGCTGGCCCCGTCGACCACGAGAAACTCATGGGATATGCCTTTTTCGCCCAAATACGCGGCGACGGCGCGCACGGAGGCCTCTATGCGGCCGGCTTCGCGGAGAGTGGGGATGATGACGCTGAGCTGGGTCATGGCTTCAGTCCTTTCTGCGCAGGAGCTCCGGGTTCTTTAAAATGTAGCGGACGGTGGCTCGGATACCCTCGCGGATGCCGGTTTTCGGCGTCCAGCCCAGAGCCCGGACCCGCCGGGTGTCCAAATGAACCACCGGGCTGTCGCCCAGCCATCCCCGGATGCCCCCGCTGTAGCGGTAGCGCACGCCGTTGAGCCCCATCGTCCGGCAAACCTCATCGGCCAAATCCCGGACGACCATGATCTGCGTGTGCCCGAGGTTGTAGACGCGCTTTGGGTTTTTTGAGCGCGTCTGGAAAGCCTTCCAGATTCCGGAGACGCCGTCTTCGACCGCCAAGTAGGATTTTTTCTGGCGGCCGTTTCCCAAGATGAAAAGCTCCTTGGGGTTGGCGAGCAATTTCTTGACGAAATCAAAAATGACGCCGTGGGTGTAGCGCTCCCCTATCCAGGAAACGAAGCGGAAGCTCCAGGACTCGATTCCGCAGTATTCCCCGTAGGCTTGGATGAGGGCCTCGCCGGCCAGTTTGGAGGCGCCGTAGAGCGAGGTCTGGATCAGGGGTTCATTTTCCGCGGTGGGGATTTTCTCCGGCTCGCCGTAGACGGTGGCCGAGCTGGCGAAAACGATTTTCTTGACGCCGTGGACGCGCATAGCCTCCAGCACGTTATGAGTGCCGAGCGTGTTCTGCTCCAGGTCCAGGCGCGTGTTTTTTATGCCGCCCTTGACGTCGGCGTTGGCCGCGAAGTGAAAAACGGCGTCGCAGCCGCGGACGCCGGCCGAGAGTCTCTTGAAGTCGAGGATGTCCCCGCGGAGGAAGCGGAAGCGGGGGTTGTTGAGATGATGTTCGAAAAAAAGCTTCCGGCCGGTCGAAAGGTTGTCGTAGACCGCGACCCGGTGGCCCTTTTCGATGAGCAGGTCCACGATATGGCTGCCGATGAAGCCCGCCCCGCCGGTGACAACGGTTTTCATAGGAGCAACATATTGAATTCAGGACGCCCCCACAAGGCGCGTCCTACTGGGGCGCGGCGGCCCCCTCCGTAGCCCCAGGGACAGTGCCCTGGGACCCAGAAGCCCCAGTGGGGCGTGGGGAGCTGCGGGGACCCGGAGGCGTCAAAGACGCGGCGGCCTCCTCGGTTTGGAGCGTTTTTTGGCTGGACTTCGCGGTTTTCTTTTTGGAGAAGTAATCCTGGAGGCTCTTGCCCTTGAAGAGGATTAGAAACAAGCTCACCAGAAATCCGATGGTGGCGCCGATGAGGCGTCCGATTTTGGCGTTGCTGTCGGACCTTTCCCCGGCTTCAGCCAGGCCGTTGCGGGCCTGGCCCCAGCCTGTCATCCGGCCGAGCTCGCCGCCCACCACGCCGGTGACGACGGCCGCGCCCGCCGAGACCGCCAAAATGCCCCACCATTTCCTCCACCACGGCTTCTGCTCTTCTTGGTTGTTGTTATTGGGGGAGCGTCCGGGCTTGCCGGCGCCCACCGCAGAGCTGCGGGCACCGGCCGGGGCGCCAGAGGCGCCCAGCGTGCCGGGAGAAGAGGGGGAGGTGGGGTTTCCGTCGGAGGGGGCGCTTTCGGAGACGGTCTTGGCCGAGGAGGCCATCCACGCGATTTCCAGCGGACCCGCGGGGCGATCGGCGGAGTTTTGTCCGGTCAAGCGGTCTTGGATTTTTTGGGCGCACGCGGACAGCGCCTCAGTCTTGCCGCGGCATGGATCGGATTCAGCCGACAATCCCGCGGCGAGCAGGTCGGCGGCCGGATTGTCTTGGGCCGAGGCGGCGGCCGTTAAAAGGCACAGCGACAAGATCAAAAGCAAGTGGGCGGGTTTCATGCGTTAAAAAAACCTCCTGGGGTTTATCATCACTCTAATCCGCGATCATCGAGCGCACGGCTCCTTTGGGCAAATTGGAAACAAACTTGTCGATGCGCTCAAGGCGGCGCTCCGGGGTTTCCAAAGGCGTCGGTTCCAGTCCCCTCAAGACGATGAGAAGCTCGCCCTGCCGGGGCCTGGGCACAATCGACGTTCCCGCGCTCTTGGGGTCGAATTCCAGCACGACGGCGAGCCGGGCCAGCTTGGGCTGCTTTCTAAATTCATCCCGCAGGTTTCGGAACAAGCGGGCCGTGCCCTCCTCCCCATAAACGGCGATCAATCCGGGCCAGGAGTTTTCCGCCACCTGGATGCTGAAATTTTGCGGCCAAGATTCTTGGCGCTGCAGAGACTCGATCCTCTCCCGCGCCGCCGCGACCAAGCCGGCCTCCAGGCGCCGGCTGTTTTCCAGGCTTTGGGCGTCCATTTTGCGGGCGAGAGCCTCCAGCTTGTCGTTGACTCGGCCGCGATGCCTTTCATCCAGCTTGCTGAAGGAGTTCATCAGCATTTGCCGGCTGAGGTCGGCCGGAGGCAGGCCGCGATTGACGGTGACCTCATCCAACGCCTCGGAGGCCAGGATCAAGTGTATCAAGGTGCGGTTGATTTCATGGCGCATCATGTCGGCTAGGGCGGCCACAAGCTGCTCCAGGTTTCGCTGGAAAGCGCCGTTGTCGGTTTCCTTCAAAGCGGTGATAGCTTTCTCAACGACGATATCGATTATTTTGCCTGATTTCAACGCGGCGCTGAGAGAGGGGTCGAGAAGCACCGCTTTGACGGGATCCGCGACGTCCTGGCGCACCTCCGCCTGCAGCTCCGGCGAGAGGGATTGGACGAGAGAATCGATGACCGCCGCCCCCGTCTCCGGGGATTGGGTTTGGATGAATTCCGCCAGAGAGCCGGCCACGTGCGTTTTGAGCTGCTCCCGCAGGCGGTCCTCGATCATGCCGTAAAGTTTTCCGACGACTTGGTCATAGGAGGGCTCGCCCTCGATGCCCAGCGGTCCCATGGCTTGGCTTAAAATCCACGGTTCCATCACCTCTTTTTGATTTCGCAGGGTCAGGGGGGCCGTCGGCGATGGAGGCTTGGCCAAAACATGCCCGGCGGCGAGCAAAGTGGCCGGAGTCAAGCGCAGGTGAATGCCCAGTCCGGGTATGGGAATGTCCACGTCCCGCATGGCCGCGAGGGCCTGTTGGCGGCCGTAGCTGAGCGCCGCCCGTTCCAGGGCGTTGTTGTGTTTGGCCAGGATGTCCAATACCATGTTGATTTTGGCGTGCATCTCCTGAATCTTCGCGACGTTTTCGTCGCTGTTGATGTTTTCGGAGCCCTGGGAACCCGGTTCCGCGCCCAGAGGCGGCAGAACTTCGGGGGAATCCGAATCAGTGGATTGATCGATGATTTTCAACAGACCTTGGTTGACGTCTTCGGTGGTCGCCTCGCCGGAAACGACGGCGCCGGCCAAATCGACGAGCGTTTGCTTTTGCGCCTCGTTTAGGCCGTTTTCCGAGAGAGTCTGCGCGGTTTGCTCGAGGATTTGCTGATCCACCCCCGAGAGCACCTCGACGATGGCGCCCACGTTTTCAATGACTTGATCCTGGTTGATGCCTCCGCTCTGGGCCAGGACGCCCAAAAGATCGCTCATGGCGACCGCGGTGACCACCGCCGCGTTTTGCAGGGTGTCGGAAAGGTCCCGCACCCGGTCGGTGAGGGCCATATTTCTGTCGCGCAAGACGTCTTTCCCGTCTTTGGCCGCCAGCACGGAGGCGCGCATGCCGGAGCGGCCGCTCTTGTTGAGGTCCCAGCGGAAATTGAGCATTCCCCGCACGGCGTAATTTCTTACCTCGGCGTTTCCGTAATCGATTCGGTCGTGCGTGACGGCCACGGCCGCTTCCATATTCTGCCGGGCTTGGTAGCGGACCTCGGCGCCCACGCGGTCGCGCCGGTACTCGATGGCCGGGCCCTTGGCTTGGCTGTAGAAAGCCGACATGCTGAAGGGTCGCCCGCCGTACAGGGTCATAAACCCGGCGCGGCCCGTGTCCTCCGTGGTGTCCCGGTTCCATTGGCGGGCCAGGGAGGCCCCGAAATGAACGTCGTGCATATTGGGCATTTGGGTCCAGTAACTCATCGCCACATGCGGGGATTTTTGAACGTCGATGAAGGAATTGGGCCGGCGATCCGGCGTGAATATGCCGAGAAGCTGCCTGTTGGCGTTTCCGCCCACGTTTTCGGTGAGGCCGGCGAAAAATCCCAGGTGCGCGGCCGGCTCTTTTATGCGGTAGCGCAGCCCCACGGTTTGGTCGAAGCCGAAATTGGGAAATATCGAAGCCATGTTGAGAAGCTGCGTGGAGGTCCAGCCGAAGGAAAAGGGGCCTGGCAGAGGATAGGCTCGGCCCATCTGCCATAACGCGCTCATGACCGGGAGCCATTCCTTCTTGTAGGGGTCGTCGTAGCGCGTGTAGTCCATGATCTTTTTCGAGTCTTCCGGCAGAATGCCGGTCGCGTCGCTGATCTCCCGGCTGATGGAGGAGATCTCATCGTCGCTCAGGCCCACGTACTCTCCGAAGGTGTTGGCTTCCAGATAGACTCCGGCGGCCTGGTAGCGGCTGCGGTAGTCGAAGCGTCGGCTTCGGGCCGGATTGTCGTAGCGCCGGGTGACGCCGACATAGGGGCTGGGCCGCAGCATGTCGGGGGCGCGGTTGTCTAAGCCCAAAGTGCCCGCTTCGATGCCGAAGGCCCCGGATTTTTTCTCGACGCGGACTTTCTTGAGCCGGCCGGCTTGGACTTTGTAATCGATGTTCCAGTCGGGATACGGCATCGAGACGCCGTTTTTTTCATCGAAAGGCGTGCCGTCAAAAAGCTCGTGAAGCTGCCGCCCGCTGTCGGCGATCTTTTTTTCGTTCATGCTTTTCCAAAGCTCCCAGCCGAAGCGCCGCAGCGAGGTCACGGGGCCCCATTCGTCCCGGTCCATTCCGCCTTTCTTGAGGAGCGTGAGGCCGCGCGAGTTGGGAAAGCCTTCGGGGGTGAGGTACGAGGCGAGGGCCCTTTCTCCGACGAGGTCTTCCAATCGGCGGATGGATTCCAGGCGGCGGTTTTCAGCCAGAGTGAGAGCTTGGCGCAGTTGACGGACGGCTTCGGGCTTCCAATGGCCGGTGTTTCCGAAAGGAAAACGCCACCTTTTGAGCAGTGCCGGGGTGAGCTCGACCCATTGCGCTTCCGGCCCGAAGACCTGTTCCCGGCCTTCCACGTCCGCGCCGGAGGGCGGCCTCGCTTGGTCTTGGGCCGGAGCCTTCGGGCCAAAAGCGGCGGCCGGGGGCTTCCAGGCGACGGGAGAAGCGCCCTGCGCCGGCGGCGCCCAAAGGCAGCCGGCTAGGATGATAATGATAGCTGGACGCACACTGATACCTATTAAGGTATATTGTACGCCCGCGCCGGGGCGTGACACATGGGCCCAATGGGCTAAAGCCGGGTGGGCAAAAGTCCTAGGCTCAAATAGGCCCTAGGTCCTTCGCCCCAGCTGAAATTTCAGCATAAGGGCACGGCCCCTTAATTTACGAGGGAGCCGGCCTCCCCGGGCGGAGGCATTCGCGAACC
>Ga0156243_1155_pt1 | contig 23462 bp, 23 predicted proteins | sample RifCSPlowO2_12_FD_107890 | JGI IMG/M metagenome (GOLD analysis project Ga0156243, IMG submission 107890) | Elusimicrobia bacterium RIFCSPLOWO2_12_FULL_59_9 | reverse complement strand
AGTTCCAAGGCGGGCGGGACGTATTGGCCGCAAAGGCCTTTCTTGCCGAACTTGGGATCGTCGATGTCTTTTCCGTGGCAATGGGGAAATCCGAAATGCAGGCCTTTGTCCGGAGCGCAGTTGAGCTCGTCGGGCGGCAGGCCTTTTCCCAGCCAGTCCCGGCAGTTGTCGGTGAACCACAGCGCGCCGGTTTCCGGCTGCCAGTCGAAGCCGGCCGCGTTGCGTATGCCGGAGGCGAAAACTTCCAGCCCGGAGCCGTCGGGGCGCATGCGCAGCAGGCCGGCGAAGCGCGGGTCTTTTTTCTTGCAGGCGTTGCAGGGAGCTCCGACGGGAACGTAGAGCAGGCCGTCGGGGCCGAAGCGGATGAGCTTGGCGCCATGGTATCGGCTTTTCGGGAAGGCGGCGTTGACGACGACCGGATTCGGGGGTTTTTTGAGGCGCTTTTCGATGCCGTCGAAGCGCAGGACGCGGTGGACCTCGGCGACGTACAGGGCACCCTCCCGGAAGGCCACGCCGTTGGGCATGAAGAGCTTGCGCGCCACGGTCACAACCTGGTCGGCGACGTTGTCCTTGTCTTGGTCCACGACCGCGTAGACGTTCCCTTGCTCGCGCGTTCCGATAAAAAGGGTGCCATCCGGACTCAAGGCCATCGTGCGCGCGCCCGGAACGTCCTTGGCGTAAAGTCGGATTTTAAATCCCGGAGGAAGCTGGATGGAGTCCAGGGGCAAAGGCTTTGCGGCGGCGCCCAAAGGACCGGCGAGAAAGACAAGAAAGCCTAGGATCGTCGCCAATGCCCGCATACGTTCAGCTTGCCGCCTCCGATGGGGCCTCAACGGGCGGCGCGCCGCCGCGGGCGGAAAGAAACGGCATGAGCAGGATTTTCTTCAGGGTCACGTCTTCCCGCCGCGGAAACTCGGGCAGGCCGATGACGAGTTTTACCTGATCGATGCCTTCCACGTTGTAGGTTCTCATCCAACGGTCCCAAAAAGAGAAGACGGTGGAATAATTGGAATTGGTGTGGCTCCTGACCTGGGAGTGGTGCACCCGGTGCATGTCGGGAGTGACGAAAAGGCGCCTTAGGCGCGCGTCCCAAAGACCGGGCAGCTTGAGGTTGGAGTGCTGTATTTGGGCGAAGGCGAGAAGGCCGGCCTCGAAAATAACGACGGCTTCGACGCTCGGGCCCCAAAGCGTCAGCATGGCCGTTCGAAATACGGTCGAGAGCAGAATCTCAAGAAGATGGAAGCGGCTGGCGCTGGTCACGTCGAGGTCGAGGTCGGAATGGTGGACTTGATGCAGGCGCCATAGGGCGGGAACCTCGTGGTAGGCCCGGTGCCAAAGGTAGGTGATGAAATCAAAGAACAAAAAGCTCAGCAGGACGTTGGTCCGGGGACCGCACCCGGTCAGGTTCAAGAGGCCGACGCCGTTTTCCCGAAGCCAGACGACATAGGCCACGATGAGGCCGCTCAAAAACACGTTCACGATGAGGCCGTTGGAGAGGGTCAAAAACAGGTTGCGCGCCCAGCGGGCCGGCCGCCGGTCGGCGGAGGCCTTGAAGGGCCTGCATTGCTCCATGGCCCATAGAGAGGCCAGGCCGCCGAAGGCCAGGAGGTTTCTGGGCGAGGCGATAGAAAAAATGTGATGCATGCGGGCGCCGGAATCAAACCGAGGCCGGGCGGCTTTCTAAGAAAGCTTTCAGGGCCTGCTTGCCGCCGCTCAAAAAGGGTTCCCCGTCGCCGACCAGCAAAGTCTCGAAGTCCAAAGCCGGCAGCTTTTTGATTTCCTCCAGAACCGCGGCCCGCCCCAAGTGCTTCTTGACCAAGCCGATCGAGCCGGCGGGATGGCCGGTCACCGCGTCCCCCACGATGAGAATTTTTCTCTCTTTCCACAGAAAGGCGCACTCGCCCGGCGATTTGAGCGCGCGGAAGCGGATCGTTTCCAGCTCGCCCCATAGGAGGGCGCCGTCCTGAAAGGTCCGCTCCGGGGGCGCGCTCAGAAGGGGGGCGTCGGCCTCGTGAATCCACACGGGGATTTTATACCGCTGCCGGAGCTCGTCCGACGCCCGCTCATGGTCCTTGTTGGTCAGGAGAATATTGCCGGGCCTGCCTAAATTTTCAATCTCGCGCCAGGTTTCCTCGCCGGCGTAAGCCGGATCGACGAGAACGAGGCCGTCCCTTAGACCGAGGCAGAAGCCGTTGAAATTCATCCGCTTTTCATCGCTGAACCACTTCCAGCGCCAGAGTCCTTCCGTCACTTGCGTCAAAGCGTTCATCCGCGAGACCTCCTGAAAGTTAAAATGGAGCGGCAATGATTATTACAGCACTTCGGGCGCGCGCGCATCAATATGGCTGCCGCAAACATGTTATTATATAGCTGATATGGCTGAACCCAAATTTTTCGCCGACTGCATGCTGGGCAAGTTGGCGAAATGGCTGGCGCTCATGGGCTACGACTCGCGCTTTGCCGGGGCCGGCGAGCGCGGAGACTTGGAGCTTGTGGGCGAGGCGAAGAAAGAGGGGCGGATTTTTCTCACCCGCGACGGCAAAATCCCCGACGTCCGCGGCGTGCGAAAAATCGTCATTAAAGAGAAGCGTCTTGAGGAGCAGCTCCGCCGCGTGCTGCGGGAGCTCGGGCTAAAACCCGACCGCCGCCGGTTTTTCACCCGTTGCGCCGCCTGCAACGCCGTTCTTGAGCCGGCGCCCCGCGAAGAAGCCTTGAAGGCCGTGCCCCCGCGCGTGCGGGAGCATGCCGTTGAATTTTTCCGCTGTCCCGCTTGCGCCCGCCTGTATTGGTCCGGAACGCACGTTGAAAACACGCTCAAAAAGATGGAACAGATGGGATTTTGAAGCCGGGGCGCCCCGGGGATCAAAAAAACCCGTCCAGGAAATTCTCGATGATCTCCGGCAAAGCCTCGGCGTAGCCGCCTTCCAAAACGGCAAAACGATTTAGGTTTGTTTCAGCCAGCATTCGCCCGATTTTGCGGTACGATTTAATATCCAGCTTGAGAGCGGCGATGGGGCACTCTTTGAACGTGTCGAAACCCGCCGAAACCGCGAGAATATCCGGCTTGAAATCCAGCAGCGAGCGGAGGGCCGGCTCCAGCTTTCGAAGATAGTCGTCTTCCGCCGTGCCGGGTGGCAGCGGAATGTTGACGCAATTATCAACGCTCTCAAGGCCGGCGCCCGGATAGAGGGGCGACTGGTGAAGCGAGCAGAACCTAAACGGCTCTCGGCCCAGGAGGATTTCCTCAGTGCCGTCGCCGTGGTGAACGTCAATATCCAAAACGGCGAGGCGGGAGCATTTTCCTCCCTGCAGGGCTTTCAAGCAGGCGACGGCCAGATTGTTGAAGTAGCAAAAACCGGCGATCCGGTTTTTGCCGGCATGATGTCCGGGCGGCCGCATCAGAGAGAAGGCCGGCTCGCCCTTTTGGGCCGAATCGGCCGCCGAGAGGGCGCCGGAGAGGCTGGTGAGGGCGATGCGGTAGATGTCCGGATGCGGCGGCGTGTCCGCGTCGAAATAGCCTCCGGTTTTGACCGCCGTCACATGCTCCTCGGCGTGCGCCAGGCGCAGGTCCGCTTCGGTCGCCGCCGCCGCGGGCGGCTCGATTTTGTGCCCGGCGGCTTTCAGGCGCTCGGCGCTTCGGGAAACGCGCCAAGGGGCTTCGGGATGTCCGGGCGCCTGGTAGCCGGTCACCGCCGGATCGGAGAAGATGCGGGACATATGGAAATTTTACCAGATAAGGCGGCGGGTTGGGCCGTTTTATGAAAAAACGATTCATGCTTTGCCTGATTTTATGGGCCCTTTTGCGCGCGGGAGTTCGGGCGGCGCCTTTAGATGAGGCTCGGCAGTTGATGCGATCGGGCCGGACCGGCCAGGCCATCGAGCTTCTGGAAAATACGTTGACGAACTTTCCCGAGGACGTTGACGCGCGCTGCGCCCTGGCGCAGGCTCTGGCGTGGGAACGGCGCTACGGCCCAGCGGAGGAGCAGTATGCCGCGGCGCTTTCCCAAAAGCCCGATTACCGGGACGCCTTACTCGGCTTGGCGCAGCTCAAAAGGTTCCAGGGGCGCTATGACGACGCGCTGAAACTGGCGCAGCGCGCGGCAGCTCTTTACGCCGGCGACGCCGAGAGTTTGGAGGAAAAGGAGCGGATTTTATTCGCGCTCGATGATCTGCGATGGAACCGCCCGCGCCGCTACGCCTTCCATGCGGAAACACTTCACGAAAACTACAATTTTGCTCCCAACGGAGAAGCTGTTCATTTTTCTTTTCGCGACCGCGCTTTGCGCGGTTGGGATGCGGGTTTGCAATTAGGGCGCGAACGCCGCTTTCAGACCGACGACACCTCGCTCGCCCTGAGCGGCGCGCGGAAGTTTTCCTGGAGACGGGCCCACGCCGGATGGACATTGGGCGCCGCCGGCCGGGGTGTTCTTTTACCCCGCTGGCATGCGATGCTGCAGGGCGGACTCGCCTTGAAGCCGCCTTTTTCCGCCGAGGGGAGCGCATCCTTTCGCCGCTACAGGGAGGCGGATGTTTACGCTTTGAATTTCGCGGCTTTCCTGTACGGGAAGGACGCGACGCTGAGCTGCGCCTATTCTCCGTCCCAAACTTTTTTTAGGGCGGGCGGCAAAAGCGGCGTTTTATCCTCGGTCCGCGCCAAGGCGGTTTGGTCGGGCTGGCGTTTTGCTCAGCCCTGGCTGTCGTACGCGCGGGCGGAGGAAGCTTTTGAGGCCGGCCTGAGCGGCGCCGGCAGCTTCAAGGCCGCCCACTACGGCGCGGGAGCGAGCTGGCGCTTTTGGCCGGCGTGGCTGATTGAAACGTATTATTTGCTGGAAGACCGGAATCAAAGCGGCCGGCGCGTCGAACGGGTCGGGCTGGGAGCCTCCTGCCTCTGGGGAGGGTAGGGATATTTAATGGATCCCCTGGCGCTCCATGACGCCCCAAGCTTTGCGTCCCCGCATCCAGTCCCATAGACCCTGGGCGCGGACGATCGCCATAAATTGGCGATAGCCCAAATTTTCCAGCACGGCAGCCAGCATGAGCCGGAGCAAATCCCGGATGCCGGGGTAGCGGCGGAAGGCCAGTTCCTCCAAAAGCAGCGCCAACAACGACAGGATCAGGCCGAAACCGACGGCGAGCAGCAAGAAGGCGAAAAAGGCTTTCCATTCGATCGCCCCCTGGAAGATTCCGAATATAAAAGTCGCGTAGCCGAATAATTCCACCAGCGGGCTCAGAAGCTCGATGCCGAAGAAATAAGGCATGGCGATCAACCCGACGCTGCCGTAGCGCGGGTTTCCCAGCATCTGCCAGTGCAGGGACAGGCTTTCCGCAAGCCCCCGCTGCCAGCGATTTCTTTGGCGGCTGAGTATTTTGAGGTTTTCGGGCACCTCGGTCCAGCACACGGGGTCCGGAATAAAGGCCACGCCGCAAGGCCGTTTGCTTTTGCGCAGGCGGTGGTGCAGGCGGACGACGAGTTCCATGTCCTCGCCGACGACGTCTTTCCGGTAGCCGCCGACCTCGATGACCGGCTCCTTTTTGAAGAGGCCGAAAGCGCCGGAAACCACCAGAAGGCAATTAAACATGCTCAGTCCCATGCGGCCCGTCAGGAAGGCCCGGAAATATTCAAGAATTTGAAAGTTGACCAGCCATTTTCCGGAGGTTCGGACCGCCAGCGCCTCGCCGGCGTTGAAGTCGCAGCCGTTGGCGACGCGGATGAGCCCGCCGGTGGCCACCATCTGGGTGTAGGCTTCCATAAAAGGATGGACGACGCGCAGAAGGGCTTGGCGCTCCAGGAGGGAATCGGAATCGATGCTGCAAATCAGGGGATAGGCGCTGATGTTGATGCCGGCGTTCAAGGAGTCCGCCTTGCCGCCGTTTTCTTTGTCCACAACCAATAGGTTTTTGAAGATGGGGGAGCGGTAAATGCCCCTTATCGGCTGGGTGGGAATTTGGGGGTTGTAGTTGCGCCGCGTCTTTTGAAGCTTGAATTCCTCAATGAGAATTTCCAGCGTGCGGTCCTTGGAGCCGTCGTTGATGACGACGACCTCAAAAAGGCCGTAGGTCAAATTCAACAGGGAATGCACGCTCGCCGCGACGCTTTTTTCTTCGTTGAAAGCCGGAGCCAAAATGGAGACGGGCGGGGTGATCTTGGCCTTCATGATTTCGTTGGCCGTGGCGAACTGCGAGCGCAGTTGATGCTGGAGGAGGCCGATGAAGGACAGGATGAATAGAAAGACGTAGCACAGGCTGACCAAGAGAAAGTAGGCCAGAATGGCCAGGCTAAGAAACTGAAGGCAAAGAGCCAATTTCATCGAGCCATTGCTCCGCCATATCCCGGGCCGGGGAGGGGGAGCTTTTCCGGTACGCTTCCAGAAGCATTTTTTCCCCCTCGGGTTTGATTTTGGTCAAGGCCTCGCCGGCATTGCGGCGCACCCACCATTTCGGGTCTTCCAAAGCGCGGCGCAGCATTTTTGCCGCTCGCGGCGCGCCGATTTCGCCAAGACCCCGGGCGGCTTGGGCGCGCACCTCCCAATGCATATCCTTTAGACCCCTGGCGAGCGCCGGGACTGCCGAGGGGTGGGCGATGGTGCCCAAGGCTTTATAGGCCGCGACGCGAACCTCTTTGTGCTCTTTGGGCTCCGTTCTTGAAAGGATGGCGGGCAGCGAACGGGGGTCCTTCAATTCTCCCAACAGATGAATCACCAAAAGGCGGATCCGGTAATCCGGGTGCGCAAGACATTCCATGAGCGGCCGCACGGCCTTCTCTCCCAACTCAAAAACCGTGGATGAAAGGCGCATGCCGGCGATTCTGGAAGAGCCGACCAAGGCTTCTAAAATCCGTTCGATGCTGTCGGCATCCCCTATCCGCCCCAGCGCCCAGGCCGACATGAGACGGACCGGGACGGAGGAGTCCCCAAGGTTTTCCAGCAAGCGCGCTTTGGCCCGCCGGGCCTTCATCTGGCCCAGGCACCTGGCGCCCTCGGCGCGAACCCACCAGAACCAACTGCGCAGCCGCTTTTGATCGGCTTCGATGAATCCAAGCGACTCATAGGCGTCGGCGATGCGCTGAAGGCTCCGGCCTGTATGCCCGAAGCTGCGGTAGATGATTAAATACTGCAGGATGCTCCGTCGCGGCCAGCGGAGCCGGCGAAACGCTTTGGGCGGAGGTTGGGACCGCTTCGCGAGGCAGTCTTCAAAAGCGGGCTTCATCCACAGCAGCGAACGGCGCGTGATTTCCTCCCAAGCGAAGAGGGCTAATTTCAAGGCGATGAGCGCCGCGACCAGGGAGCTGGTCAGCCATATTAGAATAAAGGAGGCGTTGACGAGCGCGTTGAGCGCGCTGGCGAGGAACAACGATATCATGAAAAAATGAGCCGGTTCATGGGAAACGGGATGGTCCTTGGGGCCGGTTAAACAACAACTGAGTCAATGTGGCCGGAGGCTTTCGCGGGAAGCGCGGCGGCGCGCGGCGAGGGGGAGGATTGCGCAATCAAAGAAGGATTGCCGCCGGCCTGCAATTCCTTGAGGGTGTCGAGATAGGGGTTGTCGGGAGAAAGACCGGCTTGGGCGAGCCTTCTGCGGCGGATCCAGTATTCCAGCAGGGAATGGGCCCGCACGTGCAGGATGCGGCGGCGGAACATCATGGAAAGATCGCAAAGATAATGGAAAATCATGCCGGCCCATATCGCCTGCAGCCACAGGCTGCCCGACCACAAGGCCAAAAGGAGGATAAGGATGAAGGCTTCGGTGGTGTGCAGGACGTTTAAAACCAGGAAGTCTTTTCGATGATGATGGCAGGTCAGGCGCAGGTGAAACAGGTAGGCTTTCCGGAGGCTCCAACTCTTTCCGCCGTTGTAGTACAGGAAATCCAGGTAGTGGTCCACGTCGATGAAAACCGACGCCAAACCGAAAAGCGCGCTTGCCGGCCACCCCAGGCTGGGCGCAAGCGCCGCCGTGGCCGCTCCGCCGATAAGCGCATGTGTCGCGGGCCGCATAGGGCTATTATGCCAAATCCGGCCTCCGCAGACAAACCGAGCCATAGCTGAATAATGTATAATCAGCCTTCCAGGGAAAGCGACAACCGATGAAAATTTTGATCGTTGACGACGACGAAATCAGCCAGAAAGTGGTCAAGCGGGTGCTGGAAAGGCTCGATTACGAGGACATCCTGGCCAGCGACGGGAAACAGGCGTGGGAGGTGTTTGACGCCGAGCCGGTCCCGGTCGTCATCAGCGATTGGGTCATGCCGGACATGAGCGGCTTGGCGCTTTGCCAGAAAATCCGCAAGAGGCCCCAAACGGACTACACCTATTTTATTCTTTTGACCGGCACGTTGACGGGAAAATACAGTTATATGGAGGCGATGGAGGCCGGGGTGGACGACTTTCTGACAAAACCCTTGGACCCCGTCGTCTTGCACGGGCGCTTGCGCGTCGCCGAGAGAATTTTGAGCCTGATGCGGCAGGTCAAGCAGCTCGAAGGGCTTTTGGACGTATGCGCCTACTGCAAACGCATCCGCCATAAAGGCGAGACTTACGAGGACATGGAAGCCTACATCCGGAAAAGCACGCTGGCCGATTTCTCACACACGATTTGCCCCGATTGCGCCAAGAAGCACTTCCCCGAAGTGAACCTCCCCTGATAGGCGGCGCTCACACGGAAAACAGCGTCGGCTCGGCCTGGGCCGTCGTTTCCAGGCTCTTGAGGACTTCCTGGCCGTACTTGCCCGGCATAAAAATATCCACCAGCATCATGTGAGGATGCTTTTCCTTAATGATCTCCATCGCTTCCTTTCCGTTGGAGGCGATGAGCACCTCGTATTTGCTGTCGTCGAAGAGGCGGCGGAGCAGCCGCTGGACCACCGGTTCGTCATCCACGATAAGCAGTTTCTTTTTCATCTTCGCGTCCCCCTATCCCTGGCAAGTTTTTACGAGGTTTAAAATCTTCACCTCGGTCTGCATGAGCTTGTTGTGCTCCGACGGCGTCAGGCGCGGAGCGTCGCCCCGGTTGTACCACGCGGTCAAAAGATCGTAGAACCAAACGCGGATCCTTTGATTGAGGATTTTGGCGCCTGGGTCCAAGGTCAACTGGATATAGGAAAAATCAGGCTCGCGGACCTTGAGGGCCCAGTACCGGGCTTTGAGGTCCAGGATGGAGATGACCAGCGAGTCGATGATGTCGCCGGCACGATCGCAGGCTTCCGGCTTTGCGCCCGCTTGCGCCGGCAGCGGCTCGGCGCTTGCCTGGAAGGGAGCGTCAAACCATTCGTTTTCAAACTCCGCCTGCAAGGCGAAGAGCACCTTTCCGGTGCCGACCTCGATCAAGCGGGCATGCACCTCCAATTGATCTCCCAGCGGGGAGACCGAACCGGTGATGATGGCTTCCACGGGAAGCAGGCGGCCCACCTGCCGGAACTCATCGACGTCAACGGCCCCGGTCTGCATCAGCCGCTGCTCGCGCATCACCTTGTCCAGGAGCTCGCGCTCCACCACCCGCACCCTTCCCAAACGCACCATCTGGGTGATCAGGCGCTCCGACACGCTGGAGCCGTCTTGAAACTCCGAATTGTCCGTGGAATTGAAGGGGAGCACGGCGACCTGGCTGACATGGTGGCTCAAGGCCGCCTGGGTGAGCTCGGCGGCCAAGTTCGTGTAGCTTTTCGAGGCCGAGGCGCTTGCGGCCAGAGTCCACGCCAGAGCCGAGGCCGCCAGAAAAATCCGCGCCGCGGGGGCGGGGGCCGCCTTGGTCGCGCGTCCCCAGCGGGAAATTTTGCGCGGCACGCCGGCGCCCATGCGGCCGCTTCGGCCGGAGAGATTGTAGATGAACCGGACCCAACCGCCCCTGCTTTTTCTCAGCGCCCTCTGCGTCATACCGATAGCATAGGGCGCGGAGCTTTTGAAAAGCTTAAGGGGCGCCTAATAATTGCTTAACTTTCGAACCAAGGCGGGGAACTATTCTTCGAATTTGTAGCCGTGGCCGGTCATGCTGACGATGTGCTTGGCGACCGCGGGGCCCAATTTTTTCCGAAGGCGGGAGATATGCACTTCCACGGTTCCAGGGTCGTTGTAGTCGGCGGGGTCGTAGCCCCAGACCGTCTCCAAGAGGTAAGCTATCCTTAATACCCGGCCGGATTTGCCGATGAGGGTGGCCAGAAGGTCGAATTCTTTGCGTGTCAACGCGACCGACTTTCCCTTGACCTTGACGGTCCTGCCGGTCGGGTCCAGCTCGATGCCGCACTTTTTGAGCTTGTCTTCCATTTGGGACGGGGTCTCGTAGCGCTTTAAAACCACGTGGATCTTGGCCAGGAGGATGGGCAGGGAAAAGGGCTTCAGGATATAGTCGTCGGCGCCGCCCTCAAGGCCGGATAAAATGTCCTTTTCCTGAATTTTGGCCCCGGACATCATGATGACGGGTATCGAGCGGGTGGTTTCTTCTTTGCGCAGGATGCGGCAAAGAGTGTGGCCGTCGAGGCCCGGCATTTCGGCGTCGGCCAGAATGATATCGGGCTTGGATTCCTTGGCCATGAGAAGGGCCTCGGAGCCGTCATGCGTCGTGATCGCCGCGAAGGCGCGGCTTTCGAGGTAGCGCTTGAGCACGTTTCGCGTGGAGGATTCGTCGTCCACTATCAGTATTTTGTAGCCCATAGCCTTAATATCATAGAAAATTAACTTCGTTTAAGGAACGTGCTTGCGGATCTTTCTCAGCAATTGATCGTTGGTGAAGGGTTTGCTGAGAAAATCGTCCGCTCCCGCTTCGAAAGCTTTTTCGGCGTCGCCCATGAGCTGCAGCGAGGTCAGCATCAGCACCGGTATATGGCGGGTCTTTTCGTCGTGCTTGATGATTCTGCAGGCTTGATATCCGTCGATTTTCGGCATCATCACGTCCAAGATGACCAGGTCCGGCAGCTCGGCCCTGGGCTTTTCGACGCCCTCCTTGCCGTCGGGCGCCATGAGGACCTCATAGCCCTGCACCGTCAATCTGGCTTCCAGGTTCTCGGCGATGTCGAGGTTGTCTTCCACCACCAGAATCTTCTTCTTCTTGGCGCCGAGGCCGAAGATGTTCATGAGAGCGGGAGGCGGAAAATGAAGCGGCTGCCTTCCTTCTGTCCCCTTTCCGCCCAAATCTTGCCGCCGTGGGCCTCCACCGCCATGCGGCAAAACGTCAGCCCCAAGCCTTGGCCGCGCCTTCCCGGCTTGCCCTGGAAGAACTTCTGGAATATTTTTTCCAGGTTTTCCTCCGGGATTCCGACGCCGGTATCCTCGATGACGACCTCGACCTGGCTGCCGGCGGAGATGGTTTTGACCGTGACGGCGATTTTGCCGCCGCGCGGCGTGAACTTGAGGCTATTGGACAACAAGTTGATGAGGAGCCGCTGGATGTATTTTTTGTCCAACAGCACCGGCTCCGGCTCTTGGGGAAAAACGGTCTCAAAAACGATTTCCTTCTTGCGCCTGTCGGGCTCCAGAATGCTGAGGCAGGTTTCTATGATTTTGACCAAGCTTGCCTTGGTTTTCTTCAAGGGCAGCTGCTGATTTTCCATGCGGTAGACTTCCAGGAAAGTGTCGATGAGGTTCATCAGGTGCCGGTAATTGAGCGCGGCCGTTTCCAAAAGCTTCTTGGCGTTTTCGGGAACGTCCGCTCCGTTTCTGAGTTCGTCGATGATGAAGGACATGTTGCCCAGGATGGAGGTCAGGGGAGAGCGGATGTCGTGCACGATCATGTTCGTCAGGGAATCCCGGAGGCTTTCGAGCTCCTTGAGCTTTTTATAGCTCGCCTCCAACTCGTCCCGGAGATATTTGGTCCTGAGAAAAGCCCTGACCCGCGCCAAGAGCTCCTGGCTGGTGAAGGGTTTGGGAATAAAATCGTCGGCCCCGGCCTCAAGTCCCTGCACTTTATCCTCGACGTCCTGAAGCGCGGTCAGTAAAATGACGGGAATATGCTTGGTGGCCGGAAAGCTTTTGAGCTTCCGACAGACGTCGAAGCCGCTCATGTGGGGCAGCATCACGTCCAAAATGATGAGGTCCGGGAGGTCTTTCTGCGCTTTCGCGATGCCCTCCTCGCCGGAGGCGGCCGTCAAAACTTGGTAGCCCGTCATCGACAGAGTCGCCTGCAGGCTCTCGCGGATGTCGGACTCGTCATCCACGATCAACAGCGGTCTTGGCAAAGGCATCTCGGGAGCGTTCATGGCGTTTCGGGTTCGAGGTTTTCCGCCGGCTCCGCGCCGGCCTCCTCCGGCCCGGGATCATGGGACGAGTGCCCCAGCAGGAAAAATTCGATGTATTCGGTCATTTGGTTCATGTTCTCGATCCTGTCCGAGGGGAAGCTGCAGGTTCCCACGCGGCAGCCGAGCGCGATCGTCTGCGCCGCGTCGCCGAAAGGCTCGGCCCTGACGGCCTCCCGCGCGCGCTTGGCCAAGTCCTGCGCGCCCTCGGCGCCGGTCTCGGGCATGATGACGACGAATTTTTCCTCGCCGAAGCGGATGAATACGTCGCTCTCCTGCAGGAGCGGCCGCAGCCTGGAAACCGTCTGCTTTAATATCTCCTCCATGAAGTCCTGCCCGCAGCGCTCGCCGGCGTCGCGGTAGCCGTTTAAGGCCAGCATCATGCAGGAAAAAGCTCGTCCGCGCCGCTGCGCGCGGCCGCACTCCTCCTCCAGCCGGACCAGGAAATAACGCCTATTGTAAATGCCGGTCAGGGAGTCGGTCACGGTCGTCTTTTTCATGTCGTCGAGAATCTGTTTGTTGCGCAAAATGGCGCGGACGCGGGCCAAGAGCTCGTCCATATGGAAAGGCTTGGTCAGGTAGTCGTCGGCCCCTTGATCGAGGCCGGCGATTTTGTCCTCCAGCTCGCTTTTGCCCGAAACCATGATGATGGGCACGAAGGTCGACAGCCTCGCTTTTAGCTGCTTGCAGACTTCCATGCCGCTGACTTTCGGCAGCGTCAGGTCCAGGAGGATGAGATCAGGGCTTTCGTTTAAAGCCAGGTTGATCGCGTCGGCGCCGTTGGTCGCGGTGAGGGTGCCGTAGCCGCTCATTTTAAGCCGCGTCTCGATGTTTTCCAGGATATCCTCTTCGTCGTCCACGATCAATATTTTATGCATGCGGGGCTCTCATTTTTTCTGGAAGATGCTGGCGACCGTCTTGAGCAAATCCTCGTTGAGAAAAGGCTTGGTGATGTAGCGGTCGGCGCCCATTTTAAATCCCAACTCCACCTCCGTTCGCTGGGTTTTAGCGGACATTAAAATGATGGGGATATCGCGCGTTTGGCTCTCGGCTTTAAGCTCCCGGCAGAGCTCGTAGCCGTCGGGCTTGGGGATGGTGACGTCCATAATGATCAGGTCGGGGCGGTCTCGGACGACCGTCGACATGACCTGGGAGCCCTCGGTGAGGCTGGTCACGCGGAAATTTCTCAGGCTGAGGGTGGCTTCGATGGTCTCCAAAATGTCGGGATTATCCTCCACCAGGAGGATTTTTTTCGGGTCGCCGGAGGGCTGGCTCTCTAGGGAGGGCATTTAAGCGGTTTTGCGCTCCTCGGGCGGGGCCGCGGAGGGCTCTTTGGGCAGGAATCTTTTCATCGTCTCCAAAATATGGTCCAGCTTGAAGGGTTTGGCGATGAAAGTCAGGGGCGCGTGCTCCATGCTCTTAAACAGGATGTCGCTGTTGGGATAGGCGGTGATGATGATGATGGGAATCTCGGGCCGGACTTTGCGGGTGGATTTGATCACGTCGAGCCCGCTCGTTCCCGGCAGCATCAGGTCCAGAAAAATAAGGTCGTAGGGGTTGTCTTTGTTCGAGATGAGCTCGATGGCCTCCTTTCCGTTCTGCGAGACCGAGACCTGATAGCCCTTTCGCGTGAGCGTCATCTTGAGCAGGTCGCAGATGTCCTCCTCGTCGTCAACGACGAGGATATGGTTTGAAAGCGGCCGGAAAGTCCTCAGGTCCACCGGGATTTGAAAGATGAAGCGGCTTCCCTTGCCCGGCTCGCTTTCCACCCAGATGCGCCCCCGGTGTTGGGCCACGATTTCCTTGCAGATGGCCAGGCCCAGGCCGATGCCCTTCATGGGTATTTTGTCGTCGCCTTCCCGGTGGATTTGGGTGAAGCGCTCGAAAATCGCCTTGTGATGCTCGGGAGCGATGCCGGGCCCGTTGTCGGCGATCGTCACCTGGAGATTGTCGCCGTCGGCCATATGGGCGGATACCGATATGGCTCCGCCCTCCTGGGTGTACTTCATGGCGTTGGTGATCAAGTTGGTCAAAATCTGCTCGATGCGGCCGGGATAGGCCCACAGGGCCGGCAGGCCCTCCGGGACCTCGCAGGTCAGGCTCTGCTTGCGGGCGCCGGTCAGCATCTGCATGTTGACGACCAAGGTCTTGATCAGCTTTTCGATATTGAGCTGCTCGCAGCGCATGTCCGCCGTGCCGGATTCAAGCTTGGAGAGGTCCAGGATGTCGCTGAGCATCTCTTGGAGCCGGATGGCATGGTGGAAGATTCTTCCGACCCATTTTTTTTGCGGCTCGGAAAGGGCTCCGTAGGCGCCGTCGAGCAGGTTGTTGGAGGAGGACATGATGACCGTCAGCGGAGTTCTGAGCTCGTGCGACACTTTGGAGACGAACGTGGACTTGACCTGGCTGAGCCGTTCCAGCTCGTCATTTTTCTTTTTAAGCTCCCGGTTGGCCTTGTCCAGCTCGTTTTTTTGAAACTCTATTTTTTTCATCGCGAATTTGCGCTCGGTGATGTCGCGGTACTGCCACATATGCCCCACGAACTCGTCGTTGCGCGTGAAGATGGGGCTGTAATCCCGCTCGAAACACCGGCCGTCGGCAAATTCGATCTCCTCATTGGTGACGACTTTTTGCGCCTTGACGATCTCGTCGACGCGGCGGGGGAAGGCTTTGGCGTCGGCCAGGCGAGGCAGGCATTGCTTGGCGATGTCGCTCCAATCGTCGCCGATGAGCTCTTCCCGGGGCTTGATAATCGAGAAAATGGAGCAGAACTCCTCGTTGACCGATAGAATTTCGCGCTTTTCATTTTCGACCAGCACCCCGGCCGGCATGTGGGCGATCAGCGAGCTGAAAAGCGCGAGATTTTTTTCGATGTGCTTGCGCTCGGTGATGTCGTGCAGGGAAGCCAGGAAGGCGCTTTGGCCCTCCCATTCCGTTTCCACGACGTACATCTCCACCGTGCGCACGCCGCCCCCGCTGATGAGAAGCTCCACTTCCGTGGTTTTGTCGGCCACGAGGGGGAGTCCGAAAATCTTGCCTTTGAGCTCCTCCGCCTTGCGCCAGAAAAGGACCTCCGCGGCGAGGTTGCAGTAAAGCACCGCGCCTCCGGGATCCACGATCAAAATGCCGTCCGGGTTCTTGCTGATGACGTCATGCAGGGACGTGCGCTGGGGCTTGCGCCGCATCGCTTGGCGCAGCGCCTGGACCCAAGTCTGGCCTAAATTCATGGATTTATCCGCTGTTTCAAGGCATCTTGCCGTTTTCGGAGGAAGAAGGCGGCTTCAGGCCGAGGCCCTGCAGGACCTGTTCGCCGTCGGAAAGGTCGCCGATGACGCGGCGCGCCGGCAGGGGGGACTCCAAGATCAAAGACGGCGTGGCCAAGATGCCGTCCTGGGAGGCGGTCTCCGGACGCTCCAGGACGTCGATGATCGTCAACTCGTATTCGCCGCGCAAGGCTTCTTCGCAAAGGCCGCGCAGGTTCGTGATGGCGCGCTCCGAGTTGGCCGTGTGGCCCGCAATGTAGAGTTTTAGGATGATCGGGCTCATGCTTTTTCTCTTTGAAGTATACCCCGCCCTGCATTGAATTGTCAATGCGCCGGCAGTTGAAGGACGAAGCGGGCGCCGCCTTCCGGCAGGTTGTCCGCGGAGAGCTTTCCTCCGTGCTTCTTGGCGATTTCCCTGCAAAGGAAAAGACCGATGCCCATGCCCTTATCGGGGGCTTTGGTGGTGTAAAAGGGCTTAAATAGGCTGCCGAGGGCCTCTTTGGAAATGCCGGGGCCGGTATCTTCAATGGCGACTTGGATCCATTCGGAGGCTTGTGAGGCGCGCGCCGGCGCGCTCTCCGTGCGCAGGGTCAGGACCCCCCCGTCCTTCATAGAATCTCTAGCGTTGGAAATCAGGTTTAAAAAGAGGCGCTGGAGGTGGGGAAAGCTGCCCGACGCTTTGGGCAGATTTTCATTAAAGCGCTTATTTATTTTAACCCGGCTTTTCGCGAGGACCCCCTCATATAAGGAAAGGGCCGCGTCTAAGATGTCGTGAATGTCGCAGGGGACGAATTTGGGCTCTTTTTCCTTTACGGAACCCAGAAGGTCGGCGATGATATTCTTGCAAAAGAGCGAAGATTGGCGTATTTGCTGCAAATCCGGCTTGAAATTCGGGCTGGAGGGGCCCTCCTGAAACATGAGTTCGGAGGTGCCGATGATCACCAACAGGGCGTTGTTGAGGTCGTGCGCGACTCCCGCCGTCAAGAGCTCCACGTCCGCCAGTTTGCCGGTCGTCATCGAGTTGAGCCCTTGGGATTGCATAGAGTCAATCAAAAGCTCCATTTGCTGCCTTTGCTGGACGAGCTCTTGCTTGGCGCGCCGCTGCCGATGGGCGACCCGGCTCGTCGTAGCGGCCGCGAAGGCGAAAATGCCGCTTTTAAGGCCCAGCATAAAGAGAGTTTCTTCCAGCGGTTCCCTGCCCCATAAATAGTAATAAACGGCGTTGAATCCGATGACTCCGAGAGTGATCCAGACGGTTTCCCGCGCTCCAAGCAGCAGGGAGGAGGTGTAGATGGGCAGAAGATAGAGCACCCAAAGGTTGGAGTTCTCTCCGCCGGAGTAGGATAAAATGACGGTGATAACGGCCGCGTTGGCCAAAGTAATGAGGGCCGCAAGCCAGCTTTCCTCTGGCCAGAGGCGCAGAGAAAAACCGGCCCATAAATTCAGCAGAAAGAGGGTGAAAAACAGGTATAGAATTTGAGGATAAACGAAATTGGCGTCGTCTCTGAAAAGAAAAGCGATGACTACCAGAAAAATGCAGAAAATAGCCTCATATTTTTGAGATGCCCCGGTTTCGCCCTCGCGCGACGCGGTTTTCCACATGCGGTCAAACTACTAGTTTCGGGCGGTATTGTCAATCTAGCGCGCCGGCCTTGGCCAAAAGGGGCTTGACAAAACAGAATAAACATGCTATACACAACATAAGCAACAAACAGGTCATATGAAAAACAAAGCCTTTGGAACTTATGAAATCGCCAAGATTTGCCATGTCACTCCACCGACGGTCGGCCGCTGGATTGAGGAGGGGAAGCTCCCGTCGTTTACCACCGGAGGCGGGCACCATCGCGTTTGGGACCGGGAGCTTGTGGTTTTCCTGAAACTGCACAATATACCGGTTCCCAAAGAGCTCTTGATGAACGATGGGCTGCGCATTCTGATCGTGGATGATGAAACAGAGGTGCGGAAACTGGTTTCGCGGGCGCTGCGCAGGCGCTATCCCGAGGCGGAAATCCACGAGGGGGTCAACGGCTTTGACGCCGGCCACAAAATTGCTACCCTTTTACCGACTATCGTCATCCTGGATATCCGTCTCCCGGACCTCGACGGTTTTCAGGTGTGCCGGGTCATCCGCCAGGATAAGGACCTCCGGCACATAAAGATTTTGATGATCACGGGAGACAACATCCAGGAAACCGGAAAAAAAGTCTTGGAAGCCGGCGCGGATGAATTCCTGGGAAAACCTTTCGACGGGGAAGAATTGGTGAAAAAGGTCGAACGGCTGGTGAACTCGAATTGATTATGAAATGGCGCTTGCCGGCGGCGAAAGAGAGCGTTTCCACTCCCATCGAGATACGTTCCAAGCACGAAATGGTGTTTTCGGTTTTTCTCCTGTTTTTATCCTTCGTCTTCCGCAATAACGCCGTCATCAACTATCCCGAGCTGCTCTATGTTTTCGCGGCTCTTTTGATTTTCAATTTCATTTTCAATCGTTTCTTGAGGCAAGCCGCGGTTTCGCCCTGGCTTGTGGCCGGCTCCCTTTTCGTCAACGGGATGCTCATCACCTGGGCGATTCTTTACTCCGGAGGGCCCGATTCCTATCTTTGGGTCATGTACTTGCTGCCGATTTTCACGTCATGCCTTCTGTTCGAAAAGCCGGGAATTGTTCTGGTCACGCTGTATGTGCTGGGGCTGCATCTCCTTATCTATACGGGGGAGATGGGGGACATGGGCGCCCTCGGCTGGCTCCAGGTCTTGGGCCGAAGCGGGCTTCTGGCGCTTTCCGCGGCCGTCACCTCCAGGCTGGCGATCGCCGAGCGCAGCGCCCAGGCGGAGTCGCGCGCGCGCCAGGAAAAGCTGGACAAGGCCCGCGCCGAGCTGATCCAGTCCGAAAAAATGGCCGCCGTGGGCCAGCTTGCTGCCGGCGTGGCGCATGAGATCAACAACCCCCTCGGAGTCATCCTGGGCTTCGCCCAGGTCCTGGCCAAGCGCATCCACGACGGCGATCCCTTGTCCCTGCCGGTGAGATCCATCGAACGGGAGGCTCTGCGCTGCAAGGAGCTGATGCAGAACCTGCTGCTTTTCTCCCGGACCTCCAAACTGGAGGAGAAATCGGAGACGGAGTTGACGAAAATCGTCCAAAGCGCCCTGCCCCTGGTGGAGGCGCGCACCAAGGTCGCGCATGTGGAGCTGGTGGCGGACCTTTCCGCGGGGCTCCCCAAGGTGAGCGCCAATCAAAATCAGATTCAGCAGATTGTGGTGAACCTGTGCAACAACGCCATCGACGCCATGCCTCAGGGGGGGCGCATCACGGTGCGGACCGGGCTGGCCAAGGATGTCCCGGGCTACGTCGAGCTGCAGGTTCAGGATTCGGGCCCCGGAATTCCCAAGGAAATTCAGTCCAAGGTTTTTGACCCTTTTTTCACCACCAAGCCGCCCGGCAGAGGGACGGGGCTTGGGCTTTCCCTGGTCTATGAGATTGTTCAACGGCATAAAGGGATGATGACCCTCGAAAGCGAAGAGAACAAAGGCGCCCTTTTTACCATTCGATTTCCAGCCGCCAATTCCGCGGATCACGCCGCTGCGGCCCGCGAGACCGGCGGCGCCGAGGCCCGGGTTTGATGCCGACCGATAAAAAGACCATTCTGGTGGTCGAAGATCATGAGTCGGTTCGTTCCCTGCTCAAGCGTCTGCTGGAGGAGGAGAACTACCGCGTCATCGTCGCCGTGGACGGCGAAGAGGCTTTAAGCCGCGTCTCTGAAGAAACCCCGGATTTGATTTTACTCGACGTCATGCTTCCCAAGCTGGACGGGATGGAGGTCTGCCGCCGCGTTCGCCGCGACCCCGCGGCCGGGCGCGTACCGATCATGATGCTCACCGCCAGGGGCGCCCCCGCGGATCAGGCGGCGGGGCTCAAGCTGGGCGCCAACGACTACGTGGTCAAGCCCTTTGACGCGGAGGAGCTTAAGGGACGCATCACCGCGCTGTTTTTACAGGTGGAGCGGGACAAGGGCTTATGAACGCCAAGCAGGGAGTGAAAATCCTCGTCGTCGATGATGAGCAGGGCATCCGGGAGTTCCTCTCCTTCGAGCTGAGCCAGCAGGGCTATGAGGTCTTCACCGCCTCCAATGGGGCGGAGGCTTTGGAGAGGATCCGCGCGGAAAAATTCAGCCTGGTCATCTCCGATATCCGCATGCCCATGCTCGGCGGGCTGGAGGCCCTGGAGGCCATCAAGCGCATGGAGCCCGACGTCGAAGTGATCATGATGACCGGCTACGGCACCATCGAAACCGCCGTGGAGGCGATGAAAAAAGGCGCCTATGACTTCATCCTGAAGCCGTTTAATCTTGAGGAAATGCTGACCTTGATCGACAAGGTGCTGGAAAAAAGCGAGCTCAAGGTCATGGTGGCGGTCTACGAGGCCAGCAAATCCGTCTTTTCCTCCATCGATTTAAAAAAAATCCTTCCGGTCATCGTCAAGCTGTCCTTGAACATCCTTAAGGCCGACGACGTTTCGGTCATGCTCATGGGCGATGACGGCAAGCTGAGCGTCGCGGCCTGCTCCGGGGCCGAGGGCGACGAGCGCCTGCAAGCTTTTCTGGAGATCGGCAACCGCGTGGCGGGCCGGGCGGCCGAATGGAAGACGCCGATTTTCGTCTCAGGACCCTTGGAAAAGGATCCGCGCTTCGCGGGTATATTGAGCATGCGCCAGATCAAGCATTCCATCATTTACCCCCTTTTCATCGACAACGAGCTCCTGGGCATTTTAAACGTCAATCGCATGGCCCAGGACGTCCCCTTCGGTCCCATCGATTTGCGCGGCTTGACGATATTGGGATCGCAGATATCGCAGGCGGTCTACAACGCCAAGCTCTATCGCCAACTGCAGGACAAGATGACCGCTCTGGAGCAGGCCCAGGAGCATCTCATCCAATCCGAGAAGCTTGCGGCCATCGGCCAGTTGTCCGCCGGAGTGGCGCACGAGCTCAATAATCCCTTGACCGGCATTTTGGGATTCACCCAGATTCTGCTTCAAGACGAGGAAATCACCGCCAAACAGCGCGAGGACCTGGAGGTGATCCAGAGCCAAAGCCAGCGCTGCCGGCAAATCGTGCAGTCCCTGCTGCAGTTCAGCCGCAAGCAGAACCCCCACAAAGAGCCGCTCAACGCGGTCCAGGTTTTCAACTCCGTGCTGAAATTCGTCAAGTACGACGTGTCCAAGGCCGGCATCGAACTCATCAGCGAGCTGCCCGAGACGCTTCCGCCGATTTGGGGGGACTCCTCTCAACTGCAGCAGGTGCTCTTGAATATTTTGACCAACGCCATGCATGCCCTGGAGGGCCGGGAATCAAAAAAATTGATTTTAAGGGCTTTCGCCAAATCCGGCCGGGTGGTTGTCGAGGTGGAGGACAACGGCCACGGCGTACCCGAAAAGCATTTGAGCGAGATATTTGATCCGTTTTTCACCACCAAGCCCGCCGGGCGGGGAACCGGGCTCGGGCTTTCCATTTCTTTCGGCATCATGCAGGAGCATCAGGGCGCCATCCAGGTCAAAAGCGAGGAAGGCCGGGGGGCCAAATTCATCCTGGATTTCCCCGTCTACGGCGGCGCCGAAAAGAATTCATCCGTGACCAAGCCCCAGACTTTGAATGAAGCCCGCCGCGCATGAAAACGCCTCTCTTCGAGGTATGAACAGGGTTTCCAATCCCTCCTTCGTCGACAAGTTTTTCACGCACTCCAACGACGTGCTGGCCGTTTTGGATTTTAATTTCGCGGCCAAGCGCCTCAATCCGGCTTGGGAAAAGACCTTCGGCTTGGCGCGTCAGGAGCTTGAGTCGGCGCCGTGGGTGGAGTTTTTGCATCTCGAAGACCGCTTATCTCTCACCCGGGAGGTCGAGAAGCTGAAAGGCGGAGCGGTTGAATTCGCCACCAAGCAGGCCAGGTTCCGCTGCGCCGACGGCTCCTACAAATGGATGAGTTGGAGCGTGACCGCTGCCTTGGAGAAAAAACTCTATTTCATCATCGGGCGGGATATCGGCGAGCACAAGCGGCAGGATGACGCCGCGCAGAAAAATCAGCAGTTTTTAAACTCCATCGTTGAAAGCATCCCCGACATGATTTTCGTCAAGGACGCCCAGTCGCTGCGCTTCGTGCGCTTCAACCGGGCCGGAGAGGATCTTTTGGGTTACGGCCGGGACGAGCTCATCGGCAAAAGCGTCCACGATGTATTTCCCAAGGAGGAGGCCGACGCCCTAGCCGAAAAGGACAGGGACGTGCTGGCGGCGGGGCGGCCGGAGGAGATCGCCGAGGAGAGCGTCCATACCCACGACAAGGGCCTTCGCATCCTGCACACCAAAAAAATTCCCATATTCAACGAGACGGGCCAGCCGCAGTATTTGCTCGGCATCTCCGAAGACATCACGGAGCGCAGGCAGGCCGAGGAGGCTTTAAGGCGCAGCGAGGAGCTCTTCAGGCTCATATCGGAGAACGTGGAAGATTTTATCGCCGTCGTCGATCTGGAGGGACGAAGCCTGTACCATAATCCGGCTTATGTGAGATTCCTCGGCGAGGGGGAGCCGCTTCCGGGGGCCGATTTTTTCCGCGACGCGCATCCGGAGGACAGGGAAAGAATGCGGCGTCTTTTTTATCGAACCGTGCGGGCGGCCGCGGGCTGCCGCGCCGAGTACCGGGTGGTCCTCAAGGGCAAGCGCGTCCGCATCCTTGAATCGGAGCTTAACGTCCTTCAAGACCGTCAGGGAAGAGCCTCCCGGGCCGTCATCGTCTCGCGGGATATCACCGGGCAAAAAAGAGCGGAGGAAAAGCTCAAATACCGCCTGGAAATGGAAAAACTCCTCTCGGCGGTATCCACCCAGTTCGTCCGCTGCCGGCCGGAAGACGCGGACCGCTCAATCCACGAAGGCATCAAGGCCATCGGGGAGTTCGCCGGCGTCGACCGCGGCTACATCTATCTATTTTATGACGCCGGCTCCAGAATGGACAACACCCATGAATGGTGCGGCGAAGGCATGGAGCCCCAAATACAGCATCTCAAGGGGCTGCTGGTGGATCATTTCGCGTGGCTGGCCGGCAAGATCAAAAACCTGGAAATCGCGCATGTGCCGCGAGTGGACGAGCTTCCTCCCGATGCCTTGACCGAAAAAGAGGAGTTTTCGGCGCAGGGCGTTCAATCCTTCATCGCCATTCCCATGGTTTATGGCGGCGACGTGATCGGCTTCCTGGGCCTGGATTCGGCGCGGCGCAGAAAAACCTGGAGCGAGGAGGATATCCGCCTGCTGCAGTTGGCCGCCGAGATATTCGCCGGCGCGGTGGCTCGCCACCGGACGGAGGCGGAAATCCGCAATCTCGCCAAATTTCCGGCCGAATGCCCCAACCCCGTCCTGCGCGTCCACGAGGACGGCATGGTCGCCTATTCGAACATTCCCGGCTTGGCCCTGTTGCGGCTTTGGAAATGCCGCGTCGGGCAGGCCGTATCGGCGCCGTGGAGGAAAGACGTTCTGGAGTCGCTCAAGACGGGCATCAAAAGGGAAATCGAGGTCGAGAGCGGGGGGCGCTTTTTTTCGATGATTCTTGCCCCCGTGGTCGGCGCCCGCTACGTCTACCTCTATGCGGCGGACGTCACGGAGAGCAAGAAAGCGCGCGAGAATCTGCAGATTTTCCGAAACCTCATCGACCAATCCAACGATGCGATCTTCGTCGTGGAGCCGTCTTCCGGCCGCTTTCTGGACGTCAACGATAAAGCCTGCCGGACGCTGCTTTACGCCCGTGAGGAGCTGCTGCGGATGAAAGTTCCGGACATCGAAGCCCTTCTTCCCGATGAGGCCGCATGGCAAAGGCATGTCGCCGAAGTCCAGGAACAGGGCTGTCTCATCTTTGAGGGCTCCCACTTGAGAAAGGACGGAGTCCGCTTTCCGGTCGAGGTCAGCGTCAAGTACGCCACGCAGGACACAAAGTCCTATTTGGTGGCG